>Ga0194130_10000907_pt1 | contig 51431 bp, 41 predicted proteins | sample TA2KigsurfametaG_FD_160084 | JGI IMG/M metagenome (GOLD analysis project Ga0194130, IMG submission 160084) | Freshwater microbial communities from Lake Tanganyika, Tanzania - TA2015050 Kigoma 12 surface | ecosystem: Environmental > Aquatic > Freshwater > Lake | place: Tanzania: Lake Tanganyika...
CTGCGCCCATAACTTCTCTTCTGCCTCGTGGCAAGCTTTAAGATTACGATATTTAACGTGACCATACCCACGAACTGATTGTGGAAGAGCCGCAATTTGACAAGCAATGATGTGATTTTTTGGTGTCAATCGAACAAGGAGCTTACCGATTGCTATTTCAAAATCAATGAGCATTTGTCGTTCCATACGTCTTTCTTTGGTGTAGCCAAAAATATCAAAGATCGTTCCTCTTACCCTTTTTGCTTTTGCAAGGACTTTGAATACTTTCATAACCCATGAACCGTAAGTAGCTTTCTTAAGTTCACCAGTATGAGGGTCTCTGCGGGCAAATAAGGGCGGAGCCAGATGAAATTGCACCTTGAAATCTCCATCGAACTGTTGATGGAGACGACGCATAAAATCTCCATTCGTATACAGGCGCGCAACCTCATATTCATCCTTTACTGCAAGGAGTCGATAATATGTTTGGGCCACTGCTTCCGTTAACCCTGTTAACCCTAACCTCTTTTCCTCCTCTTCGACTTTTTGAACCAATGTTAAATACCGATTCGCATAAGCTTTATCCTGATAATTCACCAAAAAAGCATAGCGGCGTTGGATCTTTTCCATCAGTGTTTGACTTAAGACATGATCTGATTCCAAGGGCATTTCATTTTTTGCAAACTCTTCAACCATTTTAAAATCAACAGCTGCCAAGCGGCCCCAATTAAACGCTCGTGTATTGAGTAAAATAGCGACATCATTGAGGCGTATTGCTTCTTCAATGGCCCTTGGAGAAAGGGGGATATATTCCTTTTGTAGAGCATAGCCCACCATAAAAAGATTGGCTGTAATAGAATCGCCCATTAGAATTTTCGCAAGTGCTGTAGCGTTTATAGAATCTATCTTATTCTTCCCAGCTGCTTTTATAAGATCTTCTTTCATTGTTGAAGCAGGAAACTCAAAATCAGGATCTTGTGTAAAATGCCCCGTTATTGATTCATAGGTATTCAACACAACTTGAGTATGTCCTTTGTGAATTTTATCAAGGGAATCAGAAGCTGCACTGACAACCAAATCGGAACCAAAGAGCAAATCGGCCCCGCCAGAGTTGATGCGTGTTGCAGTTATATCTTCAGGAGATTTACTCAAATGGATGTGGCTTACGACTGCCCCACCCTTTTGAGCAAGTCCAGCCATATCCACCACGGCACATCCCTTGCCTTCCAAATGAGCCGCCATCCCTATTAAGGACCCTATCGTGACAACCCCCGTACCTCCAATACCTGCCACAAAAATGCTATAGGGCTGCTTGAGAGCAAGGGGCTTTGGTTGAGGGAGTTTGGCAAAAAAATCTTCAGGAACGTTTGCTGTAACGGGTTTACGTATTTTCCCACCAACCACACTTACAAAACTCGGACATAACCCTTTAATACATGAAAAATCCTTATTACAAGAGGACTGATCGATTGTTCTTTTTAAGCCCCACTCGGTTTCTTGGGGAATAACAGAAAGACAATTTGATTTTTTTCCACAATCTCCACATCCTTCACAGACTGTCTCATTTATAAAAATACGCTTATTCGGATCTTCCATCGTCCCACGCTTACGACGCCGCCTTTTTTCGATGGCACAGGTTTGATCATAAATAATAACTGATGTCCCCTTCCAATTCTTCAAGTTCTCTTGAACAGAGGCAAGTTCATCCCGCATGTGAAGGGTTGTTCCAGGTGCAAATGATGCTCCCAAAGGATATCGATTGAGATCTTCAGAAACCACAGCAATCCGCCTTACACCTTCAGCATAAACCTGTCGGCTTACATCCCAAACCGTTAAGGGGCCATCCACAGATTGCCCCCCTGTCATAGCCACAGCATCATTATAGAGTATTTTGTAGGTAATATTGACTTTTGCAGCTATGGCCGAACGGATGGCCAATATTCCTGAATGATAATAGGTTCCATCCCCTAAGTTTGCGAATATATGTTTCTCTGATGTAAAAGGAGCCTGACCAATCCACGGCACACCCTCAGCACCCATCTGTGTGAATGTTTTAGTGTGATGAGGTGCAATCCACGTCGCCATATAGTGGCAGCCAATTCCTGCCATAGCACGACTCCCTTCAGGCACCTGCCGAGTGGAGGTATTATGAGGACATCCTGAGCAATAATAAGGTAAGCGCGTTAAATGATCTTGTGGTGAGGATTTGGCATGTGCTTTTTTAAGCGCTTCTTGAAATACTTTTTGAAAACGTTCAAAACCTTCCAGAGATTCTAGGCAAGAGGCCAGAGTCGCAGCAATAAGAGTGGTATTTAATTCGAAAGAACTTGGTAAAAGCGGTTTGCCATTCGGATCCGTTTTACCATAAATTTTTGGGCGCCCTTCTGCAGGAAAATGATAAAGAATCTCTTTTACTTGATTTTCAATGAGAGGACGCTTTTCCTCAATAATGAGAACAGATTCGAGCCCTTTACAAAAATTCTGAATTCCCTGCGGTTCAAGGGGCCAGCTCACTGTCACTTTAAAGAGAGCCAAACCCAACTCTTTTGCTGCTGCCTCATCCAGCCCTAAATCCTTAAGAGCTTGGCGTACTTCAAGGTAAGCTTTTCCGACAGCTATAATTCCAAACCTGGTCTGTTTCTTAAGAGACTTACCCGGCCAGACCACTCGATTCAAATGATTGGCACGAACAAAGTAAGGAACTGATTTAAGCTTATAATTATGGAGTCTGCGCTCTTGCTCAAGGGGTGTGTCAGGCCACCGTAAGTGTAGGCCATCCTTTGGCATTTCAAAGTCGTGGGGTATATGGACGCTGAAACGGTCAGGATCAACTACGACTGATGCAGCTGTATCGACATTATCTGACAACATTTTAAAGCCAACCCATAAACCCGAATAGCGAGATAAAGCCCACCCCATCAACCCCAAATCCAGAACATCTTGAACAGTTGCAGGATGGATGATAGGGATAAAGGCATCCATCAAGGCATAGTCACTTTGATGGGGTAACGTTGATGATTTACACGCATGATCATCACCCACCAAGGCAAGAACCCCTCCATAAGGATTCGTTCCAGCCATGTTTGCATGCTTCAAAGCATCTCCCGAACGATCTACACCAGGGCCTTTTCCATACCACATTGAAAAGACACCTTGAACCCTAGCACCCGGCGACAGCGCTATTTGTTGGCTCCCCCAAACGGCTGTTGCTCCAAGGTCCTCATTGATACCCGGCTGAAAATGAATTTGATGATTCTTGAGATGGGTTGAAGCTTTCCACAATGCAACATCGAAACCTCCAAGCGGGGATCCTCGATAGCCTGAGATAAAACCAGCTGTAGTGAGTCCCAAAGCATCATCCCGACGCTTTTGCATCAAGGGAAGACGCACAAGAGCTTGCATTCCTGTAATAAAAATACGCCCAGAGTCAAGGGTATATTTATCATCCAAATCAACTTTAAGGAGGGAGGGTTTCATGCCTTAAACCTATGAATAATGATCACTCTTTTATAAGTTTATGCGTGATTTAAGAAATATGTCTATGCCTGTTATGGCTCTCCTCTGTAGAGGTAAGTTTCTATGGTTCGTATAGTTGAAAAGAAACGAATAATAGACAAATTTTACATATAGCTTTTAAAATAATAAATATTCGCAGAAATCTGAAGTAAAATACAATGAGAAAAATTAATATATTTTTTCTAGATAAAATCGTTAAATATGGATTATTAATACTTTTGATTGCACTTATATTATAAAAATCTTTATTAATACATATACCTAGCAATCATTTATAACTAAAAGACGATACAATGGAGGTCAAAATGAAAACTTATACTATAACAATTTTGCTTTAGATTATAAGTATTGTAGGTCTTGCGGCCCTGAATCAGGCGATAAAGAAGCAGTAGAAAGCATTAAAAAAGCTCAATTATCAGGGAAACATCTTGAATTGGCATTAGAGAGAGCTGCTAAGCCTATAGAAGAAATTAAGGCTAAAAGAATTAACCAATCACACCAGGAAGTGCAGGAAGTAAAAGATATTATAAATACTAGGATTGAACCTCGTATTGATCAATTACGAAAAGATACGCAAGAAGCAATTCAAAAAACTGACCAGCAACTTCAACAGACCGGCCCACGAACCCAATAACCTCTTTAGTGCTATTTAAACTCTGGAAATAAGGATATCCCCTGCACGACGTGCGGGGGATATTCTGCTATTTTATATGAGAGAATTAAGCGCTAAGAGAATTAAAATAGAAGATTTACATTCTGACAATCTGCATACTTGTTATATATATTTTAAGCATGAATTTATACGCTTCGCCTGCCATTAAGTAGCAAGATTTTTTAACAAGAATAAAGAACCCTGTAAATCTAAACTAAAACTTAAAGGGTTTCAAATTTTGTGAGTCTTCCATCCAGGCCTTTACCTTTTTAAAAGCTTCATCCTCAGTTTGCCCTTCTTTAAGAGCAACAGCATACTGAACAGACACACAGTCCATCGGCCCTGAAAAAGTCTTAACAAGGACCACTTCACGACGCCCATTATGCTTATATGCTAAGGTGAGAACGGCCGTTTCAAAAGACTCCCCTTGAGTAACATTATCTTCCAAGATTTTTGATTCTTCTGCAGCTTGAACCATGCGATCCTTAAGATATGAATTAAATTTACTAGCTTGTGCCGATTTACCAACAAACAGATTAACAGTTATAATTTCTGACCATTGATTTTCATCATCCTTTTCAGGAATAAATTCTAAAAGAGAATAATTTCCACTTAAAAGTTGATCCTTTTGAAGACAGCGGAATCCTTTAGGAATCTGGATCTTTAAGTTTGTGCGCGCCCCTTTGTCTCCCAGAACATTTATAGGAAAAAGAAGCTGAAGATTATAACCATCCAAATTATTTTTTAAATCGCTTTTTGCATTTTCACCTGCAAAAGCAGACGGTACCAAGAGATAACAAAATGCAACCACTATACCTAATTTCAAAACCGTATTCATAATGGATTCTCCTTTAGAAGTTTGTCTGGAAACAAACTATCCTATAGTGAGAATAAATCCAACTAAGATAAATTATGCTGCTGGAGCTGCTACTTGCCCCCCAGGAGCAGCTGGTGTTGGGGCTGTAGGTGCAGCCGGAGTTGCAAGTTTAACAGCTGTAGGCGTTGTGGCTGAGGCTGGCATTGCTCCTATATCAAAACTACTCTCTGCATATCCCCTGTCATCAATAAACGCAAGATCAGCTAATGCAGGCTCTTCAGAGAGCTTTTGCTTAGGATTGATTGTATTATAATTTTGGATCGCCGTTTCCAAAATTTTCTTTAAGGAATAAGTTCCTTTGCCTTTAGCTTTTGGCGTCATAATAAGGGGTTCAGTCAGAACAATTGTACCCGCTGGCAGATATTTCAAACGCATCTGCATACCGCCACCGGGACGGCTTTCTGTAACGCTTTTATCATCGCGCCTGGAAGCTTGTGGGGAGGCATACCCAATTTTAAATTCCATATCTATACCTTTAGGTATAATTACGAAACTTACAAAAGTGCGCAATTTATTACCTGTCCAACTTGTCAAAAGCGCTGATTGATCATGAGCATGGGACAAGGCCGACATTGCTTGCCTTAGAGCTGCCTCATAAGGGGTTGCCCAGCTAAGGGTTCTCATTCCAGGTTTGTAAGTTGATGAAATGTTTAAGGGGCTCCCACTATGAATATTAACAAGAACAGTGGCATCTCTCTTTGTTTTCCCTTTAATATGGTGTAAACCCTCAACGAAATTTCTATCATCTGCCTCAAAGTTATAGGCATAAGAAATATATTCCGGAATTTTTATGATTCTTTGGTCTTGGGGCAGACTCATAATAGGTTGTTTCTGAGCCATTTCTTGTGGTGTCTTTGCTGCCCATGCTGGAGCAGTGATTGTTAACGCAACCAGCATACCTGAGATAATCCTCTTTTGAATCATAGGTACGCTCCTATATTAAAAGAATTTTAATAAATGTTTATCTTTATTTAAAAATAGAATTTAATATTCAATATTCAAGGGGGGAGTAGATTAGATTTAATATTGAGGATACATATGTAAGTTTTGAGAACTTGAAATGCTTCTTTCCTAGCATTAGCTAATGCTAAGAATTTCTTTTATCAATGGCTATCTCATAAAATATCTTATATTAGTGTTTATTTTCTTAAAATAAAAAAAATTATTTACTTTACATATTTTTAATATTTAGAGAAATAAGATAGTACAAAATGCATCCAAATAAAAAAGGAACTGATCATGGATGGTGGTACTAAAATTGAATATGCGATAAGAGACGCTATCGATAAACAGAAGGATTTTTACAATTTTGCTGGTGCAGTTAGAGCCTTAGCACGTGAATTAGGGCTTAGTAATGAAGAACGCGATAATATTTTTGGAGCTTTGGCCGATCGCATTAATAGTTGGTCTTAGAAATTCATTTAAAGCAAATTTTATTTTTCAACGCTTTTATTGGCTTCAAAAATGAAAATAGCTTGATGTTTTTAATATAATGAAATGGGGGGTGTTATATGAATCTGGATCAACTTAAATCTTACCATGATTATCGATCTGTAGAACATGATTTAGGGATTCTTTTAAGATTTATTGATCTGTCAGAAAATCATTATTGTACTAATTCTGGAGAAATAAGAAAAATTATTCTTGCATCTTGCTCTGCTATCGAATCTTGTATTCCACTTATACAAAAGGAATTAGATGTATACGAAAACAAAAAGAGTGATGAGTCTATCGCAGATTTTATATATCGAATTCTGAATGATCAAGGTTATCACTTAGAAAATTTACAGCCAATACTTCACTACTACCAATTCAACCCCTGGAAGGAGAGAAAAACATGGTGGAAGGCATATAATACTATTAAACATGCTGACAAGAACGATAATAACATTTTATTTTTTAAAGCTGCCATTGAAAGTGTTTTAGCGTTTTTTGCCATAATGGTATTTCTTACTCGTAAATCGGGAATTGGTATATTTTGGCATCAACATGATTTAGTGAAAATAAACGAAAAAGGGTTAGGTAGATCCATAAATTATTTGGCTCAAATACCGCCATCTCTAATCAAAATCTTTGAATAGAACTAATCAATCCTTACTTAAGACGTTCCGCTGTCCATGAAACAATTTCTTTGGAGGCCTCTAAATGAGCCGCGTCCAATGACTTCGTAATATCTTCCAATGTATTTTCTTTTACTGGATGACTCGACGTGAAATTCTTGAAAGCAACAACATGTCGTTCTGGCAACTTTATAAGATGGACCATATAGTCCACCTGGGCCTTAGGTGCAGTAAAAGAGCTTGATTGGTCAATATAAAACTTGCGCACTTCCGTTTTCAGTAAATAATTTGCATGAATGCTTTCTGCAGGGCGGCTGACACTGCGAAGAAGACCTTTGTTTTGGAAAGAGTAGATTAAAGACTCTTGTATAAGAGAGCCTAAACGATCTGCCCATTCAACATCTGCATAATAATCGATGACTTGTTCTTGAGGTTTTAACGCAATGCGTGTGTTGTCAATGGGAGGATAGAGGGTTGGTAGATCTACAACTAACTGACGGGAGGACACAGGAACCCCAGGTCCATAGGTAGGCGTTGGGAGGGATGTAAGAACATATTTTTTTGTCGGCTCACCAGGCTGAGGAATGAGACTTCCGCACCCACATAAGAGCAACCCAAGAGCACAAAACGATAAAAATTTACTCATGGTACTTTTACTCCTTGACGTGGATCATTATAAATAAAGCGGGATGGGCTACGTTCTAGCGCCTCACTTACACGGCGGATCGTCCCCAATGTTTCTTTCCCTTCATTCAAAAATTGAGTCAACGCAGGCAACCCTGAATCAGTAAAATATTGTATACTATGACGATTATCGCTGAGGAAAGACCTTACATCTTTTACTAATCCTCTTACTTCCTTTACACTTTCTCGCATATTTATAAGTAAATTGTCCAAATCACTTTCGCCTCCATCAGGTGGAGCAAACGCTTTTGTAATGGAATTTATATTTTTTAAAGTTTCGCTAAAAGCTTTCCTATTCTCATCATCAAAAAGGGGGCGAATCTCTTCAACTGTTTTTGAAATTTGATGGAGCACAGTTGGAAGAGAAGCGGTGACTTCTTCAAAAACGGAAGATCGTGTGGGTATAATCGCTCGGCGCTGGCCAAGCTTAGGAAGCAAGATGCGAGCCCCGCTCGTTCCTCCATTTAATTGGATATAGGCAACACCCGTTATGCCTTGCAATTCAAGAGAAGCAAATGCATCTTCTTTTATGGGAACCGCACCGTTTACTAAAATTATGACACGAACCCTCTCAACATTGGCAGGATCAAGAGCAATGGTCTTAACAACCCCAACGGGAACGCCGCGGTATAAAACGTTTCCTCCTTCTTTTAACCCTGTGACTGAGCCGGAGAAATAGGCTTCGTATTCTGTTGCGTTACGAGAAAAATCAATGCGCGAAATCCACATAATAAAAGCAACAATAGCAACCAAGAAGAAAATCACAAATGAGCCCACAAGGGTATAATTAGCGCGTGTTTCCATCAGCTCTCTCTTGCTCTAAATAGATGTTCACCACGGGCGCCATGGAAATATTCTTGAATCCATGGATGACGTGTCTTCGCAACTTCATCTAATGTACCTATTATAACACGATGATCGACTAATACAGCAACCCTATTACAAACTGAAACAAGAGAATTAAGGTCATGCGTAATCATGATAACTGTAATGTTTAACTCCTTTTGTAACTCCTTGATAAGTTTATCAAAGCCAGCTGCAGCAATAGGATCAAGTCCTGAGGTTGGCTCATCCAAAAAAACTATTGCCGGGTCAAGTGCTAATGCGCGTGCCAAACCGGCTCTTTTAATCATGCCCCCTGAAAGTTGAGAGGGATATTTATTGGCTGCCTCCAGAGGAAGCCCAACCTTTTCAATTTTCGCACTTGCAACTTCATATGATAAGTCATACGACATGTGCGCAACTTCTCGCATGGGAACCATAATATTTTCAATGACAGTGAGAGATGAAATAAGGGCTCCAGCCTGAAACAAAACACCAACTTGGGTTGAAGGATAGGGTGGAGAGGTATGATATATAAGCTTGCCCGCTTGCAGAGGTTCAAGCCCAATCATAAAACGCATCAGGACAGACTTTCCACTGCCCGATCCTCCTACGATGCCTAAGACTTCTCCCTCAAAAATCGAAAGATCCAAATCTTTGTGGACAATTTGAGAACCAAACTGCGTCTTTAATCCTTTAATTTCAATGAGAGGACGGTTCATGTGGTTATACCTTTAGATAAGAGAATAAAATAGACATGAAAGCATCACATATAATCACAAGAAAAATAGATTCGACCACTGACTGCGTTGTCATCCGACCAACACTTTCTGCACTTCCTTTAACTTGAAACCCACGAAAGCATCCCACTAAACCAATAAGAAGTGCAAATAAGGGCGCCTTACTCATTCCAACCCAAAAGGTACTTGTGGAAACTGCACGATGAAAATGATTAAAGAATTGGGTCGATGAAACATCGATAATGAGATTTGTCATAACCATTCCACCCAACAAACCCATAATCATCGATAAAAAAACCAAAATTGGTAAACATACCGTAATAGCAATGAGCCGAGGGACAACAAGGACCATTATGGGACTTAACCCAAGCATTCGAATCGCATCGATTTCCTGATTTAAAGACATTGTTCCTATTTGTGCTGTAAAAGCGCTTCCTGAACGGCCTGCAACAACTATTGCCGTTAATAACACGGCAATTTCACGCAAAATAGACACGCCCAAAAAATCAATTGTATAGAGTTCAGCCCCAAATCGCCTCAGTTGGTTGATGCTTTGATAAGACAAAACCATTCCAATCAAAAAAGAAATAAGGCCGATAATTGGCATTGCTCTGATTCCAATTTCTTCCACATGTCGAAAGACAGAAATCCATCTCAAGTTTGCAGAAGATTTTAGGGCGTAAAGCCATGTCACCAGAATTTCACCCAGAAAAGACAGAAGTGTCATGGCTGTTTTATAAAACACGTATGCCCTATACCCAATATGGTCGAGCCACCGCGTTGTCCAATGTAATCGAATCGTAAAGGGTTTAGGTATGGGATGAAATTTAAGAAAGTAATCCACCAAAGATGAAGAAGAAAGATTATTGATTTCAACCTTTTGATTGCGCTCTTTAAAATATTTTATCATATGCGCAAGAAGACAAGCCCCCGCTGTATCAATATGACATCCCTTTTCTATGGTCACTTTTACTGGAAGTCTTTTAGGAATGCCTTCTTGAAGTTGGCTGGCAATCTCTGATTCCATCCGTGCCACAGTTTGCGAAACCCAAGACCCTTCAACCTGTATAGATATTTCATTCTTCAACTGATCAATTTTCAGAGAAGGAGGAGCAAGCCTTGGGGTGTTTTTGGGTGTCGTCATCTCAATAGGGTCATATCCTTATCATTCATGACAAAATCATTGCATATTATACCCCTTTTAGGCTATATACGAAATAATGAAACTTTATATAGGTATAAGTTTATGAAGAAAGATATTCACCCCGAATACCATGAAATTACGGTTCAAATGACCGATGGGACATCATTTCAGACGCGGAGCACATGGGGAAAACCTGGCGATATTCTTCATTTGGATATTGACCCCCTTTCCCATCCCGCATGGACAGGTGCAAATCAGAAGCTTATTGATACTGCTGGTCAAATCAGTAAATTTAGCAAGCGCTTTGGTGACATCAGTCTCAAGAAATAAATTATTTTAGACATTAAAAAACCCTCTTGCTAAATTAAACAAGAGGGTTTTCTTATGACAGATAATCTCTATACACCCAACTCTTCAATAATAATTTCTGCTTGATTCATCGTAAGGTGCATCTTCTCCTGCAAGTAACTCATCATTTCTCCATGCGGAGGCCTTCTTCCGCCATGCTTCCTTTGTAATTCCATAAGAAGGTCGCCTGCACGCACAAGATGTCCTTCCGTTGGTTGCCATGCTGGATCTGGTTTTACAGCTGGTTCTCCAACAGACGATGGCGCTGGTAAAGCTGATGAGGGGATTGACGGCACCGGGCTCACAATTTCAACAGGGCAATCGCACCCAGCAACCTTAGGTTTAGGATTAGGAACGTGTATAACGGGTTGTGGTGCAGGTGCTTCTGGTGGATAGGGCGGATAATGGACTACTGGTTCTTCGTCATTAAAAATATCCGTACATCCTGCAAGAACGAAAGGCAAGGTCGCAAATACTATTTTTGTAGCTTTCATAAAAAACACCTCATTTTTAATTTTATTTTAAAAGCTTTTTATGTTTACCGTCTTCTCCCAAAAATAACAAGACCTTCTAAAACTGATTATAAAAGTTTATCTGATGCCTGCTTGAACTTTATCTCTTAACCCTGCTATCAATGAGCATGTAAAATTTAATAATAAATTGGACTTTAAAACGCGTGTCTCACTTTGCTACAGCTATGAATTCTATGACGCCACCTTATTTAGATGATTTAAATCCTGAACAACGTTCAGCTGTTGAATCTATGAATGGTCCTGTGCTGATTTTAGCAGGCGCAGGGACAGGCAAAACACGTGTTCTTACAACACGTATGGCTCATATTTTAGCCTGTGGTCTTGCCTACCCTTCCCAAATTTTAGCTGTAACGTTCACCAACAAGGCTGCCACAGAAATGCGAGAACGGGTCGGTACCCTTCTTGGTCATTCCACAGAAGGACTGTGGCTTGGAACTTTTCACTCCATTGCCGTTCGCATTTTGCGCCGCCATGCAGAAGTCGTGGGGTTACATTCAAATTTTACAATCTTAGATACAGACGACCAACAACGGCTTATTAAACAAATTCTTCAAGCTGAGGGCGTTGATGAAGGGAAGAATCCTCCACGCATGGTCCTAGCTGTGATCAATGCAAAAAAGGATCGTGTTGAATTTCCAGTGGATATCGATAAAATTTCATCAAAAAATTGGATTGATAGAATTTACAGTCTTTATCAAGAACGTCTCAAAACCCTTAATGCTGTTGATTTTGGCGACCTTCTGCTTCATTGCATTTACCTGTTCCAAAACAATCCAGAAATATTAAGAAGCTACCAATCGCAGTTTCATTACATCATGGTCGATGAATATCAAGATACGAATACCGCACAATATTTATGGTTGCGCCTTCTTGCACAAGGATACAACAACATTTGTTGCGTGGGAGATGATGATCAATCCATTTATGGATGGCGCGGTGCTGAAATAGGAAATATCTTAAGATTTGAAAAAGATTTTCCAGGAGCAACCATTGTTCGCCTTGAACAAAATTACCGCTCCACCACATTCATTCTTGGTGCAGCTTCTGGCCTCATTGAAAAAAACAAAGGACGCTTGGGCAAAACTCTGTGGACACAAACTGATGGGGGAGAGAAAGTTCTCATCCGCGGCACCTGGGACTCAGAAGATGAAGCACGTTTTATCGGCGATGAAGTCGAGGCGGCACAGCGGCAAAAAATTCCATTAGCCAATATGGCAGTGTTGGTACGCGCAGGTTATCAAACACGTGAGTTTGAAGACAGATTCCTTGCTTTAGGAGTTCCTTATAAAGTCATTGGGGGTTTGCGCTTTTATGAGCGTCAAGAAATTCGTGATGCAATGGCCTATTTGCGTCTTGTGAATCAACCTCATGATGGTCTTGCTTTTGAGCGCATTATTAACACGCCGCGTAGAGGAATTGGACCAACGACTCTCCAACTTATTCATAAGCATGCCCGAGACTCTATGGTCTCTCTTCCTCAAGCTGCACGTCAACTTTGTGAAAGTGAAAGCATCCGTGGAAGCGCGCGCACGGCCTTGAGAACTTTTTTTCAAGACATTGATCGGTGGCGTGACAGCTTAAATAAAGACCGTCATGTGGATGTTGCAAAAGTGATTTTAGATGAATCAGGCTATACACAAATGTGGCGAGAAGATAAATCTCCCGATGCTCCAGGGCGGCTTGAAAACTTAAAAGAACTTGTGCGTGCCATGGAAGAGTTTGAAACTCTTAGTGAGTTTTTAGAACATGTCAGCTTGGTGATGGATATTACAAAACAAGACCAAGCAGATATGATTACCATCATGACACTCCATGCTGCCAAGGGCTTAGAATTTGACACAGTCTTTTTGTGTGGTTGGGAAGAGGGATTGTTTCCGCATCCGCGCGCCCTTGATGAAAAAGGTAATGAAGGGTTGGAGGAAGAGCGGCGCCTAGCTTATGTGGGCATCACACGCGCCCAACGCAAAGCCACCATCACCTTTGCTCTTAATCGCAGAACCTACCAGGGGTGGCAGCATATGTTGCCCTCTCGTTTCATTAAAGAATTGCCTCTCGATCATGTGATCTTCGTCCAACCCAATGGTCATGAACTCTCTTCTCTTCATCCGACCCACATACCACGCTCAGGACCTGTTTTTATTGAAGCAGAGTTTTCTGATGTGGCTCCAACTCCGTATCATACCCACAAACTACAAGACCGCATTTTTCACCAGAAATTTGGATATGGGCGCATTACGGACATTAACGGTGATCATTTGGAAATTGAATTTGACGTGGCTGGCCATAAAAAGGTTATGGCCCGATTTGTTGAAAAAGCTTAGCCCGCATGCTTTGGAAAACACAGTTTCTTTGTAATCCTGAATACACCTCTCAGTTAAGTGATGCATTGGAAGAACATGTCAGTGCCGTTTCTTTTTTCGAGGAGCAAGGCTCAGATCTTTGGGTGGTTGAGATTATTACACCTCTTGAACCATCTCTGGAAGAATTTAAAAAATTGCTTGCCCCAGTGTGTGCAGCAATAAATATTCCCCTCCCCTCCTTTTCCACCGAACAATTGCCCGATACAGATTGGCTCGAAGCAACCTGGAAAAGTTTTCCTCCCCGCCAAATTGGGCGTTATTATGTTTATGGAAGTCACACGACACCCTCTCCACCTCCTACATCTGTCACTCTTGAAATTAATGCAGCAACAGCTTTTGGCTCTGGTGAACATGAAACAACGACAGGGTGTTTGCTTATCTTAGATACTCTCGCTATTGCGGGACGTAAATTTCAAAAGCCCCTCGATATGGGATGTGGTTCTGGCATTCTAGCCATGGCCATCGCTAAAACATGGAATGTCCAAGTTGTAGCAGCTGACAACGATCCTGAATGCATTCGCGTCACCGAACATAACGCAACTCTTAACCAGTGTTCTCCACTCATCAAAGCAGTCTTAAGCGAGGGGTTTGCCACACCAGAAATTATTGCTCACGGACCATATGATCTTATTGTCGCTAACATTCTCGCAACACCGCTTTTTGAAATGGCAAATGATTTTGCCACCAGCCTTGCCCCCAAGGGTGTGCTCATCTTATCAGGATTACTGAGCCGCCATCGCGATCAAATGGTAAAAGCATATGAAGCAGAAGGATTTAATTTTATAAGCCATAAAACCATTAATGATTGGGAAGCTTTGATGTTGGAGAAGAAGTAATTATGATTGAACATCAGGATGCTTAAGTTTCCAAGCATTCTGCCAAAGCTTTACGCGCCTCTCGTACTTTTCTTTCGGTTCACGCATAACTTGCACCATGAAAGATTCAGGATCTGCAAAGCATTCATAAATTCCCCATGTATTTCCAAATTCATCTTTATCAAAAGTTCCTCTAATCTTTCTTAGATTCATTGTACCTGGTAACACGAAATGCCTTCCAAGCCAATCATACGGCCTTATCAATTCTTCAAGTGCAACAAGACTATTCAAAGGGATGCCATCTGCATTCGCAGCGATTGCTTTTGGTTCATCATTTGGGTCCACTAGCCTCCTCCCAAATGCAAAATCGACAATTACTGCATAACCATCATATCCCTTTCCAGTTAGGGTTTTTCCTTCAGTTCTAAATAAAAATGATCTTTTAGTAAGTGGAAGCTTTGCAAACGCTTTGCGATCAGAAATGTCTTTCAATAAATCAGCAAGATACTGAAGAGGTATTGGGGGAAAATTATCCATATCACCTTGAGCAACATTGTTAGCAAAACCGGAAATCGCGGGTGCTGTTATCATTGCAAGAGGGTTATAGAGCCTTAGAGGATTAATGGTATTAAACAAGTTTGCTAGACCTCCCGCAAAGGAAGTGAGTTTGTATTTTGTAATAATGCCGATATACGTCATAAATTTTAGATCTTTAAAAAATATTTCTACCGGTACATCATTGATAGTTGGAGTCGCTTCTACGAGTTTAAGAAATTCCTCTATCTCCGTTTGTTCGCTAGACTTTGTCTCGACTGAAACCACTCCAGTTGATGGAGCAGCAATCGAGGTAGAGGTGGGAGCTTCCTTACCTTGTGCCGGAAAACTTCCCCTAAAAGACATATAACTCATAAAGCCTTTGATGGTCGCAACAGACGGTACCGGAACATAATCCCAGTATGATCTCGCTTTTGAGCCCGTGAATACAATAGGAGTATCTGTAAAATCACCCTTTGGAGGCGCTGCATTAACTACACATCTTAATGTTTCCTCTAAAGCTTCTTTCTTTCCAGAATCATCAGCAGTTCCTCCCTCATCAGTAAAAAGATCTAGAAGTTCTTCACCTTTGTCAGAAACTTCTAATGGTGACTCAAGTGGTTGCGTGACTTGTTGAGGCCTATCTCCTTGTTCTCCTGGCATTTCTCTTACTTCAGCTGCAAGAAGATTTGTAGAGATAAGATATGCAAAGAGAAAAGAGAGTAAAATGAGTTTTTTCATAAGACCCCTTTTTTAAAAATAAAATTTGTATAATATTCTGAGTTTAAACTAAAAAAGTTAACAAAGTGTTATCAACTCAGCAACAAGAAACTATTAATAAGGTGCTTTCAGTGAAGGTTTATGCTTTTTTAGAAAATCTGTTGTTCGATTTTTTAGAGCCCTTTTTTTTAAAATCTGATGATTTTTTCTTTGTCTTAGCCCAAGATTTATGTGGATTGTGTTCAGAAGATGCTTTTTTTGATTTCTTCCAAAATTGACTTGAAGCTTGTTTTTTACGAGGAAGCTCTGAATTCTTATTATCTTCACCCCCAGTTTTTGACCTCCCATGATGAGATTGACCTTTGGAAGATCGTTTTTTAAAAGATCCTTTTGGAGAAGGATGGCGTTGATTAGCAGGCTCTTTCGGTGCTCCAGGATTCATTAATCGATTAATTGCATTCCATTTTGCGTTATCATCTGGACAAATCAAGCATAAGGCATTGCCTTCTGCCCCCGCGCGTGCCGTTCTTCCAATACGATGAATGTAGTCTTCAGGACATTGGGGTAAATCATAATTAATCACATGCTGAATATGTGGAATATCTAATCCACGCGCTGCAACATCCGTTGCGACCATTATTCTGACTTTACTATTGCGAAAATCCAAGATGGCACGATCACGCTGCCGCTGCTTTAAATCCCCATGTATCGAATTTGCTTCTAAATCTTGACGCCTCAATTTATCTGCCAATCGGTCAGCACCTCTTTTAGTTTTCACAAAGATAATTACAGAACCGTCACGTTTGTTAAGCTCACTTAAGAGGTGAGAAAATTTATCTTCTTGAGAAGTGCGAATAATTTCTTGTTTAATTTTTGGTGCAGCTTTAGTTGGGGAATCTACACAAATGCGGGCAGGATCCGTTAAATATTTTTGAGATAATTTAAGGATGCTGGATGGAACTGTAGCAGAAAACATAAGTGTTTGACGCTCTTTTGGTAAATGGGGAGCAATTTTATCTAATTGAACGCTGAATCCCATATCAAGCATCCGATCCGCTTCATCAATTACCAAAAAACCTGTATGTTTTAGATTAAGATTTCCTCGATTGAGGTGATCATAAATACGTCCGGGGGTCCCTACTATAATGCGTGGACGACCTTTTAATTGCGCAAATTGCTTGCCCATGGATTCCCCGCCAATAAGCAATGCCATATTGAATGCAGGTTTTTTTCCCAAAAGAAGACGCAAAGTATCCCTCACCTGTGCAGCAAGCTCACGAGTAGGTGTCAAGATCAGAGCATTGATGTTGGGTTGGGCAAGAAGCCGTGCCATCATAGGTAGAGAATAAGCAAGCGTTTTTCCTGTTCCTGTTTGGGCTGAGGCCATCACATCTTGACCTTGAATGGATATAGAAATAGTTGCAGCTTGCACCGGTGTAGGACATGTAATGCTCATTTCTTTGAGAGCAAAAAGCAGACTATCTGGCAAAGAAAAAGAATCGAAATTCACAATTTTTGGATGGATCACTGAAGTCTGTTCAGAGGGTTGCAGAGAGAGCTTAGACATTTAATTTAGGCCTTTATATAATTTTCAATATAGCATTCCCGAATTAAGTGGGAGTGCCGGGGCGACAGATGTTTGGTCATCTTTTTGAGTCAATGAAAATCAATAAAAGATATTTAAATTATAAATCTTTGGTAAATTGAAAACTTCTTATGAAATCAAATATACTATCAGGAATTTAATGAACCCTGTCTTGTGGAGATAATAGTACAATATAATGTTGAAATGTCAAGGAAATATTCTTTGTGCTTTAGCAAAATAAGTTTCTGAGACGACATTATTACCGTATAGACTTAGCCTCTTGAACTGCTTTACGGCTCTTCAAGAGGCTATCTTATGTAACAATTTATTTTTTTTCATCTCCAAGGGGTTTTGCTGCTTCAGTTCCTGGAGGCGTAGTATTGATTCCTTCCAATCGGCCATTATCTGGGCCTGTGTTTGGTGAATGGTCTTTATGCTTCGTTTCATGATGTTTCTCATGATGTGCATCGTGTTTCGGATCATGTTTGGCATCATGATGTGCCTTATGATGAGCATCATCATGATGTTCAGAAGCCTTGTGAGCCTTCATGGCATCTCTTTTTGCCTTACGTTCAAGAGCTTTTGCCTTTCTTTCTTCTGCTCGGGCTTTACGATGCGCAGCTTTTGCCTTCCGATCTTCCATTTTTTTCTCATGGGCCAACTGATGCTCATGCTTTTTAATAATATGATCAGCTACACCAACATCACGATTACACAAGTTGGCATGCTTTCTAAAATCTTTAACGCTCGGGTTTTGCAAATATTTGATTTCAAGAGATGCTTTGTCAAGATTATACTCAAATTCAGCCTTTAAATCGGGGGCCAAAGAAGATGCAACAGCCGAGACCTCTTTAATTTTGTTCAATCGCGTTTCACATTCTTTTGCCAATTCATGTGCAGTTTGAGCACCGACCATTTTTTCATGATGTTCATGATGTTCTTTGTGAAGTGCAGTATGCTCAGTTACAGGAGCAACTCCATATACAGCTGGGACTAACATCCATGATGCAACTGCAGAAACAAAAACCGTTCGAAAAATGCGATCCATGTTTTAACCTTTCATATGTTAAGTTATTTTGAGCAACATATTGTCTTTTACCATAGTGATAACCACTCAGCCAAACATCCATAAAAATGTCAGAGACAATCTCATTAAATTCATCTTACAACCAAAGTTTATGATTTCAAGGATTATTGTAGACAATACTCTGGATAAATAGCAATAAACTCCCAGACAAGAAGTGTGGATTTTTTGTCTCAGGATACTTACATTATAGTTGGCATTATAGAAGGCATTAAAAAAGTTCTCATGGTTGCAAATAAAGAGCGCAATCATTAAATGCATATTTGAAAAAGGAAGGTACGTGTGGAAACTTTCACACTCAAGGTAGAACAAAATTGCGAAAGACAAAGGGTAGATAAATTTCTAGCCGATAATTTGCCCTTACTCACACGCACGCGAATTCAAGCCCTTATTGATGATAACAGGCTCGTCTGCAATGGTAAAATTATCACCTCCACTTCCCAGAAAGTGCACAATGGTGAAATATATATTTTGAGCATTCCTCCTCTCGTAGAATCTACGCCTCAAGCAGAAAATATAGCCCTAGAAATTTTTTATGAGGATGATGACATTTTAGTTCTTAACAAACCTGCAGGTATGGTCGTTCATCCAGCACCAGGTCACGGGAAATCTACGCTTGTCAACGCTCTCTTATCCCACTGCAAAGAAAGCCTATCAGGGATTGGAGGTGTGCGCCGTCCAGGGATCGTTCACCGTCTCGATAAAGAAACCAGTGGTCTCATGGTTATTGCAAAAAATGATCAAGCTCATCATGGCTTGTGTGCACAATTTTCAAATCGCAGCTTAAGTCGCACTTATATGGCACTTGTTTGGGGAATTCCCACATCCAAAAAAGGCACCATCCAAAGTTCCATTGGGAGAAGCCCGCAAAACCGAAAAAAAATGGCGATTGTTTCAAAAGGTGGAAAATCTGCCATAACGCATTATGCTGTTGTAAAAAGTTTTTTTGCAAAAAATGATCCAACTCAAGCCATATCGATGGTTCAATGTACTTTAGAAACAGGCAGAACACATCAGATTCGTGTTCATCTTACCCATCTTGGCCATCCCATCGTGGGAGACCCTGTTTATGGAAGAGTTCCAAAATGGGCAAAAAAAGCTTTTCCCAAAAATATCATAACATTTCCACGTCAGGCCCTTCATGCGTGTATCCTAAAATTTTTACACCCTCGCACACACGAACCCATGACCTTTGAAGCCCCCCTCCCTTTGGATATAAAAAATCTCCTATCGTTTATATAGCGTTTTAGAACAAAATCAGCTAATGATTGAGAAATGAACAAGTCACGGATTATGAGATACAGGTATGCTTGAAAAAACCTTTGAACCACAATCAATTGAAAACAAAATTTACAAAGCGTGGGAAGATTCTGGAACTTTTTCATGTACTCCATCTTCTCCTAAGAAGCCCTACACGATTATGATGCCGCCGCCAAATGTGACCGGCAACCTACATGTGGGGCATGCTTTGACTTATACTCTTCAAGATATTCTTGTTCGATATAAACGTATGCAAGGTTTTGACGTACTTTGGCAACCAGGAACAGATCATGCTGGAATTGCAACTCAATTTGTCGTTGAACGCCAACTCGCTGAGGAAGGCGTCAAACGACAGGATATTGGACGTGATGCTTTTGTGGAAAAAGTATGGCAATGGAAGAATGAATCAGGAAATGCCATTGTCAGTCAGCAACGTCGCCTTGGTATTTCACCAGATTGGATGCGCCAACGTTTTACCCTTGATGAAGGATTAAGCAATGCCGTTCTTAAGGTTTTCGTGAACCTTTATAAAGAAGGATTAATTTACAAAGATAAACGTCTTGTAAATTGGGACCCGAAAATGCAAACAGCTGTGTCAGATCTTGAGGTCATCTCACAGGAAACAAAGGGGCATCTTTGGTATATTCGCTACGCATTTGTTGATGACAGTGAGAACTGTATCGTTGTTGCCACCACCAGGCCAGAAACGCTTCTAGGAGATGTTGCTGTTGCTGTGCATCCAGAAGATGAGCGCTTTAAACACCTCATTGGAAAACATGTTCATCTCCCCCTCACGGAGAAAACCATCCCTATTATTGGAGATGAATATTGCGACCCAGAAAAAGGAAGTGGTGCAGTTAAAATTACTCCCGCCCACGATTTTAATGACTTTGAAGTAGGACGACGCCACGATCTGCCCCTGATCAATATTCTTGATAAAAGTGCCTGTTTAAATGAAGCCGTTCCCATAGCCTACCAAGGGCTCTCTGTCGAAAAAGCCCGTAGTCAAATTATATCTGACTTAGAAGCTGGTGGTCTTATAGAAAAAATTGAACCAAATACTCACGCTGTACCTTACGGAGAAAAATCAGGCGTCCAGATTCAACCTTGGCTCACTGACCAATGGTTTGTTGACGCAAAAACGCTGGCTGAACCAGCTCTCAAAGCTGTTGAAGATGGCCGTACAAAATTTTTACCTGACCATTGCACTGCCGTCTATTTTGAGTGGTTGCGTAATATTCAACCTTGGTGCATTTCCAGACAGATCTGGTGGGGTCATCAAGTCCCTGCATGGTATGGGCCTGATGGTCATGTTTTTGTTGAAGAGAGTGAAGAGCAAGCTCATTTAGCAGCTGTAAGTTATTATGGAGAAGCTGTTGAACTTACCCGCGATACGGATGTCCTTGATACATGGTTTTCTTCAGCTCTTTGGCCGTTTTCAACACTTGGATGGCCTGATCAAACTCTTGAATTAAAGCGCTATTATCCCACTGATGTTTTAGATACCGGGTTTGACATTATTTTCTTTTGGGTTGCTCGCATGATGATGATGGGCTTGCACTTAATGAAAGATGTGCCATTTAGGACCGTTTATATACATGGCATGGTGCGTGACGAAAAGGGCGCAAAAATGTCTAAAACAAAAGGAAATGTCATTGATCCTTTAACATACATGGACAAGTTTGGAACCGATGCCTTGCGTTTTTCTCTGTCAGCATTAGCTGTCCCTGGTCGAGATTTAAAATTGGGAGAATCGCGCATTGAAAGCAGTCGAAACTTTATGACTAAAATTTGGAATGCGGCTCGTTTTTTGCAAATGAATAACTGTGAGTATCATCCACATTTTGATCCAAAAACATGTCAACATACTCTCAACAGATGGATCGTAGGTCATATTCATTTGCTTTCAACTCAAGTCACCAAAGCGCTTGAATCTTACCGCTTTGACGAAGCTGCAAGCCATATTTACCAATTTGTTTGGGGAACTTATTGTGATTATTATCTGGAATTTTTAAAACCTGTTTTTAATGATGAAAACCTTGCAAAAGAAGCTCGTCTTGCAGCGACTTGGGCATTCACAGAAGTTCTCAAAATTGCTCACCCTCTTATTCCTTTTATCACTGAAGTTTTATGGCATGAATTTACAGGAGCATCTTCAGGGTTATTGATGAACCAGCCATGGCCAACATTCCAGGCAGATATGGTTGATCCAAACGCACATCAAGAAATGGACTGGATTGTGGATACCATTGTAGGTATCCGTTCGCGCCGAGCTGAATTTAATGTTCCACCTGGTTCTCACGTTCCTATGCAAGTCTATGAGGCAACTCCAGAAATTCAGGAACGTGTTAGCCGGCATGATGCCATTCTAAAACGTTTGGGGCGCATTGACACAATTGAAGTTCATCCGCAAAAGCCACCAACAATTAAGGAGGCTGCTCTCTTTATTGTGAACAACACACCCATTGTTTTGCCTTTGGGAAATATCATAGATGTAAAAGCTGAAGTCCAACGCCTTCAGCAGGAATTGGGCAAGATCGGCCAAGAAATTGAATCGTGCCAAAAGCGGCTTTCTAATTCTGACTTTATGGAAAAAGCAAAACCCGAAATTATTGAGGAAATGCAAGAACGTCTTGAGTCTTTTGGAGTTCGTAAAACTAAAATTCAAGAAGCCCTTCAGCTTTTACAAGGAACATAGTGTAGTAAAGCAGTTTAGTAAGAAATTATTACCATCCAGAGTAATTAAAACGGAAGTTTCATACCGCTTGGTAGCCCTAACCCACCGGTGATTTTTGACATTTCTGCAGAAACATGCGCTTCAACCTTTGCCTTCGCATCATTAAAAGCAGCAACGATCAAATCTTCTAGTACTTCAACCTCTTTAGGATCCACCAAAGAAGGATCAATAGACAGGCCTTTCATTTCTCCTTTTCCATTGACCGTTACTTTGACCATTCCGCCGCCTGAAGAACCTGCCATTTCAACTTGATTCATTTTTTCTTGCATTTCAGCCATTTTTGCTTGTAACTGCTGGGCTTGTTTCATCATTTGGTTAATGTTCATAAAATGTGCTCCTTAACTTTTATTTCGCTGTAATGGTTGCTCCAGGAAACCCTTCCAAAAGCGACTGCACAAGAGGGTGTTCTTGACTTTCTTTCACTTTTTCATCATGTGCAATTTTCTTTTGTTGAGTAATCGTAGGCTCTCCTCCTTGGGATACAATTTCAATTTTCCAAGGCTGCCCTGTTATCCGTTCTAAAGTTTGGCGCAATTGCGCCGGCAATGTCTTTGGTGCTGAATCAGCCAGTCGAATGGTGAGTACACCTGATGCATAAGAGACCAGATGAACATCATGCATAACATTTCCCAATAATATGGGCTCCTTCGCACTTTGAAGAAGCACCAATAGTTCTTCAAAATTTGCTGGCAATTGTGGTGCTGCACTATTAGGAGTTGAAGGCGCAGGAGAAGCCTCAGAAGAGATTTCGTTTTCAACCTGCTGAGTTGTAACTGGCTTAAGAGTTTGGTGTACAGTTGGATGAGATGGCGCTGGAGAGTGTGATGCAGGCCGCGGCACTCCTTGGACAGCAGCTAAAATTTCTTCCGCATGGGGAAGATCACTTAAGTAAGCTACCCTTATCAATACCATTTCTGCTGCTTGGGATGGCAATGGAGAGTCCAGCACCTCATGATAGCCTTTATGCATAACTTGCCAAACCCGCATCAATGCTGGTAATGATAGACTTTCAATAAGCTCTGCACCTTGTCGTCGGTCACTCTCCGGCCATGTAACATCTTTAAGAAGATGAGGAGATGTCTTTAAACAGGTGAGCCAATAGACAAGATCTAAAAGATCTTCTATAAGTATAACGGGATCTCCTCCCCGTTGATAAAGATCCTTAATTTGGGTAAGAACATCTTCAATATGACCTTGAAATATATTTTTTAGAAGAGCAAATATTTGTCCCCTGTCAACCATTCCAAGCATGTCTCTAACTGATGCAGATGTGATAGAACCCTCAGATAAGGCTATGGCCTGATCTAATAAAGATAAACCATCACGAACTGACCCATCAGCCGCCCGAACTATAAGCGATAAGGCTTCTTCTTCAATTGGAATATTCTCTTTTGCCATGAGGGTAGAGAAATGGTCGAGAAGAATTTTAGGTTCCACACGCTTTAAATCAAATCGCATGCACCGAGACAAGACTGTTTCTGGCACTTTACGAATTTCTGTTGTTGCAAAAATAAATTTCACATGCGGTGGTGGCTCTTCTAAGGTCTTAAGAAGTGCATTGAATGCACTTTTTGAGAGCATGTGAACTTCGTCTATGATGTAGACCTTATAGCGCCCATTAACGGCCTTATAGCGCGCAGCTTCAATAACTTCGCGAACATCATCAACCCCTGTGCGGCTCGCAGCATCCATTTCTAGAACATCGAGATGGCGATCTTCTAAAATGGCTTTACAAGATTCGCAAACTCCACAAGGGTCAGGCGTTGGTCCCCCTTGGCCATCAATTCCCCGACAATTTAATGCTTTAGCAAGAATACGTGCGGTGGTTGTCTTGCCAACCCCCCGTATACCATAGAGCAAAAAAGCGTGCGGAAGCCGATTACGCTCAATTCCTTGCATCAGTGTCTTAACCAAAAGATCCTGCCCAACAAGCTCCGAAAGCTTTTGGGGGCGATATTTACGTGCAAGAACACGGTAGGGAATTTGAGAACTCACTTGTGCTATAGAAGTTTGCGACATTTACAAAAATCATCATCTTTCAAAAATTAAATCGTATTATTGACAAGGTTCTCGTGCTCCTGTCAATGAGTGGGAGACTAGACCTTAACCCGCATAGAACTCGTTATGGCTGCTTCCTTCCGAATCTGACCAGGTTGGCGAGGAACACGTCTAAGACTAGTCTCCCGCGAAAACTATAGCAAAGGTTACAGAGTGTGTCTTTAAGAAAAGTTTAAAGTGGTAACTTTTCTGCCTTTTTCACAGGTAGAAAGGCCTCTTTTTATACTCCACGCATGAATCATAAACATTTAGTAAAAGGCTAGCTAATTAATCTTTTTTTAACCAACACTTGTTACACTTAATTATCAACTTATATATGGAGATTGACCATGTTCTCAAAAAAGACGCCTCTTGCTATTGCCGCACTGATGATTCCTCTTCTTGGAAGCAGTTCTCTAAAAACGCATGCAGCAGATACAGCACCAGCATCTCAACAAGCAAAAAAGGAGACTGCACCTAGCCGACCTTCAAGGTTCAGCGGTGATAGTTCGTGGATAAAGCAGCCTAAAGAAGAGACTTCCTCAGAAAAGGCAGCCAGAGAGGCAAGGGAAGCACGTCTCAAAGAACTAGAGGAGATACGTGCAGCCAGAAGTAAGCAAACGGATGTAAATGTAAAATCTTCTCTACCATCAACAACACATGTAAAACCATCAGAAAAAGCAGATGCCTCCTACGGTTTAAAATCAAGTAAGGAATTCCCGCATATGGGACGAACTCAACACGCTCTGGTTAATAAAATGGGTGAAAATGTCAAAAATCCAAATGAAGCTTCAACCGCATCAAAATCAAATGAGCCAGAGAGTGGACTAACACCCGTAGAAGAATCGACACATATGGGCAGTACACAAAAAGAATTAATTGCTCGCATGAAAGCTAAAAGAGAGGCAGCAGCTACTCACACTGCAAAACCGGAGACCTCTGCAAAAGCGCATGCTGTGCCCCCTGCGCTTAAACCACTTGAATTAACTAAAGAAGAAGAATCAATTCACTTGGGAAGCTCACAAAAAAGATTAATGGATAGCTTAAAAGGAAAAAAGGCGGATCATGCTCAAGAGAAAGAAAAGCCTGAGACCCCTGCAAAAGCGCATGCTGAGCCCCCTGCGCTTGAACCGCTTGAATTAACAAAAGAAGAAGAATCAATTCACTTGGGAAAGACTCAAAGAAAATTAATCGACAGCATGAAAGCGAAACCTGCGGAGTCACATCATACGACACCTCATCATGCACCTGACGCTCCAAAAGCAGAACACATCCATGAAGAACAAACAACAACCACATTAACTTTAGATCCAACAAAATTACCCCCAAAGCATCATGCACCTGAAACACCAAAAGCAGAACCTGTGCATGAAGAAGAGACAACAACTCTCACTTTAGATACGTCAAAATTACCCCCGCCCCCTCCGCCTGCGCCACCTGCTCCCCCACCAGGCCCCCTTGTTAAACCACAACCACACGTGAGTGGAGAATCCACACTTGCACAAATTGCAAAAGGAAAAGAACTAAAAAAGACAGATGGCCCACATGCTTATATGAGCTCTAGAGATGAGATGTTGGATAAAATCAGAGGTGGCAAATATAAGCTTAAACCAGTAGATATACAAGAAAATCTACCTCCCCCACCGCCTAGACCTTCATCATCCACAAGTTCATCAACGGCTGCTTCAACCACAACTCCTCTCACTACAGATAAACCTGATGAAAAGTCCACAATGAAAGGTGTGCTGGGAGAAATTAATAAAGGTGGATTTGCCCTTAAAAAAGTTGATCCAACTAAAGATCATCCTTCTCAAAAAGAACGCAAAATTACGCCGGAAGTAGAAGGTGAAGAATCACACCCTACAGATAAAACTTGGAATAATAGATCAGCACTTCTTGATCAACTTAAAGCAAAAGGCAAGGATATTCAGGAAGGAAAAAGTGGGTTACGCAAACAAGAAACCTCACCAGCTCCTGAGATCAACCTAGACGAGATTCCGACAAACTAAAAATTATTTTTAACTAAGGACATACAAATCCCCTTCTTCTGTACAGAAGAAGGGGATTTATTATTATACTCTAAAAAAGATTTCGCACATGCTCCAAATCTTCGGGTGTATCAACGCTGGGAGGGACCTCATTGACAAGAGCAACATCGATGCGCATGCCTGCCTCAAGCGCCCGTAATTGCTCGAGACTTTCCGCTTCCTCAAGGGAAGAAACGGGAAGCTTAACATAAGTTTCAAGTGCTGCTCGACGATATGCATATACACCAATGTGATGATAATGCTTGGATCCTTGAGAAGGCACGAGACTTCGTGAAAAATAGAGTGCGCGGCCTATTTTACATCCTGAAGAATCTTCTTGTGGGGCTGACATGGCAATTTTCACTACATTTGGATTGGTAAGGTCATTGTTGTTGGTAATTTGTACAGCAAGAGTTGCTATATCGACTTCTGGATTTTGGAGAGGTAGCAAAACTTGTTTAAGGAGAGACTCACTTATGGTCGGCAAATCTCCTTGAAGGTTTATAATAATATCATACCTTTGGGCAGGATTGTCGGTTTCGATTTTCAACAATGCTGCGTAAATGCGATCAGAGCCCCTAGGAAAATCAGGACCTGTTATGACTGCACGTCCCCCCTCTCGGCTAATAACTTCTGCAATTTCGGCACCGCAACATGCAACTGCAACAGGTCCAATATTGGCAGCAGCTCCGCGCCGCCATACATGCACAATCATGGGATCCCCATTTATATCAGCCAGAGGCTTATTGGGAAGTCTTGCAGCTGCCAAGCGTGCAGGTATTAGGATAATAGGATTACTCATTGCTTCCTCTTAATAAGATGAATCATTTGTTTTTTGCCATAAAAATGAGGAAAAAGCACGCAAAAAAATCTTTATTAAATTATTATAATTTTTGTATTCGCACATAACGTATTTGTCTTTATACTTGGAAGTAATTGAACTTTGCGTATGAGATATAAATTAGAGAATGGATAGCTTTGAGGTTAACAAAATTGCAGCAAGTCTATTGATTGCTCTTTTGGTCGCTATGGTTGGAAGCCTCTTGTCTGAGCATCTCCTTCACCACGAAAAATTAGAAAAACCAGCTTTTGTTATAGAAGGAGTTGAAGACACTTCTCATCCTGGGAATAAGTCTTCTGCAGATGAACCTCTTAAACCCATTACGCCTTTACTCGCTTCTGCGAATGTTGAACGTGGTCAAACAATTGCAAAAAAATGCACGCAATGCCATACCTTTGAAAAAGGCGGCGCTAATAAAACTGGCCCAAATCTTTGGGGAATTATTGGCAATAAAATTGCCCATGCAGCAGACTTTGCGTATTCTTCTGGATTTAAGGAAAAAGGGGGAACGTGGGATTTTGAAAAGATGAATACCCTCCTCAATAAACCGCGAGATTTCGTAAAAGGCACAAAAATGTCCTTTGTTGGACTTAAAAATGATCAAGAACGAGCAGATGTCATTGCCTATCTTAATTCATTGAGTGATACCCCTCAGTCTCTTACAGCTTCACTAAAATAAAGGATAAAAAATGAAAATTTACTTTTATTGTGTCTTGCTTTTAGGCTCCATAATTCTCCAAACACAGGCTCAGACTTCACAATCAAATACCTCTCTCCCTACCCACGGTGTTTCGACGTTTGGTAAGTTGAAATACCCTGCTGATTTTAAAAACTATGAATATGTAAATCCTTCAGCTCCAAAAGGCGGTTCATTGCGATTAGGTTCCATGGGTTCATTTAACAGTTTAAATCCTTACATAGTTAAAGGAACGCCTCCTGCCATAATCCTTCTTACGACAGCAACTCTGTTAGAAGAGGCTCGCGACCGTGCCGCGGAGTCTTATGGATATACCGCAGAATCTGTGGAACGCGCCCCAGATAATTCATGGGTTATTTTTCGATTGAATCCCAAAGCTACATTTAGCAATGGCGATCCAATAACTGCAGATGATGTTATTTGGGTTTTTGAAACGTTACGTGACAAGGGTGCTCCCATGTATCGCACCTATTATAAGAATGTCAGTAAAACTGAAAAGCTAGACCCGCATACCATTAAATTCAGTTTTAATACAACCTCAAACCGAGAGCTTCCCCTTATTCTTGGTCAACTCCCAATCCTTTCAAAAAAATATTACATGACGCACCCATTTACTGAAACAAGCCTTGAACCAAGCCCTTCTTCAGGACCTTATGTGGTCGAATCTATGCCTACAGGTCGTTCGATCGTCCTGAAGCGCGTAAAAAATTGGTGGGGAGAATCTGTACCCAGTCAAAAAGGTCGACATAATTTTGATACAATCAAAGTGGATTATTATCTTGAAAATAATGCTCTTTTCGAAGGATTCAAATCGGGTCAATATGATTTGAGAGTTGAAAGCATTGCAAAAAATTGGGTTACCGCCTACACATTTCCTGCCTGCCAACAAAATTTAATTAAACGAGAAGAATTAAAATATTCAACATCATCAGGATCCGTTGGATTAATTTTTAATACCCGCCGTCCTATTTTCTCAGATATTCGTGTAAGAAAAGCTCTGACGCTTCTTTTCAATTTTCCCTGGATTAATAAACATCTTTTCTATGATCTTTACCAAAGAAACACCAGTTATTTCCCTAACTCCGATTTCGAAGCTACTGGGCTTCCTACTCAAGCAGAAAAAAATGTTCTTAAGCAATTTCAAACTCAGCTCCCTCCTGAAATTTTTAATGAGCCTTTTAGTTTGCCAAATCCTCAAGGTGAAGAGGACTACCGAATGCTTCAAGAACAGGCACAAAACCTTTTGAAAGAGGCTGGCTATGAAATTAAAGATCATGTTATGACAAATGTTAAAACTGGTGCTCCTTTTGTTTTTGAAGCTCTAATTTATGATAAGAGCCTAGAAAAAATATTTCTTAATTTTGCTGTAAGCCTAAAGCGCCTCGGGATTGAACTTAAGCTTCGAAATATGGATCCCGCAGCTTATCAGGTTCGTGCAGATAATTTAGATTTTGACATGATATATGTTGGAATAGGACAAAGCCCTAATCCAGGAAATGAACAAAGAGATTATTTTGGCACAGAAAAAGCCAATACTCCTGGCACGCAAAACTATGCTGGAATCCAAAATCCTATCGTTGATAAACTTATTGAAATTCTTATCAATTCCAAAAGTTATTCTGAACTCGTCACCAACGTAAAAACTTTAGATCGTGTTCTACTGAGCGGATATTATATGATTCCAGCATGGCATAGCGGAGTTGTTCGTCTTGCTTATTGGGATCGACTATCCAAACCATCTATACTCCCTAAATATATAGGTTTTGATATGACAACGTGGTGGTTTGATGCGGAAAAAGATAAGAAATTAAAGTCAGTCGCCGCGCAAAATAATGTGACAAATGGGAGACAATCTTCAATTTGGAAAACAATTTGTAGCTGGTTTTCTTGACGAGAAAATTAAAATTGAGCCATAATTTTATTTGTTTTTGTTTAAAAGTGTGTTTACGATAAGTGTGTTAGCCACATTTAAAAAGGAGACTGGGATTTGATAAAAAATATTATATCTAGAGGATTACTTGCAGTTGTTGTCTGCGCAGGAGTTGCCGTAGCAGCTGTAATGGATCCAAATACACGTATGGAAAAAGTACGGGACTTATTTACTGAATATGGTCCTGACGCCTTCAAGTTATTACAAGGTCTTGACCTTGGTGGAACAGGAACAAGTGATAGCGGCAAAGGTGCGCAAGTTACCAATCGTGGTGATATTGCTGAAGTTGCAAAATCTGAAGACGGAAATTCGTTTGTTTTCTGTGTAGTTGATGGAAAATGGGCTGTTTATCCTCCTGAACCAATGAAAGTTGGATCAGATGCAATGACAGCAACAGATGCAAATGGAAGACCATTTGTAGCAACAATGATTACTGCTTTGCGAAACTCACCAACACCTGGCAGAGCACATCATGTTCGTTATGATGTTCTCACACCAGATGGACGAGTACAAGCAAGAGAGGCTACACTTTGGAAGAGTAGCGAGCTTTTGATGCGTAAAAATAATACTGGTAAAAAGTTCTTTTGTGGAACCTCTGTAAAAGCAAATCCATAATTAAGCTATCTATTACTAACTACGTATGAAACAGCCACTCTTGTAAAAGAGTGGCTGTTTTTATACCGTCCATGCTTTTCTTTTGTGCTTTAGTTTGTATACACGCAATTTATTCGTTTAAATATTTTAATGAAGAAGTAAAAGGAGTTTCTCCTATGGCTGTACCGCACTCATCCAAATTAACCATTAATGCTTGGATAATGTTGTTTGTCATTGGGCTTCTTGTTTTCTTAATGAACATTGATTACACAGCAGTAAATCTTGCCTTAGTACCTATTTCTGATGAAATAGATGGGGATCTTAATATTCTACAATGGCTTTTGAGTGGATATGTTTTGATATGGGCAGCCCTTGTTGTTCCTGCTGGTCGGTTCGCTGATATTTATGGAAAAAAATTCTCCCTGGTTTTAGGTGTCGCGATCTTTATATTAGGATCAATTATTGTGGGTATGGGAAGTGACGTACTTGTTTTAATTGCAGGACGTCTTATACAGGGATTTGGTGCAGCAGTTTTCTCATCCCCTGCCTATAGCATTATTTTTATCTCAGTGCCTCCTCAAAAACAAGGTATGGCTATGGGTTTTATTGGCGGAACAGCAGGACTCGGCCTTGCCATAGGTCCAACCCTGGCAGGATGGATTATAAATAATATTGGGTGGCGTTGGCTTTTCTACGTAAATGTACCATTAGGACTTGTGGTAATGATTGTGCTCATGATTTATGCTGCATCAGAAACAAAACCAAAAAACTCTCCCCCCATTGATTGGTTGAGTGTGATTCTCTTAATTTCAGGTTTTGGAACATTTTTTTTCGCTTTAAATCAAATTGAAGCTTGGGGAATTTCGAATCCCCTTTTACTGGGGCTTGGCACAGGTGGTATTGCTCTTCTTGCTTTATTTTTCTATAGAGATCGCAATCAAACCTTTCAAGCGCTCCCTCGAGAGATAATTAATAATAGATCTTTTATGAGCCTTGTTGTGGCATGTTTTATAACATCATATTGTTTTTCCCTTATTTTAATCATGATGAGTCTTTATTTGCAGAATACGCTTAAACTCACGAGCAGTGAAACAGGTATTTATTTTCTTTCCATGACATTAGCGCTCGGTTTGCTATCTCCTCTTGGAGGAAAGCTTGCAGATCATATGGATATCCGCATTCCTCTTACCCTCGGATTTGGATTTACGTTTCTTTCTCTCCTCATCTTAGGTTTATTAAATGTGAACAGCAGCACAGTGATGGTTTGTAGCGGGCTTTTACTGGCAGGTCTCGGATTAGGAATAGGATTTCCTTCTATGAATACAGGTATGTTCAGAGCGTTAAATCCTCAAGAAATTAACACGGGCTCTGCGGTTTTCACAATGTCTATGATGTTGGGAAATTCAATAAGTGTTATTATTTCAACCAGTATTCTTGTCCTTTTTGGGCAGCCCCACCTTTTAAACTTGCTTGCAGAAGAAGGGCTCGCACTCACCACTGGGCAACAAAGTCATATACTGGGTGTATTGGGGCAAGTGGGACATTCAGCAGAACACCTCAAGCAATTTCCTGCTGATCAAATTCCCACTCTTTTAAAATTGATTGACCAAGCATTTTTGCATGGCTTTAGCATCACTTTATGGATTGGGATGTGTTTGAGTGCCCTAGCTGCAGGAATTGTTTTAAGATATTTGGGTAACCCAAAAAGCATTTCCTCAGCGAGCATCAGTGCTATTCTATAATCTCAACGAGGGGATACTCTACTTCCTTAATGTTATCATGAGGATGCTCTCCTTCCTTACCTTCCACCTTTTCAATTAATTTCACGGTCTTATCCGTCAGCTTAAATTTGACGGACTTACCACCTAATGCATCAGTAAAAATTACATTGAATTTTTTCAAGAGTTTTTCTTTTGAATATCCTTTATCGTTCTTGGGATCATAGGAAATGTACATTTTTCCATCATTTCCTTTAATAAGGATAATTTTTCATTTTTTGCTTCGAGACTAGGTGAGGTTCTATTTTACTTTTTGCCCTACTAGGTTTATATACTTCCTCAGGAGAGGTATATTCAATAATCGTAAGAACTCCTTCTAAAGTGCTCCCTTCTTTTTTAGGCGATTCTGATCCTTGGTTTTCTTTATGCTCCTTCATGTCCGTTTTTAAAGTAGTCTTATGGGGGTCTTGATGAGCCAATTTTTGATCCTTCTCAGCATCTATATTTCCCTTAGAAGTTGGATGACTAGTAGGAGAAGAAGCAATTTGCTCAGAGTCACTTTTCTTAATATCAACTTCTGGTGCTTTAGCTGTCCCAGAACCTGCTGAAGATGGAAGTATTGCTTTTTCTTCTTCTATTTTTTTAAGGGATCCTGATCCTTGTTGCTCTTTATGCTCCTTCATGTCCGTTTTTGAAGTTGTCTTATGGGGGTCTTGATGAGACAATTTCTGATTCTTCTCAGCATCTACATTGCCTTTAGAAGTTGGATGACTAATAGGAGAAGAAGAAATTTGCTCAGAGTCATTTTTCTTCATGTCAACTTCTGGTGCTTTAGCTGTCCCAGAACCTGCTGAAGATGGAAGTATTGCTTTTTCTTCTTCTATACACTTTTTAAATACATCTCTTTGATCAGAACCAATGCACCATTTTGAACAATCTTCTTTATGAACATTATTATTGTGGCACGAGCCCCTTGTACATTTTTCCTTACACAATTTTGCTTTGGTTTCAGTTGATTCCCAATTTGCAGGAGGTTCGTTTTTGATACATTCCCTGAAAAGATTTATTTGATATGAATCAATACACCATTCGGCACAATTTTCTCTAAGCTCTTCACTGTGGTAACAGAAGCCTTTTAGACATTTTTCTTTACATAGTTTCGCCTTATCTTCAGTTGACTCCCATTTTGCTGGGGACTCATTATTGATGCATTCACTGAAAGTATTTCTTTGATCAGAGCCAATACACCATTTAGCACAATCCTCTTTATGCTTTTCATTGTTGTGACAGGAACCTCTTAGACATTTTTCCTTACACAATTTAGCTTTAGTTTCAGTTGATTCCCAGTTTGCAGGAGGGGCCATGCCTGAAGGATTGTTCATTTTTGCAGTCAACTCTTTTGAATCACTTGGTAGAGTGTTCATTTTTGCAGTCAACTCTTTTGAATCACTTGGTAGAGTGTTCATCGCTGCAGCTGCCCCCTTAAGGCAATCCTGCACAACGGTTCCGACCCCCCAGCAAATACTTTTGCACCTAGCGGTAATTTCTGCGCTGCTGCCACAATCTTTTGCATTACATTTATTCTTACAAAATTCCCCAGGGGTTTCTGCTCTGGCCTCATAGAATGCAAAGGAAAATAAAACCATTAGATAGGCGAGAAGTGCTTTAATATTTGATGCATACTTGATCATTTGCATTAACTCCCGTTTGAAACATTGTTAATACTAATTTTATTATAAAATTGTTAATTTACTTTTAATGACTATCAGTTTAGTAACTTACGAGAGATTTTAAGAATGGGAGTTAAAAAATGAAATTTGAGAGAGGAACTATTTGTTAGGTAAATCTTTACCCACAATAATCTGTGCTATCTCTTTATGAATTGCATAGACAGATTGACCCGCGTCAACTACATGGCATCGATGAGGATTTTGGTTGGCAATTTTAATATACCCTTCCCGTATTCTCTGATGAAAATCCATATTCATTGATTCAAAACGGTTTTCGCTTGTGTGGCGCTTTAAGGCGCGCTCTACACCAATCTTTGGGTCAAGGTCAAATATGAAAGTCCAATCTGGTTGCCGTGAACCAATTACTGAATTATAGAGTTTGCTGATAAAAACACGGTCGACACCATGTCCATATCCTTGATAGGCCATTGTAGAATCAGCAAAGCGGTCACAAATAACCCATTTTCCATGCACCAAAGCAGGCTCAATGACTTTTTGCCAATGCTCAGACCGTGCAGCGTAAAGAAGAAGGACTTCGGTTATAGGATTCCACCGTTCAACATCTCCAGAAACCAATAAGGCACGAATGAGCTCTGCCCCATCACTCCCTCCTGGTTCGCGGGTCAAAACAACTTCATGACCAAGATCAGAAAGATATTCAGCAAGCAAAGCAGTTTGCGTTGACTTGCCTGTTCCTTCTCCACCCTCAAAAGTAATAAATTTACCAAGTACTTCTGTCATTTAAGCCTTTCCCCAAATTAAATAGCTAAAGGAATCTTTGATTCTCTTTATAAAGCTTGCTTTTCCAATAGAAGTGGAAGCAACAAGCGGCACTTCAAGCGCATAATCTGATGGTAACTTAACTATAAGCTTACCAATAACCGCATCTTTCGCGATAGGGGCCATAATGGGAGTATCATACTTAATATCCACCTTAATGCCCTTTTGGAAATTCTTTGGAAGGGTTACAACTACATCCTCAGAAACTGTGGCCTGTACAAGACTATATTCTCCAAGCCATACGGGCAGAAAATCTACTGTTTCTCCACGTTTAAAGAGGGTAGTATTCTTAAATGTCTGAAGGCCCCAGGTCATCAATTTGAGTACTTCGTTTGCACGAGCTTGTTCTGAGGGAAGACCATTCACGACCAAAATTAAGCGGCGGTTACTATCCACCACCGAAGCCACGATGCCATAGCCCCCAATATCAGTGTGGCCTGTCTTTATCCCATCGCATCCAACATTTTTATACAGAAGAGGGTTTCTGTTCCACTGACGTATATTATTATAAATGAATTCCTTCAGGCCAAATAAGCTATAAAATTCAGGAAAATCAGTAAGAGTACGATGTGCAATAATAGCCAGGTCTCTCGCAGTCGTTAAATGCTCAGGATGTGGCCAACCACTGGCATTTTTAAAGGTCGTAAATTGTGCACCCATTTCTTGTGCTTTTTGAGTCATCTCATTTGCAAAGCACTCTTCTGATCCACAGAGACCTTCAGCAATAACAACACATGCATCATTCCCTGATTGGATAATAATCCCTTTAAGCAAATCTTCAACACTCACCATAGCATTTAAAGGAACAAACATTCTTGTCCCCTCCATACGCCATGCACGCTCACTGACGGGAAAAGTCATCCCCATTTGGAGACTTCCTTCTTTCAATTTTTCAAAAATCATGTAAGACGTCATAATTTTTGTCATAGAAGAAGGATACATAAGCTCATCAGCATTTTTTTCGAAGAGTACAACACCTGTCGCGTAATCAATAAGCAGCACTTGCTTTGCTATAACCTCGAAGGGTGGAAGCGAAGATGAATCTGGCTGAGAGGATGATTGTTGCTTTTGGACTAAATCTGGAGTGTGAGTTTTTATATTTAATGCAAAACTGGGGTTTAAAACTCCTAGCATGATAACACTTAGCCCCAGCATCACAGGAGCCAGTCTTTTACAGTATTTATTTTTTAAAGTATACATATCGTCTCCACCACACCTCTTATGCACTTAGTGAAAGAACATAACGGAAAAAGTATCCATAAAGCACCAACTTTTTTATTGCTGACTTAGATTTGCTTTCTTTTCAATTTGGCGCGTGTCTCGTTTAAAAGCTCATTAATTTCTCGCTCGGTCTCACGGCTAAAGTCTTGACGTGAACGTCTCGATACTGATTTCACAGAAGGAGAACGATGTAAGCGAACGTTCCTTTTTTGAGAAGCAATGCTTTGCCTTCTTTGTTTCATTTGCCCTGCACGGGTATGCATTCCTCTTATAGGCCCTGGTGCTCGTAACCCACTCTCACGATCAAATTGCTGACGAAAAATGGCTTCCCATGTATTTCCATTGGGGTCTCGACCATAACGACCATAGCGGGACACAAATCTTGCAAAAGCTTTACTTTCTGAGGGTAAACATTCCACGCGTACTTTACCGAGGCCTTGTTGACATATACCTAAGTAAGATGCTGCTCCCTTTGATAAATCGATGATCCGATCATCAACAAACGGACCTCTATCATCTATTAAGAGTTTTACAGATGTGCCATTTTTAACATTGGTCACACGCACAACAGAAGGAATGGGAAGGGTTTTATGAGCAGCACTAATGCCATGCATATTAAAAATCTCACCACAAGATTTTGGGCGTCCATGAAAATGAGGCCCATACCATGAAGCAATCCCAGTTTCTTCATATTCATAATGCTCTTGAGGCGTATACCAATTTCCCTTAACTTGATAGGGTTTTTTTGTTCCTGTGCATAAGTTATCACCAACCGTCTTTTCACTAACAGTTGAACACCCTGCTAGGGCAAAAGCCACAAGAACAAGTGCAGCTACTATTTTTTTCATTGCCAGCTATCTTTCATGAACAAATAGTCCTAATAAAAAAAGAATAATATATCAACAACCATCCAACAAGACCTCAAATCCCTATAGCAGAAAGAAAAGATAAAAGACAACCCTAATCTAATTCTATTTAGAAATTGTAGCAAATAACTTTCTTTTGAAATTTATTTAGATTTAAAATTCAAAAGTGTTAATATGCATGAACTTTTAAAAGTAAATTTAAAAGTCATTTTTGTTTCTAAAACTTTTAAGGAGAAATAGCATGAAAGAAGCATTTTTTTTAACTATTGCTTTCTGTACAGAATTATTTAATGCAACTCAAGCAGCAGATCATGATTTGCCTCTCTATGCTCAGCAGGGGAGTAGTACCAGACATAACACTTCACACGATCAAAAAGTAGATATGAAGTACATTAATGACTGCGAAAAAACACTTTCAACAGCAAAACAGCAACTAGAAGCCCTAAGGCAACTAACGCTCGGTTTTTTTGAAAGCGGCAATAGCATGGAGTCACTTGGATTAAAGCCCTCCTTTAACTTGCTCGAGATGAATACTAAACTCCAATCTGCTATCGACTCTCTTTCTCATGTTGAAAAGTATGTGAACGAAAGTAAAACAATTAGATAACCTAAATTCTTTGGATTTTCTCCTCGGGATTTCATTTAATAAATGAGTTCTGAGGAGGTTCTGCATCTTAATCCTTTGATTCAACCATATAAGTAATAAAATAATTACTTAAATAAGATTGCACCGTGACCTCAAACATGCTAAAGATTTGAACGAAGTCCACACACAAGAGAGGTATTTGAGGGAGAAATCCTCAAAAAACCATCCGGTGTTATTGTTTTAATCTCATTCATGGGACACCAATAATCACACCTCTTGTGGAGGTTTAACCGGAAAAAGGAGAAAAATTAATGGCTATGCCGTCGTTTACTATGCGCCAGCTCCTTGAAGCAGGCGTGCACTATGGTCATCACACCCGTCGCTGGAACCCAAAAATGTCTTCTTATATCTTCGGGGTTCGTAATGGCGTTCACATTATGGATTTACAACAAACTGTTCCCATGCTGCATCACGCTATGGAAGCTGTAAAAGACATCGTTGCCAATGGCGGACGTGTTTTATTTGTTGGAACAAAATCCCAAGCATCAGAAAGAATCAAAGAAAGCGCGAAACGCTGCGGTCAATATTATATCAATCACCGTTGGCTCGGTGGAACCATGACCAACTGGAAGACTGTGAACCAATCCATTAAGCGCATGAAAGACATGGAGGAGCGTCTCCAGCAAGCTACAGGACTTACGAAAAAAGAAAGTCTTGATTTAGAGAGAAACTATAAAAAGCTTGAAATGGCGCTTGGTGGTATTCGTGAAATGGGGGGATTACCTGACATTCTCTTTGTTATTGATACCAACAAAGAAGCGATTGCTATTCAGGAAGCACGCCGCTTAAATATTCCCGTTATTGCCATTTTAGACAGCAATTCTGATCCAGAAGGCGTTGCCTACCCTATTCCAGGTAATGACGATGCGTTACGTGCCATCAATCTTTATTGTGAATTGATTGCAGGGTCTGTCTTAGAAGGTTTGCAAGCTGAAATGACTTCTGCAGGAATTGATTTAGGCGAAGCCGCTGAAGCGCCTACAGAAGAATTTGATGATGCATTTGGCGCTCAGGCCTCTTCAGAGACATCGATTGAGAATAGTGTCATTTCTGAAACCATAGAAAGTGTAGATATCCCTGGTGAAGAAAGCACGGTGAGTTCTGAAAATGCAGAAGCTGATAGTGCAAAACCAAAGGCCCCAAAAAAAGAGGCAAAGAAGGTAGTAAAAAAGAGTACGAAAAAGACTGCAAAACCTGAATAGTGGTTATTCAGGAATGCCCGTCTATCCCTTTTTGTTAGGAGAGTTATTTAATGGCTGAAATTACAGCAAGTGCTATTAAGGATTTAAGAGAAAGAACTGGTGCGGGCATGATGGATTGCAAGCGCGCACTTGTTGAAAATGAAGGTAATGTTGAAGCGGCTGTTGATTGGCTCCGCAAGAAAGGCCTCGCTGCTGCGGCTAAGAAATCCGGACGCATAGCTTCTGAAGGACTTGTTGGTGCGGCTATAGATGATACAACAGGCACTGCTGGAGCTGTTGTTGAAATTAATGCTGAGACTGACTTTGTGGCACGAAATGAGATGTTTCAAAATCTTGTACAAAAAACAGCCCTTATCGCTGCAAAGCAAGAGTATACTGCTGACTCCCTTAAGGCTGCACCCTTTCCGGGTGAATCTCCAACTGTGGGAGAAGAAATAACACGCCTTATTGCTGTAATTGGAGAAAATATGAATTTAAGGCGGGTCGTTCGTCTGAGCGTATCCCAAGGTCATATCTCCTCTTATGTTCATAACTCTGTTGCCCCAAATCTTGGGAAAATTGGCGTTTTGGTTGCCTTAGAATCTACGGGAGATAAGACAAAATTAGCTGAATTGGGTAAACGTATTGCGATGCATGTTGCTGCAGCAAACCCTCAAGCCTTAACCATAGAAGAACTGGACTCAGCCTCCCTAGAACGTGAGCGTACAATCATCGCTGAACAAGCACGTGCATCTGGGCGTCCTGAGGATGTTATCGAGAAAATGGTAGTTGGACGGTTACGTAAATTCTATGAGGAAGTTGTCCTTATGGAACAAACTTTCATTATTGACAGTAAAACCAAAATTAGAGAAATGCTTGAAACAGCTTCAAAAGAACTTAACGCCCCTGTTCACTTAAAGGCCTATGTGCGCTATGCTTTAGGTGAAGGCATTGAAAAGGCTGAAACAGATTTTGCAGCTGAAGTTCAAGCGCAAGCAGGTATCACAGGATAACAAAGATGGCATAACCTAATGGCAGCATCCTCATCTTCTTCTAAACCTCTTTATCGCCGGGTACTTCTTAAAATATCCGGACAAGCCTTAGGCGGCACTGATACAACTTCACAAGGTATCAGTCAAAAAATGTTAGAGAAGATGGCAAATGAAATCCATCAAGTTCATAAATTAGGGGTAGAAGTTTGTATCGTTGTTGGGGGCGGTAATATTTACCGAGGGATTACCGGTGCTGAAACGCATGGCATTGATCGGGCAACTTCTGACTACATGGGAATGATGGCCACCATTATAAATGCCTTAGCCCTTCAAAATGCCCTTGAACATGCAGAAATGGAATGTCGGGTTATGTGTGCATTCCCCATTGAAGCCATCGGGGAAACTTACATACGTAGACGCGCTATCCATCATATGGAAAAAGGAAATGTCGTTATCTTTGCGGGTGGAACGGGTAATCCTTTCTTCACTACTGACACTGCTGCTGCCTTACGCGCTTCTGAAATGGGATGCGATCTTCTCTTAAAAGCAACCAAAGTTGATGGTGTTTATAGCACTGACCCCGTAAAAGATAAGAACGCAGAATTCCACCCTACCCTTACCTACCATGATGTATTAACCCAAAACTTAGGAATTATGGATGCAACAGCCATTGCTCTTGCGCGTGAAAACTTAATTCCCATTGCTATTTTTTCCATTTTCGAAGAAAAAGGATTTGCAAAGGTTGTTTGTGGGGCTGGTAATTTTACTCTGATCAAAGACAAGAAATAAAGTTTTAGAATAAGGAATCTATCGATGACAGATCAACGTTTAAGTGACATAGGAAAGCGCATGGATAGCGCATTGGATATTCTTGTAAGAGAATTTACAGGTCTTCGCACGGGCCGAGCTTCTGTAAATTTGCTTGATACGATAAAAGTTGATGTATATGGATCTTTGATGCCTCTCAATCAAGTTGGAACGATAAATGTTCCAGAACCTCGTATGCTTACAGTTCAAATTTGGGACAAAAGTCTTGTTAAAATTGCTGAGAAAGCCATCCGTGATTCCGATCTTGGTCTAAACCCAGCAGCGGATGGGCAATTGATTCGTATTCCTCTTCCCCCCATGAGTGAGCAGCGCCGGCAGGAATTGGTTAAAATTGCGGGTAAATATGCTGAAGATACGCGCATTAGTGTTCGAAACGTTCGTCGAGACGGCATGGAAATGCTTAAGAAATTGCAAAAAGACAGTGATATTTCGGAAGATGAATTCCATCGTTTGTCTGATGAAGTTCAAACAATCACAGATAATCACATCAAAAAGATTGATGACTTGCTCGCTTCAAAACAAAAAGATATCATGCAGGTGTAACGGGGTTTGGGGGTTCACCATGCTTTTTTACAGTATCCGCAGAACCTTATACCCCATCCTTTGAGAGTTTTCAAAACTCTCCTTATGCGTCCTTAGCTCAGCTGGATAGAGCAACGGCCTTCTAAGCCGTGGGTCAGAGGTTCGAATCCTCTAGGACGCGCCATATAAATGAAATTCCTAAGGGTCAAGAGCTTGAGCGAAGCGCTTCTTGATCTTTAGGATTTTTATTTATAAAGTGTCCCACGGATGAGAACCTCTAGAGGTTCGGGCCGAACTCTCGAGGCAACGCGCGTATGCGCGGTAATCCTCTAGGACGCATCCTTCTCTATTATTTAAAATCAAAAATATAATTTCTAAGATTTTCAAATTTTAATGTTGCCTGCTACGTACTTTAAACTTTCATTGCATAACAAGAGAGTTAGAGATATGAGCAAAAATAAAATTTAATTTTATTAAAAACGTTTATTTTTTTGGACAACTCTTTTAATATAAGGAAATACCAAACACGCCATTTTTTAAAGAGCAAAAATGATACAAATCATCCTCTTTTTTTTCATAATCCTACTTCCTACATTTGCGGCAGATGCAGATGCCCTTTATAGACAATACCAGGAAAGAACCTTAGCATGGCGTTCAGCTCAGCAATCTCTTCATGAAGAAATTGATACCTCACTCAAAGGAAAGCCTGACGAGTTCATAGAACTTTTAGAAATCATTCAACAAAAACGCACACAACTTAAAACATATCCCCTTTTTACAGAGGAACTAGAAGCACTTTTGCGTCACTTGGCTCCTCCAGAGCAACTCTTAGAACAAAACCGAACACTTCTCTTGGGTTCCTTTTCGAATCAACATTTCCGACCGATGACAGAACTCATCGAGAGAATGGATGGGTTTATAACCAGATGGGAGGCTGCAGAAGGCGCCCTAAAATTTCATCAAATGATTTTTTCAGTTATGAGAGATTATCAAGTAGAATGGGAAAGCTTCTCACAAGACATCTCATCTAAACTCTTTACTTCAGCACTTAAACCTCCTGATCTGGAAGCTATGCATGTTAAAATATCAGGTACATTTTTCAAATGGGCGGTGGATTATAGAAGCGCCCTTGATAAAGCATCGGCTCAATTTGGGTCTTCAGGGGAAAGTTGGATGTCCCTTATGCAGCAAAGCTCACCTCAAATAACGGCTTATTTTCAAGATAAAGGAAAAATTCTGTGGGATATTATACTTTTTACACTTGTAAAAATGTCCAAAGATATCAGTGCTGTTCCTCTAGAGTACAAAACCCTAAAAGATGAATTTTTTAATGACCCTAGTCCTGAAAGCGATGGACGTGATCCGCTCATTAAAATTATTCGATCTTTGATCGATGAACCAGACGCATCCAATTCTGACTCTGCCTTAACTGATACGAGATCTGATTCTTCTGTTCTAAGAACAGAATCAAGTTCTCCAAAATCGCGAAGCAATAGTGCATTAAGTATGACAGGAACGAGACCTGCTTCAATCCCATCCTCTCCTTTGCCTATTGGAAGCAGATCAACACCCGCCCCTTCTTCAGGATCGGGATCAGGAAGCCCTTCTTTATTAGCATTAGCAGCAAGATCTGCCCCGATTGAAAGAAAAATAAGCCCCTCCTCACCAGTATTAATCTCATCTCCCGCACAAGGAACTCCTCCTCTTGCGGTGCACTCATCTCCCGCTTTGGGGAGCCCTCCAGCAAGGGCCATCGCCTCTTCACATAGCTCGCCCGTTGTATCATCACCTCTTAGAAAAACGAGCAATCCTTCTGCTTGGCTCAGCATAAAAGAAAAAAATGTGAACCTTTTAGCAGATGAATTAAGAAGAGCGTTTCTTCCTTTTGCGAACCTCCAAGCTCTTATAAGATCATTCAGTGAACCATCAGAATTACTCCTCAATATAGACACCATTTGCAAGTCATTAGTGAACCTCAATAAATATTATAAGGCTTTCATTATACATTATAAATTTCATCTATCAGAAGCATCGGATATTCTCCACCCTAAAGCCCGTGTAAAAAAATTTGGACAACGGCCCATTCTTATCCCGCAAGCCATGGCAACCGAGGCTTGCGTTCTATGGCGTAATGGACTGTTATGCTTTAACACACCTGACTCAACAGATGATCTTTCTTATAGTTATTGGGGTGCACCAACGGGTCCCGCAGAAGAGGGAAACAGGCGCTTACATAAAATGGGGAGCTTAATTTTTGAACCTATGTCCCCACTATATCCATGTTACGTTGGATCGCAATGGACTTTAAGTCTCCTCGAGACTCTTTTTGGCATCCAATCTGTAAGTCCTCTCGCTCTTTTAGATATAAGCAATATTGCTTTTTTAGATCCAAATCTAGAAACAAAAGGGAAAATGCAATACTTTATATCAAGTGGGATGCATCATGATATTCTTGCAAAATATTTCGATGACTCAAGTGTTTGGAAGCCAGAAACCAGGAATTGCTTAGTCACTGTTCATAGACAAAAAGAGCTACTGACGCTTAAACAATTCTTGATGGACATCTACTCAGGTCAAGCCTCTTTCTCGCAAATAGATCCTTATACATATGGTATGGAATATCTTTTCAGCCTCGTTACAAGATCATCCAGACCGTTAGAAAGTTATGGTCTTGTTGCAGAAACTTCGACCATATCTCCTGGATCAACCCTGAAACTTCAACGAACGGGACCAAGTGACTTAATGACCCCCCGTTTTGAGAATTGTCTCAGTCTTTTTCCTATGGCTGAAGGGCAAGTCCCAGAATCTGTGAGAAGAGCTTTTTGTTCGCATAACATGCCTCTTCTCCTTTCCTTTTTATTAAGAGAGGAAGCAAGCTTTCATAATTTTAGAAATGATGTGATCAAACGTTATCTTCTTCATACCAGACATAGCAGTTCCGATGAATTAAAAGTGGATATCACACAAGCGCAAATGCTCGGTCTTCTTTCTGCTGTACGCCCCGATAGCCTCAAGAAAATTATTGATAATTATAATGAGATAAAAAAAGCTTTGGAAGAAAACTCTACTGTTGCATATTTAGAGCTTCAGGATATGATTCAACCTCAAGAAGCTGCCCTTGCAGCAAAAGAAGAAGTAGAAGAACAATTCAGAAAGGAAAGCTCTCTTTCCTTCTTTTTTGGAACGCTTGTACCTTTATTACTCGAGCAGTACAAGTCTTCACCTAGCAATCCACAAACTCCGCCAATTTATTCTTTAGAGGATCTCGTCTCCTTTGAAAAAGCATCTCGTGCCTGTTATGAAATATGCAAAAAACCCTCTTCTTTACTGACTGAATCTCCTTCATTTGATCAGCTTATGAAAGGACGCCTTCCTCAGGTGGTAAGTTTTTTTAAAGAGGAATATGCAAAGACAGTTCCAACAGTTCCTCATAATAGAGATTTTCTCATCTTCTTTGGAAGAGTTTTACCTGCTCTTATTAAAAAGCTTCGTGCAGAAAATATATCTTCCATACGATTAGGAGAACATCCCGCTTATACATGGGAAGACTTGGATGCATTCTCGAAATCTGCTTGGGAACTTTTCCGAAAAGTTCAATCAACAACAGGCTCTTCCTTTGATTCTCTCACGTCAACTTATTCAAGGGAAATTGAAACATTTTTTAACAAGAAATATGAATGGTGGCTAAATACAATTTGTGGTCCTCGTGCCCGTCTTATTTTAATGGCGTGTGAATTTGTCCGTGATAGAAATACTGCACTTGATCAGAAAAAAGCACACCCTTCAACTGAGGCCGATGCAGAAGCATCTCCGCAAAGACCAACATATCCACCTCAATTTAGGGGTGTTATAGAATCTACTCGCTTCCTCGGCGATATGATTAAAGACCTAATGATCCATACAGATTTATCAAAAGTCTCTCCCCATCTTGCTTTGCAAATTATGGATATTCTTTTGACTCTTGACCCTACCCCAGAAAAATGGCATGCAAGCTGGTCCGGAAAATTATCAGAATTTACTAAAGGATTTTTTGGTTTTCCACCCCATGTACAATCATTTTTACATAGACTAAGTCTCAAAGAAGCTGACGAACAGAAGGCATTTGCAGAAGCGCAAACTATCCGATTAGAAGAATATTTAGCTTCTTCAGGAAAATCTTTCCATGCTTCTCCCGCTGTACTTGCTGGCCCCTCGTCAGTGACATCGTCATCACTTTCAGCTCCCTCCCTGAGCCCATCCATACATCCTCAAAGGCGACCTTTGCCACAACAGGAAGAACATGTATGCTCAATGCTCCGCATGCTCCTCAGAACCAATATGCGCCCACAAACACAAGAAGAAAATAGTTGTATCGAAGCAGTTTGCGACCTTATTATCCTCCCACAATTATATGCATTATCGCCATCTTCTGCGGGTCTTGCATCATTTGCAAATGGGAAAAGTGGCATTTTCCTTCGCAAACAAATCATAGGGGGTGACCATCTTCTTGTAACTTGGAGTGACAACTGGACAAGAGCATATCTCTCTCAACAAACACTGCCCTTGAACGCGAGAGAAATACTTTTAAGCCACTCCATAATTCCTTTATTCTTACATGTGCTCTATTCTCTTCAAAAAACTTGTCCCGACGTTCAATTTCACCCCTGGTTTGCAAAAAAATTCTTAGGGACGTTTTCTAACCTACAGAAATTACTCTCGCGCCATTTACGCCCAACATTTAGTGACATAATGGAGTTTTTATGGCCTGAAATTTTTTATATGTTCCAAGAAAAACTGAAATGTACCCAAAAAGATGTGGGCGAAGCGAGAGTCAGAACCATTCATGATGGTATAGGGAGATATACTCTTGAAGATACTGCTCTTGCCTTAGAGTGGACAAGTAGTATGGGCAAGTATCCACATCAATTTTTAGAGGAAGCAGAAGCCCTCCATTGGCGTTACTTTACAAGCCTACCCTTTAATTTTGACCAAACAGCAACAGTTGCTTTAAAAAGCTTTCGCCCTAGCACCTCAAATATTGAAATTATTCTTCAAACATTAGCCTATTCTTCTAACTTTAGTATTAATTTAGGCAGCATCAATTCGGCTCATTGGCAAAATGATGAAATTCTTTCTAAACTTGCAAGGCACCCGTCCGAACGTAAAATGCAATGCCTTCAACTAGTCTGCGCCTTACGTATGGGATGTCCGCCCGATAAATTAATACTGAAAAAAACAAGCAATGCACGTTCAATAGATGTGCAATTGAGTGGTTTTGATGCAACGTCAACGGGCGAATGCGAGCTTGATTTGTTAACGAAGGTTGTTTCCCTTTTTCCTGACGTTACACATTTGACACTTAGTAAGAATGGCATCCGATCTCTTGCACCAATGATTGGAGGGTTAAAAAGCCTTTCGCATCTTGTACATTTATCCATTCAAGGCAACCCTATACACAACCCAACCCCCCTCTTCTTCCTCACTCAACTCACTGGGCTAATGATAGATGATACATACATGCCCGATGTCTATGCTCTTCAGTTAGAAAAACTTGTAAGGCCGAAAGTTACACGCCCCTCTTTTAAACTTTCCATGTATTCCAGTGGTTCAAGCCATCAGAACACTTCTGGAAAAGAAAGAGATGGCTTTCTTAAAAGTAATGGAGCACCAACTCTTTTTACACGTTTGAAAAGCCTTGTTTTGGCCCCTGCCTCCACCCCCGTAGATGAAGCCCTTTGTATTTTAGAGGCACTGGGTGAAAACCAGTGGGATCAAATGCTAAGCTGTAGAGACTGCCATACGGAAGCACTTCCTCAGTTGTGCGAAAAACTTTTTGCACTCATCCGCCCTCCCTATGACCCAAGACCTTTGGCACTTAAAATGCTTTATGCAATGAGCTTCGGGTTACCCGTTGGGACAAATCCCCATACACTTGGATTCCTTGACACCCCAAGCAATACACCGACTTGCCTGAAAAAACTTGAAATCTCCGGTCAACAGGTTCCTTTGTATTTTCCAGGCATGCTTCCTCAATTTACAAATTTAAAAGATTTAATCCTCGTAAATTGTATGCAACCTACCATATTACACTCTTTTCCTCGTTTACCTCAGCTGGAAATTCTTGATCTTTCACACAATGCAATTACTTCTCTAAAAGACTTAAGTACTTCTGACCAAGTTCTAAAATTTCCCAACCTTTGTGTTTTTATCTTTTCTCATAATGCACTCACCTCTGGAAATGCGACATCTAATTATAATGGCATAATATATCTCTTAAATATGGAACACTTAGGCTATTTAGATTTAAGTCATAACGCTCTAACCAATCCCCCACCCTTCCAAAATTTAATCAGACAACTTGGACATTTTGATATTCGGCATAATAAAATTGACGCCTATAAGAGAGCCCAAAATGTAGAAAAGGAAGAATTAAAATTCTACTATTCACCGCAAGATTAAACTCATACTTCTTTTAAGTTTTTGAAAAAAAAGGATATATAAAAAGTAGATTTATTTTTTCAATAATTTGTCTAAAAATCTTGTTTATATTTTTTTTAAAAGGTATAGTTGAATTATTAACCCAAGCTTAAACGAGCAATTCTATTAGTTGGTATTGAACGAAATAAGAATTTACCAATTATTATAGACTTTTTTATCATTGAAGGAGCAAAATTTGATGTTAATTTTAATCAAATTAATTCTCACATTTTTTATTTTCTCAACACATTATTTGCCCTGTTATGCTGCTGAAGCACAAAGTCTATTGGTAAATGAGGATGATGAAGGTGATAAATATAGAAAATTTAGAAGGCAACACACCGCACTCCCTTCCTCACAAGTTGAAGCGGGTGAAAGCAGTCCTTTGTTAGGCGGTATTGAAAACCCACTCCCGAGAAGCGATAGTGGTTCAAAGAAAGATGAGTTAGAAGTATACTTAAAACCCGTCGTTCAAGTCCCAACTTCCCAAACTTGCAAACAAATTACATCTGGTACAGCGAGCGCGTTTGCTGGGCTATTTGCTGCCCAAACCGGTATTCCACTCGGGTCAGTAAGTTTGGGAGAAATAGGCATAACAACCGCTGTTATTCCTGATACTGGAGCTCCAGAAGTTGCCTTAATAACCGCTTTAGCAGTTCCAGCTGCAACGGTTGCATTGGTTCATACTTATAATCGCATAGCGGATAAAATGACTCCTGAACCCGAGGAAACAAAGCGCGTAAAAAGAATTGTAACTGATCCCGCTCCTCGGTCAAAGTTTGAAAGATGGTTACACTCTACTCCCTCTACCATTCTATGTTTAGGTATTATGGCATCACAGTTTTTTACGTCCATTTTCTTTATGGAGTCAGGGATTACATTTTTGAGTGATTATGCAACAGTTTTCGGGGTGACATTTGGATTATTATTCAGCCTTGTCGTCTATGAAGTTTTTATTGCCCCAACAAACAATCCCAACAACAACCCAAATAAAAATTATTTCAGAAAGAAAATAGAGAAAATTCACGAAGAAGAGCTCACCGAAGTGATTACTCATGCACAAGCCGTCATTATGAGTGGGAAAAAGCCGCAAGAAATTCAAACCCTTGGAGAAGTTATGAATGCAATTTATGCGCCACTTTCACCTGATGATGATTCTTTAGGAGCTCACTTAGAAAGTGAAGGAGCAAGAGAGGATGAAAGAAGAAATGCAGATAGAGGGGCTGATAAACAAGATGATGCTGACGATATACGCCCCATCCCTCGTGCCCCTGTCGTTTCTGAAGCCTCCATGCGAGATGTGCGACTTCCACCAGAACCAAAATATGTGCAAGCCTTTAAAGCAATCATTGAAGTAGCAAAGAGTACGCCTGGCTATATAAAAGTATGGGATAAAGCAGCGAGTACGTTTGGCAAGTGGACGGGGAATTTGTTACAAATCTATGCCCTTACAAATCGTTATGTTGCGATCTCTTCTTTAACCACTCTGGCACTGGTGGCTTTAAAAACTCCGGAAACAGTTGCTTTCGGAGCAGGAATTGTTGTTGCAGCTGTGGCTACTCCCGCATTAATTGGTTTTTCTTACAGAATGACAGCTCTTGCTTGTCCTGTATACGAACGTGTTTTTAAAATTTTTCAACCAACGGTTTCTGCTGGACAATGGGGGGGACGCATACCTGGATTTCTGAGTCCCACATTTTCAGCTGTATATTTTCCTATTGCTTATGAAGTTTTTGTAAGAAACAAGCTCTACTTACAAACATCCAACATTACAAATACCCCAATGCAGCTCGCGTTAGTGATGGGTGAAGTTTTAGGAACAATATTTCCAGCGGGCATTTATTTTTTTAGTCCTCCTCTAGAAAGAATAACAAACTGGGTCCAAACTGGGGCAGAAATAAATGTCTTGTGCTGTCATTTCAAATTATTACCCTGTGTTGATAGAAGCGGGAGGAGGAGGCAGAGGCTAATCATGTATAATAAACTTCAAACCCTCAAACAATTAGTAAGAAATCTTAAGCCAGAATATCGAGAATTTTTACACTCACAATTGAGAAGACATCTTCCAGAAAAGGATTATGCTGCTTCAGATATCTATTCAGAAAATGAGTAAAAAAATTTTAAGGCGGGCATTGGCTTTTGAAACGATTTATTTTGTGTGAACTGTGTAGAAAAAAAATCTCATGATGAATGCCCCCATTTCTTCTAACCCTGCGCAAGACTGCTTCAGATATTTCTGCAAGTCCAGTTACGGCAAGGGTATTTCCTACTCTGCTGACATCTCCGAGCCGATCGAGATGCCATTGAAGCATCCTACCAATGCGTTCTAGTCGTATTTCAGTCAGCATAAGAAGAGATTCCAAGCCGTGAAGTAAGCTGTATTCTATCATTCCTACAAAGAGTTCCGCGGTTGCTTTCTTAATAATGCCTTTATGTTTATCGCAATTTATTGACGCTGTCACAAACCTACTACTCTCCCAAATCCTTTGAGAAGGAGCAAACCCCCTTTCTGGCTTAATAAGAGAAGAAAAAATATTCATAGTTAAATTGGGAACCAAGGTAGGCGTCAACCGAACTCCACCTATGACTGCGCCCTTTTCGTCAGGTTTATAAAGTAAATAATGGGCTTGATCATGGTCAAACTGGTCAATTTCTTGCTCTTTTTCAGCTGTTAAGTTCCATCCTCTCTCATCAATAAGGATTTTTTTCCTCAACTTGAAGAAGTCTTCAAGGTCCTTTTGATAAAAGTCTTGGCTAGCGGGTGAAACAATGTGAAGCATCATAACGCCTATTCATGGGTTAATAATATTAAAATCCTTATAATATAAAAATAGTAATTCTATGAAATTATTTTATTGCCCAAATAATTTTATTAAATATCGGATAATTTATTTGTAAGAATTTCTTGTGCAAAGTTCTTGGCGTCTTCGAAGTTTTTAAATGATTGAATATACTTATATTTTTCTTCATTGCTTACAGGAAACCACTCAAACACCCAAACTTCATAGGACATTAACTTTTCCCTGGAGGATTTATAGACGCGAGCAGATATCCAAACGGTATCGCTTGCTATTTCAGTTGTCTCATAAAGACGTTCTTGATCCGTATCAAAGAGAAGTTCAGAGGCTATATGGGGGAATGTCGACATATTTTTCTTCTTAAAAATTTACTTAAAATAAGGTATAATTACGATATTATTATAAAAAGGGATTAAATAAAAAAATGAAACCATACCCTTTAGATTTTGCACAAAAATGCCTCGTGGATATCGACCACGATTATCTTACATTTTTTGACTTAAAAAAAGGGGCTGATTCGTCCTTCTCCACCTATCCTCAACAATGGTGTGATCGTTATGTAGAACAAAAGTATTATGTAAATGATTTTGTCCATATGAGGCGTTCGCCCATTCCATTTGCCTGGGGAGAAAAAATATCTAAAAGTATGGCCTCTCATCAAGTAAAAATATTTAAGGAAGCCCAAGACTTTGGCATTTTCAAGGGGATAACTTCTCTCTTTTCTTCAGGAAACACCCAAGGAGCCATTACTCTTTCTTTTAACAAAAATGAAAAGTTAACACAGAGCAAAATTTTAAAAATAGGTCAGGATCTTCAACATATTTGCCAGTTAATTGCCACATATAAAGATCTTCTTGAAATGGACCCCAATTCTTGCAAGGAAATTACTCTTTTTTTAGAAGAAGTTGCCCAGTGGCAAAAGGAAAATAAAAAGCAAAAGAAGAGAAAAAATCTCCTCTTGCAAGAAGTATTATCAGATATAAGGGCTGCGCAAATGCTCATAGAGCATCATGAGACAAAAGAGTGTGCATTAGAAGCACTTCACAGAATCTCTAAAGACATTGAAAGGCTTTTCTAGGGGGGGGGGGGGGGGGGGGGGGGGGAGGCGAGAAACCAC
>Ga0194130_10000908_pt1 | contig 51430 bp, 62 predicted proteins | sample TA2KigsurfametaG_FD_160084 | JGI IMG/M metagenome (GOLD analysis project Ga0194130, IMG submission 160084) | Freshwater microbial communities from Lake Tanganyika, Tanzania - TA2015050 Kigoma 12 surface | ecosystem: Environmental > Aquatic > Freshwater > Lake | place: Tanzania: Lake Tanganyika...
TATGTGGGAGCTTCCACACTTAAGCAGCTTCCAAAGTGTACGACCTTTGTGCGAGTCAATCGACAGATTAATGATGTTTTCCTAAAGTAGCCATACATAGACCCGTGATGGTTTGGGATATGTAACTTGATACGCGTGGACTGGTTGGGTAAGATAGGCTACGGAGATATCTGTAGCCCTATCGCTTATGCTCACAATCTATCAGATAAGACGGGTGACCATGTAAAGCTAGCTTTCCACTGGTCGCATTCTAAGGGTACCAAGACGTATCCAAATGATCCAGAGACAATAGACGAGAGGGCCGACTTTATGTTTGACCTCATGCAGCCAGCTAATGTATCGCTGATGCATATCTATGAGTCCGATCATGTATTTGACGAAAGCAATCCTCACACCAATTATAAGTTTCAATATGATCCACACAATCATTGGTGGTCAACAAAGACGCATCGACAGACATCAAATCAAATTATAGTATGTCCGCCAACCGAAAATACAACATCCTTTCCGCATAATAAGTCTTGGAAGGATCCACTTGGACCTAAGTGGAATTTGGTTATCGATCAGTTTGATGCAAAGGTCGTATCATATCGCACACCTATAAGTGATCTTGTAAATATGCTTCTGGGTTGTCGCGTCTTTATAGGATATCACGGTAGCTGTGCTTGGGTTGCTCGACATCTGCGAGTACCGTCCATTCTCTTTTCGGACAATAAGGTTACAAGCAAAATGTTTCCCAGCAAGGTTTGTCGCTCTCTGCAATCACTATCAGATTTGGATTGTCTAATCGAATCGAGTCGACAGCTAATCGCTGAATATGATAATCGATTAATCAATTATACCTTTTCCGATAAAACATTGTCAGGAATTATTCAATGCTAAAAGTATTCATAGGATATGACTCGACCGAATCTGTTGCTTGGGATGTGTGTCGATATTCCATAGAGCGCAATTCTATGATTGAGCCTGGAGACATATATCGATTGATTGGTAATCCAAATGGATGGAATCGAATTGCATCAGGTGGCCAGTCCACAGAATTTACCTATTCGCGTTTTCTTGTTCCGTATCTTAGTGGGTATGAAGGTCTGAGTCTATTTGTTGACTGTGACTTCGTATTCCTCGACGATGTTGAGGTGCTATCAAGTTATCTAAATGGTGCAGCGGTTGCGTGCTGCCAACATCCAGATTATATTCCTCTGTCTACTAACAAGATGGATGGACAAGTGCAGGTGTCATATCCTCGCAAGAATTGGTCATCCCTAATGCTATTTGATAATGCAAAGTGTCGCAATCTTACGCCTGAGTATGTTGCGAATGCGACTCCGCAAGAATTGCATCGTATGATGTGGGCCGAGTCAATTGCTAGCATACCGCTGGAGTGGAATACGTTGGAGGGATATTATCATTTTGAGCGACCAAGAGCTGTGCATTATACCGACGGTGGTCCGTGGCATCAATCTTATCGTGGCGGCCGCTACGCACAGTTATGGTTAAATTATTTTGAAAATTTTAAAAGTAGCCACGTTTAAAAATCAAATTTTAATTTTTGTCGTATAATTATATTTGTCGATAACGGAACCGTCCAACATCGACATCCCGGCAATCATGCCACATAAGATAAGGAATTAATATAATGTACATTAATGCACCCGTGCAATGGGACGCCGAAGTTCAAACCATTCGAGACATCGTCCTTAATGTCATGCCTCGAGTTGATATCCATCCAATCTACAATCGACGTTATTGGTCAAAGCTTGAAGGTAATGCAACACCATCAAAGCTTCAGGGTATCATGAATTCAATTGTCACCGGATTTGATATTGGTGAAATTACATTTGCTGAGCCGGCTGAAAAGCCTGAGTGTGATCATGAAGTTCTTGATGGATCTAATCGAATGGATGCAATCAAGAAGTATTATAACAATGAATTTTCAATTCACACGTCTTGCCCGCATTCCGCTTTTGCTGGTAAGTATTTTAAGGATCTATCGGCTGAAGCGCAGGAAGCTATTCTAAGTTATCGCGTTCGCCTTGTATGGTATCGCAATGTAACGAATGAGATTAAGGGTATGCTCTTTCGTCTACGCAATGGCGGTACTCCGGTAAATGCAATGGAGATGCTAAATGCATATGGTCGTATTCCTATTGCGGATGCAGTTAGGTCTACGGCTAGAGAAATTCCGGATGAGACTACAAAGCCTCATGCGCTTTTTGAATCAGAGTATGATAAGAAAAATGACAAGGTGGAATGGAAACATCTTGACTTTCCCAATGCGCGTCTATTTCACGATGAGCTGGTTGCGCGTATCACATATATCATGTATCACAAGGGAACTCTTGTGGCCTGCGATCATAAGGATCAGTTACAAGTAATGTATAAGGATAAATCCTTGACTGAACCTAGAGTTGCAGAGATTATGAAGAAGGTCAATCAGTGTCTTGATTTTCTATTGATTATTGCTAAGGCTTGTTATGATCGCACAGGTCGTGGATTGGAATCTCATGAATTTACGATGCTATACCGTTGGTATGTAGATTTTCTCTCTAAGAGAGGTCTAGACGCTAGCGGTCTTAAGATTGTTGATTCGACCAAATTTTGGGATGAATTTAGTTTTGCGATTACTAGTATTATGAGCAAAGATAAATCCCTTCACCCAAAGAGTCTAGCATCTGGTACCGTTAATGGAAAGCCCATTTGTGGTCCGAAGAATGCATTTGCATCGGGTTGTAGTCAGCACAGCTCCGTTCGGCGTATTCAGCAGACGGTCGACTGGTTAGTTAATGATGCGGGGTTTGATGCTCTCGGTAAGGAGTGCATCAAGATTATTGATCGACGTGAGACCTTCTCACCCAAGGATATTGAACAGAAGTGGATCGCGCAAGGATATCGCTGCTGGGTATCGGGTAAGCCTCTTTCTCGCGAGGATGCTCGTGGTGCACATATCAAGGCCCGTAGTCTAGGTGGTATTACCGATCCCGTAACCAATATGGCGGTTGTTCATGTTGAACACAATCGTGCTATGGGTACGATGAATGCGGAAGAATATCGTGATATGTGGCGACAGAAGCAAAATTCAATTGCTGCTTAATTAACCGAATGGGCGGCTATATATGTCGCCCATTCATTTTGATGAGGATAAAATGTTAAAGAGACGTGATCTAATTCTAGCGGGCGGCGCAGCTGCCCTTTCTTCTCCAGCTGTAGCGCAGTCAGGACCATGGCCTAATAAGCCGGTTCGTGTTGTCGTTGCATTCAATGCTGGTGGCGGTATCGATATCATGACACGCATTGTGTGTCAGGAGCTTACTCGTAAGTTCGGTACACCGTTTGTTGTGGAGAACCGACCTGGCGCTAGTGGCAATATTGGCACGGCCATGGTAGCGCGTGCAGAGCCTGATGGTTATACTCTGAGCGCAATTAGCATCGGCAATGTTGCATTCAACATGCAGCTGTTCAATAGTCTTGGTTATGATCCTGACAAGGACCTTTCGTATGTGATGGGTCTATGGGAGCTTCCAAACTTCCTGATTGTACCGACAGCGCATGTGCCTGCAACGAACATGGCAGAATTCCTTGCATGGGCCCGCTCACGTCCGCGTGGTAGCATCAACTTCGCTACGCCTGGTTCTGGTAGCACTGTTAACCTGACTGGTGCGACGTTTGCACAGAAGGCTGGGTTTGAAGCAGTCTCGGTATCCGCCGGCGATGCTCAGACCATTCAGCTACTGCTGCGTGGTGATATTCACTATGTGACGAATCAGTTGCCACCGTTCTCCGATCTTATTCAGGAAGGTCGCCTGCGTGTTCTTGCTGTGGCTGACCGTCAGAGGTGGGCTGCTCTACCGAATGTGCCCACAATGGCAGAGGCTGGTATTCCTGATCTGGCTGTTGCATCTTGGCATATGCTTGGTGGACCGGCTGGTCTGCCGCGTGAGATTGTCGACCGTCTTGGTTCGGAGCTTCGCCAGATTCTCGCTGATGAAGCCTTGCAGCGTCGTCTGGCTGTGCTTGGTGCGCGTGTGCTAGCATCATCGCCTGCTGATGTTCAGTCTCGCCTGGTACGTGAGCGTCCGATCTGGGCTGAGATGGTTCGCACCTCTGGAGCAAGGGCTGAATAAGCCGTGTACATCGATATCTTCTCCTGATATGATGTATCTATCATAAGAGGAGATATCGATGCGTTACGAGGTTACCCTTATCGACTCGTGTGGCTTTAGCCGTCGTGAGCTGTTCGCATCTTATGAAGCGGCCATGGCATATTTTGACGCCAACCGTGAACGGTTTGAATGCGAGTTCCGTGACCTGCGGGCCTACGATCAGTGGTCATTGCGTAGTAGGCTTGTGGCCTAATGGAATATTATTGCGAGTGTGATCCACATGGCGACAATGCTAAGTGTGATCGGCCGTGTACCAAGCCTGCTCATGTGCGAGCGGCCGAGGCTGCCGAGATTGTACGCATCGCGCGTGAACAGCATATAGCAATCCACGGCGATGATTGATGAGCTAGCCGTAATGCTGGGCTGCAATCCTATGTTGTAGTCACCCGGCTTGTGTGTTATGAATACGTTCCTGATATATCCAGGCGTCATTGGTTTATTTTCGGTATTGCTATTGTACATAGTGGCTATACCGATTGGTATTTGGGTATTAATTCGCAACCTCTTTGAATATATAAGAGACATCAGAAAGGGTTAATCTTATGGCACCGCATGATGGTAGCCGCGATCATGATCATTCATATATTGATCCGAGGGCACAGGTTGACCCAGAGGCAGCATGGGCAAAGGTTGATCTTTTCCTGATCGCCCTTCTAATTCTAGTTCCTATTCTCGGTATCATATTTGGTCTATGATAAAATATAATTTTTTATCAATGATCAATTATTTTATGAAAAATTCTGTGTATGATAAAGGTTTAGTCTTACCCAAATATGATCATGAAATTCATCACGGCTATGGTATTGGTCCAATAGCTGGATGGCAATCATCAGATTGGTGTCCAATGGATACCGAACAAAGGTTCAATGAAAATTGGGCTACAAAGCGTGTCTTACTAGAAAAATATGGTTGGACAAAAACTAGCATAAAATATAATTCCAATCGTCAAGGTTTTCGTATGGATGTAGACTTGAACGAAATTGAATCAGGTATGCATGATTTTTATTTGGGTTGTAGTATGACTTTTGGAATAGGTGTAAATGGTAAAGATACCTGGCCAGAAAAAATGATGAAGCGAATGAATAGGCCGGGATTAAATTTTGGTGTTGGTGGCGGATCAATAGAAACCCAATATCGTGTATTGAGGTGCTGGGCTCCGCTACTAAAACCGAAACGAGTCTATACACTTGGCACATATCTTGGTAGGCGCGAATTGCTTGAAGATGATGTTCCAAAAAGTATCGGAAGTCCTAATCGTACCTGGAGAAATTTTGTCGAGGATCCGCGCCACGAATTATATTGGCAATCCGAAATACAAATATCCCACATTCGTGCTTATGATGCAATGAGAGCCGTTTGTATGGATTATGGTGCGGAGTTGTATTCGATACGAGATGATAGGAGAAAGGAAATTTTCCGTTCTCTTCCTGGTTGGCATGAGGGACGTGACCTAGCGCACCCAGGTCCAATTTGGCATTCTCATGTAGCAAATTTACCAGATGATTGCTGGGAAAGACTCGCTTAATATTGCCTGATCGTCTAACGGTAGGACTACGGATTTTGGTTCCGTGTATGGTGGTTCGAATCCATCTCGGGCAGCTTCAAATGGAGAAAGTTATGGCTTTGATTAATTACATCCGACAGATGTTTCAAGAGAGGTCCAATGGCGACCTCAGTCGCCATCGTGTATATACTGCACGATATGAAGATTTGTGCATGTAACCATGTACATCTACTCCATTATGTGATAATATGCTTATATCAATAGGAGACATGACATGAAGCTTGAAATTAACGATGATATGGCCGATGAGATTGTGCGCCAAGTTCTTCGCGAGCAATATGAAGGTCTTTGCGAGTCCATCAAGACTCTTGAAGGTCGCCTCAATCTTAAGCCGTATGAGGAACAAGACCTGAAGGATAATATTGCGAATGCACGTGCTATTCGCACGGCTCTTGCATACTTCACTGTTTATGAAGATCATGAGCGTTGGCTTCAGAGCGTGGAGGATTCCTGATGGATATCGTAGCACATGTAGTAATCACGTTCCGAACCTTATGAGTTCGGGCCCGTAGCCCAACCGGCAGAGGCAGAGGACTTAAAATCCTCACAGTGTCGGTTCGAATCCGACCGGGCCTACGGACCTGTAGCTCAGTGGTTAGAGCGGGCCGCTCATAACGGTTTGGTCGCAGGTTCGAATCCTGCCGGGTCCACCAGTTTGACTCCGTAGCTCAGTTGGATAGAGCAACAGCCTTCTAAGCTGTGGGTGGTAGGTTCGAATCCTACCGGGGTCGCCATATAATTAATATAACAACCTTCGATAGGAATATCAAACATGATTAGACGCCGTAATTTAGCAATTGGTATTTGTGGTTCGATGCTTGCTAGCAGCATGTCCAATGCACAGGGTGTGGCGCGAGCATCTGAATTGATGTTTGTAGTTCCAGCCGGGGCAGGTGGATCGGCTGATATTAGTGGACGACTACTTGCGCGCGGCATTACTTCAATTCAAAATACCCCTATTGTTATTTCTAATCGCTCGGCTATTGAGGGTGTGCTTCATGTTTTCAATTCACCGGCCGATTCTCGTAATGTATTAGTTGGCGGGCCTAATGGTTTGTTCTTCGCGCCCGCGCGCGAGAACCTGCCATATAATTCAGATAGCTTTGAACCAGTATGCATGTTTAGCATGGCTGCATTTGTATTAGTATCTCGTCCAGATAAATTTTCTAATATTAATGAACTAGTTTCTGCCATGCAGACTGGACGCGTAAATTTTGCATCAAGCCAGGGCGATGGACGATATCTAATTGATAGAATGATTCGAACCACAAATGCGCGTGATACTGTAGCAATATCCTATCGTGGTGGCGGCGGCGCTGTGATGCGTGATGTATTAGCTGGTATTGTTGATATTGGTATCACATCTCTAGCTTCAGTTGCTGGAGCTGTACAGAGCAACTCACTTCGATTACTTGCTCACACATTAGATTTCGGTAATGTATCGGCATATCCAAATCTGCCTAGACTGAGTAATATTCTTGGGGATAATCATCCAGCATTGACAACATTTCACTGGCATGGTTTGTATCTACCAAAGGGGTCGCCATCTAATCTAAATTTATTTTTGCAAAATGCTACTAGAATGGTTTATGAAGATTCCGAATTTGTTTCCGAGCATATCAGTCGTGGTATGATCCCGCGATATATGAATCCTGCTCAATTGCGCGAGCACCATGCTAAAATGGAGGTATATATGATTGGTTATAATAATTGGATTAGGGAGGTTGGTTCGCTATGATTAAAGATATTCGTGTTGTTCAGGATCATGGATGGTTGCAGCAACCAGATGGTACTTTAGCTTGGGGTCCCACCACATTTTGGCTTGAAGTTCTCACTAATCACTCTGATGAGTGGAGAAAGCTTGAGGTCGTAAATCTAAATCAATATCCTGATCCGAATGATCCTCTCTTTGAGGCGCCAATTAGCCATTGACTTTCCAACCCATTATAATATAATATGACATTATACCGGCGTGGGGGTTGGTACTCACCAGGAGCTTATACCTCCTTCGCAGCTGATTACTGTTGGGATATGGTTCGATTCCATACACGCCGACCATAGTTATTGGGTGATTAGCTCAGTGGTAGAGCATCGCCTTTACACGGCGAGGGTCGGGAGTTCAAGCCTCTCATCACCCACCAGTTTGGGGAAGCTGCTCGGACGGTGGACGGGCACCGGACTGTAAATCCGGCACATAGAAACGGAGTAGGTTCGAATCCTACCTTCCTCACCAATTTTGGGCCCTTAGCTCAGTGGTAGAGCATCGGACTTTTAATCCGTTGGCCCCGGGTTCGAACCCCGGAGGGCCCTTTTCTAACTCTGAGTTAAATAAGTGATCATAGTATGGGTAGATAAATGGACACAATAAATCAAAAGATTGAAGAATACAAAGATATCCTAAGCACATTTGGCGACACCGACGACCGTTATAGATTCTTGATTAGTTTGGCTAAGAAGTCGCAGCCTTTTCCTGAGGAATTTAGACTTGAAAACTTCAAGGTCAAAGGTTGTATGAGTCAGGTATGGTTAGTTCCTCAATTAGCAAAAGGAAAAGTTTGGTTCTATAGCGATAGCGACGCTATGATAGTCAAAGGCACCGCTACTTTGGTAAGCGACATTTATTCAGGTAACTCTGCCGAAGAAATATTAGCCAATGATAAAAATCTTATAGTAGAACTTGATTTGGGTAACTTGCTCAGCATGAATAGGCGCAGTGGTACTTACAATATGTTGCTAATGGTAAAAGAGCATGCTAAAATGTTTATCTAGCCGCATGACCTCGCTGATGATTTTACAATGACCAAATATGTATTTGTACCTGGCTCAAATTGGAGAAATGAATATCTAGCTTGGTATGATATGACCGAAAGTGAAAAATCGGAATGGATAAATTCCGCTAAAGTTTGGCTTTCAGCATTAGAAGAAAAATCGCCGCTAACTTATTCATTTTTAATTTCTAATTTCAGACATGGTTTGGTGACGGAAGAGAATTTGGATACACTATGAAATATGATATTGAAATGATTAGAACCATAGCTCGTTGCATGTATATAACTCCATTGGAACATATTCATACTGGATATGACTGGCCAACGAAGCAAAGGGAATGGGAAGCTTTATCTGAAGAACAAAAACAAATATGGTATGATAAAGCTTTGGTTTGGTTAGATGATCTTAAAGAAAAAATGCCAGATGCATATGAGTTTTATATGACATATAGTATTCCTGATTTAGGTGATCGAAATCATCTTTTTAGTGATTGATATATGTCCACTGCATGGTCAATCATATGACCAGCAAGATTGCGAAATGAACAAGCTTCAGTCATTGGAAAATTGGCCGACGGATTTATCTCACACAATTTCAATCCGTCTTTAGTTGGAAAAATGTCAACTCGACCCCATTCAATATTTAACGCATCTAATGATCTATTAATTAAATTTTGCATTTCACTAGATGCTGTTATTGGTAGCTGAACTCTTCCTTCAGCATTTGCAAAATTTGCTTTAAATTTTTCATAGCCCGTAAATGATGGGGGTATAGCCTGCATGGTTGCTTGAATATTGCGGCCACGTACAGCATGGGCTGTGATCATATAATTCAGATCAAGATATTCCTGTACTACCACTGTGGTATTGTGTTTCTTATTAAATGGATCTGTAGTAAGTCTGTTGTGAAAATCTTTGCTAGGTAAATGCTTTAGTAAATTACCAGCAACAGTATATAATTCGAATTCATCCTTGCAAAGGGTGACTCTTTCTGATCCTGCTGAAAATCTCCATTTAATTACGCACGGATATCCAATATTATTTTGTATTTCATCAACAGCATTTTCTGATGAAAGGTCAACAAATATAGTTTTTGCTGTTGGTATTCCAGCTTGCTCATATTTTTTGTGTGCATTGATTTTATCAAGAGCTTCAACATGAGGTTCAATATCAGTTACAAATATACTTCCGTGCTTTCTTAAAATTCCAATTTTTTTCAGACCAAGTGGATTCCATACAGCATGTCTCATTATAATAAGGTCTGGTGGTATAATCTTTTCATTGTTAATATACACATCATCACTTACAACTGTGCACATATACGGATTGACATGTAACGCTTCAAAACCCCTTTTGTTTAATTCATCCATAAATCGCCAAGTTTCATACCAATGACTTTTCGGTGAAGGAGAAGTGAGAAGCCAAACTCTTTTCATTTAATATATCCTGAGGCATATTTTGCTATTTCAAATCCAAGATCCAAGTGGGGATTTGAAATAGATAATTGCTTAAATCCACCATTTGTATTTAATTCAATTATAATATATTTTTCTCCATCATGCATAACATCTAATGTGGCCATTGCTAGATTTAATTTTTGACATGCTAATTCGCAAAGTTTTGCTAAATCATGCGGTATAATAAATTTTCTTCTATAAGAATTTTCTAGACGATTTGATACAAAAAAATCTGTCTCATTGATTGGGGTTCTTTGTTGAGCCGCCATAGCTTTAAAACCAACAACATGAACTCTTAGAATACCCATCCCAGATATTTTATGGTCTACATATTTTTGCGCGATTACTGATGCCGGCCATTGAGTACCAACAGGTACTCTAACATATCCATAATCACTTTTCATATCATAAAGTATCATGCAGGCATTAAACGCATCCTCCTCATTCATACATTTAAAAACTGCTTGAGCATCACCTGTGCTTCTAGCTTTTATGACTAGAGGATAGCCTATCTCTATTCTCAAATCTTCCAATTGAGATTTTAAGAATTCAATTTTTTCTCGTTTAAGTGGTAAATCTATTTTCACTGTTTTAGAAAAATTAATACCTTCTCTCATAAGCATTTCAGCTTGATTCCATTTATCATGATATTTTATATGAGAGGTGGCATTATTAATTACAATAGTACCATTGGCTTCAATATCTAAAAGAGTTTTAGCTTCAACATCAAGCCACGCTGGACAAGTATCTATCACCAATTTTGGTAGAGGTAGATTGGGAAGATCCGTTATTCTGTATACCCCAGCGTATATTCCAAGCTTATTAAATCCACTACGAATATTCATAGGCGTCCAAATGGAAATATGAGTATCAATATTGATTGCCAATTCTTCTGCTCTCATCAATTCTTCATATTTTGCCGTATAACTTCTAGTTAATAACCAAACATCAAACATATATAACCTCGAATAGTTTTGGAGTTTGATATTTATGGACATGTCTTATTTGAGTGTTGATGCTCCAGAATTTCAATGTCTGGTGAGAAAAGAATATCTTTATGATCACAAATATGGTCATGGTGAATATGTATCTGGTCGGGCCGTCGCAGTTTGTTTTAGAATTGGTATTGCTCCGACATTTGATGTGCTAATGGACAATGGTGTCTTTTGGACAAGATTGCCAATAATTGCTTTATGCTGGAAAACAGATGCTGAAAAATTACCATTACATCATCATGTGATGTGGGACTGCCATTCACAATTTGGTAATGTAAGAATTAGACCAGCATTTAAAAATATGAAAACAACTCTGCTATGTGAAGATGGAGTTTCAAGAGAAGGTAAATATTTGTTCACAGTTGAATGTGCATATCCAGATGGTAAAGCATATCCAGATCACAGAAATGTTTTGTCATTTGTAAAAACTGGACATATGTTTGAAGTCAATACTGGTCATTTTTTCATGTTTCCAAATTATAGAGTTTTATGGGGCGATAATCCAAATTTAGATAATATGCGTTATAAAATTGATAGCAAAACATATAGTGTTAGAGAATCATTGAAAGATAAGTGATGACTATATTATTAGAGGTTGCTCGGTCTCTTTATATTTTTTCCGAACCATCAAGAAGAATTGAAAATTGGCTTTATCTTCAGCATATAAATGAAGCATTTGCTGTAGACGAAAATTGGTGCAATCTATCAGATGACGAACGTCAAATTTGGTTAGATAAAGCAAAGCAGTATATGAATGAATTGAAATTACATTTTCCTGAGGTATATGAATCCATCATGAAAAATACAATTTGTGTAAATTCTAAGCCGATGTGGTGGAAGACCGATATTTCTGCATAATATGATCCACTATATCTTTCGCAATATTCTCTCTACATGCAATTGATGGTATTCCAAATGCACCACTACCATTCAATTCGCATACCTTATATCCATCATTAGTGACAAATATTTCGGCGCGGACAAAATCTAAACCTAATGCATCCAATGAAGATACAAAAATATTTGATGACTCATTTGAAGGCTTTTGTTGAATTGTCATGCCATATTTTTCAAATATATTTAGTAGAGGGCTATTTCTGTAAGTAGTTTTTTGTAAATGTGAACTCTTTCCATAGACCATTGTTGTATAAAATTTATCTCTACCCGCACTTGTAAAAACTAACATGTATTTTGCATTTATTAATTCTTGTATCACAAATGATGTAGGTTTTGGCCGCACCTTACCCATAATCATATCTAAAGATAATTGCATATTCTCAATTGCATATCTAAGATCATTTGGATTCATACATGTAAAAAGTCCGCCGGCACTCCAACCATAATTTGGTTTGATAATACAAGGCCAACCTATATTTTCTTCAGCAGTTTTAATCATATTATCAATTGGCATTTTAATGTCAACACCAATTGTTTTGGGAATTGGTATATTAGCAGTCTTTAATTTATGATACATCTTTATCTTATCAGTATATTCAATTATATTATCAGGATTATTTAATATGAATGTTCCCATTGATTGTAGCTTTTTCATTTTATGTTTCCAATAATCACCTGTCAAGAAAGTTTTTATCAATGCTATATCTGGTGCCTCAAGTAGCTCGCCCTCATATTCAAGGTAATTGCTATCATTACGTATGATTAGACTTGGAGTATCAATAACCCTTACAATACATCCACGCTTTTCAAATTCTGTAGATAGTGTTGAATATTGATAGTGTGTTCTTAAATCTTTCCAATTAGAAAAATAATTACCTAATATCCACACGCTAATCATCTTATACTTCCTATAATATAATCCGTAATAATTTTACCCATGTTTATTTCGTGAACTTTTTCAAATCCTTGAAAACCGCCGGGTGAATTTATCTCACATATGATATAACCATCATGATCAAATAATATATCAAGTCTTGCCAATTCTAAACCAAAATGCGTAACGGCTGGTTCCACAGTTTTTCTTAGCTCATCAGTTATTGGATATGGTTTTCTTGATGATAGATGCTCTGGTTTTTTGTATGCTAAAAAGGAATTATCTCCATCTGGCGCCTTTGCGACATGCGCGCGTACTATACCATTGACCCAACCCAATGCCATATAATCACCAGAATAATTTATGTATTTTTGTGCGATCATTGTGATATCACCAAATTCTTTAGAAAATCTTCGTGCAATTATATACAATTCATTTTCATCATGACACAATTCCACACCAATACCATGTGCGCCATATCGTCTCTTTATCACACAAGGAAACCCTATTTCATCTCCAATTTTTTCCGCATACCAATTTTCAAATGGAATTGGTATTAATAGTGTCTTAGGTACTCGATAACCCATTCTCATTAATTCTTTATATTTTTTCCATTTGTCAGAAACAATATAATGTGCATCTAATTTGTTTATGAATCTGGTGCCACTTAATTCCATCTGTTTTAGTTTTGGATAGTCGCTGCCTTTGCAATTTCTGAGAATTGCAATATCAGCGGATTTAATTTTATCTGGTGTTAAAATTTCTACATGCATATTGGCCTGTCGCAGATTATTTGCGATAGACTCCATTTCATACATTTCAGGACCAGGATTATGAATCAATGTTATCATCAAAATATATACCATCATGAATAATCAGTTAATAATAACCATAGCCAGGTCGCTTTATTTTTCTGATGCGAACATTATGTTTGGTTGGCAAGGTTGGGCTTATAAGCAAGCGACAGAGTGGCGCAAGCTTCATGATCTATGGGACACAATGTCAGAAAATGAAAAGACTAAATGGATAAACAAGGCTAAAATAATTTTATCCGATATTAAATCTACTCAGACTGATTTGTATGAATTACTAGTCAATAATCAAATGGATGATGGTTTTCGTTGGTGGGCATAGACCATCTTTTGATATAGATGATCAACTAATATATCTGATATATTTTTTAGATGTGTCATTGTGGCCCAACTATGGGATGCTTGAGGATTGACTTCGCATACCTTATATGTACCCTCATCTATCATTATATCCATTCTTGCGGAATTAAGCTTCAAGCTTTTTAATACACCAGATGCTAAATTTTGAATTTCAAAATTGATCTTATAAGGTAAAGTTATCACATCCTTTCGCAGATTACTTTTAAATGATCGATCATATGGATGAAACTGAACTACGGCATGATGTATATCACCAATACTGTGAACTTGAATAACAGTTTGATTAGTAACTAATTTTTGTATTATGATGGTATCAAATAGAGTCTCAGATAATTTGTGAATTTTTGCTATCTCATTTTTGTTTTTGATTATACGATATAGATCAAATGGAGTCTCGCATATTTCAACACCTATCTTACCATAACCGTGCATCCACTTTGCAACGCATGGCCATTCTATGGCATCAAGTATATTATCATCAAATGGTAATTTGAGATATAGTGTTTTTGGTATGGGTATACCATCGCTTTCAAGTTTTTTAAATAATGCAATTTTATTTGACGCTTGATAATGAGCATCGATATCATTGAGAAAAACTGTACCATAAGTTTCTAATGATTTTAGATTTTGATATATGTCATTACGAATAATCATTGCTCGCAAAAATACCATATTGGGCATTTCTACCTGCATATCTTTGTATGATAGATTTGGTGCAAATTTTAGCTTAAAAAGATCAACCGCCAAATGAGTAAATCCCTTTTGGCGAATTGATGAGCCTATTTCAGCATGATCAAAATTTTCTTCTAATGGAATATCTGGATAGCTATAATTTGCTGTCCATGCTATAGTCATTAGTTATACCAGCTAGTCTTAGCCTCTCCAAAATATTCTCTGGCCAGACCAAGAAACACCATTATCATATGCATAGTATTAAGCCTTAGTTTTTGGCTTGCGGCCCTTAGTCTTAGGTGCAGGCGCTGGTGCTACTGGCTTTGGTGTACGTGGCTTGCGAGCAACCTTTTCCTTCACTTCCTTGACCTCAGCCTCGACCTTCTCGACAACCTTTACAGCTTCGGCTTGAACAGCTTCAACCTTAGCCTCTACCTTCTCGACTACTTCTTTGATTTCAGCCTTAACCTCATCAAGTTTCTTCTCGGCCTCGACCCTCTTCAATCCAAGCCATACTAGAATTTTTGCAAACATGGTTCCTCCTAATGCGATATATCGCGCATTTATGTATACGACATTTGGATACTAACAAATGGCTAATTAGTACCAAAGTAGCCAAGTTTATCCCTGTACAGAATAGCCATTTGCCTGTATAATGGCCTTTGAAAGGAAACAGGTAATCAGTATGCATGATACTATTCGAATTCAAGTTCAATATCTTTCCGACGGCGGTATTCCGCTTGGTGATTGGAGAGATATGACCTTTGTCAGCAATCCAACACAGCAAATGATTTACAATCATATGTTGGCTGCGAAGAAGTCATGGCCTCGCGCGCGCGTGCGCGCAGTTAATAAGCAGGGTCAATTGCTGGATATGCTATCCTCATGATAGATCCGGAAGACCCTCATTATAGAGGCAAATTGTGGGGTACCAAAGACCTTAAATTTTGGGCTGGCCTATCGCTTATATTGAACCGCATGGAGCCAGAATCGATACTTGAGATTGGTGCAGGACGTAGTACCACATTCTTCGCGGACTATGCATGTTCAACTAGCACTAACTTTGTATCCATCGAAGAAAATTGGGAATGGCATCATAAGATTACAGATGATCTAACATGCATGTGTCTTCCCACGAATTATATTCGTCATGTTCCCGTTAAAAACGGTTGGTATGATATTTCGATATTCAATTCTGAAGTTGAGGATCGGAATTATGATCTAGTCATGATTGATGGTCCAGTTGGCGATGAATCACGTGGACATATCCATGCAATGGGTCGCCTTGCCGAGATATGCGATAATGCTCCATTGGTCATAGTGGATGACACCCATCGCCCATATGCTAAAGCTTATTTGGAAACCATCGCGCGCGCGCGCGAGATAATAACTGCATCTTATATGCAAAGACAGTATCGATATAGACCCACCCAAATAACCTGGGTTAGGAATGAGATATCATTTATTGTATCCGATTCACATACCAAAATAATTAAGGATGCGTTACGAACAGCCGGTGTGATATAATTGTCACACCCCTTGAAGGTTAACAAAAATTAATCAAATACCTCTGTACATCTACCATAAAGCCGTCTAGTATGGTGGCAGATAAGAGGAGAAGAACATGACCGAATATGGGGTCGATACCGAACGTGATCTTTCTACCCTTGACATCGAGTGGGTAGAATATGTGGCCGGCCGCAAGGTCTCTACCGAAGAGGCCCAGCAGCTTATCCGCGAATATAATGAGTGGTTGGACAAGATGGAGACAGATGATGTTGGTCCGGAAATCTATGCCGAAGCCCCGTGACCCCTCCTGGAGGTTTCTCCAGGCTATGGGTACGAAGGTGGTGCCTGCCCGCCGCGGGAAGGGATCGTATACCCGCAAGGGCCGGTGTGACAAAAATATCACATCGGCCAGGGAATTCGGGTGACCCCGAGTTTTCCTCTGTACATCTGGCTAATCCTGCGGTATAATGACCGCATCGACAACATACAACATGAGAGGTTTTTGACATGACTATGAAGCGCAATGACAAGGTTCAGATTATCGTCGACCTGCTGGCTGCTGGCCAGGGTCGCTTTACCGTGGCCGACCTGCTGGCCGCTGCTGGCTCCGAGCGGCGCGCCCGCTCGGCCATCAGTTTGTCGCGTACCGATGGTATTGGCCTTGAGCCAGTCCGCGACGGCCGTGAGGTTACCGCCTACATCAGCGCGACCATCGGCGCTGCCCAGCGTGCCGCCGCCAATACTGCGGCCCGTGCCACCAAGGCCGTCAAGCCCGTGAAGGCGGTCAAGCCGCCCAAGCAGGTCAAGGCCAAGGTTGATGCTCCGACCCCGGTCAAGCTTCCCAAGGGTGCTACCCCAGTTCCGGGTCATCCGACCCAATATGATATGCCTACCCCAAAGCGTTCCTCCTGGCGTGGCCAGAAGGGTACGGCTGAGGAGCTGGCCGACATGTTGAAGGAATCTGGTCCTGCCATCGTGGCTATGGGCAAGCGCCACCTCGGCCCTGATGATGCTCTAGAGGTCGAGGAAATTACCGAACAGAAGGTTGCCTAATGACCTTTCGCCCGATGCTGGCCTGTCAATATGACAAGGCCAGCGTTCGCTGGCCGATGCTGGCCAGTCCAAAGCTTGATGGTATTCGATGCATAGCCCATAATGGTGTGGCTATGGCTCGATCCATGAAGCCTATTCGCAACCGCTACATCCAGGCTTGGTTTGAGGCCAATGCCAAAAGCCTTGAGGGCTTTGATGGTGAATTGATTGTCGGTGCACCAAATGCACCTGATGTGTTCAATGTGACCACTTCCGCTGTCAACAGCGAAGATGGTGAACCTGACTTTGCATTTCACGTTTTTGATCGGTTGGGTGATGGTACTTACATGAGGCGCTTTGAAATTCTCTCGCAAGAGTTTATGCCAGATCGTGTCAAGTTTGTGCCTAATTATTACATCTTCAATGAGCAGGAGCTGGCCGACTATGAGGCCAAAGCACTAGATGAAGGCTATGAGGGTGTCATGCTCCGCGATCCAAATTCACCATACAAGCAAGGTCGATCCACTCCAAAGGAAGCGTACCTCCTCAAAGTCAAGCGGTTCAATGATGCCGAAGCGGTCATTGTTGGCCTGCTAGAGGAAATGCGTAATAGTAATCCATTGACCGTCAATGAATTGGGTCTTGGTAAGCGGTCAAGCCATCAGGCTAATCTGGTTGCTAAGGGCACCATGGGTACTCTCTGCGTCCGTGGTATCAATGGTGACTTCAAGGATGTCGAATTCGGTATCGGGTCTGGCTTTGATCAAGCTACCCGTCAGGCCTTGTGGAATGACCGCGAGAATATGCTTGGTAAGGTCGTGACATATAAGTACTTTTCGATTGGTGTGAAGGATAAGCCACGTTTCCCTGTATTCAAGGGGTTACGTGATCCAATTGACATCGGAGAGTGACCATGGATCTAAAAGAATATCGTACATTAGAACCATGGCTTGAGGAGCTGCTTCTTAAAGACCCTGTTCGACCTAGTATATCTCCAGAGGATAGGTTCGGTCCAAACCACATGGTATTCGTCTTGTGGCAAGATGATCAGCCGTCAGCGGTTTGCTGTGTGGCGCTGCTGGATTATGTACCTGTGGGCGAGGTCGAACTATTCTATGACGGTAATGAACTCTACGACCATGCTTGTCTGTATACGATCTGGGCCTTGCGCCCTGGTGCCGGGCGAGCCCTTGCCAACCGGCTAGTCCCTCATCTTCGCCAAAAATATGCCGTGGCTCGGGTTCTGACCCTCTCCCCAGATACCGCCATGGCAAAGCGGTTCCATCTTAATAATGGGGCCGTAATATTTCGGGAAAATGAAGAATTTCAAACCGTTAATTATGAATATGAGGCGGTGTGACAATTTTATCACACCCTTACCCCCCCCGGTGTGATCTATTTGTCACATCGGTCGAAGCTTAACAGAAATTAACCAAATACCCCTGTACATACAACCCTTTCCGTGGTATAATGCTCCTATGAAGTGGACAGAAACCCCTTTTGTGCTGGCGCTAATGGTAGCCTTCGTGGTCGGATGGTTTGCCGTCGACATCTTCACCGGGCTTCTCGTTGCGCTGGTCATATTCACCATGACACTCGGAGGTTAACATGAAGCTGTTGAACATCGACGCTAATGCCAAGACCGTCAAGGGTCAAGGCCGCGGTTATATGACGGCTATCCTCTATCTCGCTCCGGCCGACGAGTCCGGGTATGAGGTCTGCCCGATGGCCAGCAACGGCTGCCGCAAGGCTTGCCTTAACAAGGCCGGCATGGGTGCTTTCAGCAACGTCCAGGCAGCACGTATCGCCAAGACGCGGTGGTACTTTGAGGATCGCGATGCCTTCATGGCTCAGCTGGTGGCTGAGGTGCGCGCCTTCATCCGCAAGGCGATCAAGCTTGGCCTCATCCCAGTGGTGCGCCTCAACGGCACCTCCGATATTCCGTGGGAGCGTGTACCGGTCGAGGGTCAGGCTAATATCATGTCGTTGTTCCCGTCGGTGCAGTTCTACGACTACACCAAGCGGCACAATCGTCGCGACTTGCCAGCCAACTATCACCTGACCTTCAGCCTGGCTGAGGACAATGACTCTCGCGCGCGCAAGGCCGCGACCAACGGTGCCAATATCGCCGTGGTGTTTCGTAATGACAAATTTCCGGCTTCCTATATGGGTATGCCCGTGGTCGACGGTGACGCCGACGACCTGCGGTTTCTCGATGGCCGCGGTGTCGTGGTCGGGCTCAAGGCTAAGGGTCCTGCCAAGAAAGACTTTACTGGCTTTGTGCGGGAGGTGGCGTGATGAATGCATCAAAGGCGGCTTGTTTTACCTTTGAGGCTTATGTACCATCACACACGACTGCTGATGGCGTGACCATGATGCACAATGTGCGCCATCAGGTTCAGGGTGAGGGGTTAACCCGTACAGCGCTGATTCAGGCCTTTGAGCAGTTTCTGCGTGGCGCAGGAATCACCGACACAACACCATGAAAGGAGACAGATATGCATATGTTGGTATTCAGTTATATTGTTCTAGCCTTAAATCTGATGGCATTGGCCGTCAATGTAGGGGCGGGTAATATAATCCAATCACTTGTTGGTCTATTGGTGACAGCTGTGATTGGCTTTTATATTTGGAAGGAACGCATATGAGCCGCCGTATCTTTATTGTGGAGACTATCTCCCAGCATCGCTGCACGTTTGCTGTTGAAGCCGATACAGCTCAGGAAGCCATTGCACTAATGGAAGCAGACGATTACCAACGTGAATTTGGTCAGATATGGTTGGGTCAGATTGCATTGGGCGCGCATCCCGTGACCGAGGATGATTATATTGCAGCATTCGACGAGATTACCGACTACCTGAAGGATCAGCCTCGCGAACGAAAGATGTCATATATTGTGCGCGCCAAGGAGAATGCTGATGGACAGCAGCTGCCTTCTTCTGAGTAGCTGCGCCTGGTATGAGTATCTCTACGCTTATGGTATAAGCATAGCATTCCTGGGTTGGATAATAGGATCGGCCATACTGACATCTCTCATTATCACAGCAGTTATCGGGAGTAGGAAATGAAGGTTGAGATTGGTCCATATCCCAAGAAGGACAAGCCACGCAAGGTTAAAGTCAAGCTACACAAATATGATACTTGGAATGCGGATCATACTTTAGCATTGGTCATTGTACCGGTGCTAAAGGATCTTCGTGGGTTTAAACATGGTTCACCATTGATTGATGATGAAGATGTACCTGAGGATATCAGGTCGACAAATGCAGATCCAAAAGAATATGAGTGGGATATCGATTCCAACCATCACAAGAGATGGGAATGGGTATTGAATGAGATGATCTGGGCCTTCGAGCAACACGCAGATTCGGATTGGGAATCTAAATTTTATTCTGGTGATGTTGATTGGAAATTTAAAGGTAATACGATTGTTGAAGGCCTAAATCACACGTTTGAGGTGGATCGTGAAGGCATAGATAGGCACAGAGAGAGGATGGCGAATGGTCGCCGTCTATTTGCAAAGTATTACGATTGCCTATGGACATAAATAAAGTTACGCCTGAGTGGATAAGGTCCATTATCCCTCATACCGTATTCAATGCTGATCGAGAAAATTATCGCATTATCGCCGATGCGATGAAAAATTTATTGAAGGAACTTTCTCAATTGAGATCAAATGAATTCTAAATTTGGTAATACTTCTTGTGGATTTATTTGGTCTGGTGTATCCACTGATACCATGGGTCGGTTACGCCCATGTTGCACTATAAATTCACCTCTGGTTGATAACAAAGGTGAGCCTTATAAAATAGATCGTATTGGTGATTTTGAAAGATTTTGGAAATCATCAACCATGCAAGAAATACGACAAGCTGGTCTAGAAAATAAATGGCATAAGCTATGCTTTAAATGTCAAGAGCAGGAAGAATCTGGTTCTTTTTCTCAACGTATGTTATACAATTATCTTCTTCCTAAAGAGACCGACAATATACCAAAAATTAAGGTATTCAATCTTTTATTAAGCAATAAATGCAATATGAAATGTAGAATGTGTAGTCCAAAAAATTCACACCTTATAGGCCGTGAATCAAAGACTCATGGGCTTCAGCATATATGGGGTAATGATGTTTGGGGTAATGATCAAACATCGATGTATAGTAATCCCGTATCCATAGATGATGTGGCTATGGTCGAATTGGTTGAGGCCTATCATTCTACTATAGAAGAAATACAATTTGCTGGTGGAGAGCCATTTTTATCTGATACACAATTTTTAGTTTTGAAAAAATTAGTTGATCTTGGTGTATCTGAAAAAATTACAGTGACATACAATACGAATGGTACCATACCTCTCGATCAATATTATGATTTGTGGTCCAAATTTAAAAAGGTATCAATATCAATTAGCTTAGAAGCAATTGGTGATTTGGCTAATTACATTAGATATCCAACCAACTGGAATACTATTAATCGGGTAATGACATCGTTAAATTCTGCATCTACCGAAATTATTCGAGTTAAAGTTAACTGTCTGGTACAGGCCTTAAATGTACTTCGAATTCATGAATTGATTGAATATTTAAGTCAATATAATAATATATGTCCGTTACCATCATTTAGCACTCTTGTTTTACCCAAACATCAACATTTGAGAAATATTCCGCAAAAATTGAGAATAGTTTCAGCAGAAAAAATTGAAAATTTATTATCAAAAATTTCAAGTCATAATTGGTTTATGCAATTTTCTATTGATAGAACCAAAAAAGTAATACATCACATTAAGACTGAACCTGATATCGAAGATATTAGTCAATTTATTAAATTCAATAGAACCTTAGACAAGGTTAGAAAAACTAATCTACTTGATGTGCTACCAGAATTATCTCCATATATCAGATAGATTTAATTTTAGGCCTATGCATATTCCTCATATTGAATCATAACAAAGCCATTGCTATTTTTTGTCTTTTATGGTATGATATGCATCAATAATATCTTTTTCTTCTCGATCATATTTCTTTAATGTTCGCGCAATCATGGATAAAATAGACCATGAGAAAAATCCAATGACTGCTCCAGCAAAAAGTATCATATGCATGTCTAAACTAAAATCCAATATTTCAAGTGCCGGTATTGCGAAAATAATTGCTGATCCGGTCGATATACCAGATCGAATGCAAGCATCTAACATGTTGAGGGGCCTCCAAAAGGCAAATAGGGCTAGACCGCCCAGTAAACCACCAATACCCGAAAGCACTTTACCCATTAGAAAGGCACTAGCACCTGTCGCTGACATTTGTTATTGCCCTCCGATTTTACATTTATTTATTTATGGAAGCATGTTATGAATGTGATTGGTATTTGTGGTTTAATCGGTTCAGGTAAAGATACCGTGGCCGGCACATTAGAGGGTATTGGCTGGCTGCGATATAGCATGGCCCGACCACTTAAGGATATGACGGCCACCTTATTTGGTTGGCCTCGTGATATGATTGAAGGTGCTACGCAAGAATCCAGAGACTGGCGAGAGCATAGGGATGAGTGGTGGTCAAATCGACTTGGCTTTGACGTGACGCCTCGATGGGCACTTCAATATATCGGCACCGATGTCATGAGAAAGAATTTTCATGATGATATCTGGGTTGCATATATGGAAAAGTTTGTCGAACAGAATGATCATGTTGTGATTAGCGATATCCGTTTTCCAAATGAGATTGCTGCTGTGCGCCGCCTTGGTGGACAGATTTGGCATGTGCACCGTCCACCGTTTCCAGATTGGTTTAAGCTTGCCACAATGGGTGAGAATGTGCCTGGTGTACATCTGTCCGAACGTGCTTGGCTTAATATTGAACCAGATCGTGTCGTCTGGAATGATGGTAGCCTTCAAGATTTAAAGGAAGCCGTCATTGAGGCTGTACAAGATATGTGATATGTGATATTATATTCTTATGAACAGATTTATTCTTTCCCCTCTCCCAGAAATTGCGGCCATGATGCATTGCGACAAGCATGTGGTCAAGATGATCCTCGAAGAAGCACAGATGCTATCTACCGCGCATCGCGTGATTGATGGTACCATGAAGATCGAGGAGCGATACGTGCAAGGGTCATTGCCCGCACGCTTTCGCAAGGTTAAGAAGTGGGTGCATCCTGACCCTAATCTGGATGCCGTATTGTATCAGGCCACACATATCAATCATCCATGCGCCGTGTGGTCGCGTGTCTGTCGTGACAATTACATGTGGGGGTTTGAATTGCTTGAAAACCTGTGCGAAGAATATACTCACCGGTATGGTAAGATACATGTGGTTCAAACAAAGCTGCTTGAAGCACTATCACATGCACCGCATAAGATTCAATATGGTTTATCTTTGACTGAATTTCCTCAGGCTATGCCTGATCATTGTAAGCACGCTGATCCAATCGAAGCATATCGCCAATATTATATCAAAGAAAAGGTGCGATTTGCAAAATGGACTAATCGCGAGCCGCCACACTGGTGGCCAAATAGCTAAATACGGTTATGAAGAGGAGCAGTAATGCCGACATATAACATAGAAGATACCAATACGGGTGTCGTGGTCACAGAAATGATGTCTGTGGCTGAAATGGAACAGCTTCTCAAAGACAATCCGCACAAGAGGCTGGTCTTAGGATTCCCTAAGATTGTATCTGGGGTCGATTCCAAGCATAATAAGCCGTCTGAAGGCTTTCGCGATCTTCTTAAGACAATCAAGAAGCACAATCGAGGGTCTACCATGAATACGTGGTAGGCCTATTTTTATCATGGACACCCAAATATAGGGAGCCACAAATGGGTCTTTCGCATACTGCTAACTTCGAACACGAATTTCTGCCGGAATTTCTCACTAGAACACAGAAAAAGCGACTAAAAAAGCATCAACGGCACGAAAAATTAGTAAAAGCAGTAAATAAGACTCAAAATGCTCAAAATTTTATGCAATTACCAAAAATCAATCCTCTAACATCCGGTCAGGCTCGAACATTTCAGGCCTTTGATGACGGAAAAAATCTAATTTTGCACGGTGTGGCCGGTACTGGTAAGACTTTTATGTCTCTTTACCTTGCACTTCGCGCTGTTTTAGATGGTGATACACCAAAACCGGTCGTAATTATCCGCTCTGTGGTGCCTACTCGTGATATGGGATTTCTTCCAGGCACACAAAAAGAGAAATCTGCGGTTTATGAGGAGCCGTATTCGGCCATCTGCAATGAATTATTCAAGCGTCCAGGCATTTATGATAACCTGAAGCGCGATGGAACCATTCAATTTGCCACCACATCATTTCTTCGCGGCTTGACATTTAAGGATAACATTGTTATAGTTGATGAATGTCAGAATATGACATTTCATGAACTGGATTCTGTCATTACTCGCATGGGTACTGGGTGCAGAGTTATCTTCTGTGGTGACTTTCGCCAGAGTGACCTCTGGAGAAATGATGAACGAGAAGGTCTACATACATTCATGTCTGTCATAAAGCACATGCGTAGCTTTGCGCGCGTGGAATTTACGAAAGATGATATCGTGAGGTCTGATCTTGTGCGTGAATATATCGAGGCAAAGTTGGAAGAAGGGCTTGTGTGAAATTTATTCATGAGTTAGTGGATCTACCTGAGCTTACCGCGGTCCAAACAGATCGCGGTAGGCTTTACAATACCCCATCTGGTGAAGCATATCCTTCGATCACCACAGTTCTTGATGCTAGATCCGAAAAGAAAAAATTAATTATGGAATGGCGTGCTCGTGTCGGTGAGCAAGAGGCCAATCGTGTTTCCACACAAGCTTCTCGGCGTGGCACTTCCATTCACACCATGATGGAAAAATATATTGTTGATGAGAATCCTATTAAGAATGAAATGCCCAGCAATATTGCGATGTTCAATTCTATTCGCAGCAAGGTAGATAAGTATCTATCTCATGTCTATGCAATGGAAGCACCATTATATTCCGACAAATTGAAAATTGCTGGCCGATGTGATCTTATTGGTAAATGGGCTGGTACAGATTGCATTATCGATTTCAAAACATCAAAACGTCTCAAAGAAGAGGCTTATATTGATAACTATCTTTTGCAGGCCACGGCCTATTCTCTCATGTTTGAGGAGCTAACTGGTCGAGAAATACCAGGTATTGTCATTCTTATAGGCGTGGATGATGAGGATAAGCCTCAAATGTTTTGTCGATATCGTGACAAATATGTGGAGAAATTATGTGATGTCATACTTGAATATCACAAAGGTAACCGTTGACATTTTATCACAAACCCTTTATAAGTAGTATTGTCATTGTTGATGGCGATGTAATAGATACTACGGACCGCGGGGCAGTGCCGCGCAGCTCCACCAAATTATGACCGTGACCTCTGCCCTAGGTACGTCACGGTTTTCTCTGGGGCTGAAACAGAATCGACGGGTATGGTAAAGATTGACCGGAGATGGCGGCTAGCAGCCTAACTGCTATTGATAAGTGCCAATGACAACGGCTTTGCCGTAGCACTCGCTGCCTAATAGGTAAGCGCGGTTTGAGGAGCACCGGGCAACAGAAGCTCCTCACCCTACTCAATGTATCTTTTTGACTAGGGCCACAACAGAAGGATAAACATCTTGATGGAAAGGATTGTAAGCGTTGCCTTGGGCGCGCTCATAGGTATAGCTTTAACTGTTTTTGCAGTAGATAACACATATCACTCGGCAGAAGCAGCACCAAGAGCTATTCAGGTCAATACTGAAAATGCGAGAATTAGTATTCCGAAATTAGATATCGGTATTGATCTAACCCCACCAGAATTTGAGGGTATAATTACGACAAGTCAGGCTGATGTGCATTGTATGGCACACGCTATATACTACGAAGCTCGTGGTGAGAGATTTGTTGGTATGTTAGCTGTGGCTAGTGTAATTATGAATCGAGTAAATGATCCAGATTATCCTAATACAATCTGTGGCGTGACTCGTCAAAGGATAAGAAATACTTGTCAGTTTGAATATTATTGTAAAGTCGGTAATCGAGTTCCTGCACCACATGATCCGCAATGGCAGATGGCAAATGATATCGCATTGCATGTCATAAATGGAAACCTTCCTGACATTACTGACGGCGCAATTCGTTTTCATGCAATCAATAATCAATCACCGCAAAGAAATGCAATTCGCATAGGTTCACACCTATTTTATAGGAGATAGAATATGAGTTTTTATGATAATTGCCGTAATGATTTGAATTTGAGTGTGATTGCCGGTCCTTGTGTATTTGAATCGAAGCAACATGCGCTTGATCTGGCGGGTGCTTTGTCTGAAGTTTGCAAGAATCTAAATGTAAACTACATCTATAAGACATCATTTGATAAGGCCAATCGAACCAGCATCACATCTTATCGTGGTGCTGGTTTTGATGAAGCATTTTATGGTATTACTGCTGTGCAAGAAGTATTAGGACTTGAAGTTTTGACCGATGTACACGAATCTTGGCACTGCGAAACCGTTCCTGCGAATATCCTGCAAATTCCAGCATTTCTTTGCAGACAGACTGATCTACTTGCATCGGCGGCCGCATCTGGTAAGCCGGTAAATGTCAAAAAGGGTCAGTTTTTATCTCCGCGCCAGATGGTAAACATTGTGCATAAGCTTGAAACCACTGGATGCACAAAGGTTATGATGACTGAGCGCGGCACTACATTTGGTTATAATGATCTTGTGGTTGATATGAGATCGCTTGCGATTATGCGCGGCAATACTCCTATGAATTATCCAGTTATTATGGATTGCACTCATGCAGTTCAATCGCCTGGTGGTAATGGTATTTCATCTGGTGGCAATCGTGATATGGTTCCTGTGATTGCTCGCGCAGCAACTGCCGTCGGTATTGCTGGTGTATTCATGGAAGTGCATCAAGACCCAGATAATGCTCCGTGCGATGGTCCTAATATGCTCCACTTAGCCAATTTTAAGTCTGTACTTGAGCAGCTACTTGAGATAGATTATGTCGTGAAAGCACATATTTCGTTTAAAGGGGAATAATATGAAGGTTGGTAAGGTTTGGGGTAATACTGAGGATCTGTTTACCTCACCCAATGTCGAAGTGCATCGCATTAATACAAAGGCTGGGTTTCGTTGTTCGCTACATGGTCATCGCTATCGTTGGAATGGCTTTTATGTGATTAGTGGTGTCATCGAAATTCACACCGAGAAGCAATATGGTCTCACCGATGTAACTGTTCTTCGCGCTGGCGACTTTACTGCGGTGCCACCAAATGAAGTGCACTGTTTTGTTTGTACAGCCGATGCTCAGGCACTTGAAATTTACTGGCCCCAGCATATGGAATCGATTGATATTGTTCGCAAGGATGTTGGTGGTCTTGTCGCATCACTTTCAAATAAGATTGTAGATAATAATGACTCCTGAGTTACCTATTATGACTCCAGAAAGGTTTACTTGCACCGTCGAAAGGGTGGTGATCGAGAAGAATATGACCTATCTGGATGCTATTATGCATGTTTGTGACTTCACTGGACTTGAAGTCGAGATGATTCCTCGACTCCTTACCCCAAGAATTAAGAAAATTATTACAAGTGAGGCCAACGGGCTTAATCTACTAAAGCGTAAGCCCAGTGAGGTCAGGTTACCAATCTGAGGATGGAAGGTATGAAAGCATACCAAGAATACGTTGCCTTGCGGCTGCACTTTACGCAGGACAAGTATGACTATTTTAAATATTTCGGTAAAGTCAAGACCATCAATAATTCTACGTTTGAGGCACGAAATGATGTATTTCATTTTCGTCGCCTTGAGCGCAGATATAAAGATGATCTGACAGCATTCTATGTTGCGAATATGTCTCAAGGTATCAGATTTATTCGCGAGATGGTTACTGTGGAGGCCGAAAAGCGATATGTCGATTGGAAACGGCATATGGAATCTCTCACATATCGCTTCAAGCAAGATATGCAAAATGTGGCTGAGAATTGCAAGGATGTAAACAAGGCTTGGTCAACAAGCGGTGATCATCCAGAAATTCTTCGACTATATCTTGGTGGCAAGGTCTCGATTGAGAGTCTTATTCTCTCTGATCGAGTGCTAAAGTTTCAAGATAACTGGGATACTCGCATCACAGATACTATCATCTGGCCAGATGTGTCCAGACTCATGAGAAAGTATGGACCATTTGTAAAAGCAGATAATGATGCGATAAAGAAAACCATGCGTCAAGTGTTTATTGCTTGACAATGGCCCTTCGACATGATATAAGTACTTGTGTGGTCATGATCGATGTGAACAAGACACACATACGCAATATACAAAACATACGGAGAACATACAATGTCTAACGATTTCGCTTCACTCAAGCGTTCTACCACCAGCAATCTTGATCGGCTCTCTAAGGAGCTAGGTAAGCTTGCTACTAACGGCAATCAGCGCGAATCCGATGATCGCTTTTGGCAACCCGAGGTTGACAAGGCTGGCAATGGTTATGCCGTCATTCGGTTTCTTCCTGCTGCAAAGGGTGAGGACCTGCCTTGGGTTCGCATCTGGTCGCACGGCTTTCAGGGCCCCGGTGGTTGGTACATCGAAAATTCTCTGACGACTCTCGGTCAGAAGGACCCTGTCGCCGAGCTTAATTCTAAGCTGTGGAATAGCGGCACCGATAAGGACAAGGAGATTGCTCGTAAGCAAAAGCGTCGCCTTTCTTACATCGCTAACGTCTATATTGTTAAGGATCCTGCAAATCCTCAGAATGAGGGTAAGGTGAAGCTATTCAAGTTTGGCAAGAAGATTTTCGACAAGATCAATGAGCTGATGACGCCTCAGTTTGAAGATGAGAAGGCTGTTAACCCCTTCGATTTCTGGGCTGGTGCGAATTTCAAGCTGAAGATTCGCAATGTTGAAGGTTATCGCAACTATGACAAGTCTGAGTTTGATCGCTCGGAGCCTCTGTCAAGCGATGATTCCGAGCTGGAGAGCATTTGGAATTCTCAGCACAAGCTTCAGGCCTTTGTTGCTCCTGATCAATTCAAGAGCTATGATGAACTGAAGGCTCGTCTTGACAAGGTTCTGAATGAGACTAGCGCACCTCGTCGTCGTGATAATGATGAGGATAATGAGCGTGAGGTTGCTCCCGCACGCGCGAGCGCGGAGACTCGGGCTCGCGCTGCTGAACCACCTAAGGCTGCGACTTCTCGCGCACCTTGGGAAGATGACTCAGATATTGGTCTTTTTGAGCGTCTTGCTCAGGACGACTAAAAAGCTGCGGTCATAAAACCCGCACCATTATAAGCATCTCCAAGAGTGTTATCAGAATTTCTAGTCTGAATGCGTGGTGGATTGCCTGCTGGTGGTGGTGCGGGCTGATTTTGTCTAGTATTAGGTTTTATCGATTCTTGATATATTGGCGGTAAAACTATTACTCTACCGGTGCGGTCTTCTCGGCCAGCAATTAGTCTCGAATTTGCACCTTCAAGGCCAGATGCTGAAATCGCTTCAATCGCAGCCTCAATATCACCTGCTCTCCGAACAGTTCCAGCTTGTGATCCAATCTCATTTATCTGGTCGGCCTGAACTCGCGTTATTCTACCCTCATCGACCGCTTGTTGTGTAGTATTCATCATTTCATCATCATCTAATATTCTTTGGCGCCTTTCATTTCTAAGTCGCGCTAATCTACCCATAAGCTCGGCTGCTGGTTGATTTGTTGGACTTTCTGTAAAAAATGTATCATATAATACACTGGCCAATTGTTCGCCAATCCCAGTGCTTACAAACCATTGACCAGCTTCAGCACCTCGAATTGCTCCATATAGACCACCTATAATCCCGCCTATAGCAGTTCCAACGCCGGGTACAATAGAACCGATAGCTGCACCTAAGGCAGCACCTGCAACGCCGCCGCCGATAGCTCCAAGAGCTCCTGCCACAACATCAATTACTCCTTTTTTATATGCTTCGTCATCTATTTCTTCTTTGTCTCTTTTCTCAGAGAGTTCAATAATTTGTTCTCTCGCGCTGATCGCCTCAAATGCTACAGCGAGTGGGCCAGATAAGCGGGCAAAGAGTCGGGCGGCCCTTCCCACACGATTACCTGTAGGTTTATTTGTTGGTTCTGGTGCACCTGGCGGGCGTCCATCCGGCGGCGTTGCAGAAGTTGGTGCACCTGGTGCGGGTGGCTTCGCCGCCGGCCGTGGTGGAGGGTCCGGACCGCCCGCACCGGGCTGGGCTTTTGTATATCTTCCCGTGTTAGGATCTCTAAATTTTGTTTTACCCGATTTGTCCGTCTCTGCAATAGGTGCAGAACCAGCACCTGGAGGCTTGGCAGGACCGGTGCCGCCACCTGGAGGCTTGGCAGGACCGCCACCGCCTGGAGGCTTGGCAGGACCGGTGCCGCCACCTGGAGGCTTGGCAGGACCGCCACCGCCTGGCGGTCTTCCGCCTGGCGGTCTTAATCTTGGTGTTCTATCCAACATATTAGCTAAAACCATCGCTGCTAAAGCTGCACCTATTGCAAGTATAATATTAGAATATTCTTTTAATTTGTCGAAAAATTCTTTGACTGTATCAAAAACTGCACCAATACTATTAAATGTTTCTCTCAATTTTTCAATATCAATATTCGCTAATACGGCGGTAAGACTTGCAAAAAGTCCTGTAAATAATACACCGAGCGGGCCCATTCCTGTAGCTCGTCTGATACCAGATGATACTCTGGTTAAAGCACCGCGCACTAATTCTCGTCTACGCTCTCGCCTTTCTTCAGCAGCCCTTTGTTCATCGTTTCTTAGAGATTCGGTATCTTTTTGTTCACCTGCCATTGTTTTCTGCATTTCTACCAAAGCTTCTCTGGTAAAAGATGCGACTTTGCTTATATAAAGATATATTTCTGATCTAAATGAATTGAATGATTCTTGGGTTACATAACCTGAAGATGCTCGGCCGTCGGCTCTAGCTGGACTACCTGCTACAACCCCTCTGGTGCTAACCATTCGATAGTTTTGTTCCATATCATGAAAGCGATTGGTTCTTTCATTATATGTTATCGAGGGGCCCATCTGCTGGGCAACATCTGCTAGACTGGGCATTATGCTTCTACCCTTTCGCGGATGATTATAGGTTGAACTTGTGTTATTGTCTCAGTTGCACCCATTCCTGATGTGGGCATTGATGCAACGGCCTCAGGTGAAGTTATTGGCGCCGATTGATCTGGCGCTGGTTGACCTGGCACTGGTTGACCTGGCGCTGCTGTTGTTGGCGCTGCTGCTGCTGGTGCTGCTGCCACCATTGTTGGTGGTCTTTGTTGACCAGGAGCAAATGCAACTTGTGATCTAGCTTGTGTTGGTGATGGTTGCGGCGTAGCACCAGCAGTTTGTGTTGCCGCACCCAATCTATAATAAGATGCACCTGATGTACCATATGCATCTGCACCATCTCTACCCTGAGCGAGATTTCTTGCCCCACCGGGACCAAGTAAGTGTGCAGCAGCTAGAAAACCCGCAATTTGCTCATTTGAACTTTCAGCATTAATCACACCTAAGCGATTTAAAGCACGAAAATTCTGATTAGTATATCTAACCATTGTATCTTCTTGTAATTGTGGATTATTTAAGAAAGCTTGCTTTCCACCTTCAATCGTCCAATTTGATGGATTATCTAATTGTCTATTAGATGTAACTCCTCGTCTAACAAGACCCATATCTATTAGTGCCATATAACCAAATTGATATTTTCCAAGAAATCCTATAGTATTAACTGCTTGATAATTTGAATTACTTTCTCTTTGTCCAATTCGTTGAGCATATGCCGCATAATCTATTGGTAAGCTTGAATTTGAAGGTATAGGTGCTCCGCCGGCCGGTGCGCCTTCAGGTATTCTTTGCGATGAACCCGGTGGTGCACTAGGTGCTTGCCCAGGTACACCAGTTGGTTCTGGTTCATCACCTCGACCAAAAATATAGGCAGCAATTCCTGCGGCCGCAGTTGCACCAGCAGCCAGTAATCTAAGTCTAGGATTACGCATTATACTTGCTATACCTGCTAGTAATCCCCGTACAGCACTAGTTATTACTCTCATACCAGTTCTCAATACCGATGCAACAATTCTACCAATCATTGATGTCAAAAAAGTTAGAATTGTTTTTATGGCAGAAAATATTTTCTTCAAAACTAGTGATATTGCACGTAATATACCATCAAGAATTGAAGTGTTCTCTCTTTCTTCTGGTGCTTGTTCAGGCATATCACGAATTGGCATACCTTGTTCTCTGCGATCTTCATCAGCCGAGCGGCGTACCCGAATTAATAATTCTCTCTGTTTATTTTTTTCATTGTTTATACCACGAAGCGAGTTTATCATGCTTCTAAATGTACTAGTTACCTGAGCCACTGGTGAAGTCATACCAGATGATCGAGTCATGCTACCAGATTGCGGGGGCGTCATTATGGAAGTTACAACACTTGCGACAGCATTTACCGCTCGGTTATCCCGAGATAGGTATCTTTCTGTAGCTTCCATTAGTGATGCCATTAATTTTCTCTTTTAGCCTTTTCTTTTTCGATATAGTCTATCAACATCTTAACATATAAGTCCCTCTCCCAAGGTATCATATTTTCTATCTCAGTCAGACTATACTTGTGGTGCTGCATGAGAGAAAAATTCAATGAATAATAATTACCCAGTGTATTATGAGAGAGGGCTATCAAAAAAAATCAGCGAGTCCTTTTAATGTGATGGTATCTTCTTGGCCGCAGCCGGCGCACTTATATGTGACTGTATGTTGTAGCTTTGGCATGGTCTCAAAAAATTTCATAATTTCTATAAATTGCTTATTGCTAAGAGACCCAATGAAGTTTTTAATTTCTTCTTCATTCTCAGGTTCATAAACTTCTTCATCATCATAAACACATTCAATGCATTTTGATATCATATCAATTTCATCTGACTTTTCAGATGACAATGTGGCCTTAATATCCGCAAGAGTTGGATATTTCATCTTTAGAATAAGCTTGTCGGTTAGCGGCACAGTCATTCTATGATTAGGATCGAATTCAACCTGAATAGCATCAAGATCAATCTCAACCTTTGTCACGGCATCACAAGCTTCACCCTTGTAGTTGACACCATCAACATGTCTGTAGCTTAGTGTAACCTTTTCGCCTGCCGATTTGGCACGAATTTGAAGAAACAGATATTCAACATCAAATGATGGAATCTTTGTGATATCAAATCCTTCTGTCAATATGCAGCTTGAAATGACATCAAACATTGCACGTTGCATATGATCAGAATCTTTAGATTCCATTGCAATCAGAAGTGTCTTTTCTTCCTTAACCACAAATGGTCGGAAGACAATTTCTCTTTTATCAGATGGCAAAATCACCGAAAAGGTAGGTACAGCAATCTTAGGTAAAGGCATAATTAACTCCTCACGTTAAAATAGGGCGCCCCGTTGCGCCGTCGCACTGTTTCTGAATATTACTCCAGTTTGCTGGGTAAGGCCACGAATTCCACCACCCAGACCCTGTCTAGCAAATAGGGATACAAGTGGCGAAAATCTATCAAGAGCATTGACCGCACCGCGAAGCAGAGATTCAAGACCATATAGATTCTCAAATGGCAGCGCATCAGGATGTTTTTCTGTCGAGATAAAGTAACGCATTTGCACAGTCATCTTAGCGGCACCATCGGCCGACCAGTCAAGATCAACATCATTGATCGCTATCGGATATGCTTCTTCTAATCTGATTTTGTATTGCGGAAAAATCACTCTATCATTTCTTGATTCAAATTCATTTCGATTAAGTGGATTGAATGCATCAATAACATCATTGATTAGTGATTGAGTATCACCCCTAATGAATGATGATGCGATACTTATCGCAGATGGATTTTGAAATTTAGGTGATTCAGCAAATTGCATGATTTCCACACCACCAATCATCTCATCATAATAGGTGGAATCAAACCCACCTTGCTTTGGTGCCTTACCACCACCACGCCTATAGCTTGCAAGGCCACCAGCAGACACAGCCATATCCTGCCATGCCATAAAAATCTCACGCTCAATCATATTTTCGCTGAGTAATACCTGCAATGTCATTGGCTGATAGCTAAAGGCATACGGAATCATTCTTTCCGGGCCATGATATCTTTGCACAATGGTATCTAAGCTACGTGCGGGTAGTGATGCTCGCTCAATTCTAAGCGGAAGAAATGATGTATTGAAAAATCCACCCAGTCTTGACGGTAGAGATATCATCACCGAGAAGTAATTTGGTTTACCAATACCTCTCTTATTAACTTCGGCGGTAAATTCATTAATATTAAATCTACGGTTTGCCATTATTGCACCTTTGAATAGGCATCGCGATGGACAGATGATACACTCGCGCCTGCAAATCTTTCAAGCGGCATGAATAGTGCTATATCCCACGATTTTGGATCTATACGAAAATATCTTGTTCGAACATGCGAAAAGAGATATTGTTTGATACACGGCTTATAAAAGCGATACCGTGAAACTGAGCTTAATAGTTTATATGATATTTGTAGGTGTGTTCGCTCATCATATTTTTCATCACTAATTACCGTATATAATGCATCCATCAATCTTGCTCGTAATCGAAGCGGTAGATAATGCATATTTAAACCCATAAACCCCTGCGAGGCCGATGAGCCTCCAGCGCGGCCGCCAGTGCGTGTGCTATCAAACGGAAAGACAAGAGGATATCTATCATAATATGGAAGTTTTTCTTTTGTCTTTGGGTCATATGCAAACAAATATAGCTGACCAATCATCGGCACAGATACCATTGCACTACGATCTTGCATCATAAGTGCATTTGGGCTCATAGCAATTTTGCTGGCTTGAGCACGAAACCAATTTCTTGATTCTACCGTGCGATTAGGCAGCTGTCCTTGCTTTTCTCCCTGTGTCAATAGATTGTCAAAGACGTAGTTTACCATTATTTGAGCTTAAGCTCCCTTTCCGTGATAATAACAAATTCCCACCCACGGTCTTTACAAAATTCTCGGGCAGCTTTCCACTTTGCGCTATTTATCCCATATATGGCAACCTCAGTAATATATTTACGAGTGGGTTTTTTGCCTGTTTGATGTGGCGCCGGGGCCATTGTTTGAGCAAATGGTTTTATTTCAATTATCTTAATCAAAATTTTACCATCACGATCTTTCATCTTGACTACAAAATCGGGGAAATACCTATGCCACCTACCGTCAATCGGTGAAATGTAAGGTATTTTTATTTCTTCAGAGGCCCATTCTAATACACTATCATTGGTATCAAATTCTACCATGACACGACGTTCCCATAGCGACCTATAAACTATATTTGTAGGATCACCTCTATATTTTTCAGGTCTTTTAGGTTGATACCGACCTTTGTATGCCATGTTCTTATGTATGGTATAAATAAAAGTGTTTAAAATGGTAAGGACGCCATGTCGCAATTTACAAACGAAGAAATAAACAACGTTCAAAATCAAATTGGTCCGAATGCTGCTGCTCTGCTGCGTCGAGCTAATCGTATTTCAGGTGCAAATAGTTTATATTTTCCTGAAAATTATCAGACAATTTATCATTATGTGACATTTACTGCTTTAAAATTTGAAAGTGTGACTAGAACATCAACAATAAACTCTGATGAACCTTTAGTATCAAATCGTCAGGGTCGGGCAAAAAGAAAATTGATGAGTATAACACTACCTATGCCTGATCAATTAAATACTTCATATAATGCATCATATGCGGATGAATCTATTAGCAATATAGGTGAAGTCGCATCAACAGGTGCTGCTAATATTAATACTGAACAGGCAAATGAAAATTTTCGAAATGGTAGATATGTAGAAGGTGCTCAAGCACTAGCTCAGCAAATAGGTGGTGGGGCTGCAGGAGGCGCCATTGTAGGTGGTTTATTAGATAGACTTCCTACTTCTGCAACGACAGGTATCGGTAATGTTTTTGGTTTTACCCGCAATCCTCAAAAAGTATTACAATTTAATGGTGTTAATTTTAGAGAACATCAATTTAGTTTTAAATTAACACCGAAAAATATTCGCGAAGCAACTGCTATTCAAAAAATCATAACTGCATTTAAACGTCATATGCTACCCAAATATGGTGTTGGTGGTGGAATAGACGCACTTAGAACAGCGGTCTCATCTTTACCTGGTGTAACAGCAAACGGCGCTCAAGAAATTACCAATCAAGCTGCTGCAACATCGAGAGCATTTTTTGAATATCCTGACGTATTTGAGATTGTATTTAATAATAAAAAGGTATTGTTTAGTATAGGCGAATCTGTAATTACAGGATTTACGGTTGATTATCATCCGCAGAATTATCCTGCATATGTACGATCTCTTTCTAGTCCAAGTGTAGCACATCCGGCATCAATAACGATATCGATGACATTTAAAGAAACCGATATTGTTACTAAAGAACAGGTAGACGAGAATTTTAGATGACACAATATTTCTCTAATTTTCCAACTCTACAGTATAAACTACCAGAAATGCAAAACTCTCTTTTGGCAACTGACGTCACCAAAAGATTTGTATTACGCGATTTCTATCGTAACTCACTAATCGATTTTTATCGTTATGATATTATTGAAGGACAACGACCAGACAATGTTGCTTATGAATTTTATGGCGAATCCAATTTAGATTGGCTAATACTTTTACCAAATGAAATATTAGATCCTTATTATGAGTGGCCGCGCGGACAAAATGAATTAAATGAATTTATCAGAAAGAAATATGGTAGCATTTCAACTGCAATGGCTACAGCACATCATTATGAGCAAATTATACAAAGTAAATCATCAGTTCGTTTACCTGATGGTGAAACTCTAGATATACCAGAAAGAACATTGATTGTCGACCAAACAACATATACTTCTCTTTCACCATCGGACCGTAAACTTGTTACAAATTATGATTTTGAAATATCAAGAAATGACAAAAATAGAACGATCGATGTAATCAAACCAATTTATATTCCATCAATACTCGAAGCATTTAGATCGCTGTACTGATAATGTCACAATATGAGCAGAGGTCTGGTACAGGCCTAATTCAAGGTATATCAATAAAATCTACAACAACAGATCAGGTTATTGACATATCCAATCTGGTGATTGAGATAAGCTATTTTGAAAGCTTAGATCAACCAGCAGCATCAATGACATTAAGTATAATTGATGGTATTGGTTTAAGATCATCTTTACCAATAATTGGTGGTGAAACTATAACTTTTTCATTCTCGGATAGCGAAAAGGGGTCCAATCGTATAAGTGGATCAATGCAAATTTATAAAATGACAGGTAAGACAAGAATAAATCCAGGCTCTGATGGTTATGATATTTTTGCAACTTCACCAGAAATGCTAAGAGACCAATATACCATTATTTCTAATTCGCAAGAATCTTTAAATGTTGGTGATATGGCCAAAAAAATATTTGATGGTAATATTGCATCTATATCTGGTAAAAAGCTAACAACATTAGAACCGACAGAGGGTTCATTTGATTCTATCTTTCCTCGAGTTAGTCCATTTACAGCAATGAATTATCTCTCTGATGAAGCAAAGTCTGAAGATATCAGAAGTACATCAAATTATTTTTTCTTTGAAAATTCTTTAGGATATCATTTTGCATCATTTCAATACCTAATGCGTCAGCCAATTAAAAAGGTATTTCATTATCTTGATAGTAAGATACAAGGCGACAAAGCATTTGAGAGAAATCGCGTAGTATCAATTCAAGAAGATGTTGGATTTGATATTCTAGAGGGCGTATCTTCGGGTCAATTTGGTACTCAAGTTTTATCAATAGATCCTGTAGCAAAAAGATTTAGATCATCATCATATTTGTATAATAAAGATTTTGCAAAATATGATCACTCATCATCTAATCCAAAATTGTCACCTCAATCGGCAAAAACATTTGGATCATCAATATCACGCGAGAAATTTATAGTATCAAATTCTTATCGCGGTACTATACCATTTGTGACACAGCGAGATGGTGATGCACAAAATGTATTTCGTCGCCGACAAGAATTTTTGGCTGCTGAAACAGCATCAAAGGCAGAGCTTCTAGCAAATGTAACTAAAATTCTTGTGCATGGTGATAGTAATTTGAATGTTGGTGATACTATAGAAATTAGAATACCACAATCTGGTGAGAGCACACTTAGACGCAGACAAACAGACGGGTTTTCTGGTGGTAAATATCTGATAGTCGCATTAGCACACCGTGTAGGACCAAGAGGTCTTCGTTATGGTACTGCATTAGAATGCGTCAAGGATTCTTATTCACAGCCCGTTGATGGGAGATAAAATATGCCGGTACGTGATGATGAGTGGTTAGGCACAAATGGCTTTACATGGTTTATGGGAATTGTAGAAGATCGTAATGATCCTTTACGTGTCGGCCGTGTTCGTGTGAGATGTTATGGGTGGCATACATCAGATAAAACCGATCTTCCTAAGGAATCTCTTCCTTGGGCTCAAGTTATGGTTCCAACATCATCCGCATCTACCAGTGGTATTGGTAGTTCCCCAACAGGTCTAGTGGAAGGTTCTTGGGTTATCGGTTTTTTTCTAGATGGTAATAAAGCGCAGCAGCCCATGGTCATGGGAACTTTTCACGGTGTTCCCGGTGATGCATCAGCTGATAATGAAGGATTTAATGACCCAAATGGTACATATCCGCTAGCACAAGGCACACCTGATACATCTGCACTTGCCGCTGGTGGCCAAGAATATATCGGGCATATGAATACAAGAGATCGTATTGCAAGTAGAGTAACTGAAATTCCAGAAGCTGCAATTCGTGCAACATCCTCTGTAACATATGATGATGCGGAACCCGTATATGAAACTCCAACTTGGAATCAGCCAGAAATACATGCAACAACTACACCACCTCGTTACCCATTCAATCATGTACGCACAACTGAATCGGGTCATATTTTTGAAATTGATGATACCGATGGAGCAAGACGAATTCATGAATATCATGCATCTGGTACCAATAGAGAAATAATGGATGATGGTACAAGAGTTACTAGAATAGTTGGTGATGATTATGAGATTGTAGTCAAAGACAAAAAGGTGTTGATATTTGGTGAATGTAGTGTCACCATTCAAGGTGATGCGCGAGTGAGAATTGATGGTAATATGGTGCATGAAGTATTGGGAAATTATCATCTTCATGTTGTTGGTAATATGACGTCTAAGATTGAAGGTAATCAAGAAACTGAGGTATTAGGTTCAGCAGTATCACAAATCAATGCAAATGATTCTAAGACTGTTGGTGGTAATAGAACCAGAGGTGTTGGTGGAACGGTGACAGAAAACTATGCATCTACTCATGATTATACTGCTGGTGGTAATGTGACAAATATTATTAACGGCACAGTATTAACTGCATCTCTTGGTAAAATGACTCAGGTATCAGCAGGTGATATTGATATTGGGTCTGGTGGCGAAGCATCTATTGCTGGTAGATCATCTTTTACTGCTGGTTCTCCAGGACCAACTACAGTCAAAGGCTCAAGGATTGATCTAAACCCATGACAACACCTCAGGAATTACAAAACGCACTAACATCTAATCCAGCAATAACCAATGCTGCACAATCGGCTTTATCATCAGGTTGTGGTATTGGCGCTGCTCTATCAGAAGTTAGATCGGCCATAACTTCTGCAACAACTGCTATCAACGGTGCAATACAAACCGCGACCGACATAGTGGCATTTGTTCAAAATTTACCAGCATTGATGACTGCTCAGGTAACAGCAGTAATTTCATCGGCTGTGTCTAATATCTTAGGGCCAGTGCAAGAATTAGCAAACCAACTTCAACAAGAAATTGCATCACTTGTAAGTCTGATAAATGACCCAATTGGATTTTTATCACAATATCTTAGAATACAGCTATTATTTCCCAATATTGATTTGAATGGTCTACTCAATAATATATTATCTGGTATTAGCATATGTCAAGCATCTGCTACTGCGACCGCACAACCAGCTGAACATCCACCATCAAATCAACCAGCGCAAGCTGCACCTGCACCAACACCAATTCCATCAGCACCTGCAGTTGAAGTTTCACCAAATAGTTCAACACCTGCTCAAACTCGAATTGCTAGAGAAGAATTGGCAGCATTACCATCATCCGCACCAACTATTACCACAGCTGAACAAGATGCGTTAAATTTTCGATTAGAAACTGCACAATTAAGAATCGATAGACAGAGATTGGGACTACAATTAGCTTATACTCAATCACCTGAAATTAGAGAACAGCTAACCGGTCAAATGCAAGAATTGCAAGATAGAATAGATGCTAGAACTTTGTCATCTGAGAGCGTTCGATGATATTATCTTAATAAATATGCCATAAATGGAGAGCTTAGATGGCCGGTGCTATAAAAACCCCAATCTATAAAGATTTTGATCTGAATATGAAGATGCACCCGGTTACCGGTAAGCTCATTGTGCGTAAGAATTCTGATGCTGTAAAACAGGCAGTTAAATCATTAGTTTTAACAGACAAAGGCGAAAGACCATTTCGTCCTTTATTTGGTTCTGATATCAGATATAGATTATTTGATCTAATGGATCCATCATTGGAAATGAATGTGCAAACTGATATTGAATATGCTATCGAAAGCTATGAAGAACGGGCCCAGTTACTCGGTGTTGGTGTTGACGCCGACCCTGATACAAATAATCTGAGAATAAACATATCATTTTCAACTAGAAATTCAGAAGCACCAGCTAGCGTCTCATTGACCTTGGAGGCCATACGTTAATGGCTGCAAACAGCGCAATCACCGTCACTGGTCTAGACTTTGATACCATCAGGCTAAATCTGCGTAATTTTATAGCAGGTCGTCCAGACTTTGCTGATTTTGATTTTGAAGATTCCGCGATAGGTACACTACTAGACCTTCTAGCATATAATACATATTATATGGCCTTCTATGCAAATATGGCGGCAAATGAATCATTTCTAGATACGGCGCAGATTTATGAGAATGTGGTATCAAGAGCTAAGATGCTTGGTTATACACCAACCTCTGCTCGCGGTGCTACGGCCAATGTATTGATTAGCTTTTCTACTGTTGCCAATTCTACATTTAGAACAATTAATATTGCAAAAGATACACAGTTTCGTACGACAGTAAATGGTGTATCATATAGCTTTGTTACACCGCAATCTTATCCGATATATGCAAATTCAACAAATGGATTCCGTGGTCATATTCAAATAACTGAAGGCACACCATTAACACATCTCTATTTGTTTACTGCGGCCAATACCTCATTTGTATTACCGAATGCAAATACTGATACCTCAAGTATTGTGGTCAGTGTAACTACTGCTGGTAATACGCAAACCTACTCACAAGTTTCTGATCTTAAAGCTGTAAATTCAACTTCTCGTGTATTTTTTGTCGAGCCTGATCGCAATAAGCTTTATAAAATCAGCTTTGGTGATAATATACTAGGTAAGAAGCCATCTTTTAATAGCACAGTAACGGTATCATATCGTGTTAGCAATGGTATTAGACCTAACGGTGCAAATAATTTTACTGCTGTTGGTACAGTTGGTGGTCAAAGCAGCTTTACACTCACAGCCGTAGAGCGGGCAGAAGGCGGCGCTGAAATAGAAACGGCCGAGTCAATTAAATTTAATGCGCCGCGTCTTTATGAAACGCAAAACCGCGCTGTCACAAAGGAAGATTATAAGAGAATTATTCTGCGTGATAATCCGGACCTCTCCGCTGTAAATGTGTGGGGTGGTGAGGAAAATGATCCGCCAATTTTTGGTAAAGTCTATGCTTCCATCAAGCCTAAGATTGGTACTCTAGTATCGACCAATCGTAAAGAACGTGTTATACTTGGTTTACGATCATATAATGTACAGTCAATTGATATCGAGATAGTTGATCCAACATATCTTTATATTGTACCGACAATTATTGTAAGATATGATCCGCTTCTTACGACATTGCAACCGTCAGAAATTGCGGTTCGCATTGCAAATAAGATCATAGCTTATGAATCTACAAATCTAAATCGCTTTGATGGTAGATTTAGATTTTCAAAATTTCTAAGCAGCATCGATACCGCCGATGCTTCTATTGTGTCAAGCACGGGCAAGATTGAAGCTCAGAAAAAGTTTCTACCGTCAATAACAACATCAAATACATATCGCATTCCATTCAATCGAATGATTTTTCATCCAAGCGATGGATATCAAACGGCAGTATCATCAACCGCATTTACTACAGATGGCCTAACAACATTCTTTGATGATGATGGATTTGGTAATGTAAGAATTTATTACTTATCTCAAGGCACCAGAACTTATATCAAGTCTGTTGGAACCATAGATTATGTAACAGGTCTTATAACTCTGAATGCATTTGCTCCAACCGCAGTTGCAAATAGTAGTGAAATTGATATTAGAGTTGAACTTGATGATTATAATATCTCACCAGTAAGAAATCAAATTCTATTAATAGCTGGTGCCAAGATAACTCTGATAAATGATAATACTGGAGCAATTGATGCTCGACTTGATACAGTTAGCACAGTTGGTAACAGTGCTACATTAGGTGCGACATCAATCTCACAGCTGACGATATATTAATATGGCAATTTCAGGCGCCGAAGAAATCTTCAAGAAAATATCACCTCTTATCGAGGCACAATTTCCTGCATTTCTTCGCGATGAAGGGCCGCGCTTTGTTTCATTTCTAAAAGCATATTATGAATTTCTAGAGCAGTCTGGCCAGACCGTAGATGTAACACGCAGTCTAGTTGAATATCAAGATATTGATCGTACATTGGATTCTTTTGTGGAATATTTCCGCAAAGAATTTATGTTGAATATACCAAAAGATGTGCTAGCCGACAAGAGATTGTTGGTAAAGCATATTAGAGATTTTTATAGAACAAGAGGGTCAAAATTTTCATATGACTTTCTATTCTATGCATTATTCAATAAACAGATTGAGATTATCTATCCTGGCGATTACATTCTAAGAGCATCTGATGGTCGTTGGGTTAAAGAGACAATTCTTCGTGTTGGTAATCCATTTTCAATTCTACCAAAAAATTTTGATGGTAGAAATATAGTTGGTACTCAATCTGGCGCTACGGCTCGTGTGCAAAAAGTTACACAAGTTGTTGTTTTAGGACATCCGCTATTTGAGCTGCTTGTTGAAAACGTAGTCGGATCATTTGTTGACGGTGAAACGGTTACCGATGATCTAGGTAATACAGCAACCATTACATCAGCATTTGGTAGCTTGATTGGTATTGAAGAAGTTGTAGATTCCGGAGCGTTTCATCAATCGGGTGATGATGTTGTTATCACATCATCTGGCGCTACTGCCGCGGCCAGGGTGGCTGCCACAAATGATCAAGGACCTGTAACATTTCGTATCAATAGAGGTGGTAGTGGTTATCGTTTAGGTCAAACTGTCATTGCAATAGAAGGTGGATCCGGTACTGGCGCGGCCGCTGTGGTTACATCTCTTTCTAATACAACATTTGTTAGTCTGAATACAAATCAAATTGGTGCCTTACAAAATGTTGTTCTCAATACAGGATCTACATTTGTTTCTCTTGGTACTAATTCTGCTGCTGTATCGGCAAATCTTGCTGCGGCTAATATATCATCACAGCTAGTGACATCATTGAATTTTGCAAATTCAGTTGCTGGTACAATTAATGCAATATCCGTAACAAGTGTTGGTAAAAATTATGTTCCTGAATTACCAACAGTAACTGTTACAGATCAGGTTGTATTTGAGCAAGCTTTACCTGGTCAAAATGGACAATTTAAGGGTGGTGATGCTGTCATTGCTGTCATACGAGCACCAGGTGCAATTACACGACTTGAGGTAATTTCATCCGATGCATCGTTTGATAAATTTGCTGATGCAATTGTTGTCAATTCTCGCGGTGTAGCACCAACTATTGATACTAATACAGATCAAGCTGGTATTACAAGACACACAATCAGAAATACAACATACAATGCTGATATCAAACCAATTATCTCAGGCGTTATCAATCAGCCGGGTAGATATATTGATACCAAAGGTTTTCTAAGCTGGAATATGAGATTACAAGATAATGATTTCTATCAAGAATATTCATATCTAATTCGAGTGACCGAGATTGTTGACAAATACCGCGATGTAGTTAAGAGAGTATTACATCCTGCGGGTTCTAAGATGTTTGGTAGCTATCAGTTTGTATCAAATACTGTATTGACGCACAATCATGGTTTTGTTTATAGTCAACAAGCACTACTACCAATACCATTAAATGTTAATAAAGCAATTCTTATGTCTGCAAATGTATCTGTAGACGCACAGGATAGTCAGCCAGTAGGACTAACATTTAATTCGTCTGGTAAAAGAATGTATGTTATTGGTACAAATCAAGATAAGGTATTTCAATATAAACTAGCAACAGCTTTTGATGTGTCTACAGCAACTTATATGTCTAAGAGCATATCGATTGCAAATACATCTACATCTGGCCCAGGTGATACAGAACCACGTGATGTTCAGTTTAATCCTGAGGGCAACACAATGTATATTGTTGGTACAACTAGAGATACTGTTTATCAATATTCATTATCAACTGCTTGGGATGTATCAACTGTAACATATTCATCAAAAAGTAAAGATGTTTCTGCACAGGAGACAAATCCTCAGTCGCTTGCATTTAGCGATGATGGTTATAAGATGTATATTCTTGGTTCAACAAATGACAGCATATTTCAATACACACTATCAATACCATGGGATGTATCAACTGCAACTTATGCATCTAAATTCTTATCTGTTACGTCGCAGGAAAATAGTCCATTAGCTATGGCATTTAGTAATGACGGTAAGAAGGTTCTTGTTGTCGGTAGCACAAATGATACTGTTTATCAATATTCATTATCAACTGCTTGGGATGTGTCAACGGGCTCTTTTGACAGTAAAAGTTTATATGTTGGTAATCAAGAGGCCGCACCTCATGCATTAGCATTAAGCACCGATCAAACCAAAATGTTTATTCTTGGTACAGCAAGTGATATAGTTTATACCTATCAAAGGTCTACCTAGACCTGATAAATAATCGAACTAGGAAAAGGTTAGATGACAAATAGAATCACCCCATTTTTTAGATTGAATACTGCAGATCAGTTGAAGGAATCATTTGATGAACCTTCTCCTACTCGGCTTTATATGTTTGTTGGTAGGGTGACACCTTTTGCCAATGATTCATTACCACCTGCAATAACAAATACACAATTTACTACAGAATTTGATGTATATAAAGACATGATTGCAATGAAACGTATCAATTCAAATGATATTATATCTGTTGTACCACGATATAGCTGGACAAATAATACTGTCTTTACTCAATATAATGATAAAACTGCAAATTTTTATGACAAAAATTTTTATATCATTACTTCAGAAAACAACGTTTATAAATGTATTGATAATCATAGCGGCGCAGCATCAACCGAAGAGCCTTCGGGGATTAGCACATCAATTATTAGCACGGCCGATGGATATCGTTGGAAATTCTTATTTGCTGTTACTACAGCCGATGCACAAAAATTCTTAACATCAACTTATATTCCAGTAAGACAGCTAACTGCCAATAACGGAAGCGCACAGTGGTCCGTGCAGCAAGCCGCATCTAATGGTTCCATAGATCATGTGGTGGTAACATCAAATGGCAGCGGATATTTAAGTACATCAAATACATTTTTTTCTATAACTAATTCAACGACTGTAAGATTACAAACAAATGCATTGCAGATTGATGGTGCATATACAGGATCAACACTTTATATTTCTTCAGGTCTTGGTATTGGTCAGCTAAGACGTATTACAAAATATATTGGTACCGGCCGTATTGTAACCGTCAATGGTGCATTTACAATTACACCAAACACTTCATCAACATATTCAATTGCGCCCACTGCTCTAATCACCGGTGATAGTGGAGCCACGGCCGCAATTAGAGCTACGGCCCATGTGTCTAATACATTTGGTGGTCAAGTTCGTAAAATTACTATAGTAACCAACGGCCGCAGCTACTCATTTGCAAATGTTGTCATTACGGCAAATACGACATATGGTTCTGGTGCGGCAGCACAAGCTGTGATATCTCCAAGAGGTGGTCATGGTAGTAATGCTCGCAATGAACTAAATGCTAAAGACTTGATGCTTTCAATATCCGTATCTGGTGGCGAGTCAAATACATTTCCTACAAATAATGATTTTAGAACAGTTGGTATTATTAGAGATCCTAAGCTCAGAAGCGGACCTTCGGCAAATGCTTCGGTAATTGATCAATGTCATCGTATTGTATTGCAAAATGTTACTGGTGACTATACTGCCGACGAAGTTGTAACTGGTGGAACAAGTGGTGCGAAAGCTAGAGTTGTTTATTTTGCAAATACTAATGCAGCTAAATCAAAAGGTATTCTTAGAGTAATACGGTTATCAACAAATGGTATTGGTCAAGGATTTGCACAAACCGAAACATTGACATCAGCCTCTTCTGGTGTAACAGCTACTATTATCAATGCCGTAAAGCCCGCTATTAGAGAAAATACTGGAGATGTCTTATACATAGAAAGCAATCCGCCAATTGTCAGAAAACCAGATCAACTTGAAGAATTTAGATTTGTCGTGACGTTTTAAGGAATAAGAGGAACAGATGGCATCTATTGCTAACACCGTCACGATTTCAACGGATCTAAATGTAGATCCGTATTATGATGACTTCAGTGAGTCTAAAAATTTTCATCGTATTCTATTTCGTCCTGGTCTAGCAGTTCAGGCGCGCGAACTTACTCAAATTCAATCAGTTTTGCAAAATCAGATTGATCGTTTTGCCGAGCATATTTTCAAAGAAGGCAGCATTGTTCGTGGGTGTGCTACAACTTTAGATCGCGATGTCATTTATATGAAGCTTCGTGATAAGGCATCTAATGGTACAACTGTAGTCAATGTTTATTCCTTTTTGTATAAAACCGTCACTGGATCTACATCTGGTGTTTCGGCTAATGTCATTGAGGTAAATGACGGATCAGAAGCTAATACACCAAATTTCAAAACTCTATTTGTAAAATTAACTGGTGCTAACGGTGCTCGTCGTACATTTGCTAATGGCGAAGTTTTAACTGCTTCGGGTGGTGGTGGGCTTACAGCTAATCTTATTACATCATCGGCCACTGGATTTTCAGCCCTAATGAAAATCGGATCTGGTGTAATCTATGCCAAAGATCATTTTATTAGAGCCGATGAAAATACCCTAGTATTATCAAAATATAGCTCAAATGCTTCTGTTCGTGTCGGATTTGATGTTGTTGAATCTATTATTAAAGAAGCCGACGATTCTACCCTTTTAGATCCAGCATCAGGTTCTTATAACTATGCAGCCCCCGGTGCGGCCCGTCTAAAACTTTCATTACAATTCTCAAAGAAAGCTTTGACTGATACGGCCAGCAATAATTTTGTTGAGCTAATTCAAATTAAAAATGGTGTTATTCAGACACGTTCTGATACAACTCAATATAATTTGCTGCGTGATTATTTTGCAAAGCGTACTTATGATGAGTCAGGAAATTATGTAGTTAATGGACTTTCGCCTAGATTACGTGAGCATCTATTAAGCGGAAATAATCAAGGTGTTTATACTGCAGGTGAAGGTGGAAGCGCATCTAAATTAGTTGTTGAAATTAATCCCGGTAAAGCTTATGTTCAAGGTTTTGATATTGAACAGCTACAAAGCGCACGAGTTACCCTTGATAAAGCTACTGATTTTAAATCAGTAGAACAAGCATCTGCACTAATCGATTATGGTAATTATGTCATAGTTGATAACGTTGTTGGTGGTTGGGATGTAAATTCTCAGGGCTTAGTCAGTCTCAGATCACAACAAGCAAATGCAGTTTCAACAAGAAACTATTCGACTACAAATTTTCCAGCAACACAAATTGGTACTGCTCGTGTTCGTGCTATTGAACATTATACCGGTACACCAGGTCTTCCCTCTACACAATATAAACTCTTTCTAACAGATATCAATATGTCTGCCGGATTTGGATTTGCAAATGTTCAATCTATTGCTTTTAGTGCCGGGGCTGGCCAGGCTAACGGCAAGGCTGATATTTTAGGGTCAAATGGTAAAAACGCAAATACTGCTGATTCATCGTTTGACACAGCCGTATTTCGTTTGCCTGCAACAGCTATTCGCCGTCTACGTGACACATTAGGTAATATTGACAACGATTTCCCATTCAAGAAGTCATTTGATATTACATTTGGCACAGGTGGTACAGCATCTGTTGCTTCTGGTTCTGCCAGCGAAACATTTGCAGGAAGCGGTGTTATATCTTCGGCTACAGGCCGTGCCAACTATTATGTTGTTGCTAGAGGATCTACAAATACCGCGGCAGTTAGCACTTTAAGACTAAGCACAACAAGCGGATCAAATACTATAACTCGCTCTAATAGCTCAATCGATTTAACAACTAGATTTAGTGCAGGTGAATTAATTCGTGTTGCAAATACGGGTGACTTTATTGTTACATCTGTATCAGCATCATCTTTGAATACCTTATCAACAGCTGGTGCTACCCGCACAAATATGCGAGTTCATAAGCTTATAAAACAAGGTCAGGTATTGGATTTTGGTGGTAGCGGTGGTTTAGCTGGAGCAGCTCGTACCATCACAGTATCATCTTCAACTCAAACTGATTTTGATCTGAAAGAAACTCTTGGTGCATCACTTAATGCGACAGTTCTCACCGAACTAAACAAGGTTGATGGTCAAGAAGCATCAAAAACGGTCAATAGAAATCGTAGAGTTCAAATTAGAATTGGTGCTGGTGGTGGTACGTCATATGTTGCTAATACCACAGGACCTTGGCCGCTTGGTCTATCTGATGGATTTAAGTTAGTATCTGTTCGCAGAAAATCAGGTTCTAATTTCGCATCTCTGACAGAGGGTGCAGATGTAACAAACAGCTTTACCCTTGATGCGGGAATGCTAGATGATTTCTATAGCCATGCGCGTCTGGTGCGTAAGCCCGGTAGTGGTATTTCACTATCAACTGGCGATAGACTGCTAGTTACACTTGATTATTTTACTCATAGCTATTCATCTGGTGTTGGCTATTTCTCAGTCGATTCGTATCCCGTCGATGACGTAAATGCAGCAGCTGATACCACAAAAATATTTACATATGAAATTCCAGTTTATGTTTCACCAAGAACTGGTTTAAGATATGATTTGAGAGATTGCGTAGATATTCGTCCTCGTATGACGGACACCGCAAATAGCGTTACCTCGCTTACAAATATATCAATTAATCCAAAACTATCAACGACATTTGATCAGCCGTCTGGTGGTTTAAGATTTATGGCGCCCGGTGAAAATTTCACCGCAGACCTTGACTATTATCTACTTCGAAATGATAGAATTGTTCTTGATCGCGATGGCAATTATATTGCGGTAAAGGGTGTACCGTCGCTTAATCCGACAACACCAGATGAACCCAAAGATACTATGTCAATTACGACTATTAATCTGACACCATACCCATCACTTGCTGATGAGCAGGCCCGCAGAGTTAATAGAGGTGATTTGGCATCAAAGGTATTTCCTGTTAAAAATCCTAGATTTACAATGAAAGATATTGGTGTTCTAAGAGATAGAATTGAAAATCTTGAATACTATACAACTCTCAATTTACTTGAGATGGATACCAAAAATCTTCTTGTTCAAGATTCAGCGGGTAATAATAGATTTAAAAATGGAATCTTAGTTGATCCATTTTATGGACACAATGTAGGCGATGTAAAAAATTCGGATTATAAAATTGCCATTGATCCTAATTTCGGTGAAGCGCGCCCCCCATTTAAGCTTGATAATATCGAGCTTTTCTATAATTCGGCCAATTCAACAAATGTTGTTCGCACAAATGTCACACCAGGTGGTGTAGCCAGAGACCAAATTGTTTTCATTGCGAATTCTGCATCAGCATTTGCTAATGGTTCTACAGTAAGCTCTGGTGGAACAACTGCTACCCTGAGATTTAAGGTGGGTAATAAGCTATATGTTGAAAATGCAACTGGTAATTTTGTTGCATCGTCAACAATTTCAAGCGGAGCTGTGTCCTCAACTATCTCTGGTGTATATGGTATTCTTGCCGGTGAAACTATAACACTGCCATATACTCATGAGATATTTGTAAATCAGCCGTATAATTCCACTACTAGAAATGCTGCAGGTCTATTTTGGAAGTGGAATGGCAACATTACTCTTGATCCCCCATCAGACTATTGGGTCGATACTGTTCAGCTTCCTGACGTACTTGTCAATATTGATAATTTTGATGAAAACTGGGAGCAAAGTGGTGCATGGGGTACTGTCTGGAGCGATTGGCAAACCCTATCTCAATCAACTGATGTTAGCGAAGTTCGCGGAGCATTTCCCCAGCAAGTAATAACCACAACTACGACCACAACAAATCAAGCTAGAGTTGGAACTCGTAGAACTCTTGTTCCTAGAACTACTACCACAAGCACAGGTAATAGGGTAGTAAGCACAAATATTCAACCCTTTATGAGATCGCGAGAAATTAGATTTATAGGTCGTGGTGTTAAGCCGACATCAAGAGTATATCCATTCTTTGATGGAACTGCGGTATCACAATATGTAACACCAACTAATTCATCATTTGCAAATACTGCAAATGAAGGTGGACATCTTATTTCTGTAGCAAACGGAAATGTATATGGAATATTCCGTCTACCGTCTAATGAAAATATGAGATTTAGAACTGGTAGTCGTATTTTTAGACTGACAGATTCACCAACAAATGATACCAATCAGGGCACTTTCTTAACTTCGGCCGAAACTGTATATACAGCCGAAGGGCTTACACAAGATGTGCAAAATACTGTTGTAAGCACAAGAACTGGTGATGTTGTTTCTGAGGCAGTTCTAGAAGGTAGAACTTCAATTACTGTTGATCAAACAATTTTTGATCCTATCGCACAATCATTTACAATGGATACTAATTCTGTTGGTAGAATATCAGGCTCAGGCGCATTTGTAACTAAGGTTGATCTGTTCTTTGCTACTAAAGATACCCAAATTGGTTGCGAAATACATATTCGTGCAGTTGATCCTCTAACCAATAACATAACACCTCGTATAGTTCCGTTTAGCAGT
>Ga0194130_10000913_pt1 | contig 51346 bp, 31 predicted proteins | sample TA2KigsurfametaG_FD_160084 | JGI IMG/M metagenome (GOLD analysis project Ga0194130, IMG submission 160084) | Freshwater microbial communities from Lake Tanganyika, Tanzania - TA2015050 Kigoma 12 surface | ecosystem: Environmental > Aquatic > Freshwater > Lake | place: Tanzania: Lake Tanganyika...
AATTTTTTAGACGATGAGTTTTATCGGAACGCGTTTCCCACTGCACTGCTTGCAAGCGATCCGTATGATTTCGATCAATTGGAAAACGCATGGGAAAAGCAGGAAATCACGCATCTTTCGCTCGAAGGGCGTGAGCTGCTTGCAGCCTTTAGGATTCAATAAATCCAAATAGACACACCAAATAACAAGGCGTTGGACGCGGAGCCGCCGATCGCGTCGTTCGTGGAGTCAATGTTGATTGGCGGCGGCCCGGTCAACGCGGCCGTTCGGCCCACAAAGGAATGAGAAGGCCGATGAACACGAGCAAACACAGAACCAAGGGATGCTCATGATCAGTCGCGGTTCGGAATGGCACCGATGGGAGCCGCATATCCACGCGCCCGGCACGATCCTCAACAATCAGTTCGGTGCGACCGATCCCTGGGAGCCCTATCTGACGACGCTGGAAGGCCTAACGCCGAAGATAGAGGCGATCGGTGTCACCGACTACTACGTCACCGATACCTACCAGGAGTTCCTCAAGCATAAGGCCGCCGGCCGGTTGCCCGGCGTGATGCTGCTCTTCCCGAACATCGAACTGCGCCTGGATGTGGCCGCGAGGTCCGGCTTCGTGAACGTCCACATGCTGGTCAGCCCCGAGGATCTCGACCACCTGTCCGAGGTGAAGCGCATCCTGAATCGACTGCAATTTCACGCGTTCGACGATCGCTTCGACTGCTCACGCGAGGAGCTGATCAAGCTGGGCAAGCGTGCCGACCCGGCAATCACCGATGACGGCACCGCGCTCCGACACGGTGCGACGCAGTTCAAAGTCAACTTTGATCAACTGCGCAAGGTCATCGGCGAAAGCGAATGGGCGAAGAAGAACATCTTGATCGCCGTCGCTGGCGGCGCCGGGGATGGCACGTCTGGCATGCGCCAGGCCGCCGACGCCACCGTGCGTCAGGAAATCGAGAAGTTCGCCCACATCATCTTTTCGAGCAGTCCTGCACAGCGCGAATTCTGGATCGGTCAGCGCAGCGCGACGGTGGAGGAGTTGCGCGCACGCTATGACGGGTGCAAGCCTTGTCTCCACGGCAGCGACTCCCATGACCAGCAATCCGTAGGCCAGCCCGTCGAAGGTCGCTTGTCATGGATCAAGGGTGCCCTGGAGTTTGATGCTCTCCGTCAGGCATGCATCGATCCCGAAGGCCGCGCTTTCGTCTCCGAGCGGCCGCCACGTTCGGCCATGCCTTCGCAGGTCATTTCGCACGTCAGGATCAACGATGCGGATTGGGCCACCACGCCCGATATTCCTCTCAATCCCGGACTTGTTGCCATCATCGGCGCGCGCGGCTCGGGAAAGACGGCCCTGGTCGACGTGATCGCCGCAGGCTGCGACGCGATCAAGCCCGCCGGCTGGGATGCGGACGAGAACATCAGCCCATCTTTCCTGGCTCGAGCGCGCACGCTCATCGGGAGCGCGAAGGCGTCACTGACTTGGGACGACGGCGCCACGGTCACGCGCTCACTCGATGGCAGCGACGCCAACGATCCTACGGCGTTTCCGCGTGCCAGGTATCTGTCCCAGCAGTTCGTCGAGGAGCTCTGCTCGGCGAGGGGTGTCTCCGATGGCTTGGTCGACGAGATCGAGCGCGTGATCTTTGAATCACATTCACAGGACGATCGAGACGGGGCACTCGGTTTTGCCGAGCTGCGCGACCAGCACACCTCACGGTTCCAGCAGGCGCGCGAGCGCGAAGCCGAGGCGATCTCCGACATCTCGGAACGCATCGCCACCGAGTTCGAGAAAGAGACCCTTGTCGCCAGCCTGGCAACGCAGGTCCGGCAGAAGACGAAGCTGATCGTGGACTACACGGCCGATCGTGCGAAGCTCGTCGTCAAGGGCACCGAAGCACAGGTGGCCCGACACACCCAGCTCAGCGAGGCGGCTCAGACGCTTCGCAATGAGATCCAGGCCTTCGGGAACCGGCGCCGCACCTTCGTCGCCCTGCAGGACGAAGTTCGCAGCATGCGCGCTACGCGAGCCCCGGAACTGCTCCGCCAAGCCCAAGAACGACATGGGAACAGCGGTTTGAACGCGCAGCAGTGGGACGAATTCCTGCTCATCTACAAGGGCGACGTAGACAAGAGCCTGGCGGCCTACATCAAGTGGGCGGATGGCGAAATCCGCAAGCTGACGGGCATTGCGCCTCCGACCGGCGATCCGAACGTCGCGCTGATCGCCGACGACGCGGATGTCTCGACGCTGCCGCTAGCGCCCATCGCTGCCGAAATGACTCGCCTCGAAACGTTGTTCAGCGCCGACAAGATCGTGCGCGATCAGTATGCAGCGCTGACCAGCCGCATCGCGCTAGAGAACTCGGCGCTGCAGGCCCTCAAAGTCCGGCTCACCGATGCGCAAGGCGCTGCAGCCCGCCGGAAGAACCTCCAGACAGAGCGCGAGGACACGTATGGCCGCGTTTTCGAGGCTATCACCAGCGAGCAGAACGCGCTGGCCGGTCTCTACGAGCCTCTGATGGCGCGGCTTGTAGCGTCATCGGGAACGCTCAAGAAGCTCAGCTTCTCGGTTCGCAGGATCGCCGACGTCCACACCTGGGGATCCTTTGCCGAGGAGGAACTTCTCGACCGGCGCAAGACTGGGCCCTTCTACGGCCGTGGCTCGCTGATTGGCGTCGCGAACGAGGCTCTCAAACCCGCGTGGGAAACGGGCTCGGCGGCCGACGCTCAGGCGGCCATGACAGCCTTCATGGCCAAGTACCTAAAGGACCTGCTGTCCCATGCGCCTTATGCACCAACGCAGCAGGCCGATTTTCGAGCCTGGTCGAAGCGGTTCGCGCACTGGATCTTCGGCACCGAACACATCACCGTCCGCTACGAGATATCCTACGACGGCGTCGATATCCGCAACCTATCTCCCGGCACGCGAGGCATCGTCTTGCTACTGTTGTATCTCGCGCTGGATGATTCAGACGATCGGCCTCTGATCATCGACCAGCCCGAGGAGAACCTCGATCCAAAGTCTGTCTTCGACGAGCTGGTCTCGCTTTTCACAGCCGCGAAGGTGAAGCGCCAAGTCATCATAGTGACGCACAACGCCAATCTCGTCATCAACACCGACGCGGATCAGGTCATTGTTGCGGAAGCCGGCCCGCATCCGTCGGGTGGCCTGCCGCCGATCAGCTACAAGGCGGGCGGATTGGAGAATGCGGGAATCCGCAAGGCCGTCTGCGACATCCTAGAGGGTGGCGAAGCCGCCTTCCGCGAGCGCGCGCGGCGCCTTCGCGTCCGTCTCGATCGCTAGGTAATAGGTTGAGCAACGATGGCAGGCCCGTCCACAACTGCTACAGGTTCCCAACGCCCCCGAAGATCCGCATCTTGGATTCTCCGACTTGCCATGAGGCCTAACAACAGCATGCAGCGGACGGCCCGCTGCGCGGCCCGCCGCTGAACCGGAGCGTTAGGCCGACTGCGTACACACCATGAATCAGATACCTGACTCATACGCCGATCCTGTTCCCGCGCCTGCACCCAACCGGACCGGCTGGCGGCGTGACGGGCCCCGCTTCGCGCTGGTGGCGTGGGTGATCGCGACCGTTGCGTTGGCAGCGACAGCGGCGGGCGCTGCGATCGTCGTTTCCGTCGTCGCCGCAGTGCGTGCGGCTCTCGGCGGGGAGAGTTCTCGCGATCGGCTCGGCGAGATCGCCCAGGAGGCGCTCAGGTCGGACGCCTTCGCGTGGATCACCGTGATCGCAACACAGGTGGCGCTACTCGCGTGCGCGTGGCTCGCCTGCCGCATCCTGCGAAGACCCGTGCACGAGCGGCTTGGCCTCCGCGCGACGGGCCTGGGTCCCGTGCAGGGAGCGGTGGTGCTGGTCGCTACCGTCGTTCCGTTCGCGCTGGGCCTGGCCGCGGCGTGGCTCGTAGAAAGCGCGATCGGTTCATCGAGCGACGACGCCCTCGGCCTGCAGCGGATGTGGAGCGAGGGCTCGCGCGGAGGGAGCGTGGCGTGGGTCCTGCTGATCGCGCTCCTGCCGGGATTCGTGGAGGAGGTCTTCTATCGCGGGTTCCTTCAGCGCGGACTGCTGTTGCGCTGGGGAGCTGCGGCGTCGATCCTCACGAGCAGCGTGCTGTTCGCCGTCAGCCACGGCGAGTTGGCGTGGGCGGCGGCCATCTTTCCTCTCGGCGTGTGGCTCGGCGTCGTCGCGTGGCGCACCGGCTCGGTGCTGATGACCTTCGCCATACACGCGAGCGTCAACGGCCTGTGGACGGCGGGCATGATGATCCTGCACCGCGAGCCGGCGAGCGAGCAGGCATTGAACGAGATCGCCATCGCTCTGCTCGCGGTCAGCGTGATCGCGTTCCCGTGGGCGATCGCCATCCTGCGTCGGCAGCCTGCGGCCGCGACGAGCGTGGTTACGCGGCGGCCGATGTGGCTTCTTCAGCGAGTCGCCGGCGTGGGGATTGTGGCAGGGGCGTTCCTCTTCTTGCTCGTGCCGCCTGGAGCTCTGCCGATGTCACCCGAGCAGGCGGCAACGCAGCCCGTGCCCACGCTCGGCGAACTCGAGGCGAGCGCCGTCGAAGACGCGACCTGCGCAGCCGCGGGCGACAATGGCGCGGTCGAGTTTTTCCTTATGCCCGGCGTCGGCACCCGCGTCGCGCTGCCGAAGAACCGCGTCGGCATCGACGAGGTGATCGTCACGCTCGACGCCGCAGGCGAGACCGTCTGGCTCGCCTACGCCGGCGAGCGCAGTGGCAAAGGGGGCAAGCGCCGTCCTGTGGGCATCGTCGAGCAGCTCGCCTCGGGCGACCCGACCGTGCTTCGCATGACGCTCACGCAGGGGCCGCCGCCGGTGACGGTGCGCTTGACGCTCGAGGAGGACGAAGCGATGAAGATCGCCGCGTTCGCGCAGGCTGAAGCCGAAGGCTGGGCCATGCGCGGACGGAAGTAGGCCATCAGGAGTGGACGACGCCTTGGCTCAAGCACGTTTGTCATCGCAAGAAGGATCGACACCGAGATGCGCCTAACAACCGGTTGCAGCGGCCGGTCCGCTGCGCGGCCCGCCGCTGAACCGGAGCGTTCGCCCCGCTACATTCGTTGTTTAACATGACGCCAAGCAAGATACTGTTCGCGTTGTTGGTTTCCACAGTCATCGGTTTATCCGGGTTTGCTCTCTTGCTTCAAAGAAGGAGGGCAAAGCTTGCCAATAAAAACATTTACGGCACTGGACTTGATCGAAAAGAATGGACTCTTCTCCAACAGGCTGTGCTTTGCGCGGGGGAATGCCCCGATTTTCCATCTAGATCATTTGATTCTCTTCCACAGAATCTCAAGAGTCATGCGGTCGGCCAGATTGTTGCACGTTGTCTAGCAAATGAGCCAAATGTCGATTTGGAGGATGCAGCAAAGCTGATGGTTGGCGGACAACAGAATGCATGGCTCGCCCTAAGTAAGTCGTAAGGGAGCAACTACGGAAATCAGGGGATAACAAACCGTTGCACACGGAGCCGCGGGCCGAGCGGTTTCTGAAGTCAAAGTTGGTTGACCGCGGCCCGGTTAACCGTGACGTTCGGAGGCGGCACACGCTATGAGCGAAGAACGGTCAGAGTCTCGACGCAGAGTGCCACCCATCTTGTGGCTTGTTGTTGCGCTTCCCGTGCTGCTTGTTCTTCCACTCGGAATTGCGGCAGGCGAGCATTGCATTCGTGGCAGCGATCATTTCGAGGATCTTCTGCGTCGTGTTGGAGTTCACGACACACGTGATCGTGTGTATCGGCCGGTTATAGATCTGTTCCAATGATAACGCGGCCTAATAGGACTACGTTAGCGGAGCTTGTGCCGGATCGGTGTCGTCGTCATGCTCGGTGGCATGAAGCGGGTGTAACGTTCTTTCTGTAAATCTGGCTGTGGGCCTGCCCGTAGCGAGCGTAGCGAGCTGAGGGCAGGCCCACACCCGGGCCACAAGTTGAAGAGGTGGGTCATCGAGGCTTTCTTGGAAGTGCTAACTCACCAAGAAAGGGAAACCTGCGATGACCCACCAAGAAGGTATTGGATCGACGTGTGCCGACCTCAATGCACTGGTGATCGAGTTGGGCCCCGCGGCCATCGCCGAAGTCTTCGCCACGCTCATGAACCACGCCATGCAGATCGAGCGAGAGCAGACCCCATGGCCGAGTCTCGTGGCGTGCCCGATCGTCGAGGCTACGCCAACGGATTCAAACCCGAGTCGCTCAAGACCCGGGTCGGGGACGTGCATCTCCGTATTCCGCAGACCCGCGGCTACCACGACGACCGGGGCCGACCCTTCTATCCTCGGTCGCTGGAGCGGGGAGTCCGCAGCGAGCGGGCGATGACCCTCGCCATCGCCGAGATGGATGTCCAGGGCGTCAGTGCCAGGACGGTGACCAAGATCGTCGAGGAGCTGTGCGGGCTCGATATCACGTCTACCCAGGTCAGCCGAGCTGCCGCAAAGCTCGACGAGCAGCTTGCCGCCTGGCGGAGTAGCGCGTTACGACTCGATCACCGTTCTCGCCGATATCGACACCTCCCGTGTCCTGGACGTCGCTTCGGAGCGAATCCGGGCTGCCGCCGAAGCGGTTTTGCAGACTCGCGGCATGGCGGCCCACTCAACGGCCACAACGTGACTGTTGCCGGCGTGCACGCTGGCGGCGGCCGGGGTGGGCGGTGACAATCCTCCCGGGCGTCGTCTCTCCGGGGGGCCGTGTCATGCGTGGATCCGATGTCTCGATGTGCCGGGTGTCGCCGTCGGTGACACGACCCGAGAAACGGGAGATCCTCGGTCTTCAGGAACCCCACCCTCTGTCGAGCCCGAGCAGGCAAGCCGCCTGCTTCCCGACCTCCGGCATAGCCCGGTGGACCGCCGTTGCCTGCCGGCTCGTGGCCTGCCTCGGCATGGCGATCGTCGCAGTCTCCGCCAGCGCCGCCAACCGCGCCGCGCCGCCGACCAACGTCGTCCTCATCGTCTCCGACGACCAGCACTGGCGTGACTACGGCTTCATGGGGCACGAGCACCTGCGCACACCCTGCCTCGACCGGCTGGCGCGCGAGAGCCTCGTCTACCCGCGCGGCTACGTCACCAGCAGCCTCTGCTGCCCGAGCCTCGCGGCGCTGATCACCGGCCGCTACCCGCACGAGACCGGGATCGTCGGCAACGACCCGCCGGGCACCGACGGCCCGCGGACCACGCCCGCGGCGAAGGCCGCGTTCGCCGCCGGCCGCGAGGCGATGAACCGCAAGCTCGACGCCTTCCCGACGCTGCCCAAGCTCCTGGCCGCGGCCGGCTACGACAGCCTCCAGACGGGGAAGTGGTGGCAGGGGGATTTCCGCCGCGGCGGGTTCACCGCCGGAATGACGCGCGGCGAGCGCCATGGCGACGACGGCCTGGCGATCGGCCGCAAGACGATGGCGCCGATCGAGGACTTCGTCCGCGCGACACACAGGGCGGGGAAGCCGTTTTTCGTCTGGTACGCGCCGATGCTGCCCCATGATCCCCACGACCCGCCGGCCGAGCTGGTCGAGCACTACCGCACGCGTGCGCCGAGCGACCATGTGGCGCGCTACTGGGGCAACGTCGAACGGTTCGACCGGACGGTCGGTGAGCTGCTCGACTTCCTCGACCGCGAGGGGCTCGCCGCCGACACGCTGGTCGTCTATGTGACCGACAACGGCTGGATCCAATCGCCCGACAACCCGCGCTTCGCGCCGCGCTCCAAGCTCTCCCCCTACGACGGCGGCCTGCGGACGCCGATCATGCTCCGCCAGCCGGGGCGGATCGCTCCGGGCTCGTGCGCGACGCCGGTGTCGAGCGTCGATATCCTCCCCACGGTGCTTGCCGCCTGTGGCGTGGCGGCACCGGCCGGGCTGCGGGGTGTCGATCTCCTCGATCCGGCCGCGGTGGCGGCGCGGAAGGAGGTGTTCGGCGAGTGCTTCACCCACACGCTCGTCGACGCCGATGACCCGGCGCGGAGCTTGCTGTGGCGGTTCGTCGTCCGCGACGAGTGGAAGCTGATCGTGCCGGTGTCGGCCGACCGGCCCGCCGCGACGGTGCCGCCCGAGGGGCGGCTGGTCGACACCGAATCGCGCGTTAGGCTCGCGCGCGGGCAGAGCGAGCTGTACGACGTCGCCGCCGATCCGACCGAGGCGACCGACGTCGCCGGCGGTCACCCCGACGTGGTGCGGGAGTTGCGGGGCGTGCTCGACGCATGGTGGAATCCGTTTCCGCCGGCGTCGCCGGCGAACCCCGGGGGAGGAGAGTGAGATGGTGCGCCGCGGCGTTTCGGGTGGTTGGCTGTGCGTGGCGGTGTGCACGCTCTCGAGCGTGGCAGGGGGCGAGGCGCCCCCGGCGGGCACCTGGCCCAACTGGCGCGGGCCGGCGGGTGACGGGGTCGCCACGGGGACGGGGTATGCGACCCGCTGGAGCCCGACCGAGAACGTCCGCTGGAAAGTCGCGCTCCCCGGTTTCGGGGCGAGCACACCGGCGGTGTGGGGCGACAGGCTCGTCCTCACCTGCACGATCGACGGCCAGGATGCCGCGCTGTGCTACACGCGCGACGGCAAGGCGGCGTGGCGGAGAAGCCTCGGCACTGCCAAGGCGGGGAAGCACAAGAAAGCCACCGGGGCCAACTCCTCGCCGGTCACCGACGGCCGGCAGGTGTGGGTCTATTTCAAGAGTGGCGAGCTGGCCTGCCTCGATCTCGCCGACGGCGCGGTGGTGTGGAAGACGAATCTCCAGGAGCAGTTCGGCGAGGACACGCTGTGGTGGGACCTCGGCACGTCGCCGGTGCTGTCGGCCAAGGCGGTGGTCGTGGCGGTGATGCAAAGCGGCCCGAGCTACCTGGCGGCGTTCGACCGGCAGACGGGCAAACTGCTCTGGAAGCAAGACCGGCTCCTCGGCGCCCCGGAGGAGGCGGCGCAGAGCTACTCGACGCCGCTGGTCGTCGCCGGTGATGCCGCGAAGGGGGAACCGGCCGAGATGCTCGTGGTCCTCGGCGCCGACCATGTCACGGCCCACGATGCCGCCGACGGCCGCGAACTGTGGCGCGTCGGCGGGCTCAATCCGGGGGGCGAACGGTTCTTCCGCTCGATCGCCTCGCCGGTGATCGCCGGCGACCTCGTGATCGCCCCGTACGCCCGCGGCAGCACGTTGACCGCGATCCGCCGCGGCGGGACGGGGGACGTGACGACGACGCACGTCGCCTGGGTGCGGAAGGACCTCGGCGCCGACGTCCCCACGCCGACGGCCAAGGATGGCAAGGTCTACGTCTGCACCGACAAGGGGACGGTCGCCTGCCTCGACGCCGCCACCGGCACGACCGTGTGGAGCGGCGACGTCGAGCGCAACCGCAACGCCTACAGCGCCTCGCCGGTCCTCGTCGGCGACCGGCTCGTCGTCATCCGCGAGGATGGGGCGGCGGCGGTGATCGACGTCGCCGACGGCTTCAAGGTGATCGGCGGCGGCAGTGTCGACGAGATGACCGTCGCCACGCCGGTGTGCGTCGACGGCCGGATCTACCTGCGGACGCACGACAGCCTGTGGTGCATCGCCGGCACCTGACCGCCGGCGTCGTTTTCCCCGTGCCGATTCCAGGAGGCTGTCGATGAACCGTCTGCGTCGTTCCCGCTGCCGGGGTGCAGCCGTCGTCGGCGCCCTGCTGGTGGCCGCCACGGCCGCGCGGGCCGCCGAGCCGGCCCGCCTGCTGGTGGTGACGGTGACCACCGGCTTTCGCCACGGGTCGATCGCCACCGCCGAGCCGGTCCTCGAGCAGCTCGGCCGGGAGAGCGGCCTGTTCCACGTCGATTTCCTCCGCCTGCCGCCGGGGCGGCCGGGGCGGCCGCCGGAGCCGAAGCGGGCCGACGGCACGGCGGATGCCGACTGGGAGAAGCAGCAGGCGGCCCACAAGGAGGCGCTCGCGCGCCACGGCGCCGCCGACGCGGCGTGGTTTGCGGGACTCGAGGAGCAGTTCGCCAAGGCGTTCGCGCCGGAGGCGCTGGCCCAGTTCGACGGCGTGATCTTCGCGAGCACGACCGGCGACGACCTGCCGATCCCCGATCTGCCGGCGTTCCTCGACTGGGTGCGGTCGGGGAAGGCGTTCATCGGCGTCCACGCCGCCACCGACACGCTCAAGCGCTCCGATGCCTACGTCGAATTCATCGGCGGGGCGTTTGCCGGCCATCCGTGGAACGCCGGGGGCGAACACGGGTTCGTGGTCGACGAGCCGGGCCACCGCCTCGTGGCGATGTTTCCCGAGCGCTTCCGCTGGAAGGACGAGATCTACCAGTACGACCAGCGCTACGTGCCGGAGAACGTCCGCGTCCTGCTCAGCCTCGACATGGCTGCGAGCAACCCGAAGGAACCGTGGCACGTCCCGGTGAGCTGGATCCGCGAAGTCGGCAAGGGGCGGCTGTTCTCGACGAACCTCGGCCACAACGACTCCACCTGGAAGGACCCGACGTTCCAGAAGCATCTCGTCGAGGGGATCGCCTGGGCGCTGGGGAGATTCGACGCCCCGGCCACGCCCAATCCGGAGGTCCAGGCGGCCGAATACCTGCGCAGTGTCGTCGCCGCCGCCTGCGCCGCCACCAGCGCCGATCATGGGGCGCTCCGCGCCAAGGCCGACGAGCGGATCAAGGCCGATCCCGGCTGGGCCCGGCGCTGGCGGCCGCAGTTGGTGGCCCTGCGGACGCAGAACGCCGAGGAACGCAAGGCGGGCTACGCCAAGCTCCTCGACGAGATCCGCGATGCGCCGGCGAAGGCCGCTGCCAGCGGCCGCAAGAACGTCCTCCTCGTGATGTGTGACGACCTGTGCTGCGCGCTGGGGGCGTATGGCGACGCCGCGGCGAAGTCGCCGGCGATCGATCGCCTGGCAGCGCGGGGCGTGCGCTTCGGGCGCGCGTATTGCCAGTTTCCGCTGTGCAATCCGTCGCGGGCGAGCATGCTCACCGGACGGCGGCCGCAGCGGACGACCGTCCTCGACAACACCGTCCACTTCCGCACCGTCGATCCGGGGATCGTGACGCTGCCGCAGGCGTTCCGCGCCGCCGGCTACCGGGTGGAGCGGGTCGGGAAGCTCTACCACTACGGCGTGCCCCGGCAGATCGGTACCGATGGCCTCGACGATCCACAGAGCTGGGACGCGGTGTTCAATCCCAAGGGGCGCGACGTCGCCGACGAGGGGCGGATCTTCTCGCTCGTGCCCGGCCAATTCGGCGGCACGGTGAGCTGGCTGGCCGCCGACGGCGATCCCGCCGAGCAGACCGATGCAATTGGCGCGGCCCATGCCGAGCGCCGGCTCGAGGCCTTCGCCCGCGACAAGACGCCGTTCTTCCTCGCCGTCGGCTTCTACCGGCCGCACACCCCCTACGTGGCGCCCAAGGAATTCTTCGCCCGCCACCCGCTCGACTCGGTCCTCCCTCCCGAGGTGCCCGCCGACCACGACGCCCACGTGCCCGCCGCGGCGCTCGGCAGCCGTAAGAAGGAGCAGGTCCGGCTCGTCGGGGATCTCGGCCGGGAGGCGCTGCAGGCTTACCGCGCCAGCGTGAGCTTCGTCGACGAGCAGGTCGGCAAGGTGGTCGGGGCGCTCGACCGCCTCGGCCTCGCCGACGACACGATCGTGGTCTTCACCAGCGACCACGGCTACCACCTCGGCGAGCACGGGCTGTGGCAGAAGATGAGCCTGTTCGAGGAGAGCGCCCGGGTGCCGCTGGTGATCGCGGCGCCGGGTGGGGCCCGGGGCGTGCGCGACCACACCGTGGAACTGATCGATCTGGCGCCGACGCTCTGCGACCTGGCCGGAGTCGCGCCGCCGCCGGGGCTCGATGGCCGTAGCCTGGGGGCGCTGGTGAGTGACGGCGGTGACGTCGCCGGTTTTCCCGACCGTCCGGCCTTCACGCAGGTGACGCGCGGTGGGGCGAAAAACCCCGGGGGTGGCGGGCAGAGCGTGCGCCGCGGCCGTTGGCGCTACACGGAGTGGCACGATGCCGCGGGCACGACGACCGGCCGCCAACTCTACGACCACGACACCGACCCACACGAGCTGACCAATCTCGCCGCCGATCCGGCCCATGCCGCCACCGTGGCCGAGCTGGCTGGGTTGGTGGCGGAACGGTTCACGCCGCGCGCCGACGTGAAGGCGGCGACCGTGAGCCGCTGACCGTCGATACCGTCCGCAGCCCTGGGAGGACAGACGATGAACCGATGGCGGCGACGGTGTGGTCGCATGGCGGCGCTGGTGGCGGCGCTCGTCGGCGCCGGAGCCACTGGTGACGGTGGCTCACCGCCGGCCCGCGCCGCCGACCGCCCCCCCGACGTGCTCGTGATCCTCGCCGACGACCTCGGCTTCTCCGACGTCGGCGCCTACGGCGGTGAGATCGCCACGCCGCAACTCGACCGTCTCGCGGCCGGCGGCGTGCGGTTCACGCAGGGCTATTCCACGTCGCGCTGCTGGCCGAGCCGCGCGGCGCTGCTCACCGGGTACTACGCCCAGTCGGTCAACCGCGACGCTCTGCCGGTTGGAGCTGGCCCGGCTGCGGGCGGCGGCAAGGGCGGCAACCAGGGCACGCGACCCCGGTGGGCGAAACTGCTGCCGCAGCTCCTCGCGCCGGCCGGCTACCGCGCGTACCACTCGGGCAAATGGCACGTCGATGGCGATCCGCGTGCCAGCGGGTTCGCCCGCTCGCTCGACGTCGGTGGCAAGGGCCAGAGCAACTTCTTCGACGCCACCGGCATCACCGACGGCGGCCAGCCGATCACCGCCGGAGAGGACTTCTATGCGACGACCGCCATCGGCGACCATGCGGTCTCGTGCCTCGACGAGCACCTCCGGGACCATGCGGCCAGCCCCTTCTTCCACTACGTCGCCTTCACCGCGCCACACTTTCCGCTCCAGGCACCCGCGGAGCGGATCGCCGCCGTCGGGGCCCGCTACCGGGCCGGGTGGAACGCCATCCAGAAGGAGCGTCAGGGCAGGATCGCCGCCGCGGGGCTCGTGACGACCGTCCCGGCGGCGATGGAGCCTGCGATCGGGCCCCCATATCAGTTTCCCAAGGCGTTCGAGGCGCTCGGTCCGGGGGAGATCGACAGGCCGCTGCCGTGGGACTCGCTCACGGCCGAGCAGCGTGAGTTCCAGGCGGGGAAGATGGCGATCCACGCCGCGATGGTCGAGTCGATGGATCGCGAGATCGGGCGGATCATCGGCCGGCTGGAAGCCGCCGGCCGGCTCGCCAACACGCTCATCATCTTCGCCAGCGACAACGGCGCCTCGGCCGAGATCATGGTCCGTGGCGAGGGGCACGATCGGACGGCGGCGCCGGGCTCCCGGCCGACGTTCCTCTGCCTCGGCCCGGGCTGGTCGAGCTGTGCGAACACGCCGTTTCGTCGGCACAAGACCTGGGTCCACGAAGGGGGCATCGCCTCGCCGTGGATCGTCCACTGGCCGGCGCGGATCGGCACCGGTGGGGGCCTACGCACACAGCCCGTGCATCTGATCGACGTCGCACCGACGGTCCTCGAAGCGGCCGGGATCCCGCCCCGTGACCCGCCTCCCGCACAGCCCGGGGGCACCGTGGCCGTGCCACCGTTGCAGGGCCGCAGCTTCCTCCGGGCACTCGCCGATGCGGCGGCGCCGCCGGCGCACGAGAGCCTGTGGTGGTGCCATGAAGGGCACCGCGCGGTGCGCGTCGGCGACTGGAAACTCGTCGCCGCCAAGGGAGATCCGTGGGAACTCTACGATCTCGCCACCGACCGCTGCGAGACGCACGACCGCGCCGGCGAACAGCCCGAGCGCGTCGCGGCGCTGGCCCGCCGCTGGGAGGAGACCGCGGCGGAGTGCGCGGCGCTGGCGGCCGAACCGCCGGCCACGGTGCCGCCGGCCGCGGCGGTGCCGGCACCGCCTGGCAGCCCGCGACGACCGCCGAACGTGGTGATCGTGTTCGCCGACGATCTCGGCTACGGCGACCTCGGCTGCTACGGCGGCACCCGCGCCGCCACGCCGCACATCGACAGCATCGCCAGGGAAGGGACGCGCTGCACCGATTTCCACGTCGCCCAGCCGGTCTGCTCGGCGTCGCGCGCCGCGCTGCTCACCGGCTGCTATCCCAACCGGGTGTCGATCGCCGGGGCGCTCGGCCCGAGCGCCCGCCATGGGATCGCCGCCGCCGAGACGACACTTGCCGAGCTGCTCGCGGCGCGCGGCTATGCGACGGCCGCCGTCGGCAAGTGGCACCTCGGCCACCACCCGCCGTTCCTGCCGTCGCGCCACGGGTTCGACGAGTATTTCGGGCTCCCCTATTCCAACGACATGTGGCCGCACCACCCCGAGGCGAAGCCGGGAAGCTACCCGCCGCTGCCGCTGTTCGACGGCGAGACGGTGGTCGACGCCGACGTCGGCCCCGAGGACCAGGCGACGCTCACCGCGCGCTACACCGCCCGGGCGGTCGATTTTCTCGAGCGCGTTGGCCGCGGTGACAAGCCGTTTTTCCTGTATCTGGCCCACTCGATGCCGCACGTGCCGCTGTTCGCCGGCGAGGCACATCGCGGGAAGTCCGCCGACGGGCTGTACGGCGACGTCCTCACCGAGATCGACGCCTCGGTCGGCGCCCTGCTCGGGGCCCTCGAGCGCACGGGCCATGCCGACGACACGCTGGTGATCTTCACCAGCGACAACGGCCCCTGGCTCTCCTACGGCGACCATGGGGGGAGTGCCGGCGATCTGCGCGAGGGGAAGGGGACGGTGTTCGAGGGGGGTGTGCGCGTGCCGTGCGTGGCGCGGCTTCCGGGCGTGATCCCCGCCGGCAGCACCTGCACGGCGCCCTTGATGACGATCGACCTGCTGCCCTCGATCGCGGCGCTGACAGGCGCCGCGCTGCCTCACGACGCCGCCGGCCGGTGCCTCGTCGGCGGTCGGCCGATCGACGGCCAGGACCGGCTGGCGAGCCTCCGCGGCGCGGCCGATCCCCGGGCTGCCGAGGCGTCCTACGGCTTCTGGTACGCCGACAACCAGCTCCAGGCGGTGCGCCAGGGAAACTGGAAGCTGATGCTCCCCCACACCGCGCGGACGATGGCCGGCCAGGAACCGGGGGCAGGGGGCACCCCGGGGAAATACAAGGCGCTGCCGGTCGAGCGGATGCTGTTCGATCTCGACGCCGATCCCGGCGAGCGGCATGACGCCGCCGCGGCGCATCCCGACGTGGTCGACCGGCTCGAGCGTTTCGCCGAGGCCTGCCGCGCCGAGCTCGGCGACTCGCTTACGCACCGCGTCGGCACCGGCACGCGCCCCCACGACACGCTGCCCGACCGACCGCCGCCCGCGGCGGCGCGCCCCGGGCGGCGGCCGAACATCATCTACGTGATGACCGACGACCAGGGCTACGGCGACATCGCCGCCCACGGCAACCCCGTGATCCGCACCCCGTCCCTCGACCGGCTCCACGCCGAGAGCGTGCGGCTGACCGAGTTTCACGCCAGCCCGACCTGCTCCCCCACGCGCGCCGCGCTCCTGACCGGCCGCCACGAATTCCGCTCCGGCGTGACCCACACGATCCTCGAGCGCGAGCGGCTCGCTCCCGGGGCGACGACGCTGCCGGATTTGCTCCGCTCCGCCGGCTACGCGACCGGGATCTTCGGCAAGTGGCACCTCGGCGACGAGGACGACCGCCAGCCGGGGAAGCGCGGCTTCGACCGCGTCTTCATCCACGGCGCCGGAGGCATCGGCCAGAGCTATCCCGGGAGCTGCGGCGACGCGCCGGGCAACCGCTACGTCGATCCGGTGGTCCGCAGCGACGGCACGTTCGTGAAGACGAAGGGCTACTGCACCGGCGTGTTCTTCGACGCGGCACTGGAATGGATCGACTCGCGCCGTGGTTCGGGAGCCCCGTTCTTCTGTTATCTCACCCCCAACGCCCCCCACGGGCCGCTCGACTGCCCGCCGGGGAGCGACGAACCCTACCTCGCGGCGCTCGACGACCAGGGCCGCGCCGATCCCGGCAAGCGCGCCGCGATCGCGAAGTTCTACGGGATGATTGCGAATATCGACGCCAACGTCGGCCGGCTGCTCGCCAAGCTCGACGAGTGGGGGATCGCCGACGACACGCTGGTGGTGTTCACGACCGACAATGGCTCCGCCACCGGCCACACCGTGTGGAACGCCGGGATGCGCGGCGCCAAGGGGAGCCCGTGGCGCGGCGGGACGCGCGTGCCGAGCCTGTGGCGCTGGCCGAAGACGCTGCCGGCCGGCGTCGACGTTCCGGCCGTCACCGCCCACATCGACGTCCTGCCGACGCTCTGCGAACTGGCCGGAGTCGAGATCCCCGCGGAAGTCGCCGGCCGGCTCGAGGGGCGGAGCCTCGTGCCGCTGCTGTTCGATCGGGGCGCGCCGTGGCCCGACCGGGCGCTGTTCACCCACGTCGGCCGCTGGGAGCGCGGGAAGGCGGCCGACAGCGCCCTGGCCAACTGCCGGGTCCGCGAGGGGCGATGGAGCCTGGTCAACGTCGGCGGCCGCGACGAATCGTGGCAACTGTTCGACACCGCGGCCGATCCCGGCGAGACGACCGACCTGTCGGCCCGCGAGCCGGCGCTCCGTGCGCGGTTGATCACGACCTACCTCGACTGGTGGCGGAGCGTCCAGGGCGATCTGGTCAACGAAGACCGCGACGGTCCGGCGGAGAATCCGTTCAAGACGGCGTTCGTCCGCCAGTTCGGCGCCGAGGCGACGGCGGCGACCGTGAGCGCCGATGCGCCTCCGCCGCCGGCGCCCGCGCGGCAGTCGGCCGCGCAGCGCCGCAAGGCGAAGGAAGCGGCGGCAGCGCCGCCGCCGTCGCGCGCCGACGTCCCCTACGGCGACCATCCCAAGCAGGTGTTCCATTTCTGGTCGGCCCCCGGCGCGAGCGCCGCCGAGCCGGCGCCGCTGCTGTTGTTCATCCATGGCGGCGGCTGGAACGCCGGCGAGCATTTGAACGGCCTGGCGCCGATGCTTCCGGCGCTGCTCGACAAGGGGATTTCGGTGGCGAGCGTCGAGTACCGGTTCATCAAGGAGGCGATGGATGCCGGCATCGAGCCGCCGGTCCGGGCCCCGCTCCACGACGCGGCCCGCGCGCTCCAGACGATCCGGTACCGGGCGGCGGAATTCGCCATCGACCCCCGGCGCGTGGTCGCCAGCGGCGGGTCGGCGGGGGCGTGCACGAGCCTGTGGCTGGCGTTCCACGACGACCTCGCCGATCCGGCCGCCGCCGACCCGGTGGCCCGGCAGTCGACGCGCCTCCTTGGCGCCGCCGTCACCGGCGCCCAGACGACGCTCGATCCGGCGCAGATGAAGGCCTGGACCCCCAACAGCCGTTACGGCGGCCATGCCTTCGGCTTCATGAGGGATCCGCAGCAGCGCGACGCGCAGTTCGCCGAGTTCCTCGCGGCCCGGGAGCGGATCCTCCCCTGGATCGCCGAGTACTCGCCCTACGCGCTGGTCTCCGCCGACGATCCGCCCGTCGCCCTCTACTACGCCGCGCCGCCGGCCCTCGGCGAGGAGCAAAAGGACCCGACGCACACCGCCAACTTCGGCGTCAAGCTCGCCGAACGCCTCGCGGAGGTCGGCGTGGCGTGTGAACTGGTCCATCCCGGTGCCGCGGGCGTCCGCCATCCGACCGTCGAGGCGGCGATCGAAGGGATGCTCCTCGGGGAGCGGCCGGGGAACCGCTGAAGCCTCCGTGGAGAACCGCCGCATGAGCCGTTCGATCCCGCTGCTCGCCGCCGCGGTGTGCTGCGCGCTCCAGGCAGTGCCGGTGGCCGCGGCCCCCGCGGCCCGGCCGCCGAACGTCGTCTTCTTCCTCTGCGACGACCTCGGCACGGGGGACCTCGGCTGCCTCGGCGCCGGGGAGATCCGCACGCCGCACATCGACGCGCTGTTCGCCCGCGGCACGGTGCTCGCCCGCCACTGGGCCGGCAGCGCCGTCTGCGCGCCGAGCCGCTGCGTGCTCATGACCGGCCGGCATCCGGGCCACGGCGCGGTGCGCAGCAACCGCGAGGTCAAACCCGAAGGGCAGGCGCCGCTCCCCCCGGGCACGACGACGCTCGCCGGCCTGTTTCGCGCCGCCGGCTACGCCACCGGCGCGTTCGGGAAGTGGGGCCTGGGGGCGCCGGGGAGCGGCTCCGAGCCGCTCGACTGCGGCTTCGAGCGGTTCTTCGGCTACAACTGCCAGCGCGAGGCCCATACCTATTACCCGCAGCATCTGTGGAGCGACCGCCAGCGCGTCGCGGTCGACAATCCCGCCGTCCCGCGCGGGGGTACGGTGCCGGCCGATCCCCCTCCGGGACGCGAGGCGTTTGCCCCCTTCCTCGGCACGACCTACTCGGCCGACCTGATCGCCGAGCAGCAGTTGGCGTTCGTCCGCGCCCACGCCGCCGAGCCGTTTTTTCTCTACGTCCCGACGACGGTGCCCCACGTCGCCCTCCAGGTGCCCGCCGACGAACCGTCGCTGGCGGAGTACGAGCGCGTCTTCGCCGACGAGACCCCCTACCTCGGCGGCAAGGGCTACGTTCCCTGCCGCCGGCCGCTGGCGACGTTTGCGGCGATGGTCACGCGGCTCGACCGTGAGGTCGGACGGCTGGTCGCCCTCCTCGGCGAGCTGGGCCTGGCCGACGACACGATCTTCGTGTTCACCAGCGACAACGGCGCGACGATGCCGGGCGTCGGTGGGTTGGACACGCCGCGGCTGCGGAGCAACGGGGCGCTGCGCGACTGGAAGGGCTCGCCATACGAAGGGGGCCTGCGCGTGCCGACGGCGGTCGTCTGGCCCGGGCGGATCCCCGCCGGCCGGCGGATCGAGACACCGACCGGCTGCGAAGACTGGCTGCCGACGCTCCTCGACCTGGCCGGGCTCGGTGACCGGATTCCCGCCGGGCTCGACGGCACGAGCCTCGCGGGGCCGCTCACCGGCGCCGCGCCAGCGCCCGCGGAGCGGATCCTGTACCGCGAGCTCACCGAGGCGCGCTGGCAGGCGGTCCTCGCCACCGGCCGCGACGGAGAGTGGAAGGCGATCCGCCGCGCTGCCGGCCGCGACCGCGCCGACGAGGCGCGGCCGACCGAGCTCTACGACCTCGCGGCCGATCCCGGCGAGGCACACGACCTGGCAGCGGCGCGGCCGGAGATCGTCGCCCGTCTCGAGGCGCTCCTCGACCGAGAGCACGTTCCCCATCCCGACTGGCCGCTGCCGTTCGCCGACGCCGCTGCCCGCGCCCGGCGCGGCGCCGGCACCGGTCGGCGTCCCAACATCCTGTTGGTCGTCGTCGACGACCAGTCGCCGTTCGACCTGCGCTGCTACGACCCCGCCTCGCGCCTCGAGACGCCGGTCATCGACCGGCTGGCGCGCGGGGGGATGGTGATCGACGCCGCCTACCACATGGGGTCGTTCTCCGGGGCGGTGTGCACGCCGAGCCGCCACATGCTGATGACCGGGCGAACACTGTGGCACCTCCCGATCGGCCCCGGCGGCCGCCGCGCGGCGCCCGCCGGGCCCGCGCGCTGTCCCCCCGACATCGCCGAGCAGTCGCTGGCCGCCGTCTTCAACCGGGCCGGCTACGACACGATGCGGACCTGCAAGCAGGGCAACAGCTACGAGGGGGCCGACCGGCTGTTCACGACGCGGCGCGACGCCACGAAGCGCGGCGGCTCGGCCGACGACGGGAGCGCTTGGCACGCCGAGCAGGTGCTCGCCTGGCTCGACGGGCGCGCGGCGGCGGGCGACGACGATCCGTTTTTCGTCTTCTTCGGCTTCTCCCATCCCCACGACACGCGCGACGGCACGCCGGAGCTCCTCGCCCGCTACGGCGCCTCCAACCACGCCGACCCTGCCACGCTCCCGGCGCCCGGGGCCCGTGCGCCGCCGCTGCCGGTCAACTGGCTCCCGCGCCATCCCTTCGACGACACCGACATGCGCGTCCGCGACGAGATCGCCGTCAGCGGCGTGTGGGAGCGGCGCGACGAGCGCACGATCCGCAACGAGATCGGCAGGCAGTTCGCCTGCAGTGCGAACATCGACGCCCAGCTCGGCCGCGTCCTCGACCGGCTCGAGGCGACCGGGCAGCTGGCCGACACGTGGGTGATCTACACCTCCGACCATGGCATCGCCATCGGCCGGCACGGCCTCCAGGGGAAGCAGAACCTCTACGAGCACACCTGGCGCGTCCCGCTGGTCGTGAAGGGGCCAGGCGTCCGCCCCGGGTCGCGTGCCCCTGGCAACGTCTACCTCCTCGACCTGCTGGCCACGGCCTGCGACATCGCCGGCATCCTCGTCCCCGCGACGAACGAGGGGCGGAGCTTCCTCCCGGTGCTCCGCGGCGAGGTCGACCGGGTGCGCGACCGCCTCTACGGCGCCTACTGCGGCGGGGCGAAGCCCGGGATCCGCAGCCTCAGACGCGGCGACTGGAAGCTGGTCAAGTACCAGTCCGGCCCCGCGGCGGTCGTCGAAACGCAGCTCTTCGACCTCGCCGCCAATCCGCACGAACTGCTCGCCGAGCATGCTGGGGCCGAGGTCACGGCGCTCACGGGGCGCTTTGGCCGGGTGCCCGGTGGCAACCGGGCCGCCGACCCGGCCGTCGCGAATGTGCGTGCGGAACTGGAGCGGGAATTGCTCGCCGAGATGGAGCGGCTCGACGACCCGTTCCGGTTCGCCGACCAGCCGGCCCCGGCCGGCAAGGAGACGCGATGAGGATTCCCCGGGCGCTGTTTACCTGCGCGGCGGTGCTGCTCGTGGCCGTGCCGGCCGCGGCTGCCGAGCGGCCCAATATCCTCTGGCTCGTCGCCGAGGATCTCCCCCCGCGCCTCGGCTGCTACGGCGACGCCCTCGCCCGCACCCCGGTGCTCGACCGGTTGGCCGCCGAGGGGGTCGTCTTCGAGCGCTGCTATGCGCAGCCGGTCTGCGCGCCGTCGCGGTTCACGCTCGTCACCGGGCTGCCGGCCGCCGCCTGCGGGCCGGCCCAGCACATGCGCGCAAGCGCCACGCTTCCCCCGGGCGTCGCCGGCTTTCCCGAGCTGCTGCGCCGCGCCGGCTACCACGCCACCAACAACGCCAAGACCGACTACAACACCGCGCTCGATCTCGCCGCGACCTGGGACGCCTCGTCGAAGCGCGCCACCTACCGCGATCGGGCCGATCCACGGCGCCCGTTCTTCGCCGTCTTCAACCACGAGACGACCCACGAGAGCTGTCTGTTTCCCGAGACCGACGAGCTGCCGTTCGCGGCCACGCCGCCGGCGGCGGTGACGCTCCCCCCCTACCTGCCCGACACGCCCGAGCTGCGCGCCGACCTGGCACGGCAGTATGACCGGATCGCGCTGCTCGACCGGCAGATCGCCGAGAAGCTCGCCGAGCTCGAGGCGTCGGGGGAGTCCGACGACACGATCGTGTTCTTCTACGGCGACAACGGCGGCGTCCTTCCGCGGAGCAAGCGCTTCCTCCATTCCAGCGGCACGCGCGTGCCGTTGATCGTGCGCTTCCCGCCGAAGTGGGCCCACCTCGCCCCCGCGGCGCCGGGGAGCCGGATCGCCGACCCCGTCGGCTTCGTCGACTTCGCGCCGACCGTGCTGGCGCTCGCCGGCGTGCCGATCCCGGAAGCGCTCGCCGGCCGGCCGTTCGCCGGGCCGTCCCGCGTTGCCAACGAGTACGTGTTCACCACGCGCGACCGGATGGACGAACGGCTCGACATGGTCCGCGCGGTGATGGACCGGCGCTGGCTCTACATCCGCAACTTCCGCCCCGACCTCCCCTTCGTCCAGCCGCTGGCCTACATGTTCCGCGCCCGCGGCTACCGCTCGTGGGCCCGGGAGGCCCGCGCCGGCACGCTCACCGCCGCCACGGCAGCTTACTGGGGCGAGAAGCCGACCGAGGAACTGTACGACATCGATGCCGACCCCGGCAGCACGGTGAACCTCGCCGCCGATCCGGCGCACGCCGCGACGCTCGAGCGCCTCCGCGGGGCGCTCCGCGGGCAGATGCGCCGGATCCGCGACAACGGCCTCGTTCCCGAGGGCTCGGCGTCCGAGGGGTTCGCCGCCGCCCGTGACGAAGACCGGTTCCCGGCGGTGCGCGCGCTCGACGCCGCCTGGCTGGCGGCCGAGCGCGACGCGGAGGCGCTCCCGCGCCTCGCGGCACTCGGTGCCGATTCCGCCGAGCCGGTCCGCTGGTGGGCCGCGCAGGGGCTGGCGATGCTCGCCAAGCGCGCCGGTCGCGATGCCGACCTCCAGGGTCGCCTCGCCGCGGCGCTGCGCCCGCTCCTCGACGACCCGAGCGGTCCGGTCCAGGTGGCCGCCGCCGAGGGGCTCGCCGCAGCCGGTGCGGTGCCCGAGGCCCTGGCGGCACTCGGTCGGCGGATCGAGGGGCCCGATCCGTGGTGCGCCGTCGCGGCCGGCAACGTCGTCGACCGGCTCGGCAGGACCGCGGCGCCGCTCGCGCCGGTCCTCGCCCGGTTCCTCGCCCGGCCCGAACAGGACCCCGCGGAGAAGCGCCCCGCCGCCGTCCGTTACCCCGGCGACATCGCCGCCCATGCCCTGGCGGTGATCCGCGGCGAGACCGAGGCGCTCGAATACCCGCCACCGGCGGCCTCGGCCGCCGCGCACGACGCGACCGGCGCGCCGTGGAACGTCGTGTTCATCCTCGCCGACGACCTCGGCTGGACCGACCTGGCGGTGCAGGGCTCGGGCTACTACCGGACGCCGGCGCTCGATCGCCTCGCGGCCGACGGAATGCGGTTCTTGTCGCACCACTCCTGCCCCAACTGCCAGCCGACCCGTGCGGCGCTCCTCTCCGGCCAGTACCCGCCACGGACCGGCGTCTACACCGTCGGCGGCATCGACCGGTTCGATTGGTCGGCACGGCCGCTACGGCCGGTCGACAACGTCGTCAAGCTGCCGCTCGACCGCCAGACGCTCGCCGACGCCCTGCGCGGGGCGGGGCGGGCCACCGCACTGTTCGGCAAGTGGCACCTCGGCGACGACGACGACCACCATCCGCTGGCCCGCGGGTTCGACGAGGCGCTGGTGACAATGGGGAAGCACTTCGGCTTCGTGACCAAGCCGCCGGTCGACCATCCCGAAGGGGAGTACCTCGCCGACTTCCTCACCGACCGGGCCTGCGACTTCATCCGCCGCCATGCGGCGGAGCCGTTCTTCCTCTACGTCCCGCACTTCGCCGTCCACGGGCCCCACGACGCCAAGGAGGATCTCGTCGCGCGGTTCCGCGACCTCCCCGCCGTCGGCGGCCACCACGACCCGGTCTACGCGGCGATGATCGCCAGCGTCGACGAGAGCGTGGCGCGAATCCGCCGCCAGCTCGAGGAGTCGGGGATCGCGCGGCGCACGGTGGTGATCTTCTCGAGCGACAATGGCGGCGTCGGTGGCTACGTCCGCGAGGGGCTCCGCGAGTCGGGTGGCGTGACCGACAACCTTCCCCTGCGGAGCGGCAAGGGGAGCCTCTACGAAGGGGGCACGCGCGTCCCGCTGCTCGTCTCCTGGCCCGGGGTCACGCCGGCCGGCGCGACCTGCAGCGTCCCGACGATCCACGTCGACGTGTTCCCCACGCTCCTGGAGATCGCCGGCGCGCGGCCACCGGCGCAGCGGCTCGACGGCGTGAGTCTCGTGCCCCTGCTCCGTGATCCCCGGGCGACGCTCGACCGCGACGGGATCTACCAGCATTTCCCCGGCTACCTCGGCGCCGACGAGCGCCGTGGCACGTGGCGGACGACCCCGGTCGGTTCGATCATCGCCGGCGACTGGAAGCTGCTCGAGTTCTTCGAGGATGGCCGCCTCGAGCTCTACGACCTCGCCGCCGACCCCGGCGAAACGCGGAACCTCGCCGAGCGCGAGCCGGCCCGTGCCGCCGACTTGCACCGCCGGCTGGTGGCATGGCGGGAGCGGGTCGGCGCGAAGCTGCCGACGGCCAACGAGCGCGCCGCGCCCGCACGCCCCGCGAAGGCCGGTGCGGCGGGCGACTGACGCCGCCGCCACGCCGGGATTCAACGCGACACCGCGCCGAATCTGCGCGCCTGTTGCTTGCGGCGGTGGCGAACGGGTGTAGGAATGGAGGAACCGGTCCGGGAGCGTGGCGCGTGGGGGCAGCCGCTCTGGAAGGTGGACCGGTCTCTTCTCCTGTCCGGAACTCCATCCATGAACGGAGGCCCCCATATTCTCGCGCGCATGGTTCCACGGTCGATTCTTCGGCAATGACGACGCCGCCCCCCGCAGCGGGGCGGCTCCCCGGGCGACGCGGCAGCAGCGACGCTCGGCGACCCGCCTCGCGGGCCGGGAACGGTTGGCGTGCGAGTCACTCGAATCGCGGGCCCTGCTCGCCGGCGTCGTGCCCGGTTACTCGGTGAGCGATTTCTGGGGCAGCGGCTTCCAGGGGGCGATCACGCTCGACAACCAGACCGCCGCCGCGATCCCCGACTGGAAACTGTCGTTCGACTCGACGGCGACGATCACGTCGATCTGGGACGCGAAGATCGTGTCGCGCGTCGGCACGACCTACACCGTCGCCAACGTCGGCTGGAACGCGACGATCGACGCCGGCAAGAAGCTCGGTTTCGGGTTCGTCGCCACGCCGCCGACCGCGGGCGTGCTGCCGCCGGCGCCGACCGGCTGGGTGCTCAATGGCGCGGCGCTCGGCGGCACGGCGCCGGCGCTGCCGGTGGTGTCGGTGGCGGGCACGAGCGTGGCCGAGGGAGCCGCCGGGAGCGGCGGCCGGGCCGTGTTCGCGGTGACGCTCTCCCGGGCAGTGAGTACGCCGGTGACGGTGAGCTACGCGACGGCCAACGGCACGGCGACGGCCGGCAGCGATTACACCGCGGCCACCGGCACGATCACGTTCCCGGCTGGATCGACGCGGCAGGAGGTGGCCGTGGCGGTGATCGGTGACGCGACGGTCGAACCCGACGAGACGTTCGCGCTCAAGCTCACCGCGGCGCAGGGGGCTTCGCTCGGGCAGTCGACCGCCCACGCCACGATCACCAACGACGACACCCCGCCGGCCGGGCAGGGGGTGACGGCGACGTTCTCGATCGTCAACCAGTGGCAGGGGGGGTTCCAGGGGCAGGTGACGTTGAGGAACGGTGGCCTGACGGCCCTGGCCGGGTGGCGGTTGGGGTTCACCGCGCCATGGTCGATCAGCTCGTTGTGGAACGGCACGATCGACGGCCGGACGGCGGTGTCCGGCGGGACGAGCTACGTCGTCCGTGACGCCGGCTGGAACGGCGCGGTGCCCGTCGGTGGTGCGGTGAGCTTCGGGTTCTCCGCCACCACCACCGCCAGCACGGTCGCCGCGCCGACGAATTGGACGCTCAACGGCGCGCCGTTGGGGGGAACGACGCCCCCACCCGCGCCGCTGGTTCCTGTGGTGACAGTGGCCGGCGCGACGGTGACGGAGGGGGCCGCGGGGGCGACGGCGCGGGCGCTGTTCGCCGTGACGCTGTCGCAGGCGGCGACGGCGCCCGTGACGGTGAGCTACGCGACGGCCAACGGCACGGCGACGGCCGGCAGCGATTACACCGCGGCCACCGGCACGGTCACGTTCCCGGTCGGCTCGACACGGCAGGAGGTGGCCGTGGCGGTGATCGGTGACGCCCAGGTCGAGTCCGACGAGACGTTTTCGCTCGTGCTCACCGCCCCGCAGAACGCCACGCTCGGGCAGGCCACGGCCACCGGCAGGATCGTCAACGACGACGTCGCGCCGCCCCCCGATCCCGGCACCCTCCCGATCGCCCGCCACGACCGGGTGCTGGCGGCCTACTTCCCCGAGTGGGGCATCTACGGCCGCAACTTCCAGGTCGCAGACGTCCCGGCCGAGAAGCTCACCCACCTCATCTACTCGTTCCTCGACCTCAAGAGCAATGGAACGGTGGCGCTGTTCGACAGCTACGCCGCCGTCGAGAAGCGCTTCCCGGCCGGGGAGACGGTGAGCGGGGAGGCCGACCTCTGGTACTACCCGCCGGGGGATCCGCGCGCCACGCAGACGGTGTGGGGCAACTTCAACCAACTCGCCCAGCTCAAGGAGAAGTACCCGCATCTCCGGGTCAGCATCGCGGTCGGCGGCTGGACGCTGTCCGACCACTTCAGCACCGTCTGCTCGACGGCGACGGGGCGCGAGACGTTCGCCGCGTCGCTGGTGAAGTTCCTCGAGACCTACCGGATGTTCGACGGCATCGACTTCGACTGGGAATACCCGGGGGGGGGCGGCGAGGGGGGCAACTCGGCGAGCCCGGCCGACGGGCGGAACTACGCCCTGCTGCTGGCGACGTTCCGCGCCAAGCTCGACGGCCTCGAGGCACGCACCGGGAGGCGCTACGAGATCTCGGTTGCGGCGCCGGCGGGGGTCGACAAGATCGCGAACTTCAACGCCGCCGGGTTGGCCCCGTCGGTCGCGTTTTTCAACGTCATGACCTACGATTTCCACGGAACGTGGGAGACGACCACCGGGCATCTGGCCGCGTTCACCGCCGATCTGGCCGGCTACGACATCCGCACCGCCGTCGCCGCCTACGCGAAGGCCGGCGTCGATCCGCGGAAGATCGTCCTCGGCGCGCCGATGTACACGCGCGCCTGGAAGGGGGTGATCGACGGCGGCGACGGCGGCTACGCCGAGAAGTCGGCGGGGGCGGCGCCGGGGAGCTTCGAGCCGGGCAACTACGACTACAAGGAGTTGTTGGCGAAGCTCCAGGCCGCCGGAAGCACGTGGAAACTCCACTGGGACGATCGCGCCCAGGCCGCCTATCTGTACAGCGGCACCGAGGGGATCTTCAGCTCGTTCGAGACGCCGACGACGATCGCCCAGAAGGCGCAGTGGGCGTCCGATTCCGGTCTCGGGGGGATGATGTTCTGGGACATCTCCAACGATGCGACGACATCGCCCGAGAGCCTGCTCACGGCGGCCTACTCGTCGTGGGTGATCGACGAGAGCTTCGCCTCGATCCGCTCCCGGAGCCGGCTGACAGGCGAAACGATCATCGGCGGCGACGGCGTGATCACGCCGCTCGCGCCGGGTTGGTGAGCGCCGCGGCATGATCCGGCACGACGGTGGCCCGCGGCGGCGATTTCCCGCGCCGCGGGCTGCCGCCGCCGGCGGCCACTCGGCAGGCTACAATCATTTTTCCGATGAACTCCTCGGGGGAATGACGCGGCATGCACCGACCGGGCGACGGCCAGCCACCGACGACCCCCGCCGGCCGGCGGACGGGGCTGGCGCTGTTCTGGCTGTACGTCGCCCTGTACGGCGGGTTCATGGCGCTGGTGCTGGTCCGCCCCGACCTGCTGTCGAAGCGCCCCTTCGGCGGCGTGAATCTGGCGATCGCCTACGGGATGGGGTTGATCGCCGCCGCCTTCCTCCTCGCCGTCCTCTACATGGTCCTGCGCTCGGACCGTTCCGGAGGGTGACGGCCGATGCTCCACGAGACCTCGGCGACCGCCGTCGCGATCTTCGCCGCTTTCGTGCTCGGCGTCCTCGGCCTGTCGTTTTTCCTCGGTCGCAAGGGGCAGTCGGCGGCCGGCTACTACGCCGCCCACGGTCAGATCCACTGGTTCGTCAACGGCATCGCCTTCGCGGGGGACTATCTCTCCGCGGCGTCGTTCCTCGGCATCTGCGGGATGATCGCCTTCACCGGCTACGACGGCTTCCTGTACTCGATCGGATTCCTCGCCGGCTGGATCGTCGCCCTGTTCGTGATCGCCGAGCCGATCAAGGCGCTCGGCCGGTTCACGTTCGCCGACGCGCTCGACGCGCGCTTTCGCAGCCGCGGCATCAAGCTCGCGGTGGCGATCTCGACGTTGGTGGTGAGCGTCTTCTACCTGATCCCGCAGATGGTCGGGGCCGGGTCGCTGATCCGGCCGCTTCTCGGACTTCCCCACGAGGCCGGGGTGATCCTCGTCGGCGTCACCGTGACCCTGATCGTCGTCACCGCGGGGATGGTTTCGACGACGTGGGTCCAGTTCATCAAGGGGTCGCTGCTGGTGTTTTTCTGCGGCGTCCTCACCGTGTTGATCCTCCAGCGCGGCCTGAAGGAGAATGCCGGCCGCCCCGGCGTCGAGGACCTCACGCCGCAGGTCCGCACCGTGACCCCCGCGGGCGCCGTACTCGTCGACGGGGTGGCGCAATCGCGCGACCACGACCTCCGCCCCGTCGGGACGATCGCCGCCCTGCCGGAGCGGTTCGCCGGGCGGCGCGAGACCGGGCCGCTGGGGGCGCTTGAATACCTCGCCGTGCTCGAGGACTCGTCGATCGTCACCTGGGCGGGAAAGAAGGCCGCCACCGCCGCCGGCACCGAGACGACGTTCACCCCCGTCGTCCGCTCCGGGGCGGAGCTGCTCAAGCCGGGGGGCTCGTTCAAGGGACTGACCACCGGCAGGCTCGCCGACCGGCTCGACTTCGCCAGCCTGATGCTCGCGCTGTTCTGTGGCACCGCCTCGCTGCCGCACATCCTCATCCGCTACTACACCGTCAAGGACGGCGAGGCGGCACGGCGCAGCACCGTGGTGGGGATCGCCGCGATCGGCGTGTTCTACGTCCTCACCCTGTACCTCGGCCTCGGGGCGATGACCTCCGGGGCCCTCGACCCGACCGACACCAACATGGCGGCGCCGCTGCTGGCCAAGAGCTTCAACGACACGCTGTTCGCGGTGATTTCGGCGATTGCCTTCACCACCGTGCTCGGCACCGTGAGCGGATTGATCATGGCGGGGAGCGGCGCGGTGGCCCACGACCTCGTCGAGCACGTCCTCGGCGTGGCGATGACCGACCACGAGAAGGTTCGCTGCGGCAAGGTCGCGGCCGTCGTCCTCGGCGTCGTGGCGATGGGCCTCGGGATCGTGTTCCGCGACTTCAACGTCAGCTTCCTCGTCGGCTGGGCGTTCAACATCGCCGCCAGCGCCAATCTCCCGGCGCTGGTGATGCTGCTGTTCTGGCCGCGGACGACCAAGCAGGGGATCATCGCGGCAGTCACGGTCGGGATGCTGTCGTCGCTGGCGTGGATCCTCCTCTCCGCCGACACCTTCGAGAAGGTCTACGGCTGGCCGCGCGAGGCGGCACCGATGCCCTTCAGCCAGCCGGGTCTGGTGACGATCCCGCTGGGGTTCGCGGTCCTCGTCGCGGTGTCGCTGCTGACGGCGCCACGGCCGGCGGAGGGGAGAGCGTGAGCGGCGATCCCGGCGTGATCCGCTGTGCCCCACGGCACCTCGGGGCGATCCGCGAGATCTACAACGACGCCATCGTCGGCACCACCGCCCTCTACGAATACCACCCGCGCAGCGCCGAGACGGTCGCGGCCTGGTGGGACGGCAAGTCGCGGGCGGGCCTGCCGGTGCTCGGCATCGAGGCCGACGACGGGGCGCTGGCCGGGTTCGCCACCTGGGGCCCGTTCCGTCCCTTCCCGGCGTTCAAGTACACCGTCGAGCACTCGGTCTACGTCCACCCCGCCCACCGCGGCCGCGGTGTCGGGCGCCGGTTGCTCGCGGCGATCGTCGCCGAGGCGACGGCACGCGAACTGCATCTTCTCGTCGGCGGCATCGACGCCGACAACGTCGCCAGCAAAACGCTCCACCGCCGGGCGGGGTTCGCCCACGCCGGCACGATCCGCCAGGCGGGGTTCAAGTTCGGCCGCTGGCTCGACCTCGAGTTCTGGCAGCTCCACCTCGCCGGCCCGGAGCGACCCGTCGACGGCTGACCGCGATCCGGTCGGTTCGCGGCCCGTGGCCCAGGGGGTCTCGGCCACCGGCGCACCGGGAAACCCTCGGCGTGTGCCGCGGTCGCCTGCGTGGACTGCGTGAGCCGGCCATCCCGCGGCCGGTCAGGGCCGGAGAGGGCCTCGTTCACGGACAGTTCAGACGCGCGGCAGTTCGTAGCCCTTGCGGTATTCCTTCGTGAACAGCGCGTTGGCGGCGCTGTCGAGGGCCCGTTCGGCCTTCGGGTCGATCTCCAACTCGCGGCCGAGGAACAGCTTCGTCTCGGCGAAGTCGACTCCGTTCTCGGCGAGATGCGCCTCGAAGCCCTCGAGCGTCTTCTTCACCGCCGCCTCGTTGGCGGAAAGCGTGGGCCGCGTGCCGGCCGGCACCGCCGTGCCGAGCGCCCAGGAGACGTTGCCGAGGTGGGCCAGGGCGCTCGACAGATGGCCGTCTTCGATGTCGAGGACGAGGTCGGTGTGGTTACGGCTTTTGATCGCGGTGACGAGGTTGGCGAAATGGGCCTGGCTCGAGCCGCCGCTCCACTTCCCCAGTTCGTGGCCGTCGTAGTCGAATGCCACCCCCGACTGGTAATTGGTCGACACCGCGTAGCCCTCGGTGCCCCACCAGATGTTGCCGACTGCGAGCGGCCCGCCGGCGAGCCCGAACGTGACCGGCGTCTTGATCTCGAGCCCGCGGACATCGGAGATGAGCAGGGCGTCGTCCCACTGGAAGAGAGTGACCTGGCTGTTGGCGACGTCGCCGTTGTCGCGGTAGCCGAGGCGGCCGCCGAGGCTGACGACGCGGCGGGGGAACTCGGCCTTGCCGAGTCCCCAGCGAGCCTTGTCGAGCTCGTGGGGGTTTTGGTTGCCGATGTCGCCGTTGCCGGTGCGCTTGTCCCAGTGCCAGTCATAGTGGAGGCGCTGGCGGATCGGCACCTCGGCCGGCGCCGGGCCGGCCCAGAGGTCGAAGTCGAGCCCCGGCGGCAGCGGCGCCGGCGTGTCGACCAGACCGATGCTCGGGCGGCGCTTGTAGCACAGCGCGTGGGCGACCTTCACCGCCCCGAGCTTGCCGCTGCGGACGAAGTCGATCGTCTCGCGCATCCCGGTCATGCTCCGGCTCTGCGCCCCCATCTGGCACATCTTCCCGAGCTTCCGTGCCCACTGCGTGATCACCCGTCCCTCTTCGACGGTGTGGCTGCAGGGCTTCTCGACGTACACGTCCTTGCCGGCCTGCATCGCCCAGATCGCCATCAGCGCGTGCCAATGGTTGGGCGAGGCGATCGACACCAGGTCGATGTCCTTCCGCTCGAGGAGCTTGCGGATGTCCTTCTCGTACTGCGGCGGGCGCTGGAGCGACGCGAAGCGCTTCTCGTACTTGCCGAACGCGGCCGGGTCGCAGTCGCAGATCGCCGCCAGCTCCGTCTCGGGGTGGGCGAGCCACTGCGAGATGTGCTCCCCACCGCGGCCGTTGGTGCCGACGACGGCGACGCGCAGCTTGTCGTTGGGCCCGACGCGGCGCGGGGTGGTGGCGGGCGCCTCGGCGGCGCCACCCCGCGGCATCCCGGCGAGCGACGCGGCGGCCAGGGCCAAGGTCCGTTCGAGCATGTCACGGCGGCGGATCGTCATGGTTCACCCTCCCCTCGGCGTCCGGATCGAACACGAGCGGAAGAGTTTACCACTGGGCTGATGCCCTCGCGCCGGGGCCATGGATGGCCCCGCGGGCGCGAAAGTCAGCCCACCCTGGGCAGCTCGTAGCCGCGGCGGTATTCGCGGCTGAACAGGGCGTTGGCGTCGGCGTCGGTCGACCGCTCTGTAATCGGATCGAGGACCAGTTCGCGGCCGCGGGAGAGACGCGTCGTCGCCAGATCGACACGGTTGTCGTCGAGGTAGCGCTGGAAGCTCGCCAGCGTGTCGCTGACGTGACCACCGAAGGGGAAGTCGAGGTGACCGAGCGACAGCGGCGTCCGTGGCTCGAGCGGCTCGCCGAGTGCCCACGAGACGTTGCCAAGGTGCGCCAGGGCACTGGAGAGGTGGCCGTCCTCGATGTCGAGGTGGAGGTCGGCGGGGTCGCGGCTCTTGATCGCCGTGACGAAGTTGGCGAAATGCGCCTGGTAGGTGCCGCCGCTCCACCGCCCCAGCTCGTGGCCGTCGTAGTCGAAGGCGATCCCCGACGAGTAATTCGGGCCGACGGCATAGCCGCTGGTGCCATACCAGATGTTGCAGGCGCCGTTGAACGGCCCGCCGGCGAGTCCGAACGTGACCGGCGTCTTGATCTCGAGCCCGCGGACATCGGAGATGAGCAGGGCGTCGTCCCACTGGTAGAGGGTGACTTGGCTATTGGCGACGTCGCCGTTGTCGCGGTAGCCGAGCCGGCCGCCGAGGCTGACGACGCGGCGCGGGAGCTCGTGCTTGCCGAGGGCCCAGCGTGCCTTGTCGAGCTCGTGGGGGTTTTGGTTGCCGATGTCGCCGTTGCCGGTGCGCTTGTCCCAGTGCCAGTCATAGTGCAGGCGCTGGCGGATCGGGACCTCGGCCGGGGCCGGGCCGGCCCAGAGGTCGAAGTCGAGCCCCGGCGGCAGCGGCGCCGGCGTGTCGACCAGACCGATCGAGTCGCGGCGGCGGTAACAGATCGCCCGGGCGACCGTGACCGGTCCGATCGCCCCGCTGGCGAGGAACTCGAGGGTCTGCCGCATCCCGGTCATGCTCCGGCTCTGCACCCCCATCTGGCACATCTTCCCGAGGTTCCGCGCCCACTGCGTGATCACCCGTCCCTCCTCGACGGTGTGGCTGCAGGGCTTCTCGACATACACGTCCTTGCCGGCCTGCATCGCCCACACCGCCATCAGCGCGTGCCAGTGGTTGGGGGTGGCGATCGAGACGGCGTCGATGTCCTTCCGCTCGAGGAGGCGGCGGACGTCGGCGACCGCCTCGGGCAGCCGGCGCGGCGGCTGCTTGCGTTTCTCCACCTGTGCCAGGCAGCGCGCCGATGCGGCTGGATCACAGTCGCAGATCGCCACCAGTTCGACGCCGGGCGTGTCGAGCCAGTTGTCGACGTGGGCCCGGCCCTGGCCGTTGACGCCGATGACGGCGACCCGCAGCGTGTCGCCGGTCGCGATGGCCGCAGCCGTGGCGGCAGGCTCGGCGGCCACCGGCGGCCGACCGTCGGCCAGCGCCGCGGTGGCCAGGGCGAGTGCCTGCGAGACGAAGTCACGGCGGCTGGTGGCCATGCGAACGCTCCCCCGGGTTGGCCGAGCAGACCGTGGAAAAACTGATCGGCCGCCGGATGCAGCCGATGGCGTTGTCCACGGACAGCAAGCCCCGGGGAGTCTACCGCGGCGCGCCGCCGCGCCGGTCAGGCGCCGGGGCGACGGAAATGCCGGTAGGCCTGGAGGACGTCGTAGAGGTCACTCGAGACGGTCACTTCGTCCGACTCGAAGTCGGTCAGCCAGGTGCGGTTGCTGGCGACGGCATCGGCGAGGATCGGCAGGATTTCGCCGAGCGTGACCTGCACGCCCCGTTCCTGGGCCGCCACCTGCAGGGTGCCGACCGACTCGGTCTCCGGACCGGTGTAGACCCGAAACTTGCGCAGCGCCATTGGTGCACACTCCCTTGCCTGGGCTTTTCCGGGCCTGAGGGTCGGCCGGGAACGAGCGGTCGCGACGGCGGGACGCGTGCCATCCGGGCACCGGACCCGTCCGAAAGCCACTTCATCGGCGCGCGGGACCGGGCGACTTTGAAAAAAAGCCCCCGGCGGGTAGGAAACCCCCAGGTTTCCCGTGGGTCCCGGGAAGGGGGGCGTCAGGCCCCCACCGGGTCCGTCCCTTCCTGCAGCCCTCGGCCGAGCCGCCCGGCACGGAACGCGGCCCCCATCGACGTCGGCACCAGTGCCTCGGCCTGCAGGAGACGGGCCTTGTTCTCCGCCGTCGCGGCCTTCATCTCCTGCTCACGGGCGATCGCCACGCTGCGCCGCTCCTCGGCCTTCGCCCGGGCGACGCGCGTGTCGGCCTCGGCCTGGTCGGCCTGGAGGCGGGCGCCGATGTTCTCGCCGACCTCGATGTCGGCGATGTCGATCGACACGATCTGAAACGCCGTCTGCGCGTCGAGGCCGCGCTGGAGCACCGCCTTGGAAATCGTGTCGGGGTGCTCCATGACGTCGAAATGGCTTTCCGCCGAGCCGATCGACGTGATGATCCCCTCACCGACGCGGGCGATGATCGTCTCCTCGGTGGCGCCGCCGATGAGCTGCTGGATGTTGGTCCGCACGGTGACCCGCGCGGCGATCTTCAGTTCGACGCCGTTCTTGGCGACGGCCGACAGGGTCGACTTGCCGCTGGCATTGTCGGGGCAGTCGATGACCTTGGGGTTGACGCTGGTCTGGACGGCGTCGAGGACGTCGCGGCCGGCGAGGTCGATGGCGCAGGCCTTGTCGAAGTCGAGGTCGATGTCGGCGCGGTGGGCGGCGATCAGGGCGCGGATCACCCGCGGCACGTCACCGCCGGCGAGGTAGTGGGCCTCGAGCTTGCGCGACGAGATCTCGCGCCCCAGTCCGGCCTGCACGGCCATGATCCGCGCCTGGACGATCGTCCGCGCGTTGACCTTCCGCAGGCTCATGCCGAGCAGCTCGAGGAACGAGATCGGCGCCTTCGACCAGTAGGCCTGGAACCACAGCTGGCCGTAGTTGAACACCAGCGTGAGCATCACCAGGGCCACGAGGCCGAGGATGACGAGCAAACCCACGAACACCGGCTGCGGGATCGGCGGCATCGGCATCTCTTCCAGGGAGGAGCGGGGTACGCGAACCCGCCCGACAGAGCGTAGTTCCGGGATTCGGGCAGGGGAAAAACCACCGCCGGACCCCGCGAATCGGGCCTTCTTTCGCCCTCCCGAGGCCGCCGGTGGCCGCACCCCCCGCCGTTCGGTGGACCGTCGCTGCGGACGAACGGGTCGGAACGGGCCGTCCGCCGGTCAGTACACCAGCACGCTCTCGACCCGGGCCGGTGCGAGGCGCTCCCGCCCGCCGAGCGCCGCCAGTTCCACCAGGAACGCCGCCCCCACCACTGACGCGCCGCCCGCCTCGGCCAGCCGCATGCAGGCCGCCGCCGTGCCCCCCGTCGCGAGGACGTCGTCGACCACCAGGACCCTGGCCCCGGCGGCGAGGATCCCGCGGTGCATCTCCAATCGGTCGCGGCCGTATTCGAGGTCGTAGTCGTGGCCGATCGTGTCGGCCGGCAGCTTGCCCGGCTTGCGCACCGGCACGACGCCGATCCCCAGCCGCAGCGCCACCGGCACCGCGAACAGGAACCCGCGCGCCTCGACGGCGACGACGGCGTCGAGGCCTGCCCCCAGCCATGGAGCCGCGAGGCGCTCGACGGCCGTCGCCAGGGCCGGACCGTCGGCCAGCAGCGGCGTGATGTCGCGGAACAGGATCCCCGGCTTGGGGAAGTCGGGGATGTCGCGGATGTGGCGTGTCAGATCGACGGGGGCCATCGAGGTCTCCGGTTGGGGGGCAGGGACGGCCTGGCGGCCGCAGACACTCAGGCCCCTTGCCTGAGGCGGATCCGGACTCGGGGCGCGGCGTCGATCTCGGCGGCCAGCGCCGCCAGGGTCTCCGACTCGATCTGGCGCACGCGCTCCCGCGTCAGCCCGAGCACGGCGCCGATCTGCTTGAGGGTCATCGGCTCCCCGCCACCGAGGCCGAAGCGGAGGCGGAGGATCGTCGCCGCCCGCTCGTCGAGCCGCTCGATCCGGGCGAGCACGTAACGCAGCGTGTCGGCGTCGAGGAGCACCTCGGCGGGACAGCGCGTGTTCTCGTCGCGGATCAGGTCGCCGAGCGACCAGCCGCCGTCGGCCTGGTCGGTCTGCGGCGCGGCCTGATGGACGTGGATCGCCTTCTTGATGATCGGCAGTTTCTTGCGGGCCAGGCCGAGGGACCGTGCCACCTCCTCGGGGGTCGGCGTGCGCCCGAGGGCGTCGAACAGGCGGGCCGAGGCGCGCCGCCATTTCGACAGCAGCTCGACCATGTAGGCGGGGATCCGGATCGTCTTTCCGGAGTTGATCAACGCCCGCTTGATCGACTGCTTGATCCAGTAGCTGGCGTAGGTGCTGAAGCGCGTGCCGACCTTGGGGTCGAATCCCTCGACGGCGCGCAGCAGCCCGAGGTTGCCCTCCTCGATGAGGTCGGGGAGCGGAAGGCCGCGGTTGGCGTAGCCGCGGGCGATGTTGACCACCAGGCGCAGGTTCGCCCGCACCATGTGGTCGCGGGCGGCGGCGTCGCCGGCGGCGATCGCGGTCGCCAGCCGCTTCTCGTCGTCAGCGGTGAGCAGCGCCGTGTCGTTGATGTCGCGGAGATAGGTCTCCAGCGGGTTTTGCACTCCGTGGGACGACGGCCGGCGGCGGGGGGTTGGCATGGTCGGCGGCGATTCCGGATGAGGGATGATGGATGGATGAGGAGAAAGCCGGTCGCGGCGGTGACGAGTCCCCCGTGGGCGACCCGCACCGGCATCGCGTCCCGACGAAGAGGATATCGGCGGCATCGCCGACGCTCTGCACAAGCGGGGCAAGCGCGGCCGGGTGTGCGGCCTGTAGCGACGGTTGCGCGGCGCTCGGGCAAGAGCCTTCGAGCGTGTCCGGCGACGACCGGGGAAACACCGGGCGTTTTCCCGGTCGCCCGAGTGGACTGCATGAGCCGGCCGTCCCGCGACCGGCGGCTTTGTCCACGGACAATCAGCGCCGCCGCGGGTCGATCTGACCGGTCGGGGTCAGCTCGTCGATGATCTTGGGGATGTAGCGGCTGAGGACCTCGGCGAGGTGCTCACGATCGATGTTGCGCTTCCGCGCCAACTCGTCGATCTCGCGGCTGCCGAACACGTCGTCGATCTGCCGACGATCGACCGGCTTGTTGGGACCGGTCCGGACCCACGAATCGACCTGCTCACGCAGCCCCTTCTCCTCGAACTGGCGGACGACGTCGGGGAGCTTCTCGGCCTGGCCACCGCCGAAGATCTGCTTGAAGATCTCGGAGAGATCGTCGGGAGACGGCATCCCCTGCGGCGGGCCGCCCTGCGGGCCGCGCCCCTGGGGCGGCTGCGGGGCGCGCTGCGGTTGCTGCGGTTGCTGTTGCTGCTGCTGGGCGCCGGCCAGCACCTGCTTGAGGATCTCACCGAGAATGTCCATGCGTCGCTCCTGGGAATCGTCAGTGACAAGAAAAGAACCGGGAAGCCCGCGATTGTAGAGGGGCGTCACCGGCGGAGAAAGCATCGGGACCGGACGGCGCCGGCCGGTCGGGGCGTCAGGAATCGGCGGGCGTGACCCCGAGGACGACGTCGAACGCGGCGGTGAGCTCGCCGATCCGCGATCCTTCCAGCGGGCGGAAGTCGGCCAGCACGCTGTCGCGCACCGGACCGGCCGGAAGCGCGCGGAGGATCCCGTCACGCTCATTGCCGGCATCGCCGCGCACGTAGCACTGCGTGGTGAGCAGGCGGGTGTCACCGCGGCTGATGCGGACGTGGATGTGGGGCGCGCGCCCCGGGTAGGCCACCGGCTTGATCGTGCGGAAGCCGTAGCGGCCGTCGGTGCCGGTGACGAACCGGCCGTACCCCTGGAAATGTCCGTCGCGGCGCGAGCCATTGACGCTGCCCGAGTGGAGGTAGGCCCCATGGGCGTCGCACTGCCAGATCTCGACCACGGCGCCGCGCAGCGGCGTGCCGGTGGCGGAGAGGATCCGGCCCGACAGCCAGGTGACGACGCCGTCGGCCGGCGACGACGAGTCGTTGATGATCAGCAGGTCGTTGTCGGTGTCGAGCGGCAGCCGGTCGGGAAAGAACGGGCCCTCGGTCTGGGCGGCAGTGCGGACCAGTTCGTCGGCGTAGGCACCGCGACGGGTGGCGAACACCGTTCCGAGCGCCGCCATCCCGAGAAGGCGACGGCGGCTCGCGGCGGGCAACGGCCGGGGAAGGAAACCGGGCTGCAGCATGATGACCTCGCGCGGGGGCTGGGACGCGGCGGAGGGGCAGTATATCGGTCGCCGTCGGTCGGGGCGGGATCGGTTCACTCCGGCGACGTGGTTTCCCCGCCCGAGCGCGTCCCGAGCGCGCGCCACACCGCCAGCGCGACATCGTCGCCGAGCGCACGGACCGAGCCGTCCATCATCGCGACGGCGACCGTCCCGGCGTGATGGCTCCGCGCGGTGATCGCCGCGAACGTGCGAATCGTGGCGCTGTTGCCCTCCTGGCGCGAGTTGTAGTCGATGTCGTGCGTGATCCCGCCGACGGTGAGGGGGACTCGCGTGTTCGGCGTGAACACGGTCGTGAACCCGGCGTGGTGGACGCGGCCGTCGGGCCATTCGGTGTGGCCGGTGCAGTCGTTGGTCGTGGGACCGAGCTTGGGATCCGACGGGCTACCGCCGGCCAGCGCGACCACCTCGGCCGGGAGCGTCGGCGGCAGGGGGGCGGGGAAAGTCGCTCCGGGGTCGGCCGTGTTGCGGACGTAGGGCGTGAACGCCTTCACCTCTGCCAGGCACAGCGTCTTGGCCAGCCCGTCGGTGAACATCCCGGTCTTGAAGCGGGAGTTGGGATGGAAGGCACCGTCGCCGCCGTTTCCCGTCGCCGGGTCGTAGACGAACCACGTGCCGAAGTTGAAGCCGTAGGTGTGCGGATAGACGAACGGGGCGTTGTTCTTGAGCCGGACCGTGTCGTTCTTCTCGCTCGGGCAGAGGAAGATACCGACCCGCGTCGTGGGCACACCGGTGGTGCTGTTGGGCGGTTGGTCCCAGGCCCTCTCGAGATCGAGCTTCACCGCGGCATTCCCCTCCTCGACGAACGGGAGGATCCGGCCGAGGATGCCCCACGAGCCGTTGTTGCTGACGAACGACGTCCCCGGTGCATGGATCATGCTCGGCGGAAAGTGCCGCCGGGCGCCTTCGTAGTTGTGGACCGCCAACGCGAGTTGCCGGACGTTGTTGTGGCACCCCGTTCGCCGCGCCGCCTCGCGCGCCGCCTGGACCGCCGGGAGCAGCAGCCCCATCAGCGTGCCGATGATCGCGATCACCACCAGCAGTTCGACGAGCGTGAAACCACGGCGCGGCGCAGGGCGGCGACGACCGCTGGTGATCGGGGAGGAGGCCATGAGCACGCGCTCCTGGTCGGGGGCTGGTATCGGTCGGGGGCCGGGACCATGTCCCTTCTATGGATAGCACGGCATAGCACGTCGCGTGCCGGACGCCACGGTGCCATCCGCCGCTCGGGTCGGCCGGGAACGCGGCGGCGCTTCTCCCGCCCGGTCAACGCAGCGCGGTGAATCCGTCGCCGCGCGCGGCGAATGCTTCACCGGCCGAGCCGGTTCCGAAGCGTCGCCCGGTCGAGGCCGAGCCGCCGGGCGGCGGCGGTGAGGTTGCCCTGTTCCTGGGCGAGGATCTCCTCCGCCAGCGTTGGCTCCACCAGCGCCAGCAGGCGTGCGTGGAGGTCGGAGGGGGAGTCGGAGGTGGCGCCCTCAGCCGCCGCCCAGCGCCGCACTGCCGCCACCACCTCGGAGGCGGTGTGGCCGGGGGGCGCGGCGGTGCCGATTGGCGCCGGTAGGTGCTCCGGCAGGAGCGGGCCGCCGCGGGCGACGATGGCGGCGTGCTCGACGGCATGGCGCAGTTCGCGGACGTTGCCCGGCCAGGGGCGGATGGCGAGCGCCGCCAGGAACGCCGCGCTGACCTGCGGAGGGGGGCGGCGCCCGGCGAGGAAATGACCCACCAGCAGCGGCAGGTCGTCGAGCCGGTCGGCCAGCGGTGGCATCGCGATCGCGAACGCGGCGAGCCGGTGGTAGAGGTCGGCCCGGAACCGCCCCACCTCCCGGTCTCCGCGGAGATCGCGATTGGTGGCGGCGATGATCCGCACGTCGACGCGCTGCACCGCCGCGGCACCGACCGGCTGGATCTCGCCGCTCTCGATGACGCGCAGCAGCCGCGCCTGGACCTCGGGGGGAGCGTCGCCGATCTCGTCGAGGAACACCGTCCCGCCGTGGCCGCGGGCGAACAGCCCGGCGTGATCGGCATGGGCCCCGGTGAACGCGCCGCGGACGTGGCCGAACAGCTCGCTCTCGACCAGACCGGGCGCGAGCGCCGCGAGGTTGGCGGTGACCAGCGCCCCATGGCGCCGGGGGCCGTGGGCGTGGATCGCCCGCGCGGCCAGCTCCTTGCCGGTGCCGGTCGGGCCACTGAGGAGCACGGGCAGGTCTGCCGCCGCCGCGAGGGCAATCCGCTTGAAGACCGTCTGCATCGCCGCCGAGCGCCCCACCAGCCCGGGCGTGGTCGCTTCGGCGGGCGCCGCGTCGGCCAGCCGGTCCACCGCGAGGAGTCGGGCGACGACCGCCGTGACGTTCTCGAGATCGAACGGCTTGACGAGGTACTCTCGCGCTCCGGCCTGGACGGCGCGGACTGCGGTCTCGAGATCGCCGAACGCCGTCATCACGACGACCGCCGCGCGCGGCGCCAGCGCCAGGAAGTCGGGGATCGCGTCGATCCCGTCGCGCTCGCGGAGCCGAACGTCGAGGAGCACCAGGTCGGGCGCGGCGGACCCGCAGGCGTCGAGCGCGGCGGGGAGGTTGGCGGCGACGGCGACGTCGTGGCCGGCGTCGCGGAGCACCTCGCGAAGGCTCCAGCCGATCGCCGGCTCGTCATCGACCACGAGGATCCGGCTCATGGCACGCAGCCCAGCGCGGCGGCGACCGGCACGATCCGCTCGGCCGGTAATTCCAGTGCGAACCGCGTCCGCCCCTGGGCCCGGTCCCAGGCGAGACGGCCTCCGTGGGCCTCGGCCACGGCACCGGCGACGGCCAGCCCGAGGCCGATCCCCTCGGCCTTGCCGGTGACGAACGGCTCGTGGAGCGTGGCGGCAAGCTCGGCCGGCGGTCCGGGGCCGTCGTCCTCGACGGCGAGGCTGACGCCGGTCCCGTCGGCCGTGGCCACGAGCCGGACGCTGCCTCCCGGGCCGGCCGCGTCGATCGCGTTGAGGGCGAGATTGACAAGTGCCGCCCGCAACGGCTCGCGCCGGCCGCGGATCGCCAGGCCGGTGGCGGGCGCGCGGGCCAGGCCGACCCCGGCATGGGTGCAGCGCGCGGCGACGAGGTCGTGGACTTCGTCGACAAGCGCGCTGACGGTCACGGTGACCTCGGCGGCATCGGCGGGGCGCCCCAGCGCCAGCAGGCCACGGACCTCCTCCTCGACGATGTCGAGTTGGCGGACGGCGACGGCGAGGCTCTCGTCGCCGGCGGGGCAGCGCCGGCGGTGGAGATCGATCGCCAGCCGGCAGCCGGTGAGGCAGTTGCGCAATTCGTGGGCGAATCCGGCGGCCAGCTGGCCGAGGAGCCGCTGCCGTTCGCCGGCGACGAGCCGCTGGCGCAGCCCGGCAAGCGCGCCGGCGAGCCGGTCGACGCCGGCCGTGAGCCGGTCGATCTCGTCCCCCGCCGCGGTCGGCGGTGGCGCGTCGGGCGGCGGTGCGGCGCCGTCGTCGAACCGCCCGGCGGCGATCAATTCGACGTGCTCCTCGATCCCGGTCAGCCGCCGCGCCAGGCCGCGCGTCGCCGCCAAGCCGAGGGGCACGAGCACCGCCAGCGTGCCGGCGGCGACGGCCAGCGCCGGTGCCACCGCCTCGAGCGTCGCCGCAGCCAACGGCGGGATCGGCGCGAGCACGGCGACCGCCTCGGGTCTGCCGTCGGCGGGAATCAACGCGATCCGGTGGGGACCGGACGGCAGGTCGACCCGGCCGCGCGACTGCGCGGCGACGGGAAATGCCTCGGCGTCGGAGCGGGGGAGCGTGCCGCCGCTGACCCGCCCCGCGATCGGATCGAGCGACACGAATCGGCAGCCGGTGAGCCGGTCGAGCGCGTCGAGGACGACCGGCGACAGCGGCACCCGCGAAGCGGCCAGTGCCGACGCCACCTGGGTCGCCTGCCGCTCGGCGACCGCCGCCGAGCGCCGGGCCGCGAGCCACGCCGCGCAGACGACGTTGATGAGCACGGCGGCGAGGATCAACCCCACGACCGGCAGCACCAATTGCCGCGACAGCGAACGGCGGTGGCTGACCGGATCGGTCATCGGCGGGCACGCGGGGTGAACGGGGTGGGGCGACGAACCATCCATGATACGTGCGGTCACACCGCGGTCGGCCGAAGGGGTCGCCGGGCGAAACCTCCGCCCGCGGGCGGAGCGGTATCATCGGGCCATGACGCCTCGCGCTTCCGTCCGGGTTCGGGTCCTCACCCTGTGGGCCGCCGCCGTCGTCGTCGTCCTGACGGCGCCCTCGGGCCACGCCCAGCGCGCCGCGCCGGCACCGCCGGAGGCGCGCTTCCCCCTCGAGCTGCTCGAGTTCGGCCCGCCGTCGCGGACGCCGCTGTTCGCCGGCCGTGGCGACGGCGGCTGGGACCACGAGATCCGCGAACGCGGCTGGATCGTGCGCGAAGGGGGGCGGTGGCGGATGTGGTACACCGGCGTCGCGCCCAAGAGTGATCCAGCCGGCCCGCGCGGCCGCTGCCGGCTCGGCCATGCCACCAGCCCCGACGGTCTCAACTGGACGCGCACCCCGGGCCGGCCGCTGGTGGCCGACACCTGGATCGAGGACGTGTGCCTGATGCGCCCGGCGGGGGGCGCCTACCAGGCGTTCGTCGAGGGGGAGGGAGACATCGCGGCGCACTGGACGTCGGCCGACGGGCTCGACTGGCACTCGCAAGGCGCACTCGACATCCGCCTCGTCGATGGGCGGCCGATTCCCGACGGGCCGCGTGGCACTCCCGCCGTCTGGCTCGAAGGGGGCGTGTGGCACCTGTTCTACGAACGGCAGGATCTCGGCATCTGGCTGGCGACGTCGCGCGACCTGCTCGTCTGGACCAACGTCGCTGACGAGCCGGTGATCGCCTGCGGGCCGGAGCCCTACGACGCCCGCGCCGTGGCACTCGACCAGATCGTCCGCTACCAGGGGCGCTACTTCGCGCTGTACCACGCCAGCGCGCTCGGCGGCCAGGGGCGCTGGTGCACCTGCATCGCCACCAGCGACGACCTGCGGCACTGGACGAAGTGGCGCGGCAATCCCCTCCTCCCGGTCGATGACGAGGTGCCCGGCGAATCGAGCGCGATGCTCGTCTTCGACGGCACTCGCCACCGCCTCTACACCACCCACCCCGCGGTCCGTGTGCGGTTCGCCGTCCATCCGACGCGCGTCGGCGTGGAAACCGGCGGCCGGGGCGAACTGGCGCCGGTGCGCTGATCGCGGATCGCGCTGTCGGCCAGTGGTGGTCGGCCGCGCGGCTGCGTCACCGGCGGGCTTTCACCAGCCCCACAGCACGCTCCGCCGGTAGACGCGGTTGGCGTAGCGCACAGCAGGGCGCGTGACGATCACCGGTGCCGGCGAGTAATAGGACACCGTCGTCACCACCGGGGTCATGACGGGGACCACCGGCCGGGCGACGACGATGGGCATCACCGGCGCCACGGGCACGAAGCCACCGACGAACGTCGGCCCCGCCAGCCCGAACGGCACCGGCGCCACGACCGGCGGGCCGAACGACCCGACCCAGAATCCTCCCGCCTTGGCCGGCCGCGTTGCCGCCAGCGCCGCGACCAGACCGAGCATCATCACGACCCGCTTCATCGTCATCCTCCCTGCCGAAGAAAACCGGCGCCGCGGTGACCGATCCGTTCCGGTCCTCGCGCTGGCATCGATCATACGCGCGCGGTGCAAAAAACGCTCGCTGCGCACGGCCAGCGGACGGAATCGGTGCGCCGCCGCCGGTGCGGCCCGTCAGGGGACCATGCCGCGCTGCCGCAGCCACGCCAGCGACCCAGCTTGCCAGGCATCCCAGGAGGGGCCCTTGTAGCCGTCGAGCCCGTGGCCTCCCGAGGGGAGCCGGAGGAGCCGCACCGGGACCCCCTTGGCGACGAGGGCGTCGTGGAACAGGACGCTGTTGGCGATCGGCACCGGCGCGTCGTCCTCGGCATGGGCGAGGAACGTCGGCGTGGTGTCGGCGGTCACCTGCTGCTCCGCCGAGAACCGGCGGACGAGGTCGGCCGACGGCGCGGGGCCGAGGAGATTGCTCCGTGATCCGCCGTGCGCGGCGTTTCCGGACATGAGCGTGATCACCGGATAGACGAGGATCGCGAAGTCGGGGCGGCTGCCGACGCGCTCGACCGGGTCGGCCGCACCGGGGGCGCCCGCCTCGAAGAGCGTCGCCGCGGTGGCCGCCAGGTGGCCCCCCGCCGAGAACCCGATGATCCCGATCCGCCGCGCGTCGAGGTTCCACTCCGCGGCGCGGTGGCGGACCGTGCGGATCGCGCGCGCCGCATCGAGCCGTGGCACTTCCGGCCGACCGGCGGGAAGGCGGTATTCGAGGACGACGCCGGCGATCCCGTGGCGGCACAGCCAGGCGGCGATGCCGTGCCCCTCCGGGCCGGTCACCAGCCCGCCGTAGCCGCCGCCGGGGCAGATCACCGCCGCGGCCCCGGTCGGCTTCTCGGGAAGGTGGACGGTGATCCGCGGCTTCCCCTCACCATCGACAGAGCCATCCCCGACCGGCGCCGGTCCCGGCCACAGCGGCACTTCGATCGGCTCGGCAGCGGCGACGCGCGCCCCGCAGGCCAGCAGCAGGGGCACCAGGGCAAGGCCGGGGCTGCGCGCACGCTGCGGGAAACGCGAACGAAAGCTCGCGGAGACGGTCGGCATGGCTCGGGCCCTCGAGGGAGGCAGTGCGGCGGGGAGCGGGATTGGACCGTGGTGCCCCGCATTGTGGCACACTTTCCCCGCGGTCCGCGCCGCCCCTCCCGCCTCCGAGCGACGATGACCCGCCCCGCCGCCCCACTGGTGATCCTCTGCGCCGTCGGCAGTTCCGGCGACGTCCATCCGTTCGTCGGTCTCGGCCGGGAGCTCGTCGCGCGCGGCTGCCGGGTGACGCTCCTGGCCGCGGGCTACTTCCGTGGCCTCGCCGAGCGGGCGGGGCTCCGCTTCGTCGACCCGCTCCCCGACCTCGACTTCGCCACGGCGATCGCCGATCCGGTGATCTGGGATCGCTACCGGGGCACGAAGGTGATCCTCGAGAAGATGGGGCGACCGCTCCTCGAAGGGCTGCACGCGACCCTCGTCGGCCTCGACGAACCGGGGCGGACGCTCGTCGTCGCGTCGAGCCTCGCGTTCGGGGCGCGCGTCGCCGCCGAGACGCACGCGATCCCGCTGGTCAGCGTCCATCTTTCGCCGGCACTGTTCCGCAGCGTCTACGACTCACCGCGTCTCCCGGCCGGCTGGACGCACGTCGGCCCGCGTTGGTGGCGGCGGCTGCAGTGGGCCGGGATCGACCGGTTCCTCGCCGACCCGGCGATCGCGCCGTGGCTCGAGCCGTTCCGGGCCCGCCACGGCCTCGCGCCGGTCCGCGGCATCCTCCGCGACTGGTGGCACTCGCCGACCCGCGTGCTGGGGATGTTTCCCGAGTGGTTCGCCCCACCGCAGCCCGACTGGCCGCCGCAGACGCGCCTCGGCGGCTTCCCGCTCTACAGCGAGGAAGGGGTGAGCGCACCGGAGCGGGCAACCGCCGCCTGGATCGAGTCGGGCCCTCCGCCGATCGTCTTCACGCCCGGCTCGGCCAACGTCTTCGGCCACGCCTTCTTCGCCGCCGCCGTCGAGGCCTGCGGGATCCTCGGCCGCCGCGGGCTGTTGCTCTCGCGCTTTCCCGGGCAGGTGCCCGCGGCGTTGCCGGACCACGTGTGCCACGTCGACTTTCTCCCCTTCCGCTGGCTCCTGCCCCGGGCGGCGGCGCTGGTCCACCACGGCGGCATCGGCTCGGCGTCGCAGGCCCTCGCCGCCGGGATCCCGCAGGTGATCATGCCGCTGGGGTTCGACCAGTTCGACAACCTCGCGCGCGTCGAGCGGCTCGGCGTCGGCACGGGCCTCGTGCCCCGGAGGTTCCGCGGGCCGGCTCTGGCTGCCCGTCTCGGGAATCTGCTCGGCGACAGCGCCGTCGCCGCGGCCTGTGCCGCGCTCGCCGCGAAGATCGCGGCCGAGGACGGCATCGGCCGCGCCGCCGACGAGGTCTGCCGGCTGCTGCCGCACACGACGATCGTCGCCCGCCCGCATTAGCGCGCGGCGCGCCGCTCCTCGAGCGCCGTCACCAGCTCGCGGACCTTGTCGAGGTCCACCCCCTCGGGGGCGTTGTCGAGGAGCCAGCGGGCGTCGGCCAGCGCCGTCTCGAGCCGCTCGAGCCGCGTCGCCACGATCATCCGCCGGACGCGCGACGAGACCGTCTCCGGCTCGAGCGCCAAGGTCGCGTCGAGGTAGCGGAGCAGTGCCTCGGGGCGGTCCTCGCGCTCGGCGATCCCGATCAGGTTGCCGAGGATCCGCACGAGGATCGCCCGCGGGCCGACGACGGCCAGGTGGTCGTCGACAAGCTCGATCCCCTGCACGTCGCGGAGCAGTGCCGCCACGCCGGCCCGGTCGAGCTGCTTTCCACCGTCGAAGACGTCGATCCACACCGGCTCCCCGCCGGCGGGGTCGTGGCGGACGATGAAGTGGCCGGGAAGGCCGACCCCCTCGATGACCAGGCCGAGGCGCCGGGCGAGCTCCATGTAGACGACCGCCAGCGTGATCGGGATCCCCTCGCGGTCGTCGAGCACCTCGCTGACGTAGCTGTTGGCGCGGTTGTAGTAGTCGCCGCGGCTGCCGTGGAACCCGAGCTCGGAAAACAGGACGCGGTCGAGGGCGGCGCGCCGCGCCGCTTCGTCGGCGTCGGCGGGGAGCCCCGCGGCGACGTCGCGCGCGAGGCGCTCGAGCTGGCGCACAGACGCCTCGACGTCGAGCGCCGGGTCGTCGAGCTTGGCGACCAGCAGCGCCCCGCGGAGCAGGTCGATCGACTCGTCCTCGCGGACCGCCGTGGCGACCAGCGCCCCGATCGTCTTCCGTGCCTCGACGCCGCCGGCCAGCTCCTCGAGCCACGCCGCCTCGCGGCGCAGGTCTTCGCTGCGCGCGCGGAGCGCGGCGGCGCGGTCGTCGCCTTCGAGGAGGCGCGCGATCGAGTCGGGGGCGGGGCGGCCGTCGGCGGGGGGCGGGCCGGCGAGCCGGCCGGCGGCGTCGCGCGCGGCGGCGTCGGGGCGTGCCGGCGGCAGCGAGCGGCCCACGGCAAATCCGCGGAACGCCGCCTCGGTGCCGCGGAAGGCGGCCAGGCCGACGCGGCCGCCGGCGGGGCCGTCCAGCGCGACGGCGAACGCTTCGACGTCGTTGACGAAGCCGACGATCCGGCCCGCCTCGCGGCGGACGCGGAGGTGGTTCCATTCCCCGGGGCGGTAGGCGTCGCTTTGCAGTTCGCGGAGGATGTTCCACGACGTCACGTCGGGCCCGTCGAAGCGCGTCAGCCGGAGCTTCCCCGCCGAGGGATAGAAGCCGTGGTGACGGTCGCCGCCGTCGGCGGTGAACACGAGCCCCGCGGCCCCCGATTCGTCGTCGAGTTTCACCCACGTCGCCACCTCGTAGGGCACGGCAGGCGGCGGCTCGACGGCCAGGCAGAGCGAACGCCCGCCGAAGCCGGTCCCCACGCCGGCGACGGTGATCCGCCCGGCGCGCTGCCGCCAGCGGGCGCCGCCGAGCGCCGTCCATTCCGACGGATCGAGGGCGCCGATCGTCAGCCAGCGCTCCATCGACACTGGATTGGGATCGGCCAGGAGGGGAGTGAGGCGGTCGGCGGCGACGGCGAACCCGAGCGACGGCGTGACCAGCGATTTCATCGTCAGCACGCCATGGACGCGCCCCTGGCGGTCGAGGAGCGGGCCGCCGCTGTTCCCCGGCTCGATCGGGATCGCCAGTTGGATCATGCTCCGGCCGTCGATCTCGCGCTTCCCTGAGACACGCCCGGCGACGACGCTCCGCTCGAGGCCGTGCGGATTGCCGACGGCGACCACCTCCTGCCCGTCGGCGAGTGACTTCGGGTCGCCGAGCGCCAGCGGCGCGAGCCCCTGCCGGGCGATCCGCACGATCGCCAGGTCGGCCGCCCGGTCGACGGCGTGGACGGCGATCACATCGTGCCGCGACCCGTCGGCCAGTTCGACGCTCACCGGCCGGGCTTCGCCGATGACGTGGAGATTGGTGGCGACGAGGCCGTCGGCGGCGACGACGAATCCGGTGCCGAGGCCCTGGTCGCGCTCACCACGACCGATGTGGCGGATCGTGACCACGCTGCCGCGCACGCGCCGCGCCACCTCCTCGACCGATAGCTCATCGGCGGCCCCCGCGCGGCGGACTGCCGCGAGCGCGACGACGAGCAGCGTGCAGACGACCAGGCCACGCATGGCGACGGTTCCCGGGGGAGAGAGCCGCGGCAGGCGCGCGGCCAGGCGGACGATCCGATTGTCGTGCCGCGGGGGCGATCGGTCGAGCCGCGATCCTTCGGGCCACGGCGTCCTATACTTCGCAGGTCGGCTGCTCCCGCACCGGCTTCCCCGCGGCGACGAGGACGAGGGCGTGGCAAGCGCGAGTGCCGGCTGGCGGTTCGACAATTCCTACGCCCGGCTCCCGGCCCCGCTCTTCTCCCGGCTTGCCCCCGCGCCGGTGCGCCAGCCGCGCCTCGTCGTCCTCAACGACGACCTCGCCGCCGCGCTCGGCCTCGATCCGGCGGCGCTCGGGAAGACGCCCGAGGTGTTGGCCGGCAATGCCCTGCCGCCGGGGGCCGAGCCGCTCGCCCAGGCCTACGCCGGTCACCAATACGGCCACTTCGTCAACCTCGGCGACGGCCGGGCGATCCTCCTCGGCGAGCAGATCGCTCCCGACGGCCGGCGCCACGACATCCAGCTCAAGGGCTCGGGCCGGACCCCCTATTCGCGCCAGGGGGACGGCCGGGCGGCGCTGGGGCCGATGCTCCGCGAGTACGTGATCGGCGAGGCCATGCACGCGCTGGGGATCCCCACCACGCGGGCGCTGGCCGTGGTGGCCACCGGTGAGCCGGTGTACCGCGAGGCAGTGCTGCCCGGCGCCGTGCTCACGCGGGTCGCCGCCAGCCACGTCCGCGTCGGCACGTTCCAATTCGCCGCCGCCCTCGGCGACGAGGCGCTCGTCGGCGCCCTCCTCGACCACTGCATCGCGCGCCACGACCCCGAGCTCGCCGCCGCCCCCGAGCGGGCGCTTGTATTCCTCGACGCGGTCGTCGGCCGGCAGGCGGACCTCGTCGCGCGCTGGCTTGCCGTCGGCTTCGTCCACGGCGTGATGAACACCGACAACTGCGCCGTCTCCGGCGAGACGATCGACTACGGCCCCTGCGCGTTCCTCGACGTCTACGACCCGGCGACGGTCTTCAGCTCGATCGACCACCACGGCCGCTACGCGTTCGGCAACCAGCCGGCGATCACGCAGTGGAACCTCGCCCGGCTCGCCGAGAGCCTCCTCGGGTTGATCGGCGACGGCGGCGCGGGGGCGGTCGACGCGGCCCGCGGCGTGCTGGCGACGTTTCCCGATCGGTTTCGCCAGCGCTGGCTGGCCGCGATGCGCGTTAAGCTCGGTCTGTTCACGGCCGAGGAGGGGGATGGGCAGCTTGCCGACGGATTGCTCGCGGCACTCGCCGAAGCCCGCGCCGATTACACGCAGTCATGGGCCGCGCTCGCCGACCGGCTCGCGGCCGGATCGCCACCTGCCGCGACCGAGGCGCTTCATGTGTGGGAGGAAGCGTGGCGCGCCAGGCTCGCCCGGCAACCGCAGTCGCTTGCCGAAGCGGCCGGACTGTTGCGGCGGAGCAATCCGCAGGTGATCCCGCGCAATCACCTCGTCGAAGAGGCACTCGCCGCGGCGGTGGCCGGCGACCTCGCGCCGCTCGAGCGGCTCGTGGCAGCTATCCGCCAGCCATTCGTGGCGACGCCGGAGAACGACCGCTATCGCCAGCCGCCGCCCGCCGGCGGAGCCTGCTACCGGACATTCTGCGGCACGTGAGGCCAGCGGCGCCGAATCAAGGGGATGGCGAGAGTAGAGGGCTGCGGAGCATGTCCCCGGTGTGACGCCGTCAGGGGATCATCACGCCGCGGGTAAAGACCATCGCGGCGCCGGCGGCGGTGATCGCCTTGCGCGCCTGGCTGTCGGCCCGGTAGCCGAAGAACATAACGCGGATATCGGCTCCGGGAATCGCCTCGCGCGCCGCCTCGACGACCTTGAGAAACTTGCGCACTTCGCTGGCGCTCACGGCTGCCTTGACTTCGCACAGCACGATCACCGGCCGGCCGGCCAGCGTGCCGCGGATCACGACGTCGAACTCTTTCGCTTCGCCTGCGACGACGATCTCTTCGGGTCCCGCCGAGGTGATCACCATGCCGCGGTGATGTTCGAGCAACTCGGGAATCAACTCGCAGGCGAAATCCTCGAGGCTGCCGCCAAACGCTCCGGCAAGGCCCCCGACCTGCTTGGCGAGGTCCTTGACGGCCCAGGTGGTCTGCTTTTGGGCCTCGGCCAGATCTCGTTGCGCTTCGGCCAGCTCCTCGACGCGGGCTTCGGTGCACTTTTGGGCTACGGCTAATTCCTCGACCCTGGCTTCGGTGCGCTGCTGTGCCTCGGCGAGATCCTTCTGTGCCTCTGCCAATTCCTCGACTCGGGTTTCTGTGCGCTGCTGCGCCTCGGCCAGCTCGTGCTGCGCCGTGGCAAGCTCCTTGACGACGGCGGTGAGCTCGTTGAATTCGGCGCGGTGGATCAGCTCGTCGTGCGACTCGACGAACACCGTGGCCATGAGCGTGGCCTGCGGTTCGGGAAACTGCTCGAGGAGTTTGGTGCGGATCGACGAGATCGTGGCCATGGGTCGCGCCGTCGGAGAAGCCCCGAAAGAGTGTACAGGCGTTCCCTCATGGGTCCAAGGCCCGCCGCGGGGTCCGCGCCGAACACAGCGGCCAAGTGACAGAAGAACAGGGAACAAGGAGACGGACAAGGACGGGACAGCCAACCTCGCCCCGCCAAGGGACATAAGGACGGATAAGGGGACATAAGGACGGACTAAGGACGGGACAGGCACCTTGTCCCTCGCCGAACAACGGCGCCAGTCCCCTCTCCTTGCCCGGTCCTCTCCCTTCTTTCTCGGATCGACGAGTCGCGAGCCAACGGCGCCATCCCCCTCTCGAAGAGGGCATGGACGTGGCGACTGCCTGGCCGGGCCACCCTTGATTCCCAAAAACCCGCAGTTTTCCTGGGAAAATTTGGTCCATCCGGCATTTCCGTGGGTCATCGCGGCGGGCGCAGCCTCCGCTCGGTCTCTGCAGAGGGGGATGCCCCCCGCGCCTTTGCCCTCGCATCGACCCGCCGCCAGGGGGTGACGGGCCGATGCGAGGGCGACGGCGGAGGGGGCTTGGCTGGCCCTGTCATGGGAATGCCGGCATGTCGTCTCCTGTCGTCCACCCACAAAGATCCCGGATGGACCGTTTTTTCACCGACTGTTGACAGGCCAGGAGGGAGGGGTTAAACTGCGGTCTCCTTCAATCGTAGCCCCTCAGGATCCGCTCCTGCAAGCACCGTCCCCGTCGCGACCGCAAGGCCGCCGACGGCAATCAAACCGGCCCTATGGCGCGGAGCGGTTCGCTCTGCGGCTTCTGCCGGTGGTGCATGCGCGGGATCGAGGGGGCGACGCGCCCTCTTCATCGCGCCTGGCGGATTGCGCGTGGCGTGTCTGACGTCGTCTCG
>Ga0194130_10000914_pt1 | contig 51343 bp, 51 predicted proteins | sample TA2KigsurfametaG_FD_160084 | JGI IMG/M metagenome (GOLD analysis project Ga0194130, IMG submission 160084) | Freshwater microbial communities from Lake Tanganyika, Tanzania - TA2015050 Kigoma 12 surface | ecosystem: Environmental > Aquatic > Freshwater > Lake | place: Tanzania: Lake Tanganyika...
TGGATTCGAACCAGCGAAGGCGTAGAGCCAGCAGATTTACAGTCTGCCCCGTTTGGCCACTTCGGTATCCGCCCGGGAAAGGGAGAGACTCGCAAAAAAGGTGGGAGCGGTCAAAAGCGTTCCCGAGGGGGAAGATTGCCTCGGTTCCCATGGAAAGGTAGGATTTGGAATCTTGCGCTGTTAGCTCAACTGGATAGAGCACCTGACTACGGATCAGGAGGTTAGAGGTTCGAATCCTCTACGGCGCACGGTTCTCTACCGCGGCTGTAGTTCAATGGTAGAACGCTAGCCTTCCAAGCTAGACACGAGGGTTCGATTCCCTCCAGCCGCACCGTTATTGTGATGCCATGGCTCGGACCCCCAATGCCTTGGCAAATGAAGTTAGCCCCTACCTGTTGCAGCATGCCCATAACCCGGTGGCGTGGATGGCGTGGGGGCCGGCGGTGTGGGAGAAGGCCAAGGCCGAAAACAAACCCGTGTTCCTGAGCATCGGGTATTCGACCTGCCACTGGTGCCATGTGATGGAGCGGGAGTCGTTTGAAGACGAGAAGACAGCGGAGTTGCTGAACCGGGAATTTGTTCCCGTGAAAGTGGACCGGGAGGAGCGACCGGATGTGGACCGGATTTATATGACGGCGGTCCAGGCGATGACCGGGCAGGGGGGATGGCCGTTGTCGGCCTGGCTGACCCCGGAGGGGAAACCGTTTTATGGCGGGACCTATTTCCCGCCGCATGGGGCGTATGGAAGACCGGGTTTTTCGGATGTGCTGAAGCAGATTTCCTCGGCTTGGAAGGAGCGGAAGGGGGAGGTGGAAGGATGGGCGGAGGAGTTGTCGGCAAGGATCCGGGCGGTGGGGGAAAGTGCGGGGAGTCCAGGGGAGATCCAGGAGGCGGAGAAGGTTCTGCGAACCGCGGCGGATGAATTGGCGGCGGAGTACGACCGGAAGAACGGAGGATTCGGCGGGGCGCCGAAATTTCCCCGGCCGAGCCAACCGCTCTTTCTATTGCGGCGGTCGTTTGCGGAGAAGAGCGAGAGGCTGCTGGAGATCGTCCGGCACACCGGCAGGGCGATGGCCGCAGGCGGGATTTACGACCAGGTGGGGGATGGATTTCACCGCTACGCCGTGGATGGCGGCTGGGCCGTGCCGCACTTTGAAAAAATGTTGTATGACAACGCGCAGCTGATGGGCCTGTATGCCGAGCTGGGAGCCGCCACGGGGGAACGTTGGCCAGGAAAGGTGGTGGCGGGAATCGACCGATATTTGCAACGGGATTTGCGATTGGAGGGGGGAGGGTTGGCTTCGGCCGAGGATGCCGACAGCGAGGGGGTGGAGGGTAAGTTTTACGTCTGGAAGCTGGCAGAGGTGAAGTCGCTGGCCACGGAGGGGGAGTGGCGGGTTGCGCAGGAGGTGTGGGTACTGAGCGAGGAAGGAAACTTCATGGATCCCCATCACCCTGAGCGCGGCTGGAATGTGCTGGCGAGAAAACGGATTCCTTCGGCGGAAGAGGAGAAGGTTTTGAATTCCTTGCGGGCGAAGCTGGACAAGGCCAGGGCCGAGCGGGTCCGGCCCGGCAAAGACGACAAGGTGCTGTGTTCCTGGAACGCGTTGGCGATCTCCGGATATGCCCGGGCGATGCGTTGGGGTGGTGATGGGGCCTATGGAAAAAAGGCGGGGGAAATTCTGGCTTTTGTGGAAAGAGAGATGACGCGGCCGGACGGATCGCTGATTCACCGTTGGAGGTTGGGGAAAAAGGACGAAGTCCAGCTGCTGGAGGATTACGCGACGATGGTGCAGGCGCTGGTGGATTTGCATCAGGCCACTTTGGAAATTCATCCACTCCTTCGGGCCGTGGAGCTGGCGGAAAAAATGCTGCAGTTGTTTGCAGACCGGGAAGGGGGAGGGCTGTGGGCCACGGCGGACCGGACGCTGTTGGCGAGGATGAAGGATGACTATGACGGGGCGGAGCCGAGTGGAAACGCGACGGCCGCGCTGGCTCTCGCCGAGCTGGGCCGGTTGACGGATGACCCCCGGTGGGGCGACGCCTCCCGGAGGGTCTTGGATTGGTTAGGTGAAAGGATGAGAAGGCTGCCCCAAGCGGTGCCCCATGCGCTGTTGGGTCTGCAACGTCTACACGAACCGCCGGCCCGTTTGGTGCTGGCGGGGCCCTGGCCCAGTCAAGAATTGGAATCGTTGCGCCAGGCAGCGGGACGTGTCTATCGGCCGGATGTCCTGATGACCCGGGCGGACGGGAAGCATCCGAGCGAGTTTGTTCGTTCCTTGGCGGGGCAAGCCCAGGCGGCCACGGCTTTTCTTTGCGAGGGAGATGCCTGCAGACGGCCGGTCGGACTGTCGGAAGAACTGATCCGGGAGCTGAAAAGCGGCGTTGGAGATCAAGATTAGATTGAGGCGGGGGTGGGCGACCGGTAAGGTTTTAACAAAGGGAGGGAATGAATATGGATCGCGAGGGGGAACGGACATTGCGTTCGGAAAAAGTGCAAATTGAGAGGAAGACCTTCTTTCTGGATCTGAAAGAAAACGACCGGGGCCGCTTTTTGCGGATCACGGAGGATGTGGGGGGTCGTCGGGACCGGATCATCATGCCGGCCAGCGGCATGGAGGATTTCGCCCGGGCGCTGGATGATTTGATTATCTTCGAGCAGGAAGAGCTCGGCCCCCGCTAGCGGGAGGAAATTTCGACGGTTGGATTTTGGGTTAGGGTCGAGAGCGGTTAGTCGAGATCGCGGAGGGTGAGGTCGTCCTCGTCAAAGCCGAGGAAGTGGCCCAGCTCATGGAGGTAGGTGGTACGCACTTCCTCGGCAAAGATTTCCGGATCACCCTCGGCCAGATCCCAGAGGTTATCCAAGTAGAGAATGATCCGCGGGGGCGGATCCGAGGCGTGGGGATCGGCCTCGAGGCGGCTGGCTCCCTCAAACAGGCCGAGGAGGTCCGGTTCGAATCCTTGGTCCAAAACGGCCTGATCCGGCACCGCTTGGTAAAGAGTGACGACCGGTTCCGACGCGGTGCGTAATTCGGGAGTGAGTCGGGAGCGGATGCGGTGGACGCTCGCGCGGGCCAGTTGATGCAAGTCGGGTTTCAGGCTGCCAGGTTAGGATCAGTTTCTGATCCGGGAAAATGGGAAAGGCGAGGCCGGATCAAAAAAGCTCTTAAAATCAGGAGGCGGAAGGGGCAGGATGACCCCATGCGACGTGGCGTGGTTTTGGTCCTCGGACTGGTCTGGCCGTGGGCCGGGCTGGCCCAGGGCAAGTGGGGGATGGTGGATACGAACGGAACGGTGCGGATTCCCGAGCGCTACGATGAGATCGGGGTTTTTCGCGGGGATTTGGCGAGGGGCCTGCCGCTCCCGGAATTTTTGCCTGGGCTGAAGGGAGCCACCATCGTGAAGTGGCTCAAGGCGGAAGGTGAGGAGGTGAAGAAGGATGAGGCGTTGGCCCAGGTGGAGCTGAAGGAACCTACGATTCCCGTGATGGCGCCGGCCAAAGGAATGCTGACCCAGATCGGGGTGCCGGTGGGCGGGGCGGCGATCCCGGGAGCGGCCTTGGGCAAGGTGCGGGTTTTGGGGACGGTGGACCTGTTTGCGAAAAAGCAGTTTGAGGTGGAGTGCCCGAGCTTCGGGCCGAATTCAGGTTCCGCCAGCGTGGTGCGGTGGCTGAAGTTGGAGGGGGATGCGGTGGGGAAGGGGGAAAAGATTGCGGAGATCCGTCCGGCCCAGGCGATGGCAGTGGTGCTTGCGCCGGGATCCGGCACGCTGGTGGATATTGAGGTGGCGGAGGGGGCGGAGGCGGCGACGGGGCAGGTGATCGCCCGGATGGGGGTCGGTCGGGTGCCACTGCGTGCGGGCAAGGACTGGTTCTTTGTGGATGAGCGGGGCAACCGGGTCACCCCGGGCCGTTTTGACCAAGTGGGGGTGGTGCAGGGAGGGATGGCTCCGGTGCGGGCGGGGGACCGGTGGAGTTTTGTGGATGGAGAGGGGAAACAAGTTGGCAAGGCGGATTACGACGAAGCCCGGGAGGTGTGGGGCGGGTTGGCGGCGGTGCGACAGAAGGAGCGCTGGGGATTTGTGGCGTACCACGAGGGAACCCTGAAAAATTCGATCCCGCCGCGTTTTTTCCAGGTAAAAGATTTTGCGGAGGGTTTGGCGGCGGTGGAGGAGAGTGACGATGCTCCGGTGGACGAGCAGGCGGAGCCCAAGCTTTTTGAGGAGGTGGCCGAGGTCAAACAACCGGCGGGACCGGTGGCGTGGGGCTACATCCTTCCCAGCGGTAAATTATGGATTCCCTCGGAGTTTGCGGAGGCGGGTCGCTTTGTGGACGGGCGGGCGGTGGTGCGACCCCAGGGAGAGGGGGCCAACGTCCTGCTCATCGACAGCAAGGGAAAGGTGCGGACCTCCGCCCTCTATACAGGGCTGGTGTCGTTGGGGGAAAAGCGGGTGGCCTGGAAGCGGGCCCAGGGATGGGGGCTGATGGATATGACGGAGAAGGCGATGGAAATTTCCCCGGGTGGGGCGGAAAGCCTGCAGGCGATTGGACCATTTGGCAGTGAGCGGGCGCCAGCCAAGGGCGAGAACGGGAAGTGGGGTTATCTGGATCCGATGGGAACATGGGCGATTCCGCCAAAATTTGAACGTGCGGGTATTTTCCGGAACGGCTTGGCGGCGGCCAAGGAGCCAGGGGCCAGGTGGGGATTTCTCAAGCCGGACGGGAGCTGGGGCATCGAGCCGAAGTACGCGCGGGTGAGAAGTTTTTCCGACGGCTTGGCGGCGGCGGGGGAGCAGGGTGAGGTGGAGGCGGGCCCCGAGCCGGAGACCGGGGGCCGGTGGGAGTAATGGAGTTCCGGGACTATTACGAGACTTTGGGGGTTACGCGGACGGCGAGCGCGGAGGAGATCCGCAGCGCCTTCCGAAAAAAGGCGCGGGAATACCATCCCGACGTGGCCAAGGATAAGGCGCAGGGGGCGGAGAGGTTCAAGGAGGTGAACGAGGCGTACGAGGTGCTGAGCGATCCGGCGAAGCGGATGAAATATGACCAGATGGGAAGGGAGGGGCCGGGCGGGGGTTTTGCCTGGCAGGGGGCTCCGGGACCCAGCGGGCCGGACATGGAGGAGTTTCATTTTGGCGGGACGGGGTACAGCGACTTTTTCGAGCACCTGTTTGGCGGGATGGGGAGTGGGGGGGTGCGGGGGCCGGGCGGACGGCGCATGGCGAGACGAGGCTCGGATATTGAGGGGGATCTCATGGTCCCCTTGGAGGAGGCTCTGGGCGGGTCTGTGCGGGAGGTCACCCTGCAGCGGGGCGGGAAGACCGAAACCTACCGGGTGAAGATTCCCGCGGGTGTGCGGGAGGGACAGAGGATCCGGTTGGCGGGCAAGGGGGAGTCGGGGCGAAGTGGAGGGGAATCCGGGGATCTTTACCTGCGGGTGAGACTCGCGCGGCATCCAGACCTGAGGGTGGAGGGCAGGGATCTTTACACTGATCTGGAGGTGGCGCCGTGGGAAGCGGTGCTGGGGGCCAGCGTGCCGGTGCCGACTCTGGACGGAAGGGTGACCCTAAAAATTCCGGCCGGTTCGACAGCCGGTCAGAAACTGAGGTTGCGGGGGCAAGGGTTGCCGCGGGAGGATGGAGGTCGTGGAGATCTGTATGCGGTGCTGGAAATCGCCGTGCCCGGCCGGGTGGGACCGGAAGAGAAAAAGCTTTGGGAAAAGCTGGCGGAGGAGAGCCGCTGGCGGCCGGGAGGAGCAGCCTAAGGCATGAAGGGAAAGAAGAACCAGCTGGCGGGAAGGGTTTGGGCGGAGTCCCCGCGGGTGTTCGCCTTGGAGGAGTTGGCCCGGATGGCGGAAACCACTGTCGAAGTGGTGCAGCAGTACAGCGAAATGGGCCTGCTGGGAGAGGAGGGACGGCAAGGCTCTTTCGGGGAAGGAACGTTGTTTCTGGTGAGGCGGATCGAGCAGTTGCGAATCGAGTACGGGATGCCGGCGGAAGGAGCAGGGCTGGTTTTGGATCTGGCCGCCCGGGTTGAGGAGTTGGAGGAGGAGATCCGGGCTTTGCGAGAGGCAACGGGGCGATGAGCGTAGGTTTTGGCCAGCCGGTGCCCGGGCTGCGGAGCCCCCGAGAGCAGGTGGACGGGTTGGTCTATTTCGGGCGGATGGTGGACAAGCTCCGGCTGGAACTGGCTGGGAAACTTCCGAAAGATTATCAGGAAAACATGGGCAAGGGTTTCGATGCTTCCTGCTGTGAATTTTTGGGTGTTGCCTACGGGAAAGTAAGGGAACGAGTCCGAGAAGGGAGCTCCGACCGGGAGTTGCTCGACTGGTGCCAAAGCCACGGGAAAAAAAGGGATGCGGGTGACCGGGCGGTGTGGAATGCGTATCTCTCCAAGCGGGGCTGGCGGGATGACCTGGCAGATCGGCTGGCTTTCCGGAAACAAGAGGCGGGCTGGGAAGGCCGGGCGGAAATTCAGACTTTTTTCGATTACATGGATGCGGATGAAGGCCGGATCTAGCGGGAACCGATTGCCAACTGCCAACCAAATGGACATGCTCTGGGGATGAGATTCCTTCACTCCCTCCTCCTGGCCTTGGTCGTCGCAGCCCCCTTCCCGGCCTTGGCCGTCAGCAGCATGGAGGAGAGGATCGACAAGACCATCGACGTGTTGGAGCAGTACGGCAAGGCCCAGGGAGATAGCATTCCGCGGGAAGTGTTTCACGAGGCCAAAGGTCTGGCGGTTTTATGGGTGATCAAAGCGGGCTTCATCGTGGCAGGAGAGGGAGGGGACGGGCTGGTGGTCATCCGTAAAGGAAACAAGTGGTCTCATCCTTCGGCGATTTCGGCGGCAGGGGCGGGGGTGGGATTCCAAGCCGGGGGTTCCTCCCAAGATTATGTGCTTTTGCTGAATACCGAGAACGCGGTGGAGCAGTTTTCTCAAAAAGGAAATTACACGAGCAGCGCCGAGGTGGAGGGGACGGCGGGGCCGGTGGGGCGGGAGCTGTCGGCTGGCGTGGCCACCGTGAATGCGCCGGTCTACACCTACAGCTTCACCAAGGGCCTTTTTGGGGGCGTCTCGTTGTCCGGCCTCGGCTATGCTTCGGCGGATGACACAAATGAGAATTTTTACGGCCAGCGGCTAACGCCCAAGGAGATCTTGGACGGAAAAGTGAAAAAATCTCCCGAAGCGGTGAAGCGGCTCTGGAAGGCCTTGGAGCAACTCGATAAGAAACCCAAAATCGAAGGCAAGACCCCGACCAAGGATAAAAAGAACTAGCGGTTTTTCTCCATGGCTGAGCCGACTCCTCCCCCTCCGCCTGCACCCCTGCCCAAGGCAAACCTGCCCGCCTCGTTGCCGGCGGCGGCGGGAAAGTCGGCGGCTCAAGCCGTGGCGGCGAGTACGGCCAAGACGGTGGCTTCGACCGTGGGGGCGGTGGTGGCTTGGAAAGGGGTGGCGTTGGCGACGGCGGCGGTGCTGGGGTTGGGGGGGGGAGGGTACTATTTCAATCGCGACCTGAAGGCGAGGAGCCAGTTAACGGAAGCAGAGCAGCGGGTGGCGACGCTGGAAAGCCAACTGAAGGAGGCGACGAGCGGGTCAGAGGCGCTGCGGGCCCAGTTGGACACGGCGCAGGGGGAAGTGGAGAAAGGCAAGAAGTTGGCGCTGGAGTTGGAACAGACCAAGGCGGAGCTGGCCAAATTGAAGGATCTTTCGGATGCGGAAAAAAAGGTGCTGGAGCAGAAGTTGGTCGAGCAGCAGTTGGCGATGGAGAAGTTCAAGGCGGAAACGGTGCAGGCCGACACCAAGCTGGAGGAGAATCTGAAAAAGGAGCTCACCGACAAAGACGTGCAGATCTCGCGGCTGAAAAACCAGCTGAAGGTGACGGTGGCAAGCGAGATCCTGTTCCTAAGCGGATCGGCGGAACTTTCTCCGGAAGGCGTCGATGTGTTGCGGAAGGTGGCCAAGGCCGCCAACAAGGTGCAGGACGAGGTGCGGGTGGATGGGCATACCGACAGTGACCCGATCGCCCCAGTCCTGGCCCAGTACTATCCGACGAATTGGGAGCTTTCGACGGCGCGGGCGGCCGTGGCGGTGCGGGCACTTGAAGCCACCGGGATGGTGCCGGCCTCGCGGCTTGCCGCAGTGGGGTTTGGCGATAGCCGGCCGGTGGCGCCGAACGACAGCGCGGAGGGCAAGGCAAAGAACCGGCGGGTGGAGATTGTCTTTACGCCGGCGAAGAGCCGGTAGCGGCTACGGGAGGCGGAACGTCCCCCGGCAGGATGCCAGAGCCATCCGCGGTCTCGACCGAGAGGGGGCCATCGTACCAAGTTACGCTAATGACCTCATTTTCCGCCGTATGGGGTCCGTGCACGGTGTTTTTGGGAGCATGGAAAAAGGAGCCTGGTCCGTAGGCGACCTTGCCCTCGATCCATTTCCCTTTCAGCACCACGACGGATTCCGAGGTTTCGGGGTGGCGGTGGGCGGGGATCGTGGTGCCGGGTGCGAAGCGGCGGAGGAGGAAGCGGCCGCCGGTGGCGGCGTCGTGGGAGAGGGCGGCGAATGCCACGCCCGGAAAGGGCCCGGGCTCCCAGAGAGTCGTGTTGGGCAGGCGAATGGTGGGAAACATGCCCCAAGAGTGCCCCAAGGAAATCTTCCTGACAACCGCCGGAGGAGTATGGTGAACGACGTGCAGACACGGTCCAAGGATCCAAAGCCCCCCGCCGAAGGCTACCTTGGCCTGTTGCGACTGGCCGGGGAGATCGGCCGAGAACCAGACCTGAAAGGGCTGCTGGAGAAAATCCTGCAGAAAAGCCGCCCTTGGATGAGGACGGAGGCCTGTTCGATTTTTCTACCGGATCCGGCCACGGGGGAACTGGTGATCCACTCCGCCTATGGGGACAGCACACCCCAACTGGGGAGCCTGCGGGTGCCAGCCGGCAAGGGAATTGTGGGGGCGGCGATGGAGGGGCGGAAAATGATCCGGGTGGATGATGTAAGCCGGGATGTGCGTTTTTTTGCCAAGGCGGATGAGCAGACCGGCTGGAAAACCCGGGCGCTGTTGGCGGCTCCCTTGCTGGACGGGGACGAATGCCTGGGGGTGATTGAATTTTTGAATCCCACGGGGCGCGCGGTGTTCAGCCCGCAGGACGAGGAATATATGGAGTATTTTTCCGGCCTGGTCTCCTCGGCCCTGGTGCGCATCCGGGCCCACGACGCCGCGCTGGAGAGGGCCCAGGTCCAACGGGACCTTGATTTGGCCCGGGAGATGCAGCAGGGGCTTTTGCCCAAAGAGTTTCCCGGAAAAGAACAGGCCCCCGGGGTGGAGATGTTTGCCCGCCTGGACCCGGCGAAGGAGGTGAGCGGAGATCTCTATGACTTTTTCACGGTGGAACCGGGGAAGATGTGCTTTGTGGTCGGGGACGTTTCGGGCAAGGGGGTGGCGGCAGGCTTGTTCATGGCGGTGACGAGAACCCTGATCCGAGCGACGGCGGTCTCGGGTCGGCGGCCGATGGAAATCCTGCAAAAGGTAAATGCCCAGCTATGTGCGGAAAATCCCGCCAATCTGTTTGTGACCATGATTCTGGGGCTCCTCGACACCGCGACCGGCCAGATGGAGTACGGGCAGGGGGGACACAATCCGCCGATTTTGGTGCCGACAAAGGGAGAGCCGGTGTATGAGCCATCGGGAGGTATGCCGTTAGGGGTGTTTGAGGACGCCCAATTCGGGCAAAGAAGGCTGGAGCTGAAACCGGGGGAAACCCTGCTGGTCTATACGGACGGGGTAACGGAAGCGATGAATCCCAAGAGGGAATTATTCGGGGAGGATCGTCTGAAGGCAGCGGTGCAAGGGCAGGTCAACCGCTCGCCTGAATCGCTCACCCAGAAAGTGGTGGAGGCGGTGGTGAAGTTTGCGAGCGGGGCAGAACCTTCCGACGATATCACCCTTTTGGCCATCCGGCATCGCACGGGCTGAAACGGATTTGACGAAGGGGGAGTGGAGGAAAAGAGGAGGGGAGGGGGAAGGCCGGATCAATCAATAAGATGGGCTTGGCGGAGAGGTTCAAGATCGGGATCTTCATGGGCCAATTTTTCCAGATCATGATCCAGTTCGATAGCCCGCCGGACGTGGCTATGAGCGGTGGTCAGATCGCCCCGCTGGGCCGCATAGCAACCCAGATTGAATTGGATCAACGGATCCTTGGGATGAAGGGAGGCGGCTTCGGAAAGAATTTTGGAGGCAGAGTCGAGGGAGTCGCTGCGGCGCTTGGCAAAAGCCCAAGCCACGAACCAGCGGGCCTCGTTGGGATGGGAGGAAGCGAGCTTGGCGGCGAGAGAGGCGGCCTCGGGCCAGCGTTGAGCCCTTTCCAAAAGACGGAGCTTAAACTCCATGACACCGCCGTCAGCGGCCATGGAGGGGGACAGGCACGCCAATTCATCCAAAGCGTCTGCGACCATGCCGAGGTTCGCGTAACCGACGGCCGATTCAGCCCGTCTAAAATCTTCCCGAAGTTCAATTAACCGGCTCATACCTCAATCTATCACAAAAGATGTGAAAATTAAAGGATCCTTATTTAAAATATTAGGAATCAATGCTTTACATTTTTAAAATTTAAATCTACCCAGCCGACGAGGATGGCATGGGGGAGGGTGAGAACGGCGAGGAGGATGAGGTAGGAGCCAACCCATCCCTCCATATTGGCGGGATGAAGACCGAGGAAGCGGGGAAGAAGGGGCAGGAACAGTAGGGTGGCGATGGTGAGGGGGGCGGCAAAGAGAAGAAGACGGCCCAAGGAATTCAGCCAGGCCTTGATCGGCAAGGAGGATTGCAGGTGCTCGCGAATTTCCGCCAAACGCAGGAGGTGCCGCCAAGCATGGAAGGCGACGAAGTATGTGCCCACTCCGACCAGCGGAGGGGTCAGCCCGAGAAGGAGAAGAAGAAGGATGGTTTCCCCCCATTCCGTTTTTCCCGGCCGGGAGGCCAAGGTCAGAAGGAGTGGCACGACGAGCAGGCATTGGAAGAAGATCGGGGAAGGGGCGGGTCCGGCGGCGGGTGCCATCAGGAGGACGACCCTCCAGGCCTCCAGGGTGTGAAAGGCAAAGGGAGCCAGCATGACCCAGAGGCCCCGTCCGAGACCAAAGGAAAGCCAGCGCAAACCGGGCGAAAAAAGCAGGGAAGCGTCGGCGGTGCCCCAGTGCCAGGAGGTGAGCAGGAGAAAAAAAACGGTGGCAGGAAAAGGGGCGGCTTGCCAGACGAGGAGGTAAAGGAAGGAGCAGGCCAGATAAATGACAAAGAACCAAAACAAAAACGGGATTCGGGAGGGTTTTTGTTGAACCCAACCGGGGACCCACGGGTCACAGGCCCCATGGGGAATGCCGAGGATCACCGCCGAGGACAAAAAGAAGAGAGGGGCCAACCCGAAGGCCTGAGCTGGAAACAGGAAGCCCAAAAGTCCCAAGAGCCCCGCCAAAGCCCACGGGATGGTCCGGTTCAGCAGAACAGGCATCCAGGCAGGCTAGGGTTCCGAATTCCGCGGGCAAAGCAGGGGAAAAGAAACGGGGGATCCCCGCAGGGATCCCCCGTCGCATCGCGGAAGTGGTTTCCGCGAACCAAGCAGGAATCTTATTTGCCGCGTTTGGCGAGATTCCAGACCACCAGACCGAAGCCTATCTTGTTGATGGCGTCGCCGATGTTGTAGACGACGTTCATATTGGCAGCCAAGTCGGTGGATCCGCTGAGCACATTACCCGGCAGGGTCATGTAACCGATCGGGTAGATGGCCCACCCGATGAGCACGAAGCCCCGCAGAAGGTTGAAGGCGCGGCGAACGTTGGCGTCGCTACTGCCGTCGGCCAGCTGTTTTGCTTCGCCGAAGAAGATCTCATAAACGATGCCCGCCCATCCGATGGTGGAGATCACCCCCCAGCCGAAGTTCTCGAAGCCACGGATCGGCTTGCCGATTTCCGCCGAGACTTCGCCGACGTAGCCAGCCACGAGCATGAGCCCGGAGTAGGCAATCAGGCGCCAGAGCATGTTGAGGCTGGCTCCGGCGGCGCGGAGAAGGAGGTAAAACTCCGTGCACATCAACGGCACCGTGAGGAGCCAGTCGATGTAGCGGAACTCCGTGGGGGACGCCACCGCAGCATTGTTGCCGGTGAACGTGGCCACCCAAAATTCGCGCATATACCAATAATGCGCCGCCGCGATGGTGGTGATGAGACCGCTGACGAGGAGCGACAGCTTCCACTTATCCGAGACGGACGACCGCTCGATGAAGAAGAAGACCGAAGCCGCACCCATGGCCATGGTCCCGATAAAGAAGGTGAACCCGACAAGGTCACCCTGTTGAAGTGCACTAGCTGCTAACATGTGATTTCCTCCTTCTGCCCCGAAGGGCTTTTGCTTGGGTGCTGATATTTGAAGGTGAGACGGGTGCGTGCAAGGGCAAATCCCAAAACGGGAAGGAAAAGTTGTGAAAAGTTTTTACCTAATAAAATATAATAATTAAGCCCGTTTTGCTTTTTCCCACAACTGGTCCAGCTGTTTTGGGCTGAGGTGGGCGGGAGTCAGGCCCAGGCGCTTGGCAAACTCCTCGACGCGACGGACTCTGGTTTGGAAACGGCGGGAGGCGTCGCGCAGGGCGGTTTCGGCGTCTGTCTTGCGGTGCCGAGCGAGGTTGACCACGGTGAAGAGGACATCCCCCAGTTCCCGGGCGAAGGCGGGTCCCGCGGCGCGAGTGCGGGCCAGTTCCCGCAGTTCCTCGCGAAGTTTGGCGGGGACACCTTTTTTGGGGTCCCCCCAATCAAAGCCGGCGCGGGCCGCGCGACGCTGGAGGTTCTGGGCATGGAGCAAAGCGGGGAGGGACCGGGGAATTCCGTCGAGGCAACTTTGGCGGGACGGTTTTTCCTGTTGCTTGAGCTGGTGCCAGCGGCGGAGGACCTGCGCTGGATTACGGAGTTTCTCGCGGCCAAAAACGTGGGGATGGCGGCGCATGAGCTTTTTGGCCAACTCGCGTGCCACGGCCTGAAAATCAAAGGCCCGGCGCTCCCGGGCCAGCTGGGCGTGAAAGAGGATGTGCAGCAGGACGTCTCCCAGTTCCTCCTGGAGGGCCTGGTCGTCGCGTTGGTCGATGGCCTCGAGCAACTCATAGACCTCCTCCAGGATCATGGGTCGGAGGGAACGGTGGGTCTGTTTTTTGTCCCAAGGGCAACCGCGAGGACCGCGCAACCGGGCCATGATGCGGGTAAGGGCCTTGGTTTCGCGCATGATCCTGAACTACGGGGCGGTTGGCGATTCGTCGAGCCGGAGCGTGACTCGGCGACGGATTTTGTTAGGGTCTCCCCTTGAAGAAATTTATTTCCCCGCAGGCCTCCTGGCCTCACCTGATCGAGCAGCACCGGAAAGTTGTCCCCGAGGCCTACGGACCGGAAGGCAATCTCTACAACCTGATCGGGGGTGAGTGGGGCCATCCCGGGCATGGGAAACTTTTCCTCAGCCCGGTCGACGCCACGCCTCTGGGACGGTACCCGATGATCAAGCTGGAAGCGGCGCGGTTGGCGGTGGAGCAGGCGGAGAAGGAGTTTCACACATGGGCCCAAACGGACCTGGAGGAGCGCAAGCGGCGCGTGGCCGCGGCGGTGGACGACATCGAAAGGCACGGTGATTTGCTCGCGAAAACGCTGATCTGGGAAATCGGCAAACCGTATGCCCAGGCCAAGGTCAGCGTGGAGCGGTGCGTTTCCGGAGTGCGCTGGTATCTCAAGGAGATTGACCGGATGATGGAGGGTCGCCGTCCCATCGGCCTGATCTCGAACATTGCCTCCTGGAATTACCCGATGTCCGTGCTGGTGCACGCGGTGCTCGTGCAGTGCCTGACGGGGAATTCGGCGATTGCCAAAACCCCGACCGACGGCGGCATCCACACGGTGACGCTGGCGCTGGCGCTGGCCCGGCGGCACGGGCTGCCGGTCAGTCTGGTGAGCGGCTCCGGGGGTGAATTGAGCGAAGCATTGGTCCGGAACGATGCGATCGCCTGTCTGGCCTTTGTGGGCGGCAAAAACAACGGGCGGGAGATCGCCAACGCCTTTTATGACCGCTCCAAGCGATACATGCTGGAGATGGACGGGGTCAATTGTTACGGGGTCTGGGATTTTTCCGACTGGAAAGGCCTGGCCGTCCAAATCAAGAAGGGGTTCGAGTACGGCAAGCAGCGTTGCACGGCTTACCCACGCTACGTGGTGCAGCGGGCGTTATTCCCGAAATTCCTGGAGATGTATCTGGGGGTGGTCCAGTCCCTCCAGGTGGGCAACCCCCTGCTGGTGGAGAAGGCGGAGGATCCGCTGCCGACCTTGGACTACGGCCCGATCATCAACAGCCGGAAGGTGGAGGAGTTGCGGGTGCAGATCAGCGAAGCGGTGGCCGGCGGGGCAGTGGCCCTGTATGAAGGAGTTTTGGAGGAATCCCGTTTTACGCCGAATCAGGATAATTCCGCCTACCTCGCCCCCGTTGCGTTGCTGAACCTGCCCCGGAACTGCCGGTTGTACCATGGGGAACCTTTCGGTCCGGTGGATTCGGTGGCGGTGGTCGACAGCGTGGATCAGATGGTCGCCGAGATGAACGTCTCGAACGGCTCGCTCGTTTCCAGTCTGGCGTCCGACGACGCCAACCTAGCCAAACAAATTGCCGGGGATCTGCGGTGTTTCAAATTCGGGCACAATAAAGTGCGATCGCGGGGCGACAACGAGGAGAGCTTTGGCGGATTCGGGCAGTCCTGGAAAGGTTGCTTTGTGGGGGGCCGCTATCTGGTGGAGTCGGTGACCCAAGGACGGACCGGGGAACGGCTCAAGGGCAATTTTCCAGACTACGTGTTGCTACCGGACCAGCGTTAGGGAATCTTGTGCTGCGCGCGCGCCGGTAGGCGTCGGTTGATCAGCCAAAGGCTGACGGCGACAAGCAGAATCAGCAGGCCACTGATGGCCAACTCAATCATGTAGTGCTGGAATTTGGTGGGATCGAGGGTCTGGCCCTCGGTCTCCGTGACGGAGAGAGAAGCGCCGATGGTGAGAATGCGGCGGGTCACACTGATGCCGGCGATGACCAGAAAAGGATTCAAATCCTCGATACCCACGTCATGCGCCGGTGAGACCAGCAGACGGGTGACGGTGCGGAGCAACTCCATGACGATCATGATGAGGAGAACTTCGTTGATGAGCGTGATGAGGATGGAGAAAAAGGGTTGGCCCGCCGAATTGATGAGAAACTTCAGCAGGTAGATGGCGATGGCACCGGCGATGAGGAGGAGGAGCATGGCCACGCCGCCGTAGGTGACGATTTCCCCGCGGTTGATAAAACGCAGAAATCTTTGGGCGACCGAAGGTTGGGTGGCTGGAGCGGGCACAAGGTCAGCGTGAAGGAAAAAGAATGGGTGGCAAGAAAGCAGTGCGGGCGGGGAGGGAGGGGCGCAACCAAAAAGGAGAAGGTTGGGCGGGGATCGGTTCTGCGGTAGCTTTCCAAGGTGTCCAAGGTGACCGTTTTCTACGATGCGGACTGTGGTTTTTGCCAAGGCAGCGTGGATTGGCTTTTGGCCCGGGCCTTGCCGGACACTTTTGATCCGGTGGCCTATCAGGACAATCATGCCTTGAGGGAGTTTCCCATGGTGGATCCCACGCTGGCGGACAAGGGAATCCAAGCTCTGGGACCGGACGGGAAACTGCGCACCAAGGCCCAAGCCACTGGTTACTGCCTGACCTTTGTGCCGGGGTGGCGCTGGCTGGGGCAGCTGATTTTATTTCCCCTTGTCGCCCCGTTGGCGGCGGTGGGCTATGCCCTCGTGGCCCGGAATCGGCAACGGATTTCCCGCATGATAAGGCGCACTTCCTGCCGGATGCCCCCGCGCCCGGGGCGGTGAGCCTCGGCAGGCTCGAGCGGGAGATTACCGCCTGCCGCCTTTGTCCCCGGCTGGTGCGCTGGCGGGAAAAAGTGGCGAAGGAAAAAAAAGCGGCTTACCAAAAGGAGGAGTACTGGGGCCGACCAGTGCCGGGATGGGGGGATCCACAGGCGAAGCTGGTGGTGGTCGGGTTAGCCCCGGGGGCCCACGGGGCCAATCGGACCGGGCGGATGTTCACGGGGGATCAGTCGGGCCGCTGGTTGTATCGCGCGCTTTGGAAAGCGGGCTGGGGGAGCCGGGAGGGCAGCGTGGGACGTCAGGACGGACTTGTCCTGACCCATGTTTGGGTGACCGCCCCAGTGAAGTGCGCGCCGCCTGACAACCGGCCGACGCCGCAGGAGCGGGACCGGTGCGGCGATTTTTTTCAAAAGGAATTACGGCTGTTGACGTCCGCGCGAGTGTATCTCGCCTTGGGGGGGTTCGGGTTTGAAGCGGTGACACGGTTTTTCGGCCTCCGGCCCAAACCGAAATTTGGCCACGGCGTGGAGGTCGCCCTGCCAGGGGGGAGGTGGTTGCTGGGTTCGTATCATGTCAGCCAGCAAAACACTTTCACCGGCCGATTGACGGAGGCGATGCTGAACCGGGTCATGGCCCAGGCAGGTCGGCGGGCCGGCTTGTCAGCCGGAAAAGGCTGAATTATCGTTTTACTCCACGCGCTCGTGGCGAAACTGGCAGACGCACTACCTTGAGGTGGTAGCGGGGCAACCCATGGAGGTTCAAATCCTCTCGAGCGCACGGAGAGTGCAAAAGTGTCCGTCTTGCCGGGGGCGATCTTGGACTGGCGCGGGGGCAGGTCAGCGGGGGAGCAAATTCACTCGAGTGCACTTCAGAATACCTTAGTTTAAATTTATGTCTGACCTCGAGCGATCCATTGAATTTGAATTTGTGCGGGCGACGGAAAACGCTGCGCTCAACGCGATGCGTTTTATCGGCAAAGGGGAAAAAGAGCAGGCCGATGCGGCAGCCTGCGACGCGATTCAAGGAGTGTTTGATTACCTGGATATCCGCGGGGAGGTGGTCATCGGGGAGGGAATCAAGGACAAAGCCCCGGGCATCTTTTTGGGAGACAAGCTGGGGAAGTGGGGAGCGAACGACCCGGTTTTCAACATCGCCCTGGACCCGGTTGACGGCACCACCAATCTGTCCAAGGGCTCGCCCAACGCCATCTCGGTGATGGCGGCAGCGGAAGCGCCCGCGGGTGGCCAGCAGGCGGTTATGCGGAATATTCCCAGCTACTATTCCCACAAGGTTGCCTACGGGCCGGCGGTGGCTGAATTTTTAAGGCGGGAGGATCCGCAGGCCAACTTTCTGGATGCGGCCCTGGAAGAGACCCTGCCGCGGATGGCGCAGATCCTGCGCAAGCGGATCACGGACATGGTGGTGTTGGTGTTGGACCGCCCCCGGAATCAGGCGTTCATCGATGCGATCCGCCGTTGCGGGGCGTCGCTGCGCACCATCGGCGATGGGGACATCACCGCGGCGGTCGCTCCCTCCTTGCCGGATTCGGGGATCGACCTGTATGTGGGAATCGGGGGTTCCCCCGAGGGAGTGCTGACCGCCACCGCTTTGCGGGCCCTCGGCGGGGAAATCCAGTTGAGGATGTGGTTTCCCAATGCGGAAGCGAAGGCGCGGCAAGTGCCGGGAATGGTGGAGTCGGACATCCAACGGATCTACCGTTCCCGGGACATTGTGTCGGGGGACAGTGCAATCTTTTCCGCCACCGGCATCATCGAGAGTCCGCTGTTGCCGGGCGTCAAGCTGATCGGTCACAAAGCGATTACCCACACGATCCTGATGCGGGCCAAAAGTCGGACGGTTCGCTACATTCGGGCCGTGCACGATCTGGATAAAAAAACCATCCATCTCCGCAGTCAGGGCGGGTTGGGCAAAGAATCAAAAATCGGAAAAGGTTAGGCGGTCAGGCCCGCCTTTTCCTGCCGCAGGCGGAGTTGGCCGCAGGCGGCGTCGATGTCGTGGCCTTTTTCCCGGCGGACGGTGGCTTCGACGCCCGCCTCCCGAAACACTTGCTGAAACCGGCGGATGGCGGGTTCGCCGGGGCGCTCGTACGGCAGACCTTCCACGGTGTTGTAGGGAATGAGGTTCACCTTGGCGTGCAAACGGCGGGCATGCCGGACGACCGCGCGGGCCTCGGCAGGGTTGTCATTCAGGTCCTTGAGAAGGATGTATTCAAAGGTGATCATTTTCCGTTTGGCTCGGGCGAAGGTTTGGCAGGCGGGGATTAGTTTCCCCAGCGGGTATTTACGGTTCACCGGCATGATCTTGTCACGCGTTTCGTCGGTGCCGGCGTGGAGGGACAGAGCGAGTCGGAACTGTCCGGGGATTTGGGCCAGTTCCTCAATTTGGGGGGCCAATCCGCTGGTGGAGACGGTGAGATGGCGCGCTCCGATGCCGAGGCCTTCGGGGGAGGTGAGAATCTCTATCGCGGCGCGCACCCGGGGAAGATTGGCCAAGGGTTCCCCCATGCCCATGAAGACAAGGTTGTCGGGGCGGCAACCGGCGATTTTGGCGGCCCCCAGAACCTGGCCGACGATTTCCGCGGCAGTGAGGTTGCGCCGCCAGCCATCCAGGCCGCTGGCACAGAAGCGGCAGCCGTAGGCACAACCCACTTGGCTGGAGACGCAGAGGGTGAGGCGGCCGCTGCGGTGGCCATCACGGCTGGGATTGGCCGGAATCAAAACCGATTCAAGGAGGGAACCATCGCCAAGACGCCATAGGATCTTGCGGGTGGTATCCGCAGAGCCCTGGATTTTCAGGGGTTCAACGGCGGCCAGGCGATACTGGGCGGCCAGATCGGCCCGCAGGGCGGCCGGCAGGTTGGACATTTCTTCAAAGGACGAAACAAACCGCTGGAAGATCCATTCCCGCAACTGCTTTTCACGCCAAGGCTCGCCGGACGAAAGTTTCCATTCCCCCGGAGGCGTATCCAGGAGGAGGGGTTTTAATGTCGGTAAATTTCCGCTCATTTTGACCTCTGACCCCAAGACCTAAAAAATCGGACTGGAAAATCATGGGAAGAAGGCACTTGCATGACCTCTGACCCCAAAAGTGAAAAAAGGGGGGTGGGGCGGGGATGTTTCAGGGGTAGGGTCAGCGGGCGCCGCGGCCGAAGAGCACGGCCGGAATGGTGCGGAGGAGAATCTGGAAATCGAGCCAGAGGGACCATTGGTCAATGTACTCGAGGTCGAGCCGGACCCAATCGGCGAAGTCGGTGACTTCGTTGCGGCCGGAAATCTGCCAAAGGCAGGTCATGCCGGGGGTGACGCTGAGGCGGCGGCGCTGGGCGTTGGCGGTCATGGCGAGGGTTTCATAGGTGGGAAGGGGGCGGGGGCCGACCAGGCTCATCTGGCCAAGAAAAACGTTCATCAGTTGGGGCAGCTCATCGAGGGAGGTGAACCGAAGAAAAGCCCCGACCCGGGTCACCCGAGGATCCTTTTTGATTTTGAAGACCGGGCCGGACATTTCATTGAGGGCCGCCAGCTCGGCCTTCCGCATTTCCGCATCGGACTGCATGGTGCGGAATTTGATCATGGTAAAGGGATCGCCGTGACGACCACTACGACGCTGGCGGAAAAAGGCAGGACCGGGAGATTCCAGCTTAATGGCGGCCCAGATGACCAGAAAGAGCGGGGCAAGCAGAATGAGGAGAAGGGTCGCGGCAAGTCGATCAAACAGGATCTTGATGACGGACTGCCAAGTGCCGGCCCGGGTGGAGCGGAAGACCAGCAGGTTGCGGTTCACAATTTCCTCAAACCGAGCACGGGCGATTTGGGTCCCGAAAAAATCCGCGCTGAGCCAGGCCTCGACACCCTCCTCCTCGCAGGCCTGGATGGCCTGAGCCGTCCAGTTCAGATGATGGGTGTCGACGTCAAAAAGGACGATTCCCGCCGAATCTTCGTGCAGGGCCCGGACGAAGTCTGCAATGGATCCGGATTCGGCGGGGAAAGTTCGGGTGATCTGAACCCCAACGGGGGCATCGGAGAACAGGTTGATCCAGCGGTCGGAATTTTCCGCAGATTTGGCAACGAGAAGAAGACGGATGGAGTAGAGTTCGATCTGGCGGCAAAACAACCGAAACCGAAAGTAAGCCTCCTCGCGCAACAGCAGCAGGCAAAAGAACACCGGCACAAAGAGGATAAAGACGATCCGGCTGGGAGCCTGTTTAAAGAAAAAGATGACCGCGATACTCGCCAGAAAAAGAATCAGACAGCCTTCCAGCGCCGCAGCGAGGTTAGCTTGGCGTCCCCGCCCGGAAAAATGGCGGTAAAGGCCGCATCGGCTCAACACCACCGGAGCCAAGATGGCCATCATCGCGAAGTAGGGAAGGTAAAGGGAGAACTCTCCGATTTCGCGGGATTCAAGCGGGAGGATATCGGGAAGCAAACCGACGCGCAGAAAATAAGCGGCCATCAAGGCAAGGCCGGCCAGCAGGCTGTCGAGCAGCTGAAGCCAAAGTTTGATCTGCCGAAGGTCACCCAGGTTCATGGCGAATTACGAAACTGCCTGTCCGTTGAGAATCCGCCAAGCGGCCGGAAGATGCTCCGCCGCTCCGCTGGCCAGGACGGTCGGGCCACCCGTGCGGCTCGCAAAATCTGCAGCCAGACCGTGCCAGCTGACGGCCAAGCGGGTGGCATCAAAGGGCGGGTAGCCGGAGGCCAGCAGGCCCCCGATCAGGCCGGCCAAAAGATCGCCCATGCCTGCGGTGGCCTGGGCGGGTCCGCCGGAGCCGTTATGGCTGAGGGTATAATCTGAGGAGGCCACCAGGGTGTGCGGGCCTTTGGCCACGAGCAGGGTGCGAGGATGGCGATCGAGCCAAAGGCGCGCGGCTTCCGCCCGGTCCTGGACAGCTTGGCCGATCAGCCGACCCAACTCCCCGCCATGAGGTGTGAGGACAAGGGGGGAAGGGATTTTTTCCAGCCACTCCGGGTGGGAGGCGAGGAGTTCGAGCGCGCCCGCATCCAAGACCACCGGCACGGTAGCGACCGAGAGCAGTTGCGAAAGAAAATCGCCGAGGGCCGGGGTGGGGGGCAGACCCGGCCCGAGGACCAAAGCCCGGGCCTGTTTTTGGAAAGCCGCAAGATCCGGCGAGGCCCCATCGGCATGGGGCGAGATCAGAAGCTCCGGCAGCCGGTTGGAGACCGCAGCCACGACCGAGCGTTCCGAAAAGAGCCGAACATAACCGGCTCCAGAGCGGAGAGCCCCGGCGGAGGCGAGCTGGGCGGCCCCCGGATAGGCGGCTGAGCCGGCCCAAAGATGGACGGTGCCGGCAGAGTGTTTGTGGAGGTCGGCCGGGCGGCGGCGGATCAACCGACCTGCCTCGGTGGGAAGTAAAAAGTCCGCCTTGGTTTGGGGAGCCGGCACGCCGAAGTCGATCGGAACCCCGCACAGGCGGCCCAGCTGGGCGAGGGCCGGATCCTTGAGGCAACCCGATTTGACCGAACCAAGGGCGATGGTGAGGTCGGCCGAGAAGACGGCACCGGGGGCGTGGCCCTCGGCAGGGTGGAGGCCGGTGGGGAGGTCCAAAGCCACAAAAAGATCCGTGCCGCGCCGTTCCTTGGTGATCCAATGGAGGATCGCGCTTTCCGCGGGACGGGGCGGGGGGACGGCCCCCAACCCGAGAAGCCCATCGACAACCAGCCTTGGGCCGGCGGCCTGGAGGAATCCCACCGGCTTGGCCGGCCAAACCAGCGCCTTTTTCCAAACCTTGGCCTTCACGCGCGGATCCGGATGGGTTCTTTTTCCCGTGGCGCGGGACAGCAGGAGTTCCGTTTTCCAGCCGAGATCCTTGAGTGCCAGGGCGAGCAGCACGGCGTCGTCGCCATTGTGGCCCGGGCCGACCAAGAACAAGGCGTGGCCAGGCGGGGGGAGGTGAGGAAGAAGAACGCGGAGACTTCCGGTGACGGCTTGGCGCATGAGATCCTTGAGACGGTTGCCTGCGCGGAGGCTTTTTTCCTCCCAGGCGCGGGCCGAGGCGGGGGAAAGGACAATCATGGCCCGAGCAGGGCCACGGTGGCCGCCGAATGGGTGCGGGTGTGGGTCAGGGTGACCAAGGTGCGCAGGACACCGCGATGTTTGGCCAGAGCGGCGCCGGCGGCATGAAAGCGAAGAAACGGTTCGCCGGAGGAGTGGCGGCTGATTTCCATGCCGAGCCAGGGAAGGGCATGGCCGATGCCGGTGCCGAAGGCCTTCGCGGCGGCCTCCTTGGCGGCGAACCGGGCGGCGAGGTGGGTGGCGGGGCGGGCCTGGGACTGGGCGTACTGCACCTCGTGGGAATGAAAGATGCGCCGGAGGAAGCGGTCGCCGAATTTCCTGATCGAGTCCTCAATGCGATTGATTTCGACAAGATCCATCCCGAGGCCGAGCAATCGTTCGGTGCTCACCGGTCGGAAATCGCCTGAAGAAAGTCCCGCACGCTTCGCTCCAGGCCGACGGCGAGAGCATGGCTGACCAAGGAGTGGCCGATGTTCAGGGTGTGCAGCTGGGGGATCGTGAGAAGTTCCGGCAAGTTGGAAAGGCGGAGGCCGTGGCCGGCGTTCACCTGCATTTTCAGCCCCCGGGCCTGTTCAGCCGCCTTGGCCAAACGGCCGAGTTCAGTTTTGCGGCTGGCGGTATCGGCATCGGCAAATCGGCCGGTGTGCAACTCGATGACGGAGGCACCGAGGGCGGCGGAGGCGGCGACCTGGTGGGGATCGGGATCAATGAAGAGGCTGACGAGCATGCCGGCAGCGCGGAGTTTTTGAATCACCGGGCGAAGGGTATTTTGCTGGCCGGCCGCATCAAGGCCGCCCTCGGTGGTGACCTCAGCACGGTTTTCAGGGACCAGGCAGACTTCGGAGGGCTTGAGCTTAAGGGCGAACGCCACCATCGCCGGGGTGGCGGCCATTTCGAGGTTGAGTTTGTCACGGAATTCCCGGGCGAGACGCAGAACATCGTCGTCTTGAATGTGGCGTCGGTCTTCGCGCAGGTGGACGGTGAGGGAGTGGGCACCGGCGGTCAGGCAGATGCGGGCGGCGATCAGGGGGTCGGGCTCCGGGGAGGAGGCGGCCGCATAGGCGCGGTAGCGGGCCTGCCGAAGCGTGGCCACATGGTCGATATTCACGCCCAAGCGGGTCATGCGGATAGAATATCAGCCCCTTGAGGGCAAGTTGAGGCGGAAGTTGGCCGTTCGTCCGCGCTTCCGGCAGGGCTAGGGTGAAAAGGATGAAGGCGGAGGAAATCATCTTGGCCCAGAGGGTCTTGGAGGCGGGCCGGCCGGTCGTCAAAGATGAGTTGCTGAGGGTGCCGGACGAATCGCGGGACTGGCAAGGGGAGCTGCGGGAGGCCGGGCTGGAAAAAGTCCACGAGCGGGAGGTCCAGCTGGCCCCGGTGGTGGCGGCAATGCGCCAACGAGGTTTGGGAGTGGACGAGAGAAAACTGGCCACGCTGGCCAAACTGGCGGAAAAAAACCGGGAGGAGGCGGAGCGGAAGGTGAAGGAGATGCTCGGAGCGGGGTGCAATCCGCGCAGCCCCAAGCAGGTGAAAGAGGCGTTGGCCAAGCGGGGGCTGAAACTCAATTCAACCGACGAGGTGGCGCTGGTGATGAGCGGGGACGCGGCGGCGGCGGAGGTGCTCCGAAGCCGGGCGGCGGAGAAACGGGCGCAAATGATCAAGGCCTATGGCGAGGCGGTGGGAAAGGACGGCCGGATTCACGCGGATTTTGACCCGTTAGGAACGGCGACCGGGCGTTTTTCCTGCCGGGAACCGAATTTGCAGAACGTGGGGCGGGACGCGGCGATGAGGTCCTGCTTCGTGGCGGGCCCGAAAAAAGTGTTGGTCATGGCTGACTACACGCAGGTGGAGCTGCGGGTGGCGGCGTTTCTGGCGAAAGAGGAGGCGATGCTGGCGGCTTTTCGGTCGGGCGAGGACATCCATGCATTGACCGCGGCGAAGTTGACGGGGCAGGACCCCAAGGGGATCGGCGAGGAGACAAGGAAGCTGGCCAAAGCGGTGAACTTTGGCTTGTTGTACGGAATGTCCGCCCGGGGTCTGGCGGAGTACGGCCGAATTTCCTTCGGGCTGAAACTTGAGGAGAAGGAAGCACGCGAGTTTCGAAAAAAATTTTTCGAGGCGTATCCCGCCCTCCAGCGCTGGCATGACCAGGCGCGGCAGTCGGCGGAGGACCCGAAAGTAGCAGAGGTCCGCACCCTTTATGGCAGGCGGCGATGGCTTCCGCCGCCCGGCGGGAGGATGGATTGGGCGAGATTTACGGCCTTGGTCAATACCCCGGTGCAGGGAACGTGCGGGGATGCCTTGAAGCAGGCGATGGTGGCTTTGGCAGACGCACCCCTGGTCAGCACGGTGCATGACGAACTGATCCTAGAAGTACCGGAGCGGGAGGCGGCGGCGATGGCGGTTCGGGTGGTGGCGGCGATGCGGGCCGGTTTTGCGGGCCTGGTTCCAGAGAATTTGATCACCGTGGCGGTCCGGCAGGCGACCCATTGGGGCGGATAAAGTTGTTCCCAAGCTAAAAACAGGGGGGCAAGACCAGGGTTGCCCCCCCTTGTCGGAATTCCATACGATTGAGGAGTATGTCGGAAAATACTCCGATCCCGTCCGTGCTCTCCAAAGAAATGTTGCTGGAGATTGGCGGATGGCGGGCGATGCAGGAGGGGCGCTCGCTCTGGGAGGCGGGGAAGGTGATGTCGGCAGAATGGATTGACCCGATTTTGGGCGGGGTGGTGCAGGCGGGGACGGGTACGGTGAATGCGCGGCTGAAATTGGGGAAGCGTTTGGCGGATGTGGAGAACCTCTGCAGTTGCCGGCAGGCCCGGGAATACGGAACGGTTTGCCCCCATGTGATTGCCCTCAGCCTGAAATACCTGGAGCGCAACGGAAAAGCGGCGACAGCCCCGGCGCCCCGCCTTAACGGACAGTTCGCCGGACCGGTGGCCGCGGCGGCGCGGGCGCTGGCCCCGCGGTTTCCCCGGGTGTTGGGGCAACTGGCCGGCAAGGGATCGAAGCCCCTGGCACTGGAAGTGCACCTGCCGCTGGAACTGGGCAAAGCCTGGCGGGCGGGGAAAATCCCGCTGACCGTGGAGGCCTCGATCGACGGCGGACCGACCAAAAGTTTGGACGCGGTGCCGGTGGACAAGGTGGAGCCGTATGTGGTGGATGAGTCCGACGCGGGCTTGCTGACCATGTTGGAAAAGATGGAGGGGGCTTCGGTGCATGGCGAAGCGGAGCTGACGGCGGCCGACCGGGATTTTTTCTTTCCGGTGCTGCTGGGCCATCCGCGCGTATTCGTCGGGCGCCGCAAGCACCTGGCGGTAAGCCGGGCCGTGGAAGGCACCCGCCTGAAAGCGGACCTGGATGAAGCCGGTGTGCTGCATCTGGAAATGATTCCCGCGCCCGCCGGTCCGGAGGCGAGCGAGATTCTGGAGGCTCACCAGGGACGCTGGCGGTTGCATGGAGAGCATTTGGAGCTGCTCGACAGTCTGCCGCCGGCCTACGAGGGGTTGCGCAAGGGGCCCCGGTCGGTGGCCCGGGAAGGTCTGGCCAATTTTCTACAGCGGGAATTACCTCTGCTGGAAAGGCACGTCCGTTTGGAGGCCGGGGAGAAGTTGCGGCAGCTCCATTTCGAAACGATGTTGCCGAAATTCCGGGTGGAATTGGACGGCCTGCTTTCGGGCATCAGCTGTCAGTTGGAAGCGGTCTATGGGAACGAAAAGCACGTCCTTACGGGCATGCCGGGGCAGAACGAGGGAATCGATTCCTGGGTGCCCGATGCCTCGGATCCGCGCCGGTATCGGGTGCGCGGCCGTGAGGCCGAGCGGGTGGCCCAGCGGGAGCTGCTGGGCGCCGGATTTTTACCCGGGCAGCGGGCGGCGGAGCGCTACACCTTGGCGGGGGAAGGGAAAGTGGGGGCATTTTTGGCGAATGTCCTGCCACGATGGCGCAAGAAGTGGGAAGTAAGAATGACCCCGCGGATGGAGTCGTTATTGGGCCGGTGCGACTACATCGCACCCGAGATCACCCTGCGTGACACCGGGGGGTCCTGGCTCACCGTGGAGGTGGATTTTAAATCAGGCAGCGGCAAGGACTCCCTGTCCCCAGCGGAGGTTCAACGGCTGCTCCAGACCGGGCTAAGCCATCATCGGTTGGAGGGCGGCCGCATTGCGTTGGTGCCCACCGATGAGGTGGCGGAGTTTGGCGAGGTGCTCCGGGATTGCCAGGTCCGGCAGGACGGAAATCGTTACCGGCTGGAAAAGCGTTACCGTGGCTACTTCGGGGAGGCGCTGAAGGGAACCGGCTGGGGATACAACGGGCGCTCCAACTGGAAACCGCCGGAGGAACTGGTGCATTTCGAGGAGGCGAAGTTGCCGGCTCGGCTGGAAAAGATCGTCCGCCCCTACCAAAAGGAGGGTATCGGTTGGCTGCAATATCTTGCGCGCAACCATTTTGGCGGAGTGCTGGCAGATGAGATGGGGTTGGGTAAAACCCTGCAGACCCTGGCCTTTCTGGAACTCCGTCGGGCCGCCACGAAATCCAAACTGCCGTGTCTGGTGCTTTGTCCGACCAGTCTGGTGATCAACTGGATGGATGAGGGCAAAAAGTTCGCTCCCGAATTGAAAATGCTTGCGCTGTACGGGGCGGGCCGGAAGGGGCTTTTTTCCAAGATCCCGGATCATGACCTGGTGGTGACCAGCTATGCGTTGCTCCGCCGGGACATTGCGGAGTATGAAAAGCTGGAGTTTGACGCGATTGTGCTCGACGAGGCGCAGAGCATTAAAAATCGGACCAGCCAAACAGCGGTCTCGGTCAAAAAGTTGGTGGGAGAGCAGCGGATGGTGCTGACCGGCACCCCGCTGGAAAACTCCCTTTTGGATCTTTGGTCGATCTTTGACTTTTTGATGCCGGGATATTTGGGCACGGCCACCGATTTCCGGGACCGCTATGAAATCCCGGTCGCCAAGCTGGGGGACGAGCGTGCCCAGAACCGTTTGCGGCAGCGGGTCCGTCCGTTCCTGCTGCGTCGGACCAAATCGGAAGTAGCCAAGGATCTTCCCGCCAAGATCGAGCAGGTGGCGTGGTGCGAGATGACCGACGAGCAAAAAGGCGTCTACCGCCAAATCCTGGAAGAGGGACGCAAGCAGGTCAGTGAGCTCTCAGGCAAGGAGTCGGGGGGGCGAGACCGGATCGCGGTCCTTACCGTCCTGATGCGGTTGCGCCAGGCCTGCTGCCACTTGGGGTTGCTGCCCCAGAACGGCAAAACCTGGACTGAGCCTTCCGGGAAAATGGAGTATTTCCTCGATCGTCTGGAAGAGGCCATTTCCGGAGGCCACCGGATGCTAGTTTTCAGTCAGTTTGTTTCCATGCTCAAGTTGGTTCAGGCGGAGCTCAATCGTCGTAAGATCCCGCATTGCTACTTGGACGGGGCCACGGTGGACCGGGCGGGGGAGGTGGATCGTTTTCAGCGCAACCAGGAGCTTCCGGTCTTTCTGATCAGTCTTAAGGCGGGCGGGACAGGATTAAATCTGACCGGGGCCGACACGGTGATCCATTTTGATCCGTGGTGGAATCCGGCAGTGGAAGAGCAGGCCACGGCGCGGGCCCATCGCATCGGGCAGAACAAGATCGTCAGCTCCTACAAGCTGATCGCCCGGGACACGGTGGAAGAAAAAATCGTGCGATTACAGGAAAGGAAGAAGGAGTTGTTTCGCGGGACGCTGGTGAGCGAAGAAGATTTCGTCCGGGGCCTGAGCTGGCAGGAATTACAGGGATTGCTCGAATAAGAGACCTGCACCGTAGAGGACTTGAACCTCTGACCTCCACCGTGTCAAGGTGGCGCTCTACCACTAAGCTAACGGTGCGTTGCGAAGGAAAACCGTATCATGGTTTGGGTTTCAGGGGAGCAGGAAAATCCCCCGGCGGCCCGGAGGCCTCAGGTTAAATCCGCGATGGCCGACATGATGGCGTCGGCAAACTTTTGAAGATCGTCCCGGTTTTTGGAATTTCCGGAAAAGCGGAGGGGTTTCCCAAAAACCACGCGGATGGGGCGAAAGGGTTTCCAGCCGCCGCCGCGGGGCATGGCCTCGCGGGAACCAAAGAGATGAACAGGAACCACGGGGGTGCCGGACCGGGCGGCAATCATGGCGATGCCCGGCTCGCCCCTGCCCAGGCGGCCGTCCAGTGTCCGGCTGCCTTCCGGAAAAAGGACCAAGGTGCCCTGGCTTTGCAGGACCTCGAAAACCCGTTTGAGCGAGGAAGGGCCCGGGGATTCCTGATTCACGGGAATCGAGCCGACCGAAGGTAAAAGCCAGGAGCCAATCGGGGGTGCGAACAGGGTGTGACGGGCGAGGTAGTGGGTGACCCGGGGCACCAGGCAGCCCACGGCGGGCGGATCGAGATAGCTGGCATGGTTGGGGGCGAGGATCAGCGGCCCAGGCGGCAAAGCCTCCATGCCGCGACCGCGGATAAAATGAAAAGTCCGGAAGAAGCAGTAGGAGGTCAGGCGGCAGCAGTGAAACCAGAGGGGGCAAACCTTCATGGAACCGTCGGGGCGGGCTGCCGGGCGGCTCGGACCCGGCTGACGATGAGATCCGCAAGGGAGCGGGCATCGGCGGCGCCGCTGTCCAAAAGAATGGCGTCCGCGGCCCGCAGGAGCGGCGCGGCTGCGCGGGAGGAGTCCAACTGGTCCCGGGCGGCGAGGTTATCGCGCTCTCCTTGTTTATGCCGTCGTTCAGCCCGGACCTTGGGGCACGCATCGATGAAAAATTTGTAAGGGCTGTCGGAGCAGACGACGGTGCCGATATCGCGTCCCTCCATGACAAGAGGGGCGGCCAAGCGGAGTTTCCGTTGGACGTTGACAAGATACTCGCGCAATTCGGGGAGTGCGGAAACCGGGGACACGGCGGCGTTGACCTCGGGCAGGCGGGTGCAGGGAAGGAGGTCGCGTTTTCCCTCCCGCAGCGCGATTTCCTTGTTGCGGATTTCCGCATGGAAATCGACCTTGGCCAGCAGCTGACGAATGCGTTCCCGGGACGTCGGATCATATCCGGCCTCCAGGGTCAGAAAGGTGAAGGCCCGGTACATCGCCCCGGTGTCGACATAGACAAAGCCGAGATCCCGGGCGACCAGGCGAGCCACGGTGCTTTTGCCCGAGGCGGCCGGCCCGTCGATGCAGATGACCGGATGCAGCATCTTTTAGCGGCCCAGTTCTTGGAGCAGGGCGATCTGTTTGGCAAACCCCGGGTAGCTGGTTTCGATGCAATCGGTGTCTTTCACCACGGTGCGGCCCTTGGCGAGCAGACCGAGGATGGCGCAGGACATGGCAATGCGGTGGTCGCCATGGCTTTCCACCTCGGCGCCCACGAGGGATCGCCCGCCTTCAATGGCCAGGCCATCCGGGCGCTCTTCGACCGGCACACCAAACAGCCGCAGGTTTTTGGCCATCACGGCCAAGCGATCACTCTCCTTGTGGCGCAGCTCTGCGGCGTCGCGGATTTCGGTAATCCCTTGGGCGAGAGCCGCCGCGGCGGCGAGAATGGGGATTTCGTCAATCAATGCGGGAATTTCCTTTCCGCCCACGCTGGTGGCGCGAAGTTTCTGGCCGCCCTCGACGTAGACGGTGCCCATCGGCTCCGGCAGGGGTTCCTCCACCTTTTCCACGATGCCGGCACCCATGCGCAGCAAGGCAGAGAGCAGGGCCGTGCGGGTGGGGTTGAGGCCGAGGCGGCGAAGGGTCAGGCGGGCACCGGGCAGGCCGGCGGCCAAGACGATCCAAAAGGCCCCTGAGGAAAAATCGCCAGGAACCTCCAGGTCGGTTCCTTCCAACCGCTGAGGGCCGTGCATGATGAGGTGGTTCTTTTCGCGGCGAAAGGTCGCGCCGAAGGCGGGTAGCAGACGCTCGGTATGGTCGCGGGAGAGGGAGGGTTCGGAAAAATCGGTTTTTCCTCTGGCGAAGAGGGCAGCAAGCAGGACACAGGACTTTACTTGCGCGCTGGCGACGTGGCTTCGGAACGTTGTCGCCTTGAGGGAGGACCCGCGGATGTTCAGGGGAGGACGATCGTCCTTGCCTTCGCAGAGGATTTCCGCGCCGAACAACCGGAGTGGCTCGGTGATCCGGGCCATCGGCCGTCGGCTCAGGGAAGCGTCTCCAAATAGTCGGGTGGTGAAAGGTTGGGCGGAGAGGATGCCGGCCAGCAGGCGCATGGTGGTGCCACTGTTGCCGCAGTCGATCGCTTCCGAGGGAGCGAGGAGTTGGCCGTTGCGGCCTTCTATGACCACCTCGTCCGGGGCGAGGCGATCGATGCGGGCGCCGAGGGCCTGGAAGGCGTGGAGGGTGGAGAGGCAATCCTCGCCGGGGAGAAAGCCGCGGATGCGGGTGGTGCCATGGGCAATTCCGCCGAACATCACCCCGCGGTGGGAGATGCTTTTGTCTCCGGGGACGGAAAATTCTGCCTGCAGTTTGTGGAGAGGGCGGATTTCCAGCTGGCTCATGGACTGGGAAGAGTGCGCCGGATTTCCGCGGCTTCTTCCAAAAATTTTGTGAGGGTCGCCGCGTCCTGGTTGGCCAGCGCTTTCTCCAGTTTCTGCAATCCCGTGCGGAACTCCGCGAGGCTGGCCAGAACCTCCCGGCGGTTGCCAAGAAGGATTTCCGCCCACATGGCGGCGGGACCGGCGGCGACGCGGGTGGTGTCGCGGTAGCCGGAGCCAGCCAAGGGCAGGGCAGCCAGGCCGGCGGCGCGGACGAGGGTGGCGGCCAACGCGTGGGGAAGGTGGCTGATGCGGGAGACCAGGCGGTCGTGTTCCTCCACGGCGAGTTCGACCACCCGGCCGCCCAGGGATTTCCAAAATCCGGCTGCGTCGTGGATGGTTGGGGCGGGGGTGGAGGAGGTGGGGGTGAGGATGATGGTGGCCTTCTGAAAGAGGTCGGCGCGGGCGGCGGCGAAGCCGGAATCCTCCGAGCCGGCCATCGGGTGAGAGCCAATCCAGCGGGCGCGCCCCTGGAGAAGCGGAGCCACGTCCTTTTCCACGGGGGCTTTGACGCTGGCGACATCAGTGACAAGGGTGTGGGTGGAGAGGTGCGGAAGCAGGGAACGGACCAGTGAGGACAGCGCGGAGGCCGGTGCGCCGAGCAGGACCAGGTCGGATCCGGCGACGGCAGACCAATCCGTGCCCACTTTGGCCTTGGGCAAGGCTTGGTGAATGGGGGCGAGGGACTCTTTCCGGCGGGACCAAATCACCAACTCCGCTTTCGGAAAGGCTTGGGTGGCGGCCAGAGCGACGGAACCCCCGAGCAGGCCCGGGGCCAGAATGGAAATCTTGGCCGGTTTCATGAACCGGCGGGCAGGGTGCCGGGCAAGGCTTCCTCGAGCCGGGCCATTTGTTCCGGGGTGCCAATGGAAATGCGGATCCAGCCAGGCAACCGGTAACTGCGCAATGGACGGACGATGAGGCCGCGTTTTTGCAAGTTGCGGAACACGGCGTCCCCGTCGCCGACCTCGACCATGACGAAGTTGGCGGTGCCGGGCACAAAGCGGAGGCCAAGCTCTTTGAGAAACGAGTGGAGCCTTGCCAGACCGTGGTGGGTGAGGGCAACGGTCTTGCGGATGTGCTCGGTGTCGGCCAAGGCGGCGAGGGCGGCGGACTGGGCGGGCGAGGAGGTGTTGAAGGGCTGGCGGGATTTTTGCAGGACGGCGGCAATGTCCGGGCGGGCGAGGCCGTAGCCGATGCGCAGTCCGGCGAGGCCCTGGACTTTGGAAAAGGTACGGAGCACAACCACGGGGCGACCTTCCTGGACCCAGCGAACGGACGGCGGGGGATCGGGGAGGAATTCATAATAGGCCTCGTCAAGAATGAGCAGAGGTCCGGCGGGGAACTTCTCGACAAAAGCGGCGAGTTCCGCGTTGGGGATTCGGGTCCCCGTGGGGTTGTTGGGCGAAGCCAGGAAGACGAGGCGCACCTCGGCAGGGAGGCGGGCGACGAATCCGGCAAGGTCGTGGTGGTAATCGCGATCCGGCACCTCCTCGAAAGGGACGCCGAAAAGTTTCGCCATGAGACCGTAAACGGCAAAGGCATAGGCCGAAGCCAATACCTTGCCCTCCCCTGGCCGGGTGAAGGCGTGATAGCAGAACTCAATGATTTCGTTGGAGCCGCAACCCAGGACGACGTGATCCCGGGTGAGGCCGTGGAGCTTGGCAATGGCGTCGCGCAGGGCAAGGCCACCGCCGTCTGGATAAAGGTGGGTGTGGGCAAGACCGTTGCGGATGGCCTCGAGGGCGGAGGGGGAAGGGCCGAGTGGATTTTCGTTGGAGGCAAGTTTGGCGATCTGGGAAGGATCGAGGCCGTGCTCACGGGCCACGTCCGCGATGGGCCGACCGGGCTCGTAGGGGACGAGATTTTCCAGGTAGGAGTTGGGTCGAGGAGTCATGGGATCAATTTCAAGAGGGGATTGCATGCAGACTGGAGCAAGGCGTCAAGGACGCCAAGGAACGGACAAGGTTTGGCGGGAGCGAAAGCGGTCGAGGGCGCGGCGGAGTTGGGGATCGCGGGCGGCGAGGCAGGCGGCGGCAAAGAGGGCAGCGTTAACCTGACCGGCTTGACCGGCGGCGAAAAAGGGACCCGCAGCCGTTTTGCTCAGTTTACGGAAAAGGGCCAAAGTACGGGCAGGGGTAGTGGCCTTGGGAACAAGGAGCGGAGCCGGTTTGCCCGACGGTCCCGCTTTCCCGGGCTGGGGGGAAGATGCGCTGGCGATGGTAAGGGAGCCGTCGGCGGTGATGCGCAGGCCGAGACGGCGCAGGGTGCGGGCGGTCTCGGGCAAAGCGCGCGGGGAAAGGAGTTGAACGGAACCAGCCATAGTTTTCCAGCCTAGCGGAAAACCGGCCCCCGCCTCAACTGGAAGCACTCTGGTAGCGGCGGAGTCCTAAACGGAAAAAGAGGGTGGAAGCGATGGCCACCCCGAGCCCCGAAAGCAGGAAAAGAAAGATCGGACCGGGATCGAGTCCGCGGATGAGGGTGGAGGCGGGCACATTGGCCACGAGCAAAAGAGGAATGGCGAAGGTAAAAAAGATCCGAAACCAGCCGGCGGCGGCTTCCCGCGGAATCCGGGCCACGTGGAAGATGGTATAGTAGCCGAGCAAGACGGACTCGGCCTGGATGATCCAGAAGGTGAGGGAGACGAGTCCCATCAGGATGGCGTAGTGGACGAGGAGGCCGGCAACGATCAAGCCAAGGTAGGCCGCCAGTGCCAAGGCGGAGGGATGGAGGCCAAGGGCATAAACCGAACCGGCCAGAACCACGGCGGCGATCGAGCCATTGGCAAGCGGACCGATCTCCAGATGGGAGGTGCTGACCAGGAAGGCGGGCGGGGCGGGTTTGAGCAGGATGAAATCGAGTTTGCCGGTACGAACCAGTTCCGGAAGCTTGCTCAAGCCGGGCATAAGAAAAGCGGTGAAGATCTGCATGACCAACTGGTTGGTGGCGACAAGGATGATCATTTGGTCCCGGTTCCATCCCGCCACCTCGTCGACGTGATGATAAATGACCCCGATGAAGGCGAGTTGAATGATGAACCAGGCCAGTTCCACAGCGACCCAGACAAAAAAGCTGGCCCGAAACATCAGTTCACGGGTGGCGGCATAGCGGACTTGGAGGAGCCAAAGGCGAAGAAGTTTCATTTAGCCTCCGGCGGCGGTGTAACGGCGTAGGCCGGCCTTCCAGATAAAATGAGCCAACACCAAAAAGAAAATGGCCCAGCCGTATTGCAGGCCCAGGCCCACTCTCCATGCCTCGTCGGTCAGGTGGCCGCAGAGGGCGGCGGTGGGGAACCAGTACTCGTAGGCGAAGGGGAGCAGGCGGACGACGGCGAAGATCGGTGCCGGCAGGAGATCCAGCGGGAAGACATGGCCGCCGGCAAGGTACTCCAGCGCGTAAATGAGAAAAATGAGGGCACTGACCTCCAGCAACCAAAAGGCGCAGAGGGAAAGACAGAGGGTCATGCTGAATTGCAGCAAGGCGGAGCCCAGCAGGGCGGGCAGACCGTGGACCAGGTGGAGGGACCCGAGATCCAAATCGACCACCCGGGAAAGAATGAAAAGGCAGAGTGAAACGGGAAGGAGGGCGGCGACAAAGTAAGCGCAGCGTCCGGCGGCAAAGAGGGTCGCGCGGTAAAGGCCGTAGGGCAAAGGGCGGAGCAGGATGGGGTTCAGGGCTCCTTCGCGGATTTCGGTGGCGATCTGGAAATCATCGTCGGACGGCTGGGAAACGGCCTCCACCACGAGAAGCACGGCGTAGTAGGTAAGAATACCGGCGAAAGTGTAATTTCCGACCGTCGCACGGTCGCCAAAGACCGCCCCCCAAAACACGAACGACACGAGCAGAGGCAGGGCGCTGAATGCGGCCCGCAAAAAGTAGTTCCAGCGGTAGGTGAGCTGGCGTTGCAGACCGACAGAAAAGACGGCCGGAAGAGCGCGGAGCGAGGCGGTCAACGCTTTCGCCGGAGGTGGGTAGGAAGAATCCCAAGCTCGAGTCGGTATTTGGCGATGGTGCGGCGAGCGACGGGAATGCCACGCTCTTTGAGAAGCTCCTCCAGGGTGGCATCGGAGTAGGGCTTTTCAGGATTCTCGCGGCCGACGATCTCCGCGAGAATTTCCTTGGCGCTGGTGTTGGCCACCGCGGGTCCCTGGCCACTTTCGCCCCCGACGGCGGTGGCGAAAAAGAAACGCAGTGGGACCACCCCGAAGGGTGTCCGAACGTATTTATTGGCGACGGCCCGGCTGACGGTGGTTTCGTGGACGCCAATCTCGGCGGCGGCGTCGGTCATGGTCAGGGGGCGCAAGGCGGCGGGGCCTTTTTCAAAGTAGGCGGCCTGCCGCCGGCCGATCACCGCGAGGAGTTTTTGCAGGGTTTGCTGCCGGCGCTCGAGGGCCTGGAGCAGAAAGCGGGCGGATCGAATCCGCTCTTTGAGATAGGTGCGGGTTTGTTCGTCCGCGGAGCCGTCACCCAGCAAGTCTTTGTAAAGGTCACTGATGCGGAGGCGGGGAAGAAGATCACTTTCCAGCTGGGGAAGCCAGTGATCCCCGTCGCGGACAAAAGAGGCTTCCGGGCGGACAACGAGGTCGGGGCGGTCGGGGGCGAAGGCGGCGCCAGGGCGGGGCGAGAGCTTGGCGATGGCTTCGGAGGCGGCGAGGACGGAGTCCACCGGGACGGAAAGCCGCGCGGCGATATCGGTGAACTTGCGTTTGCCAAGCAGTTCGAAGTGTTCCCGAACGATGCGGGCTTCCAAGGAGTCGTCCCGGCCGCGGGCATGGAGCTGGAGGAGCAGGGCTTCGGGGAGGGTGCGGGCGCCAATGCCGGGCGGGTGGAAGGACTGAACCAAGGTGAGCGCCTGGGTGGCGGTCTCCCCGGAAATTTGAGCAGCCCGGGCAATGTCCCCCAAGTCCGTGCGCAGGAAGCCCTCCTCATCCAGATTTCCGATAATTTCGCTGGCGGCGGCGCGCAGGTCCGGGGAAGTGGTGGTGAAGGCGAGCTGAGATTCGAGGTGCTCGGACAGGGATTCGGGGCGAATGGTGGATTCGAGGATGGCCTGTTTGGGATCGAGCTTGGCGCGATCGGATCGATGGGAAGTGATGGGCCAGTCCGCATCAGCTTCGGGCGAGTCCGTTTCCTCTGATTCCGGTGGGGTGGCCTCGGTCAACTCGGCGGGAGGCTCCTCCTCCAAGACGGGGTTGGTTTGAAGCTCGGTTTGGAGAAGGTTTTGCAGTTCGAGGGCAGGGGTCTGCAACAGCTGAAGGGATTGCTGGACCTGGGGCGAGATGGTGGTGGTCTGACGCAGGCCGGTTTGAAGGGAAATCGACATAGGGAGGATTTTGGGATTGGGGTCGGCCTGAAAAAAGGCAAAAGACACCATGGCCGAAGTGATTCTGACGGTATTGGGCAGCGGGAGCCGCGGGAACGCCTTGCATCTCGAGTACGGCGGGCGGGCGATCCTGGTGGACGCGGGGCTGAGCGCAAAGCAGTTGGAGGGACGCTTGGAGCAGGTGGAGGCGGTTCAGGCAGATTTGCTGGGGGTGATCCTGACCCACGAGCACGCGGATCACACCTCCGGTCTCAAGACGTTCCTCAAAAAAAGAAAAATCCCGGTGTACGCATCCCATGGAACCAAAGAGGCGCTGGAGCCCCTCTTGGCCACGGTGGTGTGGAAATCCTTTGAGGCAGGCGCCGAGCTGGTGGTGGGGGATTTCCAAATCGAGACATTCCCGGTGCCGCATGATGCGGCCGAGCCGATCGGCATGAGGGTGACGGTCGGCAAGATCAGGATCGGATTAATTTCTGATCTGGGTTTCGTGACGAAGTTGGTGGTGGAGAGACTGAAGGGCTGCCATGCGCTGGTTTTGGAATCGAATTACGACGAGGGGATGTTGCGGAAGGAGGAAAAAAGGCCGTGGTCGGTAAAACAGCGGATTTCGGCCCGGCACGGGCATTTATCCAACGGGGCGGCGGCGCAGTTGGTGGAGGCGGTGGCCGGTCCGGAGTTGCGGGAAGTTTTTCTGGGGCATATCAGCGAGGATTGCAACCGGCCGGAGTTGGCCCGCCAAGCGATGGAAAAGGCGTTACGGAACGCGGGTCGAACGGGAGTGCGCATCCACGAGACCTCCGCGCACCGGGCGGGGGAAAGGGTGGGGATTGCTGCGGGGGAATAGGATTGATTTAAGGGTGGGGGCGGAGGATGATTTTTCGACGCGGGCGTAACTCAGTTGGTAGAGTGCAACCTTGCCAAGGTTGATGTCGAGGGTTCGAATCCCTTCGCCCGCTCCAACTCCTTTTAAACTTGATGAACTTTCTCTGGGGCAATTCGGTCGCGCTCTCCTGGATGTGGGGACTGGGGCTGTTTTTCAGTGTCCAGTTCTCCCTGCAGTACGGCCTTTTCGGGCTCCTGACCTTTGCGATTCCCAACGCGCTGGGTTTGATGGTATTCGGCGGGCTGACCCAGTTGATTGCCAAGCGGGCCGGAAACGGGCCGGATGCGCTGGGTTCATTTTTTGCGAACTGGTCCCGGCCTTACCGATTCGTTTTCTTTCTTTATCAGGTGCTCGCGATCACTTTGACGGTCTTTGCCCTCATCCGGTACGGATGGCAGCCCTTGGGTTTGGAGCCGGCGGGCCTCTACCTGCTTTTGACGCTCCTGGTTACGCTGGCCGCGGCCACCTTGTTTGGGGAGGAGTTCGACATTCGCCGGATCAAGTTCAGTCACGGGGTCCTGGGTTTGAGCGCCTTGGTGGCGGCGGGCGTACTTTGGTTTCAATTGCCCTCGATAGGTAAGGGTCAACCGATCCTGGCCGGGGCCAATCCTTTCCTCGGGCTGAATTTCTGGGGCTACGCGATCCCCATTTGTGTGGGACTCACCCTGGGTCCTTGGCTGGATTTGCAGCAGTGGCAAAGAGCCATTCAGATCCAACGAGAGGGGAAGTCGCCCCTGCTCAGTTATCTGATCGGGGGATTCCTTTTTTTCCTTTTCCTGCTGGCCCATGGAACTTTGGCCCTTTGGGTGGCCGGTCAGATGGGTGGGGCTTCCTTGCGGCAGGGGATCGACGGATTGGCCTATGGGCAGGATGAGATCACCCGTTTTCTGTGGGGCGTGGCCGCCCTGCATCCGTGGGCTTTCGGGGCCTACGCGGTGGCTTTGTTCATCATGACCCTGACCACGCTGGACAGCGGCTACATCGCCTTACGCTGGCATCTGAGCAAATCGGGCGGGGCGGGTCGGCCGTTCCCGCTGAGTTTGTTGCCGGAGGGGCTGCTGGCGTCGCCCGTGCCGGTGCTGGTGTTCTCGGGACTTTTCACTTTGGCCGCGGTGTATTTGCGGCTGGAGCTGGAATATTTCATGATTTTCTACGCCACGTTCTTTGTGGGGTATGCGGCCTTGGCGCTGGTGCGGGCCTTTCACACGGGACAAGGGAACGCCCTGCCGCAAATCAAGATGTTCTGTGTGGGGAGCGTGGCGGTGGTGATCTTTGCCTACGGCTACTTCCTTTCCAACCCGTGGGGCATGATTTTCGGATCCGTTTTACCGGTCGGCTATATCGGCTGGATGCTGCTGAAGCCGGGAGCCGGCCACGAGTTTGTAAAAGGGGTGGAGGAGTTAGAAGGAACCGCGGCCGGCCCCACGGGGCCGCTGGTGGTGCCGCCGGAGAAGGAAGAACGCGTGGAACCCGGGAGGGTGGTGCCGTTTCCCAAACAAGACGGCGGGATCACCACCGATCTGTTCGGTCACTTTGAGGGCAAATGGTTTGTCCACTCGTTTGTGGCGACGTATGCGGACACCAATTCGGTGGGAAATGTCTATTTTGGAATGTATGCGATGTGGGTGGGCAAGACCCGGGAGCTGTTCTTCAACCGCTGCCTGCCCAAGTTCAACCTCAAGACCACCCCCTACTACATTTTGACGCGCTCTTTTGAGCACAAGTTTATGCGGGAGACGCGGGAGTTTGAGCGGGTGAGCGTAAAAATCAAAGTCGGGGAGTACAATCGGAAGTTTGTCACCTTGGAGCACGCCATCTTTGATTCGGCAGGCAACCAACTGGGCAAGGGCAAGCAGCAGCTGATTTTTGTCTCCTCGGGAGATTACAAACTCCTCGATATTCCTGACGAGGTCTACGAAGCGTTTGTGGCGTACGCCTAAGCGCCGAGTGATTTAGCGGCCGAGTTGGCGGGCCCGGGCAAGTGCGGTTTCCCGGTCGGCGAATTTTCCTTCCAGCTGCTCGTCCATGAGTTGAGCCAACATCTCGCCCATTTTTGGTCCCGGGGGGATGCCGATTTCCTGTAGATCGTGACCGGTGACGAGGGGCTGCGGCTTAATTTCCTCCTTGGAAAATTCGGACTGTTTGGCGATCAGAAAGCGGTGGATGTCCAGTTCGCCGTGACTGGCGGTGCAGTCAGCCCGGTGCAACTCCAGTTCCTCGGCAAAGGTGGGTCGGGCCAAGAGCCGCTTCAGGGTGCTCACCCGCATCTGCGGGGCATCCTTAAAGGCCATGTGGTTGGCGATGCAGGCGACGATGGCCCCAACATCGTCATTGGAAAAGCGGAGCCGACGCAAAATCTCCTCGGCCATCCGGGCGCCAACTCCTTCATGGCCAAAGAAACGGATCCTTCCGGACGGTTCGGTGCGGGAGGTGCGGGGCTTGCCGACATCGTGCAATAGCGCGGAAAGGGCGAGCACAGGGGAAGGATTTTTCAGGTGAGTAAGGAGCAGTCGCGTATGGACCCAAACGTCACCCTCGGGATGGTGTTCGGGGGATTGGGCGCAGCCGCGCATTTCCAGGAGTTCCGGCAACCAAACGGCGATCAGGCCGGAGTCGTGCAGCAGGTCCAGGCCACGGGCCGGATCAGCGCTGGTGAAAATTTTCACCAACTCGTCCCGGACGCGTTCGGGAGCAAGGTTTTTGGATTCCGGAGTAAGACCGACCAGGGCCTTCCAAGTGTTGGTTTCGATCGTGAAACCCAGCTGGACGGCGAAACGGATGGCGCGGAAGAGGCGCAGGCGATCCTCGGTGAAGCGGGAAGCGGGATCGCCGATGGCGCGGATGGTTTTGGCATCGAGATCGGCGCGCCCTTGGACGTAATCCAGCACCGTGTTCTTCAGCGGATCGAAGAACATGCCGTTAACGGTGAAGTCGCGTCGTTTGGCGTCTTCCTCGGCGGTGGTGAAAGTGACCGAGGAGGGACGGCGACCGTCGAGGTAAGGGCCATCCACGCGGAAGGTGGCGATTTCAAAGACAGGGTCGCCTTGCTTGAGCCGGATGACGCCGAAGGCCTTGCCTTGGGGGTCCGAAGCCTTCGGGAAGATTGTTTGCACTTGGTCCGGCGTGGCGGAGGTGGCGATGTCGATATCGGGGTAGGGCCGGTTCAGTAAGGCGTCGCGGACACAGCCGCCGGCGTAGACGGCTTGGTGGCCAGCCTCAGCAAGGCGGCGGACCACGGCTTCGGCTTGGGGGTGGCGGATCATTTTTTTCCCGGAGATTTCAGGGTGAGGTAGGCAAGGCCCCCGAAGAGGCCCCAAAAAAGTCCCAGACCGTAAATGAGCAGGGAGTAGGCAAGGGCGGACTCGGCTTCTTGGCTGATGCCCAAATGAGTGAAGAGGAAAATCATGACTCCTTCGCGAACACCATGCCCGCTGACGCTGATGGGCAGGGCGGCGGCGGAAAAGACGAGGAGAAGGATCAGGCCGGCGAGGGCGTAGTCAATGGGCAGGCCGAGGGAGCGAGCGAGGAGCGTGGCGGCGCCGAAGCTAAAGAGGTGAACGGCGATGGCCACCAGAACGGTGGCCACGGTGGTCCAGCCGCCGTGCATCGTGTCGCGCAGGCCGTGGAGCAGGTCGAGGACCACGGTGCGGCCGGGCAGTTTGGCCGGGAGCGGCAGGTTGGGAAGAAGGCCGGGGATGACGAAGCCGAGCACCAGGAGCGCGGCTCCGGTGGGTCCCAGCCACGGGATGGCCTGGGCCAGAGGAGCAAACGTGGGATCTTGGGCCAAGCGGGAGGCGGTGGCGGGAAGCAAGGCCAGGGCCAAACCAAAGAGCACCGCCACGCCAAAGACGCGGTCGAGCAGGATGGCGAGGGCGGAGCGGGCCTTGCGATCCGGGAACCAGCGGATCAGATAATAAAGGCGGATGGCATCGCCCCCGGTGGAGCCGATAAGGAAGAGGTTGAAAAAAAAGCCAACGAAGGTGAGATGAAGGGCGCGGAACAGAGGAAGCTGGATGTTTTGGAGCCGGAGGAGGAACCAAAACCGGACCCCGCATAGTAAAATCGAGGCCAGGGTCAGAAAAAGAGCGGCGGTGAGCCCGGCAGGATCGGCGGACAGAAATCGTTGGCCCAGTTGGGCCCAGTTCACCTTGCCGGCGAGGAAGCCAAGGATGCCGGCGGTGACGGCCACCCGGATCCAGGGGGCGAGTCGGCTCAGGAGCGTGCGGGCTGGTTTTTCTTCCACCATGCGAGACTGGCACGAACGTCCTCGGCGGACACATCCGGAGATAATTCGAGGGAGACGTGGGCGGCCCGCGGCAGCAGGGGCAGGAGGCGGGCGAAAGGAATCGTGCCCTGCCCGAGGGGAAGGTGGTCACCATCCTCGGGGTGGTAATCGTGGAGATGGGCGCCGATCAGGCGCGGGGCAAGGCGGCGAAGGTGCTGCTCGTGATCGATGAGACCCAGGTTTTCCTTGGCGGCGGCGTGGCCAAAGTCGTGCCAATAGCCGAAGGTGGGGGCGGGAAGCTTTTGGAGGATGTCCTCCCAAAAATCATCCGGAGGGATTTCCCAAAGATTTTCGCGGCATTCCAGGCCCAACTGCAGGCCCAAGGCGGCGGCCTTTTCGCCGATTCGAAGAAGAAGGGTCTCCACGCGGGGCCAGATCCCAGCGAAGGCGGTCTCCATTGTACGAAGGGCTTGGATTTTTTTCCGGACAAACCCCCGTGAGCCGATCTTTCCGGCCGCCAGGAGGGGTTCGAGTTTTTTCTTGGGCCGCCGCGGCCCGGCGGAGCCGAGGTGAAGAACGACACGTTTTGCACCGACGGCGGCGGCCGCCTTGAGGGTCTCCACAGTGTGGCGTTCGGCAAGACGGCGGGCGGGCTCCCGGGGATCGGAAAATTCGTAGGCATTGGGATGGGGCCGCGGGAGCTCGACCGGGACGGGGCAGAAGTTATGGAGAGTCTCGATGCGGGGCGCACCGGGTTGGCGGTGGGCGGAAAGGATGCCGGGCCAAAGGCTGAAGCGGGTGTTGTGACTGAGTTCGACCGAGGAAAAACCGAGGGCGGAAGCCTCTTGCAGGAGCGCGGTGCCGTTGGGAACGCGGTCGGCATGCCAGCAGGTGGACAGGGCGAGGTTCGACACCGGGGTATTTTCCAACCGACCCTGAGGAAGGGCGATGCAAAAGCGAGCAGCGCCAGCGCAAAAATCCTGCCTTGGGGTTTGAATGTTGCGGCCGGGGGTGGGAAAATCCCTGCTTATGGTGGCAAAAAAAATTCTGTATGAGGGGCGGGTGCAGGGCGTGGGATTCCGTTTTGGCGTACGCCAGATCGCGGAGGGTTTTGCAGTGGCTGGCTATGCGGCCAACCTGCCCGACGGAAGGGTGGAAGTGCTCTTGCAGGGGGAACGGGGCGAGGTGGAGGGCATGGAAAAGGAAATTGCCGTGAGCCATCTGGAGGGGTTTATCCGGAAGCAGGAGGCGGAGGAGGTGGCGGTGGAGGGCGGAAAAAAAGGGTTTCAGATCCGATGAGCGCGGCCGTTTGGACGCAGTCGCTCCGCAAGGAGTTCACGTTGGGTTGGGGACGTGGCCGGGTGCTGGCGGTTGAGGGACTCGACTTGGAGATCAAGCGGGGCGAGGTGTTCGGCCTGCTGGGTCCCAACGGCAGCGGCAAAAGTACGGCGATGAAAATGATCCTGGGATTGCTGCGGCCAACCGCGGGGCGGGCCGAGGTTTGCGGGAACCTGGCCGGGACGCTGGCGGCCCGAAAGCAGATCGGCTTTCTTCCGGAAAATCCGTATTTCCCCGCGTTTCTTTCTGGTTTGGAACTGGTGCGGTACTACGGAAAACTTTGTGGCCTGGGCGGGAAAGCTTTGGAGGGCAGGGTTGCGGAGTTGCTCTCGCTGGTCCGGCTGGGAGGTGAGGCGGGCCGGCGGCCTCTGCGGACTTATTCCAAAGGCATGCTGCAGCGGGCTGGCTTGGCGGGAGCCCTCGTCAGTGATCCGGAAATCGTCATGCTGGATGAGCCGACGGCGGGTGTGGATCCGGCCGGCTCGCGGGAAATTCGTGATTTGATCCGGGAATTGAAGGAACGGGGCAAAACGGTGATTTTTTCGAGCCATCTGCTGGAGCAGGTCGAGGATGTGGCGGATCGGGTGGTCATTCTGCACCGGGGCCAGAAGCTGCGGGAGGGAAGGCTGGAGGATTTACTCACCATGTCGGGAGAGTGGCAGGTGCGCGCAAGGGGGCTCGGGGAGGCCCAGCGCCGGGAGTTGCATGCCTGGTTGGTCCAACACGGGGCCGAGGTGTTGGGGGAGGGCTCGCCGCGGGAGCGGTTGGAGGACTATTTTCTGCGCAACCTTCCGGAAAGGGAACGGCGATGAGGGAGAGTTGGCGGAGGATCCGGGCGGTGGCGGAAAACACTTTTTTGGAAGCGGTGCGGCAAAAGGTTTTTGCGGTGCTGCTGGTTTTTGCCCTGGTGTTGTTGGGCGGGGCCAATTACTTCGCGGAGTTTTCTTTTCAGGAGCAGTTCAAATTCCTGAAAGATCTTGGCTATGCGACGATCAGTCTGACGGGTCTGTTGGTCGGTTTATTAGGGGCGGCGCAACTGATCCCGGCGGAAATTGAGCGACGGACCATCCTGACCGCCCTCTGCCGGCCGTTGCGGCGGTGGGAGTTTGTGGTGGGAAAATACTTGGGCTTGGTGGCCCTGCTGGCGGTGATGTTAGCGATCATGGGCGCCGTCTTTTGGGCGGTGCTCCGGTGGAAGGAGGCCCAGTTGATCGGGCTGGAGGGTGGGGAAGCCGGGGTGGTCCAGGCCATTCAGGCGGAGTCCCGCGATCCGCGGCTTTGGCAGGCGTTTGCCCTGATGGGGGCCAAACTGTTTGTGGTATGCGGCCTGGCGGTTTTTTTTAGCACGTTGGCGACCTCGACAACCTTCGTGGTGGCGATGACCCTGCTGGTTTATCTGATCGGGCACCTGCAAAGTGTGGCGCGGGAGCAGTGGTTGGAATCCGGCGAAAAAGCCGCGTGGTTTATCCAGCTGTTTCTGGCGGCGGTGGCCCTGCTCGTGCCGGATTTCAACCTTTACAGCCTGATTGATGAAATTGTGGCGGGCAATGTGGTGCCCTGGCGGGCCACGTTGGAGGTGTTGGCTTATTCCGTTGCCTATGTGGCGGTGCTGTTGGCGGCAGCGGCCTGCCTTTTTGAGGAAAGGGATTTGTGAGCCGGGTGGTTGCGCTGGCGTTGGCGGGTGGGCTGATCTTGGGTTGGGGGATCGGTAAGCTGCCGTGGGAAATCCGAATGACCAAAGAGCAGCGGCTGGCCACGGTGGGGTTCCCGGGGCCCACCGCGGTGGCGGTCCGGGAAAAGTTGGGGCAAGGGCTGGTGTTGGCCGCGTTGGGGGGATTCCGCGGGTTGGCGGCCAATGCCCTGATGTTGCAGGCGCACGGGGCCTGGGAAGAAAAGCAGTGGGTCCGGGTGCGGAGTGCGCTGGAGCTGGCGACCCTACTCCAGCCACGGGTGGCGCTGTTTTGGGATCTGGCTTCATGGCACCTGGCCTGGAATGCGGCGGTGGCGGCGGAGCGTTATGAGGGGTTGGAAAGTGAGACGCGCAGGCGGATTGAGGCAAGGAAGTGGGTGGAGGCGGGAAGAGAACTGCTGGAACGAGGCACCCGGGCGGTTCCCGAGAAGGCGCTTTTGTTCCAACGACTGGGAGATCTGTATTGGCAACGGTTGTCGGATTATCAGGCGGCGGCGGTCTGCTACCGGGCGGCTTTGACCAAAGGAGATGTGCCGCCGTATTTGGAACGTTTTGTTGGGTACGCCCTCGACAAGGCGGGGGACAAAAAAGCGGCCTTGGCCTATTTCCAGGAACTGCGCCGGACGATGGGAGAAAACCCCGATCCGGCCCGCCAACCCGAGGTAGTGGAACGGGAGATGCAGAGGCTTACAAAGGAACTCCGCACCTCTCCAAACGGAAAGCGCCCGTGAAATACGGGATTTTCGGCGACATTCACGGAAATCTGGAGGCTTTGGAGGCAGTCCTGGCCGACATGGAAGAGCAGGGGGTCACGCATCCCCTTTGTTTGGGGGATCTGGTGGGGTACGGCGCCAACCCGGCGGAGTGCCTTGAGGTGGTGCGGGCGATGGGCTGCCCCGTGGTGCGGGGCAACCACGACGATCTGGTTCCTTCCGGGAAAGCCCCGCATGCCTTTTCCGAAGCGGCGAAACAGGCTTTGGAATACTCCCGGCGGCAGTTGAATCCCGGCCAGCTGAATTATCTCCGGCGGTTGCCGATGATCTGGACGGAGGGCCCGCTCACCCTGGTCCATGCCACCTTGGATGGACCCGAGTCTTGGGGATACATTTCCACTCGTCTGGAGGCGCAGACCTCCTTTTTTTACCAAAAAAGCCTGCTTTCCTTTGTGGGTCACACACACCGGCCGTGCGCCTTCGCCCAGGAGAACGAGGTCCGCCCATTGGAATTTCGCCGAGTGGATGTGCACCCTGATCGAAGCAAGGCGGGTCGCAAATTTCTCTTTAACGTGGGATCGGTAGGGCAACCTCGAGACGGGGATTGGCGTGCTGCTTATGCCCTTTTTTGTCCGGAAGAGTACTGGGTGGACCTTCGAAGGGTGGGGTATCCCGTTGAAAAAGCCTCCGCAAAAATCCTAAAGGCGGGTTTGCCTGAATCACTTTCCAAACGCTTGTTTAAAGGAGAATAAACAGTTCAAATAGTTACTAAAAAGTTATTTGGGGATAAGAAAACAAATCGTAACTTGACATCCATTACGGCCGTTGGCAAGGTAGGGGGATGAGCAAGGTAGGTAGAAAAAATATGAGGTGGACGTCTGATCAGGTTTTGGTCGAAATCCGGGCCTGGAAAGACCGAGGTGAGCCTCTCTACGCAAACCATGTCCGCCTGAATTTCCAGGAACTCCTTGCGGCCTCCATCCGCTATTTTGGGAGTTGGCAAAAGGCCGTGGAAACGGCCGGAATCCCTTACGATCAGGTCCGCAAGTATCGCAAATGGTCAAACGAGACCATCATTCAAGAGATTCAAAACCTTCATGGCCGCGGGGTGGATCTTTCCTTCCGCGCGATTGCTCTCAGCCAATACAACTCCATGGTTTACGCCGCGATTCGGCCGAAATATTTCGGCAGTTGGAAAGCCGCCCTGGAGGCGGCCGGCCTGGAATCGGAAGAAATTTACCGCTATCGCAGCTGGGAAGAGACCGACATTCTCGGGGAAATCCGCCGGCTCAAGTCCGAAGGTGCAGATCTCAGTTCCAAGTCCATGGATGAGAAATCGAACCGTCTGATCGCCACGGCCCGGCGCCGTTTTGGAAACTGGGGAGCGGCCCTGGAGCGAGCCGGCATCAACTACGACGACGTCCGTCGACGTAAGCGGTGGAGTCGGGAGACTCTGGTCGAAGGCATCCTCGGCCTTAAGAGACAGGGCATTCCCCTGATTACCCCCGAGGTCAAAAAGGCCAATCCGTCCTTGTTTGCGGCAGCTTGCAAAAAGCACTTCTTCGGCACGTGGAAAAAAGCACTGCGGGCAGCTCTCCGTGCGGAGCAACTGTCGGAAGCGGCCCCCTTGGCCTCCCCGGTCGGGCCTGCGATTCTCGCTTAAATTTTCTTTCCCAGCCGAATCGGCCTTGCTGACAAGGCCCCTTCGCTCATTCTGTTGGACTGCATGAATGCACGCGCGTGGGGAATGGCCTGTTTTCTGGTTGGCTGGTTGGGCAACAGCCAGGGTGCCTGGGCCCAGCTCGACGTTCGGCTGGAAACCCCCAAATCCTCCTACCTGCAGTACGCTCCGATTCCGGTGACCGTGAACTTAAAAAATCTCGGGGGCCAGGAACTTGTCCTCGAAGAAAGCGGAGATCGGCCCTGGCTCGAAATGATCGTGCAGTCCATCGACGGTCTCCTGCTGAAACCGGACCGGCCTTTGGCTCCGCCCGCCTTGGTCCTGAAACCAGGGGAGAGTCGGGCCCTGCCACTCGATTTGGCGCCCCATTTTCTGGTGCGGGAACCGGGCGGGTACCGGGTGAGGGCGTCGGTACGTCCGCCCCAAGGAACTTCCCTGTTGACCGAGCCGTTGCCGTTCTTGGTCGGGCGAGGGGAGATTATCTGGAGCATGCCCCGGGGGCATGGGAAGGAGCGCCGCATTTTCTCCCTCGTGAAATTCTACGAGGATCCGAACGTGGGTCTTTACCTGCGGGTGGAGGTTCCGGAACAGAATCTGGTGTTTCCCTCCCGGCGCTTGGGCCCTTTTCTGCCGCTGGGTCAACCGACGGCGGAGTTTGATTCCGAAAACCACCTCCATTTGCTGTACGCCGTCGGACCCGGGCAGCACCGAATCAGCGTGGTCAATCAGGATGGAAATCCTCTGCGGGAGGAAAATCGGCAGGAAACCCTGGAAAAACCGAAACTGCGCAAGGGCCCCGATGGCTTGGTGGATGTCGAAGGGGGCACGGTGATTCTGCCTTCCCATTTGCGGGAAAAACTTTCCACCCTTCAAGCGCGCGCCGGGACGGTTCCCGCGCCCTAACCTGAAGCGCAACACCTTATAAAACCAACGGCGTGCCCTTGGGCTTTACGGGCTTGAGACGACGAAGCCCCGATGGGCCGAAGAGCGCCGGATCAAGCGGCGGGGCGAGAAACACCCGGTCCCAGACCCGTTCAAACGCATGGGCGGCATCCGGGAATTCGGCGGCGACGGCTCGGGCACGCCTATAAAATTCCCGGGGGCGCCGCCAGGCGGCCTCCCGGGAAACCGCAAACTGCCCTCCACCGACATACCGGACTAAACCTGGAGCCGGTTCCCCCCACAGGCGGTGAAAAAAACCCGCCAAATCCAACTCCCGTCGTTCGGGATTTTTCGACCAGTGGACAAACGTAGGACGGCCGCGGGCATCATCCGTCTCCCAAAGAAATCCCAGCCAAAGAAAATCCTCCGCCGGGGGCTGCTCCGATGCCAAGCGGCGGAGGACCGAGTGCAGGTCAGGGGCATGGTCAAAGGGACGCCCTTGGGCAAAGACGGTCCAAGCTGCCAGCGAGGCATAGCGTTCCACCAGGTGGTGGAACCACGCGTGCGCCTCGCGCCCCACATTCGGCAAGCGAACTGCGCCGGGCCACGGCGCACCGGGGCCAGGGGTTTTGTCGTATACGGTGAGGGGCAGGCCGCGCGGCACGTTCCGGGTCCAGGCCAAATCCTCCCCGCATCGGCAAACCACAAGTTCGAGCTGCATGGGGCCGAGGAAAAATTCAGCCGCCGGCGGTGAGATCCTGGATAATGGTGATGAGCGGCAGGAAAAGGGCCACCACGATGGTGCCGACAATCAGCGCGAGCAGCACGATCATGACTGGTTCCAGCAGCGAAGTGAGGCCGGCCACGGCGACATCCACCTCCTCCTCAAAAACATCGGCCACCTTGGTGAGCATGTCCGGCAACTGCCCGGTCTCCTCACCGACCTGCACCATGGAAACCACCATCGGGGGAAAGATCTGGCTGGCTTCCATGGGAGCCACCATGGATTCGCCCTCTTTGACGTTATCATGGATGTTTTCGATCGCGGCACCGACGCGCTCGTTTCCGGCGGTGTCCCGCGTGATCTGGAGCGCCTGCAGGATCGGCACGCCCGAGGAAACCAAGGTTCCCAGGGTTCGGCTAAAACGGGCCACGGAGGTCTTGGTGAGCATGTCCCCAAAGAGGGGAAGCTTCAGTTTGTAACTATCCACGGCGGCAGAGATTCCCGGCAGCCGCAGGGCAAACCGCATGGCAACCACCAGGACGATCAGGAGCCCGGCGATGAGCAGGAAGTTGCCCTGAATGAACCGGCTGAGATCCATGATGATCTGGGTGATCGCCGGCAGGGGCCGGCCGCCGAGCATGTCCTTAAAAATTGCCTCGAACTTCGGCACGATGAAAAGCATCAGAAACGTGACGATGCCCACCGCAATGGTCAACACCACGGCGGGATAGACCATCGCCGAGGTCACCTTGCCCCGGATCCGCTGGCTCTTTTCGGCAAACTCCGCCAGGCGGGTCAGCACGATTTCGAGCACGCCGCCCAATTCTCCCGCTTTGACCATGTTCACATAGAGTTTATTGAAGGCCTTGGGGTGTTGGGCCAGAGCCTCGGAGAAGGTGGTGCCGCCTTCCACGGACTCAGCAAGAATCCCCATGATTTTTTTTAAGTTTTGGTTTTTCTCCTGCTTGCTCAGTGTCCGCAAGCTCCGGAGCAGGGGCAGGCCCGCGCTGATCAAGGTGGACAGTTGCCGGGTGAACACCGTCAGCACCTTGGCGGGCACTTTGCCGGTGCCCGTTCCTCCTCCCAAAGAAAAACTCAAGGAGAACCCTTTGCCCTTGGCCTTGCCGGCGGCGGCGGTGGTCTCGGCAAGGTTGGTGGGAAAGCGGCCCTGCTTTTTAATGGCGGCGCCGGCCTCCGCCGCGCTATTGGCCTCGACGGTGCCCTGGTGGGTTTTTCCCTGCGCGTCGACTGCGGTGAAGGCAAAGAGGGGCATGCGCTTTAGGTGTATTTGAGAACCTCCTCAAGGGTGGTGTGGCCCTCAAGGATGTTGCGGATGCCGTCTTGCCGGAGAGTGCTCATGCCCAACTCAATTCCTTTCTGGCGGATCACGACCGACGGTGCACGCTCATTGATGAGCTGCCGAATCGGCTCCCGGATATCCAGCAGTTCGTAAATGCCCACCCGGCCACGGTATCCCGTGCCGTTGCAGGCTTCGCAGCCCTTGCCGAAATAAAAGGGACGGTCGCCGACCTCCGAAGGCGTCAGGCCCACCTGTGCCAGCACCTCCTCCTTGGGCCGGAATGGCGTCCGGCAATCCTTGCAGATCCGGCGCAACAACCGTTGGGCCAGGATACCCTCCATGGTGGCGGCCATCAGGAACGGTTCCACGCCCATATCGAGCAACCGGGTCACCGCCCCGGCGGCGTCGTTGGTGTGCAGGCTGGTCATCACCAAGTGCCCGGTCAGGCTGGCCTGGATGGCGATCTGGGCCGTCTCCAGGTCGCGCGTCTCGCCCACCAAAATCTTGTCGGGATCCTGCCGGAGGAAGGCGCGGAGGGCGCGGGCGAAGGACAGACCGATGCCCTCGTTGGCGGGGACCTGGATGATGCCCTCGAGTTCGTACTCCACCGGGTCCTCCACGGTGAGGATTTTGGTGTCGATCAGGTTGATCCGGTTGAGGCAGGCATAGAGCGTGGTCGTCTTGCCGGAACCGGTCGGGCCGGTGACGATAAAAATTCCGTTGGGTTTTTCCACCGTTTCGCAGATGTAGTCATAGATCGGCTTGGGAATACCCAGTTTCTCCAAATCCAGATTGACCACGGAGCGATCCAGCACCCGGAGCACCACGCTCTCCCCGTATTGGGTGGGCAGGGTGGAGACGCGCAAATCCACGTTCCGACCTCCCAGAATCGTCTGGATCCGGCCGTCTTGCGGCACCCGCCGTTCCGCAATGTTCAGATTGGCCATCACTTTGATCCGCGAGGTGACCGGTGTGGCCAACCGCCGGGGTGGGGGAGCCATTTCGTAAAGTGCGCCGTCCACCCGGTAGCGGATTTTGAATTCTTTTTCGAACGGCTCGAAGTGGATGTCGCTGGCCTTGGCCTGGATGGCGCGGGCGATCACCGTATTGACGTATTTCACGATCGGGGCGCTTCCCGACTCGGCCAGATTCACGCCCTCCGTTTCTAGGGCGGCCTCCGGAGTTTTCTCCAGCTCGCTGATCAACTCCTCGATGTTGGTCTCGGCGGAGCCGTAATAACGCTCCACGAGGGGTTGAATTTGCTCCGGCGGGGCCACCACTTGCACCACCTCCATCCCTGCGGCGAAGCGGAGATCCTCGATGGCCTGGGGGGAAAGGGGATCGAGCAGCGCCACCGTCAGGGTCAGGCCGTCGGTGGCCACGGGAAGCGCCCCAAGATTACGGGCGGTATGGGGAGGGATTTTTGCCAGCAGCTCGGGGCTAAATTCCACGCCTTGAAGGTCGGGGATCAGCGGAAGGCCCAGGCTGTCGGAAATTTTTTCCAAAATCTGAGGCCTGGGGAGAATTCCGAAGTTGCTCAGGATGGTTTCGACCGGCTTGCCGGTGCGGTTGACTTCCTCGGAAATTTCCCGGGACTGCTCGGACGTGAGCAGGTGCTGCTCTTCCAAGAAAGGGAGAAGATAACGCGGATCCATGGGCTACTCCTTATCCATCATGGTCGCGGAGATCACTTCCTCCGGGGTGGTCATGCCGGAGGCCACCTTCCGGATGCCGTCCTCGCGCAAGGTCCGCATGCCCAGATCCCGTGCCCGCTGCCGGATCTTCGAGACCGGCGCGTTTTCATTGATGAGGTGCCGGATCTCGTCGTTGACCGTGAAAATCTCAAAAATGCCGGCCCGGCCGCGATAGCCCGTGCCGCGGCAGCGATCACAGCCCCGGCCTTTGGCGAACCGGGCCTCGGCCAGGCTGGCCGCCGTCAGGTTGAGGGCGCGCAGTTCCGCCTCGGTCGGCGTGTAAGGCTCTTTGCAATCCGGGCAAATTTTGCGGATCAGGCGCTGCGCCAGGACGGCCCGGATGGAGGAGGAGACCAAAAACGGCTTCACGCCCATGTCCACCAGCCGGGTGATTGCACTGGGCGCGTCGTTGGTGT
>Ga0194130_10000915_pt1 | contig 51338 bp, 47 predicted proteins | sample TA2KigsurfametaG_FD_160084 | JGI IMG/M metagenome (GOLD analysis project Ga0194130, IMG submission 160084) | Freshwater microbial communities from Lake Tanganyika, Tanzania - TA2015050 Kigoma 12 surface | ecosystem: Environmental > Aquatic > Freshwater > Lake | place: Tanzania: Lake Tanganyika...
CACGCGCGATGGCGATGGCTGGATCCTCACCGGCCAGAAGAGTTGGATCACCAACGCCGGCAACTCCGACTACTACACCGTGCTGGCAGTCACCGATCCCAATGCCGGAGCCAAGGGCATCTCCGCCTTCGTCGTCCACCACGACGATGAGGGCCTGATGATCGGCAGCCCCGAGCGCAAACTCGGTGTCCATGGCTCGCCGACATGCGAGATCATCTTCGATCGCTTGCTATTGCCAGGAGATCGCCTGGTCGGCGAGCCCGGGTGCGGCTTCCGCACCGCGATGACCACCCTTGACCACACACGCATCACCATTGGCGCTCAAGCCTTGGGGATCGCGCAAGGAGCGCTTGATGCAGCGATCGCCTACTCGCGCGAGCGCGAGCAGTTCGGGCGCCCGATCTCCGACTTCCAGGGCATCCAATTCATGCTCGCCGACATGGGCATGAAGCTCGAGGCTGCCCGAGCACTCGTCTACGCGGCCGCAGCCAAGAGCGAACGCGGCGACGATGACCTGCCCTTCTTCGGTGCAGCCGCCAAGTGCTACGCCTCCGACGTGGCCATGGAGATCACCACGGATGCCGTGCAGGTGTTTGGCGGCTACGGCTACACCCGTGACTATCCCGTCGAACGCTTCATGAGGGACGCCAAGATCACCCAGATCTACGAGGGGACCAACCAGATTCAGCGCATTGTCATGGCGCGCGAACTCTTGAGAGGCTGACATGCCGTTTGATCCCATCGTCGAGCAGCCACTCGATCAATCCATTCCTACCGAACGCTCACGCACCACCCTTGCGCGAGTCATGGGCGTGGTCGATGCCAACAACTACGGCAACGTCCACGGTGGCGTCATCATGAGAGCTGTCGATGAGGCGGGTGGCGTCGCCGCGATCCGTCACTCGCAGGGACCAGCCGTGACAGCCTTCATGGACGAAATGGCCCTTCTTGAGCCGGTCAAGCAGGGTGACCTGCTCACTACGCGGGCACAGGTCAATTGGACGGGGCGCACGAGCATGGAAGTGGGCGTGCGCGTCACTGTTCAGCGCCTGGGCATCGAGGGGGAGATCCACGTGAGCACGGCATATCTGGTCTTCGTGGCCATCGACGCCGCCGGCGTTCCTCGCCCCATCCCGCCGGTGGAGCCCGACTGCGATGAGGAGAGGCTCCGATTCCATGCGGCTGAGATTCGCCGGGCATCCCGCCTCGAACGTCGTCGCGCCATCAAGGAATTGCGCGAGCGGGGCCTGGAGCCCTAGCGGGCACCCCGCAGGAAGCCGGCGCCCCAGGCTCCGTGCATGGTTGCGAAGACCGCGGGCAGTCGCAATGCCGCGGCCGGACTGAGCGAGCGCCCTGCACGCGCGCTTGCGACGAGGTTTGCGGCGGCGTAGCCCACCGGCATGGCGAAGCCGATGGCTGTCAAGGAAGGTGAGCGCGTGGCGAGTCCAAGTATGCCAACGAGGGTCCCGCCGAACACCGCGATGAGCGTGACCGGAGGCGCGAGGTATCGAGCAGAAACGGTCTCGGGATGACGCGTTGCCACCTCGCGTCGCCATCGGCCGTACTGAAAGTACTGCCGGGCGAGTGATGCAAGGTCGGGTCGTGGCCGATAGGTGACGTGCAGTTCGGGAGTAAACCAGACGAGCCCGCCCGTCTGGCGGATGCGGTGGTTGAGCTCCCAGTCCTGCGCCCGGACCATCGATTCGTCGAATCCTCCGACGCGCTCGAGGGCAGACCGTCGGAAGCACCCGAGGTAGACCGTCAGGGCCGGTCCGGGCTCGCCGCCGATATGGAATGCGGCACCTCCGACCCCGAACCACGACGTCATGGCGGCGGCAACCGCCCGCTCAAACTCACTGACGCCCTCCGCCCCCATGATGCCGCCGACATTGTCGGCACCGGTTGCCTCAAGAGTTGCGACGGCGACCGCCACGTAGTTATCAGGGATGAGCGCGTGCCCGTCCACGCGGACGATGATGTCGAAGGACGCCGCCTGAACCGCGAGGTTGAGGCCGGCGGCAGTGCGCCCGGTGGGATTGGCGACGGTGCGTACGCGGGGGTCCTCGGATGCCAGGCGCCCGGCGACCACGTCGGTGTCATCGTGCGAGGGGCCAAGTGCCAGTACGACCTCGAGAGAGCCGTCGTAGGCCGACGACAGGATGCGACGTACGGCTGCTTCGAGGTGGCGCTCCTCGCTGAGTACGGGCATGACCACGGACACGCCTGGACGTGCAACCTCGCGTCCCTCGGCACCCACGTCGGAAGGGTAGCCTCGGACCCGTGCGCGCCCGCATTCCCCTCGTTGTCGTGGCCCTGGGCCTCGGCGCGGGACTGCTGGTGCTGGGTGTCGCGGCCGGATGGTCCCCGGCCGTCATCGCGATAGCCGCTCTCATCGGCCTGACCGTCGGTGCGCTGCTCGGGCAGACATTCGCGTGGGTCCGCATCACCACCGGGCGGCTGGCTCGGCTGGAGCACTACGTCAATCATCGGCTCGAGGGCCTGAAGAACGACACGTCACGCCGAGACGGCGCGATGGGCAAGAACATCACCGAGATCCGCGGCAAGGTGGGCAAGATTGACGACGAGTTGACCCATCCCCGCTCGACCTACCGTCTCGCGCTGCGCGAACTCGCCCAAAACCAGTCCGCCGAGCGCCGAGAGACCCGGGTGCACTACCAGCAGAAGCTCGATGACCAGGTGGCCCTGCTCGAGTCGTTCATGCAGCTGCAGCGATTGGTGCCGATGTCGCTGCCCATGCCGCGGGCGGGCACCTGGGCGGCGTCCGAAGACCTGCTGCTGTGGCTCGCCGGATATGTGCTCGAGCATCGTCCGCGTCTGGTTGTCGACCTCGGCAGCGGTCAGTCCAGCGTGTGGATGGCCGGTGCGATGCGCGTCGCCGGATACGACGGCCAGGTTGTCGGGGTCGACCACGAGGAGCAGTACGCGCGGGCCACGGAGGAGCTCGGCAGACGACAGGGAGTCTCCGAGTGGCTGACCGTCATCCATGCGCCCCTCGTCGAGGAGTCCATCGCTGGTCGGGCGGTCACGTGGTACGACGAATTCGCCCTGCGGTCGCTCGACGCGGTCGACCTGCTGTGCGTCGACGGTCCCCCCGCCCAGGGCGCCAGGCAGGCCCGCTGGCCCGCCCTGCCGTTCTTCCACGACCGCATGTCGGCCGGTGGTCGAGTGATCCTCGACGACATGATCCGCGTCGACGAGCAGCAGATCGCCCAGGACTGGCTGGAGCGCTACCCCGGCACCGAGACGCTCAGCCTGGATTTCGAAAAGGGTGCATTGATCCTCACCCTACGGTGATGCCTAGGCGCAGCGCACCTTGTCTGCGGTCGTGGGATCGGTGACCGCGTCGCTCTCCCGGTCCTTGTCGGGATTGCTGGATGTGCCCTGAGTATTAACAACAGACACCCCGCTGAACGACGAGCCGATGACGATCGTGATCGTGGCGGACGACTCGTCCGCCACGGTGGTGGCCCCCGGGAATGCCTCCAGGACCGTGCGCGCGGCTTCGGCCGAGGGCGCGTCGTGCCGGATCTCGGTTGATACGTAGTCGGATCGGTCGGCGTCGTCGATCTCAGTCACGGTGAACCCCTGCGCCTCCAGCGCGGCGGCCGCCTCGGCGGCGCGTCCGGCAATGCCGCTGCCGTTGAGAATGCGCACGGTGATGTCCGACGGGGCAACAGTGATCTTAGAGGTGCCGGACCCGGTGGTACCCACCTTCTTCGGCTTGATCCAGGCGACGTCATCCCGCATTGATTGCCAGACAGGTGCTGCCCCCTCCTCGTCGACCACGACGTTTTCGCCGTCGCCGCGATCGAGCCACGGCATTGTGAGGAAGGCGATGTCTCCGGGAGCCATCCCCTTGACGCTCAGCGCCATGTCGCGCAGGACGTCGATGTCGGCCAGGCCGGGGTCGGTGGTGAGGCCTTGCGTCGCGGAGTCGAGCACGGAAAAAAGGCGCACGGGGTTGAGCAGCAGGCCGGTAGAGGATGCCTCACGGATCATCGACGACAGGAAGGCCTGCTGGCGCTTGATGCGACTGAGGTCTGAGCCATCGGTGAGGGTCTTGCGTGCGCGGACGAAGCCGAGTGCCTGCTCGCCGTTGACGATGCTGGTGCCCGCCGGGAGGTTGAGGTCACTGGACGGGTCGTTGGCCGGCTCGGTGAGACACACCTCGACGCCCCCGAGGGCGTCGACGACGTTCTTGAAACCGGTGAAGTCGACGATCGCGAAATTGTCGATCGTCAGGCCGGTCATCTGCTCGACGAGCTTGACGGTGCAGCCTGGGCCACCGATCTCGAGAGCGGTGTTGAACTTCGATTCGAAGCCGCCGACCGTCTCGCCGACGCGCTTGCACTCCGGGATCATTACCCATGTATCGCGCGGGATGCTGACGGCGGTGGCGAAGGACCGGTCTTCGGACAGGTGCAGGAGGATCGTGGTGTCGGACCGCTGTCCGGTGTAGACGTCGGGGTCTCCGTATCTATTCGATGTCTCGCCCTCACGACTGTCACTGCCCATGAGCAGGATGTTGACGGCGGAGTAGTTACCCTCCTCGTTGATGACGGGGGCACTGACATGCGGACGACCCGTGGTGTCGCTGATATCGATCGCGGTGATGTTGCCTTCGAGCTTGGCCGAGACCACGTCGACGCCGACCCCGGCCAGGCTGAGCATCAGCACCACGCCGGCGGCGACGGCGAGGAGGATGCGCGGCCAGCGGCGGGGGCCCGACGAGGGGGGCTCGGCTGGCCCGTCGGACCGAGCCTGGGCTGCCTTTGTCACGGGGCTCCTCTCGGTGCTGCCCCCCCAGGGTAGGGGCGCGAACCACCTGTTGGGACGCCCGACCGGTCAGGGGCGGTTCCTTCAGGGTGCCTGGGAATGTGATCAACGGGACCTGTGGGGAGGGTGAGTCGCCTTGCCTCGCCCCACGAGGCTGGGGCACCCTCATTCGGTGAGAGTCCTCGCGGTGCTGACGGCTGCCCTGATCGTCCCCGCGACGGTGGCCCTCCCCGTGGCCTCCAGCGTCTCCTCGGCCGAACCCGGTCCCGTTCGCGCTTCCGTGGTCACTATCCCGCTGACGGGCGTGGCGGCCGGGGCCTTAGCCGACACTCCAGCAGCGTCAACCCCGGTCCCGCGGGCCGGAGAGACGCACGTCCACGTGGGACCGCAGACGCGCGATGGGGGGCCGCGCCTTCGTCCCGCAGCGGCCACACAGCCCACGGCGACCGAAGCCTTCGGGCTCGTCGGGATCACGGCCGCCGCGCCCTTCGACCCGCGCACCAGGGTCGTCATCCGCATCCGCGAGAGCGGTGAGTGGCAGCCCTGGATGGAGCTGCCCATGAGCGGACACCTGCCCGATCCCAGCACCGACGAAGGCCAGCGGGCGCGCTACGCCACCGAGCCGATCGCGACCAACGGCAGCGACGGCGTGCAGGTGCGCATCGACACTCCAACCGGAACCGTGCCGACCGACACTCAGCTGACCATGATCGACAACCCCGTGCGACCCGAAGACAACAACATCGGGTCCCGCATGGGGCCGGCATCGACGGTACAGGCTGCTGTCACGCAGCCCCCCATCATCACGCGCAAGATGTGGGGTGCCGACGAATCCCTCAAGCGCGGTGAGACGGCCTACTCGGACACGATCAAGGTCGCCTTCGTGCACCACGTCGTGTCATCCAACGGCTACACACCCGCTCAGGCCGCCCAGCAGATGCGCAACGTCTACTCCTGGTTCACCGAGGGCATCAAGGTCAACGACTTCGGCTACAACTTCATGGTGGATCGCTACGGCCGCCTCTACGAGGGGCGCTCGGGCGGTATCGACAAGGCGGTCATCGGCGCCCACACCTCGGGCTTCAATGCCGAGACCTTCGCCGTGTCCTTCCTCGGCAATGCCGACACCCTCGACCCCACCCAGCCTGATAAGGAGAAGATCCTCGACGCGATCGGCCAGCTCATTGCCTGGAAGTTCGATCTCTTCGACGTCAATCCGCTCGGCACGGCGGTCCTCACCTCGGCCGGCCCGGGGCCGGGCGGAGGCACCACATCGATGTACTACGCCGGCGAGAAGGTCGCGACCAAGACGATCGTCGGCCACGGCGACATCGGCAGCACGTCGTGCCCCGGCGAATTCCTCAGGCCGACGATGGCGCACGTGCGCCTGGCCGTCTCGGCCCGACAGGGCAAGAACTTCTATCCACCGACCATCGATGGCGATGAGGTCCCGTGGGGATCGGGTGGATCCATCAAGCTGACGCCTCGCTCGATCGGACCCGTCGAAGCCACCATGACGGTGTCGAACGCCTGCGGCGACCCCGTACGCACCCTCTCGGCCTCTGCGTCGAGCGCGGCGGAGTTCCCGATGACGTGGAACCTGCGAGACGACGAGGGCAAGCAGGTGCCACCGGGCACCTACATCTTCCACATCTCCGCCACGAGTGGGGCAAAGAAGCTGTATCCGTGGACGGGCACCGCGCGCATAGCCGCGACTCCCGACTCCCCACCTGACCCGTGCACGCCACCCGAGGAGTTCGTCGTCGAGGGTACGGGCTACGGGCATGGCGTGGGGCTTTCGCAGTGGGGTGCGTTCGCGATGGCGCGCAAGGGGTGGAGTGCCAAGCGCATCGTCGAGTACTACTACCCCGGTGTCGCTGTCAAGCCATTCACTGACTCGCAGGACGTTCGCATCAGCCTGCTCTACCAGAAGGAGAACGCCCACGTCCGTGTCGAGGACCTCGATGGGAGCGGGGCGCAGGTCGAATTCACCTACGGCAAGAACGTCCACGTCGCCGGGCCGGCAGCCAACTTCACCCTGACGCCTTCGGGGCGCTTCGTGACCATCCGCAAGACCGAGGGTGGCACCTCCACGCGCATCGGCCGCGCGCGGACCGTCAACATCAAGTGGTCAGGCACACGCGATCCCGGCACGGCAGGCACCGCTTCGGCCCTGCTCAACGTGGCCGGACCGGGGGAGAGCTTCTCCTCTGAGGGCCATCGCTATCGCTACGGATCGGTGGACGTCAGCATCGTCTCGACCAGTGCTGGAAGTCGCCTCGCCCTGGTCAACTCCCTGCGCCTCCATGACGAATACCTCTTTGGCATCGCTGAGGTCAATCCCACGTGGGACTTGCCCGCCCTGCAGGCGCAGGTCATCGCGTCACGCTCGTACGCCCTGTCACAGCTGGCCAAGGGCGTCGACAAGGCGTGCAACTGTCACATGGATGACGGGGATGGCCCCTCCTACGACCAGACGTTCCAGGGATGGATCGCCGAGTCCCGCTACGGCGACCCCAACAAATGGCGCGAGGCCGTCGTTGCCACGCACACCTCGGGTGAGCAGGGTCTGACCGCCGTCTACAAGGACGAGCCCATCAATGCCTTCTATACGGCGGCTACCGGAGGCATGACCAATTCGGCCGCTGAGGTCTGGGGTGGCAGTGGCTACCCCTGGTCGCAGAGCGTCGATGATCACTGGAGCGTCGAAGCGCCCGGCAATCCCTATCTGCGTTGGAAGGTCAAGGTGACCCAGGAAGCCCTCGCTGAGTTCTTCGGAATGGACGACATCATGACGGTGTCGGTCACACGCACGCTCAAGTCGGGGTCGGCAAGGGAGCTCACCGCAAAGAGCATCGACGGCCACACCAGCACCGCCTCGGGCTCCGAATTCCGATCCGCTTTCGGTCTGCGCTCGACCTATCTGTCCGAGATCGTCGACGAGGAGCGCGTGAGCACTGGCCCTGTTCCCAGCGGCGGTGTCACCCTCAATGTCAAGCCAAGTGGCGACGTGGCCGACGGCACGGTCGTCACGATGACCGGACGGGTCAAAGACATGAAGCCCGGCCTCGTCGTGCAGCGTCAGGTGCAGGTCAATGGCAGCGCCTGGCAGGACCGCAATACCGCTGTGCCGAGCTCGGATGGCTCCTTCACCTTCACCGTGCCCGTAACCGGTAAGGGCACGACGTACTCCTGGCGCGTGCTCGTCTACAGCGCGGGCACCGTGGTGGCCAGCAGCCCGACGCGCACAGCCAAGGTCATCTAGCCGTCACGCGCTCTGCGGCAGCTACCGCTTCGACGTCGCCGCCTGCCGCATGGCGGACGATCACCGCTGCGCCATGCAGGCGTAGTGGGACGGCGAGGATCAGCAGATCGGCATGCGGGTCATCCTCGAGGACGAGCATTCGATCGGCCTCAAGACGGCCTTGGCTGAAGATGAGGGCCGCCGCTTCCTGCATCAAGGGCTCGGGCCCGGGATCGGCGGATGCAATGAACACGTCGGGGTGCGCGCGAGCGGCAGAGGCGTGATCGACGATGCCGGCCGGGAGTGGCTCTGCGGACGGCAGGCCGAAAGGTGCCAGCGAGACGATCACGGTCTCGGTTGCCAGCCCCGCCAGATCGAGGTGATCGCGGTCGGTGACCAGGGTGTGCGCGGTCAACGGTTCCGCGGCCGGTTCGTAACGGGCCGCCACGGCCGAGCACGCCGCCTGCCACACCGCCCGTTGCCAGTGGAGGGGCAGTCGGACTGCCACCGTGTCGCCGGGCTGCACGTCGAGCTCGTCGCGAAGCAGGCCCGCGGTCTTGGCGACGGCATTCTCCACGCTCACCGCCGATAGTTCGATGCGCTCGCCGGTGGCCAGGTCGTAATACGTGACAAGGGGAGCGGCAGGCACGCGGCGGGCGCGAGCCTGCAGCGCTCCCCAGAGTGTCTGGTCTCCGAACGATTGCTTCACCCGACCACGCTAGTCCCACGGGCCTAGGCTCGTCGGGTGCTCTTGATCTCCTACCCGGCCCAGGTCGAGGGTCTGCCGCTGTGGCCTGTCATCGTCGTCATCGTCGCGCTGATCGCCTTCAACGTCGTCACCAACCGGCTGGCGCCGGAGGGCCATCACCTGCTGTGGGCCCTGGGTGGGTCCTTCGGGCTCCTCGCGCTGGGCATCCTCGATGGCAATAGCTGGACGGACATGGGCCTGGGGTGGACCTACCTGATTTCCGGCGTCCTGTGGGGCGTGGGCTGCGTCGTTCTCGTAACCGCGGGCTACCTGATTGCCGCCTCGTTTCGGCGCGGCCGCGATGCCATGCAGGACGAGCGCGTCGCCGAGCTCAGCGGTCCTCGCCTGATGTTCAAGGCGCTGGTCCAGGTGCCTTTCGCCATCGTCCTCTTCGAGGAGATTGCCTTCCGAGCGGTGCTCTTTTCGATGCTTGCCCGGCGCTTCGGGGTGGTGTGGGCCGTCGTCATCTCGGCTGTCCTGTTCGGGTTGTGGCACATCCTGCCGTCGATCGGATCGCACGAGCACAGCGCCGCCCTTGGCTCGGTGGTGGGCGAAGGGCGCCGCGGCAACGTGCTGGCCGTCGTGCTGTCGGTGCTCGCGACAACCATTGCCGGCGTGATCTTCGCCGGGTTGCGCATCGTGTCGGGCAGTGTGATCGCACCCATGGGCTCGCACTGGGCGACCAACGGCATGGGGTACTTCTTCTCGTGGACGATCATCCGATGGCGGCGTCGCGGCCGGGCGTAGCCCATCCGGTCTGAGAGGCTGGGGCCATGTCCAGTCCCACCGCCGGCTCGCACCCGGGCGCCAAGGCGTCCCGTCGTCCCAGGTTCTGGCAGCGCTACTCCGCCCTCCCCGATCCGGGCACCCTTACACCCGCTCAGATCCGGTATGACAAGTTCTCGTCACTGCCGATGTTCGTCGTCTCCATCACCTGGCTGGTCTCGACCTTCTTGACGTGGTCCCCCGCCCTGTCGCCGATATATCGGGCGGAAGGCGTCATGATCAGCATCATCACCTGGGGCATCTTTGCCCTCGACCTGTTTATCCGCTTCGTCCTGGATCCCCACAAGAAGAACTTCGTCAAGCGTGACTGGCCGCTTATGATCGCCCTGCTCTTCCCGCCGCTGCGCATCCTGCTGGTGGTCGCGGCCGTCATGCGAGTGGCGCGCGACCGCAATGCCCTGACCAAGATCGTCGGCCTCACCGCCATCTACGCCGTCACCTTCGTCGTCATCTTCGGGTCGCTCTTCACTCTCATGTTCGAGATCGGTGCGCCGGGCGCCAACATCGAGAGCTTCGGTGACTCCACCTGGTGGGCATTCGTCACGGTGACCACCGTCGGCTACGGCGACTTCACGCCCGTCACCGTGGGCGGTCGGGTGATTGCGGTCTTCATCATGTTCACCGGAGCCGCGGCGGTCGGCGCCGTCACGGCGGCGGTGGCATCCCGCTTCATTTCGTCATCATCACAGGCGACACAAACGTCACAGGCAGCACAGGCGGCACAGACTTCATCGACGGACTCACGACTCGACGACCTGCTCACGCACCTTAAGTCGATGGAGGAGGAGGTTCGTCACATTGCTGACCGACTCGACGGCACCTCCGCGACGCGCGCGGGTGACGGTCAATGACATGCCCTCGTACGCCGCCTAGGATGTCGGCACTGCTCCTGACGTCGCCGACGTCACCTTTCCCCAAAGGAGTTGCTGGCATGGATTCAGGCGCCGCACGCCTCGACCCCGATGAAGCGGCGGCAGCAATGTCGGAGCGCGATCGGAGAATCCTGGAGTTCGAGCGCCAGTGGTGGAAGTACGCCGGTGCCAAGGAGCAGGCGATTCGCGACCTGTTCGACATGAGCAGCACTCGCTATTACCAGATCCTCAATGCCCTCATCGACACCCCCGAAGCGCTGGCCGCCGACCCCATGCTGGTCAAGCGCCTGCGCCGGATGCGGGCCTCCCGCCAGCGCGTTCGCTCGGCTCGCAGGCTGGGCATCGACCTCGACGTCCGCTAGGGCCTAGTTCTCCAAGGTGTATTCAGGCACCTGGCGCAGAGGTGGCCGTACGAGGGCATCCACGGGGTGGCGCTCCACCCGCAGGCCCTCCGGCCCGTAGATGAACTGCGCGATCTCCGCCTCGGTCGACGGTCGGGCGATGACGTAGTCGGGGTCGAGTCGATCGAGCGCCACCTGCCAGATCTGCGCCGACATGCGCCCGAGCTGCTGCTCGTCCTGGTGCTTGTGCATGCGCTCCCCGAGGTCGACTTGCGCGATGGCATCGATGCCGAGGCGCTCGGCAGCGTCCACCAGGAGGGCGAATTCCACGCCGTATCCGCAGGGGATCGGCAGGGCCTCGATCAAATCGCGGTGCACCGCGTATTCGCCGGCGAGCGGCTGCGCCACACCGGCGAGCTCCGGCCAGTGCAGGTTGAGCAACGGCCGCGCGACGAGCTCGGTGACGCGACCGCCCCCGGCCACGCGCGCGCCGCAACCGTCGACCAAGGGGCGCTCGTAGGCGGCTTTGACCAGGTGCACCGATGGATCGAGCAGCATGGGCCCGAGGAGGCCGACCACGTAGTCGGAGGTGAACGACAGCAGGTCGGCATCCAAGAAGACGATGACGTCTCCGGTGGTGGCGGCCACGCCGCGCCACATGGCCTCGCCCTTGCCCGGCACGGTGGGGACGTCGGGGAGCACCTCGTGCGTCGCGCGTACGGTCGCGCCGGCGGCTCGGGCGACCTGCGTGGTGTGGTCGGTGCTGTCGGAGTCCATGACCAGGAGTTCGTCGACCAGGGGAGTGACGCCGGTCATGAGGTCGGCGCGAATAGCGGCCACGATGGCCCCGACGGTGGCCTCCTCGTCGCGGGCCGGGATCACGACTGAGACGCGATGCCCCGCCTTGGCCCGGGCGACCTCGGCGCGGGGCCAGTGGGCTACGGTGCTGGTGCGGCGGGCGAACCAGGCGAGGGCACGGGGATTCACCCATCCAGTGTGCCCGCCCGCAGTGGGGGAGGCCGCCTCGGTGCTCCCCAGGATTTGCACTCGGCACTCGAGAGTGCCAATATTTGGCTAGCACTCGACGACCTCGAGTGACAATTTGCCGGTGAGGCCCCGTCGGATGCGGGGCCGTCCGTCGCGGGCATCGGCCGTCCGGAGGGGCATCCCCTCACGTCGTTCCGGGAGGAACCTCACCCCATGGCAAAGATCATCGCTTTCGATGAGGAGGCCCGCCGGTCCCTCGAGCGTGGCATGAATGTCCTCGCCGATGCCGTCAAGGTCACCCTCGGCCCCAAGGGCCGCAATGTCGTCCTCGAGAAGAAGTGGGGCGCTCCCACGATCACCAACGATGGCGTGTCCATCGCCAAGGAGATCGACCTCGAGGATCCCTACGAGAAGATCGGTGCCGAGCTCGTCAAGGAGGTCGCCAAGAAGACCGACGACGTCGCTGGCGACGGCACCACCACCGCCACCGTGCTCGCCCAGGCGCTCGTCAAGGAGGGCCTGCGCAACGTTGCTGCTGGTGCCAACCCGATGGCCCTGAAAAGGGGCATCGAGAAGGCCGTCGACGTCGTCAGCGCCCAGCTGCTCGACATGGCCAAGGACGTCGAGACCAAGGAGCAGATCGCTTCGACCGCCGCGATTTCCGCCGGTGGCGACGTCGAGGTCGGCGAGCTCATCGCCGAGTCGATGGACAAGGTCGGCAAGGAAGGCGTCATCACCGTCGAGGAGAGCAACACCTTCGGCCTTGAGCTCGAGCTCACCGAGGGTATGCGCTTCGACAAGGGCTACATCTCGCCCTACTTCGTCACCGATCCCGAGCGCATGGAGGCGGTCCTGGAGGACCCCTACATCCTCATCGTCAACTCCAAGATCTCCTCGGTGAAGGACCTTCTGCCGATCCTGGAGAAGGTCATGCAGTCGGGCAAGCCGCTGGCGATCATCGCCGAGGACGTCGAGGGCGAGGCCCTGGCCACGCTGGTCGTCAACAAGATCCGCGGGACCTTCCGCTCGGTAGCCGTCAAGGCCCCCGGCTTCGGCGATCGCCGCAAGGCGATGCTGCAGGACATCGCGATCCTCACCGGCGGCCAGGTCATCTCCGAGGAGGTCGGCCTCAAGCTCGACAGCACCGGCCTGGAACTGCTCGGCCGTGCACGCAAGGTCGTCGTCAGCAAGGACGAGACCACGATCGTCGAGGGCGCCGGAGACTCCGAGCAGATCGCTGGGCGGGTCAACCAGATCCGCGCTGAGATCGAGAAGTCCGATTCGGACTACGACCGCGAGAAGCTCCAGGAGCGCCTCGCCAAGCTGGCCGGCGGCGTGGCCGTCATCAAGGTTGGCGCGGCCACCGAGGTCGAGCTCAAGGAGCGCAAGCACCGCATCGAGGACGCCGTTCGCAACGCGAAGGCAGCCGTCGAGGAGGGCATCGTGCCCGGTGGTGGCGTGGCCTTGATCCAGGCAATGACGGCGGCCGGGCCCAAGATCGACGCGCTCGGCCTCACCGACGAGCAGGCCGTTGGCGCCGATATCGTGCGCCAGGCGGTCACGGCCCCGCTCAAGCAGATTGCGTTCAACGCCGGTCTCGAGGGCGGCGTCGTGGTGGAGAAGGTCAAGGAGCTGCCCGCGGGGCACGGCCTTGACGCCTCCAATGGCGAATACGTCGACATGATCAAGGCCGGCATCATTGATCCGGCCAAGGTCACCCGCTCGGCGCTGCAGAATGCTGCGTCCATCGCGGGCCTGTTCCTCACGACCGAGGCGGTCGTGGCCGACAAGCCCGAGAAGGCGGCGCCGGCGATGCCGGGCGGCGGCGACATGGGCGGCATGGACTTCTAGTCCGCACGCACCCGCGTTTCACGTCAGGGGCGGCTCCCGATTGGGAGCCGCCCCTGACGCATGTCCGCTATTGGCAGGCGGGCAAACCCAGTCGGTCGCGGACATCTGCCACCCAGGAGTCATTCGCGGTGGCATCCCAGTACGCCGTCCCACCGGGCTGGCCCGACACGGTCCCGCGAAGCGCGTCGACGCTTTCCCACGTGTCGGCGACGATGCACCAACTCTCCGGACCCGTCGCGATCCCTGCGGCGTCGGCGGACGCCGCCCAGATGGCGGGATCAGGTCGGGCCACGCCGAGTTCATGCGTGAACACCAGCCGGGCTCCGTCCGGGACGAGGACCGGCATTCCCGCGGCAAACTCCGCGGGGCCGGTCGCGATGACGACGACGTCGCATCCTGACCTCGCGGCGTCCCGCACCACCCTCGCCGCATCGAGCCGCACGGCGAGGCCGGGGCCCGACGCGAGAAAGCGGCCATACCCCGCGGCATCCCAGGGTTTCCCGCACAGGCGCGGGAAGTCGGCCGCGATTTCCTCGAGGGCCTGCGCCCAGGTTGCCTCCCCTCGATCGCAACGCCGTCGTGCAGATTCGGGGTCGGGTAGTGGCGCGGGCAGCGTGTCGGGGTCGTACGGCCGCACCCCGAGCAGCACCGTGAGGAGCGCTCCGGGGTCGACATCGATGGAGCGCGCGTACTCGATCATGCGCGGGTAGCGGGGCGGCAGCAGGACGCCGACGTCGAGAAGCAGGGCCCGGGCGGTCACGGAGGAAGTATCCCGCACTCGGCGGGCGACGATACGGTGAGGCGGTGCGCACCGAGGGGCTGCAGGCGATCGTGGAAGCCGGAGCTCCGGGGCGCGACCGCGGACCGCTGCTCGACGCCTCGAGTCCGCTCCTGCGCGAGTGGGTGTCGCGAGCGACCGGCGGCCTCGAAGATGCCACCGAGCCGATGCTCGCCTGCCTCGGCTGGTCGCGCGACGACATTGCCGCGTCCCTCGGCGAGCCACGGGTCACCGTGACACCCCCGTGGGCCGCTGCCCTCGATGGCTTCCTGCAGGCGCTCCCGGCCACGGCGACGGATCTCGCGACGCTGGCGGCACCGGGGGCGGCCGAGGTGAGCGAGTGGCGACCCGACCCGAAGCGCGACCCGCTCCTATCGATGTGGAACGCCACCCTGCTCGCCGGCCTGGCCCTCCTGCCCGCCGAGCCAGCCCGTGTCTCGCTCAGCGAGGCGGCGCGCACCGACCTGGCCGTCAGCCTCGTGGGGCGGGTCCTCGCCTGCGTGGTGCGTGCCCTCGAGCCGGAGCTGGTCGTGGCTCGGGCACTGCGCCTGGCACCCGGCGATGCCCTTCCGGGCGACCGCGCCAGTTGGCTGGACCGTCTTGCTGAACTCCCGGGGCTGGCGCATCCCCTGGGCAGCGTGGTTGCGCAGTGGCGCGAGACGACGGCCGAGATGCTCCAGCGCCTCGACGCCGACCTCGACGTGCTCACCGACCTGCTCTGGCACGGCGAACGTCCGCGCGAAGTCCTGCGATTCTCCCCGGATGCGGGTGATCCTCACCAGGGTGGCCGCTCGGTGTGCCTTATCCGCTTCGACGGCGAGCAGCGCGTGGTCTACAAGCCCAAGCCCCAGGCCGGTTCCGCGGCCTGGCAGGAACTCCTCTCGTGGTGCGCGGAGCAACCGCCGCTGCGCGCGAGCGCGGTCGAACTCGGGGTCCGCACCGTGATCGATCGAGGCGACTACGGGTGGGATCAGACCCTGCCCAACGACGATGAGGCCGTTGATGCTCACCAGGCGAGGCGCTGGCTGCGCTCCTACGGAGCCCTGATCAGGCTGCTCGAGGTTGTCGAAGCAGCGGACATGTGGTTCGACAACGTGCTCACCTCCTCGGGATTGCCCCAGTTCATCGACGTCGAGACCGTGCTCCAGCCCCGCGTGGCGGGCATGAGTGAGGCGGCCACCCTGCTCGCCGAGACGTGCGCTCCCGGCGGTGCGGTGAGCATGCGCCTCGCGCTTCCCGATGGCGGATTCGAGGACATCGGCGGACTTCGGCCGGTGTCGCAACTGCGACTCCCCTTCACCGAGCGCATCATCGGGACGCTCTCCTCGCGCACCGACGGCTACGGCGACGACGGGATGATGCAATGGACGCCGACCCGCTGGCGCCCCGATATCCCCGACGGTGTTGATGTCGCCAGAGAGGTCCTGGTCGGCTACTGCGCCGTCGACGATGCGCTCCACGGCGACCCTGATACCGCGGTCAGCTTGGTGACGAATCTCGCTAGGGCGCCCAGTCGCGTCGTCTTGCGCTCGACATTCACGTGCTACGTCGTGATCCGGGAGTCGCTGCGGCCAGAGGTACTCGGGAGCGGGGTCGACCGGGAGATCGCCCTCGCGCAGCTCCTCTCGCCCGGCGCCCAAGCACTTGCGGTTGCTGCCGATCCCGTCCGTCGACGCGAGGCGGAGCGCCTCCTGGCCGTGGGCGCGGCCGATCGGGAAGCGATCCGGCGCATGGACATTCCCCTCGTTCGTCATGACCCCTTCTCGGAGTCCGTCACGCTGGAGGACGGTGTGGTGCATGACTGCTGGTTCGACGGAAGCCCACTCGCGCGATCGATCTCGCGCATCCGCGAACGCGGCCTGAGCCGGCTGCGCACCGAGGTGCTCCTGGCCCTGATCGACTCGGCCACCGCGGCGGGCGGTCCCCGTGCCCACGCGGCCAGTGTCGCCGCCACCGAGCGCATCGTTGCAGCGCTGCGGGCCGAGGGGGTCGGCGCGGAAGAGGCTCGAGCGGCGATCAGCGCCCTGCGAGCCTAGGCGGGGGCGGGGACCGCAACGGGAGGGAGCGCCTCCGAGGTCTGCCGCTCGACGAGGGTGCGGAAGAGGCCGTCCTGCGCGACGAGGTCGTCGTAGGTGCCGGACTGCACGATGCGTCCCGCATCGATCACCAGGATGCGATCAGCGGCCCTGATCGTCGAGAGGCGGTGCGCGATCACGACTCGGGTGACGTCCATGTCGTTGAAGGTGCGCGCAACGATGTCCTGGGATGTGTTGTCCAGGGCGCTCGTTGCCTCGTCGAGGAAGATGATGCGAGGTTTCGTCACGATCGCTCGCGCCAGCAGGATGCGCTGGAGCTGGCCACCCGATACCTGGCCGGTGCCTGCCGAGATCATCGTGTGCATGCCCATGGGCATGGCATGGATCGCATCCGCGATGTTGACCTTGGTGGCGGCATCCCAGGCATCCTGCTCGCTGCATCCTGAGTCGCCGACGATCGCACCGATGATGGGCCCGGGCATCGGTCGGGCCTCCTGCATGACCACGCCAATCTGCCGTCTCAGGATCGGACGGTCGAGCTCGTCAAGGGGCTGCCCGTCGTAGGTGACCGAGCCCGACTGCGGGATCTCCAAGCCGAGCAGCAGCTTCAGGATGGTCGACTTCCCGGAGCCGGAGGGGCCGGTGATCGCGAGGAACTCCCCGGGGGCGACGTCGAAGGAGATGTCCGTGACGGCATCGGGCGACTCGGGTGTGTAACGGAAGGTCACGGCGTGCATCGAGACACGGCCGTCGAGCCGCCCGGGGTCCACGGCGTCGAGTGGCTGCTCGGGATCCGCCTGGATGATCGGCATCAGGCGTTCGAGGAGGGGAACGCATGCCCCGAGCGGGCCGAAGGAGAATGTCATCGCAGCAATCGCCGCGGTGAACGCTCCGGCCGCCGCGAGGAAGCCCATGAAGACGCCGTCGCTGAGTTGGTCCCTCAGGGCGATGCCGCCGTAGATGACGACCACGGTCGTGATGAGGACACCGAAACACGCTGTGATCGCCGTCGTCCAGACGCGCACCCTGCCCGAGCGATAGGTGTAGAGCTGGTTCTCTCGGAAGAGAACCTCCCATCGACTCACCATCTGAGCCTCCGCGCCTGCCACGCGGATCTTGGACACGCCTCCCAGCATCTGGAAGACGAAGCCGAAGAGTCGGCCGCTTGCCGTGAAGCCCGCCCGCTGGTTGCGAATGTTGCGGATGTTGAGGAACACCAGGAGGGCGACGACGATGCTCGCGATCGCGAGCGTGATGAGGGCGAGAACAAAGTCGTAGAGGAAGAGGAAGGCGAGATTCACGACGGAGAAGATCGCTGTGATGAATGCCGCCAGGACGGAGCCTCCGATGAGTTGCCGGATGATGTCGATGCCCTGGACGCGATTGACGAGGTCGCCGGTCGTGAATTGGCGAAAGAAGCCGGCCGGCAGGCGAAGCATGTGGTTCCACATCGATGGCTCGAGTTCCTGCTGGAAGACTCCCTCAATTCGCAGGAGCGCGATGTTTTGAGTGAGGAGGAGCAGGCCCACGGCCGCTGCTGCTCCGAGCAGCAGGACGAGGACGCTCAAGAGCATCGTCACGCTCTGCTGGGGGATGACGAGGTCGTAGAACAGCGTCGTGATCAAGGGCGTTGCCAGTCCGGCGACTCCGGCGAGGAATCCGGCGAGGAGCAGGGCGCGCAGGGCACTCTTGGCATTGCCGAAGGCGAACTTGAGCATGCCGCGCGTGGTGGTGCCCTTCGGGGGCAGGGGCCGGGTGAAGGCGTATCCCTCGGGATCGAGCAGATCGGCCACGTCTTCGATCGGCGAGACCGTGCCCGTGATGGGATCGTGGACGCGGTAGGTGCCGCCGCTGGGGACGCATGCGACAGGATGCCGGTCGTCGCCCATGAATGCGAGAACGGGTTCGATGGCGGCCGGCCACCACTTCCCGCCGATGTTGACCGGTCGGGCGCGGCATCCGGCACCGTTGGCGAGTTCGGTCACGGGGTCGAAGAGGACCTCGCCGGACAACTCGGTGCGGAAGGTCACGCGCAGGAACTCACCGATCGGCACCATGGCCTGGGTGAGGGCCTCCAGCGATCCCTGCGGTCGGCCCACGGGGGCATCCGGCTGGTCCATGACCAGGGCCAAGGCATCGGTCGATGCCAGCAACTGGTCGGAGCGCGCCGCGGCAAGCGTGTCGAGTCGGTGCTCCTCGCCGGCTATCCAGGGGCCGTTCTGGGCGACGGCCGTGGCGATGGTGGGCGTGAGGTCCACGGCCGTGGCCTCGCTGGAGGGGGCGACCACGCAATCGGGGGCGGCGACGAGGAATGCCGCGTAGCCGTCAGGCGTGGCGGTGGCGGTCAACTCGACCGGGCCAGTGAAGGACGCCACCGGGATCCAGGGTCCGGCTGGGTCGACCTGCTGGATGAAGAGGTCGATCCCACCGCTCTCGACCGACACCGACGGCGTGGTGGCGAGATCGAACCGCTGACGGACGCTCATGAGGGGCCCACAAGTGCGACGTAGGCGGGGCAGGTGGTCATGAGTTCGTCATGCGTCCCGCGGCCCACCTCCTTGCCTTCCTCGAGTACGACGATGAGGTCGCTGTCTTTCACTGTGCTGAGGCGGTGGGCGATGATGATGCACGTCAGCCCGCGCGCCCTGAGCGCTCGATCTAGACGCATCTCGTCGATCGTGTCCAATGCACTCGTGGCCTCGTCGAGGATGATGATGCTGGGGTTCAGGGCAAGGGCCCGGGCAATCTCCAGCCGCTGTCCCTGACCGCCGCTGAAGTTCGTGCCCCCCTCGTCGACATGCGTGGCGAAACCGCCAACGCGGGCCACGATGGCGTCGTGGATCTGGGCATCGATGGCCGCCTGGCGAACCCATTCGAACGGGCGGCTGGAGTCGAAGAGCGTGAGATTCTCGGTCACGGTCCCGTCGAAGAGCATGATGAGCTGGTCGACCTTCGCCAGGGAGTTCACGACCAGCACTCGCGGCCACGAATCGCGCGGCTGGTCGTCGAGGAGGACCTCGCCGGTCCACGGCTCCAGAAGACCCACGATGATGTTGCCCACCGTCGACTTCCCCGAGCCGCTGGCTCCGACGATGGCAACGCGCTGGCCGGGTTCGACGACGAGGTTGAAGTCGCTGAGAAGCGGAGCGCTCGATGGGTTGTAGCCGAAGGTGATGTCGCGCAATTCGACCTTGCCCGACAGTCGCGGTCGGTCGACTCTCACGCTTCCGTCATCAGGTGAGATCAGCGGCGGTGCGAGGGGATCCGCCGGGTACATCGTGACGTCCTCGACCTGCGTCAGCTGTGCTCGCGCGCTCTGGAACTGATCGCCCGACGTCACGAGAGAGCCCAGCGGTGCCATGAACTGGACCAGCAGGCCCTGGAAGGCGACGAGGCCGCCCACCGTGAGGTCGCCGGCGAAGATCAGGGCGGAGCCGGCGGTGAAGACCAGCACCGTGTTGACGATGGAGACGACCGAGGGCAGTACGCCGATCCCGGTGGTGAGCTTGCCCACCGCCTGCTCGGCGTTGGTGGCCTTGGCCTGCGATCCGGCCCATCGGACATAGAACTCGTCCTCGCTGCCGGTCGCCTTGATGTTCTCGATGAGGGAAACCCCCTGGAAGGCGACGGCGGTCTGGCGGACCTGGGCATCCTGCTGTCGGATGTTCTCCTGGACCTGGGTTCGCGAGACCCACCACAGCACGGTGAGGTTGACGGCGGCCATGACGAGGCCGATCAGAGACAGGGCCGGGCTGTACAAGAGCATGAACGCCCCGAAGACGACCATCGAGGCGATGTTGACGAAGACCGTGCCGAGGGGGCCCGCGAGCAGTTGCGAAAGCGTCGCGTTGATCTGCAGCTTCTGCACCATGGCGCCGGGTTGCCGGGCGTCGAAGTACGACGTCGGCAGCCGCATCATGTGCATGAGGAAGCCCGTGGTCTCCCGTGACGAGATCTTCATCTGCAGGCGCAGCATCGCCGACTGCTGCAGGGCCGTGAAGCCGAACATGAGGACGGTGACGATGACGAATCCGACGATGATGGCCGGCAGAAGGCGCGGCCGACCGAGTGCGCCAAGCACCTGGTCGACGAAGACCGAGGTGAGCACGGATGCCATGACGCCCGGCACGGCCAGGAGGATGCCAGCGCCGATGATGAATGCCAGCGCGCCGTAGGACCCCCGCAGCATCCGTCCGAGGCCTCCAGCGAGGCCGATCGCGGGTTTGGGCCGCTGCTCGGTCTCGGGTGTCCTGGCGAAGACCAGCCCGATCCCGCTGTAGCTCGACCGGAACTCGGCCGGCGTTACCTGGCGCTGCCCCGCGGCAGGGTCATTGATGAGGGCGTGCCCGTCCTTGAAGCCTTCGAGCACGACGAAGTGGCTCTGGCGCCAGAAGATGATGCAGGGCATCTGCTGCTGCGCGAGCTCGTCGGCATCGAAGCGGCCGCCGCTTGCCTCGAGGCCGTAGTGGCGAGCGGCCTTGACGATGGCGAGAGCGTTGGCGCCGTCGCGAGAGACCCCGCACGTCACGCGCAGCTCCTCCAAGGGCACCCAGCAGCCGAAGTGCGCGAGGATCATGGCGAGGCTCGCCGCGCCGCATTCGACCTCCTCCATCTGCACGATGGTGGGGACCTTCGCCACGGGCACGGCGGGGAGCGGCTCGGCTTTCGCCTGGACGGGGGGATTGTCGACGGCCATGGCGCGCTAGGGCTGCAGGTATTCGATGGGGTGGCCGGTCCCGGTCGTGATGACGAGGCTGCCGGTGCTGCCGTAGGCGAGGGTCGGGCACCAGGAGGCGTCGACGTTCATCAGGACACCAACGCCTCCGCCGGGGGGTGCGATCACCTCGGCGAGGCCCGCGAGACCGAGTCGATCGGCAATCTGCTCCTCGGTCAGGGGCGCACGGAGCACCGCGCTCACGGCGCCCGTGTAGGAAGGGCAGTCGGGCGCGCTGAAGACCGCTGGCTGATCGACCGTCAACGACGATGCGTCCTGCGGTGCGAGGAAGGTGACGACGCTGCGCTGGTCTCCCTCTTGGACCACCAGCAGGATCGTTGCCGAGGCGGGAACTTCTGCTTCACCCGCGTAGAACGCCGCGGCCACCGTCCCTTTGACCGGACTGGTGAGATCGCGCACCTGGCCATCGACGGTGGTGACCTGGCCGATGCGCTGTCCGACCTGGACCGTGTCGCCTTCAACAAGGGTCATTCCCTGCAGCGTCCCGGGGCTTACCGCCACGATGGGCACGAATCCGGTTGCGGGGACCAGGCCGCCCGTGGAGGTCACCGAGGTGCTGATGGAGGCAAAGGTGGCCCAGAGAAGCACGCCGAGGATCGTGATGACGGAGACCCCCAGCGCAGCCTTCATCCAGGGGCGCACCACCTGAATGAGGTCGTCGAACCGTTCGGTCCCGGCCTCGGGTGGAGTGGGCGGCACCGCGAGGGTCTGACCCGGGGTGTCGGGCGCGTCGCTCCCGTCGGTTTGCGGCGATGGTGCCGGCATGTACAGCCCTCCCGCTGGTCAAGGAACGTGGAGAGCATCCCATCCAGGGTCCGAGGCTGCGGGTGAATCCGCGAAGAGGCGGACCGGACCGCGGAAGACTTCGGCCACGGGGCTGCCCTCGGGGCGGAAACAGGCGTCGCGCAGGGACGGGTGGGCGTCGAGGACCGCGTTGACCGCGATGGGGATGATCGCGCGGGCCACGCTGCGGCCCAGGCAGCGATGGAGCCCCATGCCGAAGGCCGTCCCGCCGGACCCGGATGCGAGGTCGAGAAGGACCGTGCGTCCCGCCGGGATGTCGATGCCGTCGGCCTGGGTGGCGGCCTCGGCCCGCCGGGCCAGCATCATGATGGGTGGCAGGCGACCGGCGAGTTCGTCCACGACGTCCACGGGATCGTTGTGCCATCGCGATGACGTCGCGGGATCCTGGGCGATGGCCATAAGCACGCTGCACGCGAGCGATGAGACCGTCTCCTGCCCGCCGCTGGCCAGTAGGCACACGACGGCGGCGACGTCGTGATCATCGGGCACCTCGGCGATCAGTGGCGTCAGGGGATGCTCGCGCCGAAGATCGCCAAGCGGGCCGGCTTGGCCGACCTGCTTGGCCTGGCCGCGACGCACGTCGGCGACGGCCTCGCGCACGCGACCGCTCACATCGAGGATGACCGCGACATGGTGCGGGTCGGGAGGTCCCAGTCTCACCAGTTCGGCCGTGAGGCTCGTGCTGAAGTGACGGAGGTCGTGGGCGCTCACCGCGGTGTCCAGGCCCAGGTGCGATCGCAGGAACGTGGGCGCGATGAGCGACGTGAAGGACTCGACGAGGTCAACCGTGGGGTCATCGAGGGGCCGTGCCACGGCCAGGGCTCTCATCTCGCGTTGCATGACGGGAGTGGCGGCGCGCGCCGCGTCGGGGGAGAGCAGCGCGCGAACGGGTACGAGGCCGCGACGTCGTGTTTCGTCATCGTGCATCGACGGCATGCGGTCGATGAGGTCATGTACCCGTGGGTCGTCGTGCCAGGTGCCTCGGCCGGCGACCCGCAGTGCTGGATCGCGCAGCGCCTGGTCGATGGCGGTCGGCGTGCGCAGGACGATCGCGCCCCTGTCGGGCTCGACCGCGTTCATCGCGCTCCGGTGAGCATGACCTCAGCCACGCTCACAAGTTCGGCCTCCGTGACGCGCGCTAGGGCCGCACTGTCTCCGTTGCCGAGTCCGCAGATGCCGATGCCGAGTGCGGCCGCGACGAGATACGCGTGTCCGTAGAGCACTCCCGCGTCGAGGAGGGCCAATCGGTAGGCCATCCCCTCGTACTTCCAGGAGTTGCGCCCCATTCGCAGGGCGTAGGTGACCAGCACCTGGATCTCCCCGACACCGCCCGTTGAGACCATGGCGTCGGCGAACAACGCCTCGACATGGTCGAGATCACCGGCGAGCCGGCACAGTACGACGCGCTCCGCGTCGAGCCACCACACGCCGGCCGGCAGGTCGCCCACGCCGCGGGTAGTGAGGATGAGGTCGATCTCATAACTCGCCCCGCCTCCGGGATACAGCCGCCGCGACTGCGGGTATTCCACGTCGTGAGACATGTGCCGGGTCGAAGTCACCCGGTGAGCCACGCAGAAATCCGCGAGTTGCCCGAGGGTCATGGGGGAGGGGGACTGGCGGGTCGAGGCGCGGGCATGCATCGCCTCGGCGACGGACATCCCGAGCACCTCCTCCTCCGGAGAGGCATAGGCCGCGATGTCGAACTCCAGGTCGTGGGCGGGCACGTCGCTCACGGGCAGCGGTGGCATACGATCGCGGAGCGGGTACGTGGCACCGACGACATAGGGATTGCCACCCCGCCGCGTCCGCCAGTGGAAGTAGCGATCGTGTGGCTCCCACACGTCGATCGACCTGTCGGGCCGGTCCGTCGACTCGGCATGGACGAGGATGCCGGCCTCTCGCAGGAGCGCTCGCGGCATCGACATGACCCTCGCCGATGAGTCGGCGTGCACCACCGCCTGCATGACGTTGTCGTCTACATCGGCGACCGCCCGACCCTGAGGCGACTCGAGGCGCCAGCGGTCCGCCTGCCGCGTGACGATGACGCCGGTGCCCAGGACAAGAGCATCGTCGCCGGGGTCCGGCACACCGGAGTACGCGCCTGAATCCCCGGGATGACGAAGCAGGCGCACGAGGGTTCCATCAGGGCCGGCAATCGAGGGGGACAGCCGACCGGAGTGGGTCAGCACGTCGAACAGGTGCAGCCACTCGGCCATGGCGGCGGCTCCGCGCGCCAGGAACCAGTCCTCACCCTCGTCGGCGGTCATCCCGGCGTCCCAGGCTGCGAGCAGTGCCTCAGCCGCCGCGGGGTCATCAAGGTGCAGGAGGACCGTGCCCGCATCGTGGGTCAGGATCGTGGATCCCTCCGCGACGAACGGTGGTTGCGGCCGCCAGCGCAGGACCTGCTCGCTCACAGGAACATCACCCGCGGGTTGAGTTCCTCCTCGGACGTGGGCGTCTGCAGCCAGCCGAGGTTCACCGGCACGTCGTACAGGCGCCCGGGCGCGTAGCGCGCCCAGAAGTGACGCAGACCGGGGACGATGACCTTGACGGTCGGGAAGCCGATGTCTGGGCGCGTCTGGTCGAGCACCAGGACCTCATGGCCGCGCGCCTCGAATGCCGATTGCACGACGCGAACAGCGGCGGCCATGTCGTGGACTCGGCGGGCATCGGGTGACAACGGGGCTCGCGGTGCCCGGGGGTCCGGCACGAGGTAGGGGTCCGATGCTCGAGTGGCGGTGAGCCACCATTCCTGGGATTCACGATCCTCGTAGGTGTACGAGCCCGACCCGTCTTCGCGGTGACCCGCTACGCCGGGGTAGAACTGCGTGACCTCCGAGATCGCCCGCATGACGGCGATCGCCGGATCGAGATGGGCGCCGAAGCCTATGAGGATGTCTTCGCTCACGCCGCTCTCGCGCGCGGAAACGGCGGCGACGACGGGAATGCCGAGGTCGTGGGTGAGGTCGAGCAAGGCGATGGGCCGGCCGAGCCGGCGGTAGGTCGCAAGAGTCTCGTGGATCCGGGGATCATCCATGCCCGACACATCGAACTCCGGACGTGAGAGGCGGTTGTACCACCACACGGCCACAGCATCGCGCTCAACGAGCTCGAGGGCACCCTGCAGGACGGCCTCCTCCCGGGTGTTGCCGGCGGCGGCCCCGTTGGAGCAGGCGATGAAAAGCAATCGGCCGGACGGGCGGGGCACGGAGTAGTACAGCATTCCGGTCGGCACCCAGCGGACCTCGTCGCGCGTGAGCGACCACACTGGCGAGAAGTCGCACGCGAAACCCGGATCGAAGGGTTCGGGAACGACGGCGAACTTGCGGTCCCGAGCGTTCCACTCGTCGCGGTGGAGATACTGCCGCTCGGACCACAGCATGATGTCGTTGGGGTGTATGCCCGACGCACCGAGCGAATCGAGAGTCGTCGCCCTGCGCCGCTCCTCTCCCGTGTAGAGCCCCTGGTAGCGCTCCAGCGCCTCGCCGAGCGCGCTCACCTTGGCCTGGTCCTCGGTCATGCCCTTGCCGGAACTCTTCGTGCGCAGGCCCGCCCGCAGGTACTTCAGTTCGGCGCCTCGCATGGCGAAGTTGTGCCCGGCCGCGTAGACGTGAAGGGAAGGCTCACCGTCGACGGGGATGGGGGTGAGGGCGGTGACCGCACCGGTAATGACGCTGATGTGCTCCGCATAACGATCCAGCGTGACGCGCGGCTCCACCGCGCGGAATCCCGACTCGTTGGCGGAGCCGTGGGCTCCGGGGGCTAGCGACACCGGGGGATGGGGCGCATCGTGCGGCTCGGGGTTGCCGCACTCGGGGCACTGGGGCCGGCGCACCACGGGATGCGACTCGTGCTCCCAGGTTGCCGTGTCGAAGGTGTGGAGGATCGCGGGTGCCGGCTCGGGGCGCAGGGCGGCGCGCAGGGCCTCCGTGGCCACCAGTCCTCCTCCAAGGATCCGGATCGTGGCGGGCCCCGCGGCCTGGGGTCGTATGGGCGCATCGCCCACGTGGGTGCGCAGGCGCAGGTACTCCTCGACATCGCGGTTGCCGCGGATCCGGTGGGCCATGCAATGCCAGCAGGCGGTTGTGCCCGGGGTGAAGACCGGACCGACCCAGGCGTTGGCGCCCGTCGTGCGTGCCAGCAGCCATGGCCGCCCGGCGGCGCGGCGACGCCGATCGATCTCGGCCAGTTCCGGGTCGAGATAGTCCGACACGATGACGACCAGCAGCTCGATATGGGGGTCGGCGGCTGCGTCCGCGATATCCGCGTCGAAGAGGTGTACTGATAACTCTGTGTCCGCCAGTGCTCGGGCCACCTCGCGAGCATCCTCCGCGCCGGTTCCGATGCCGCCCACGCCGATCGTGGCGTTCACGCGCGAGCTCATCGGCATCTGCAAGCCCCAGTCGCGGGCGAGTACGTCGACGCGAGCCTGCTCCACGCTCTCGGCGGGTCCCTTGTCGACGAGGTAGCCCTTGCCGAGGTAGTCGTCGATGACGAAGTACACGGTGGCGAGGTCGATCTGGGGGGACGCGTCGGCAATGGCATCGACAACATCGTCGGCATCGCGCTCACCGTCGACGGCTGCCGCGATAGCGAGAGCCTCCGGCTGATCAAGGACAACCGTTGCATGCTCAGCCAGCAGATAGACGGCCTCCCCGGGAATGCGGACCACCTGGAACTCCGGTGACCAGCGAAGAGGCGATTGCGCCAGGGCGTCGGGCGCCACCGCTAGGACTCCGGTGAAAGCAGCCGCCCGAGCGCCGCGGCCGCGGACTCCTCGTCCCACTCCGCATCGGGGCCGGGCAGCGGGAGTTCGACCAGGTCGTCGGGCACCACCCGGATCACGGTGCCGGCGGGGACGTCGACGCCGAGTTCGGCGAGGGCGGCGCGGGGATCGGCGAGCAGGCGATCTCGGTAGGAGTCGTCCTTCCACGAGCGGGCGATGGCCTTGGCCAGCCCTCGCTGAAGGGCGCGGTCCGTCGCCGGGTCACCGGTCGTCATGACCCTCCTCTGAATGGTTATGCGTCGTGGTCATTGTGCGTCGCGAACGCCGTTGCGCGCGCGGATTCAGTGCTCCTACACGCTGCTGCGGCGGCACCCCGAGGGTGCCGCCGCAGCAGCGACAGGTCTATGCGACCTAGCAGGCGCTCCCGGACGACGCGGCGCTGCAGCACGGGCATGAGGCCGACGACGCGGAGGATGCCGAACTCGAGGAGCCTCCGCCGGCGACCGCGGCGAGCGACTCGTCGGAGATGCTGGGCAGCCGGGAGGGGAGTGGCATGGTGATCACCGTGGATCCCTCTTCCTCGTCGGCGCCGTGCTCGACGACCTTCACCTTGGTGCCCTCGGGGATCGGGATCCCTGCCTCGCGAAGGTACTTCTCGGGGTTGGCGACGTAGGCAGCCTTGAAGGCCGGGTCCTCCCACGCCTTGCGGACGATGGAGCGGTAGGCCGAGGCGTAATCGTCTGCCTTGTCGGCCGGGATCTTGGGTACTGCGCCGTGCGGGTGGTCACTAACAACAGCCACGGGGGCCTCCTCATTGAGACGATAGGGAAGTGCTCGCATAGCGCACTCTGCACCGTCGGCCAGCCCCGGGCAAGGGGAATGGAAAAACAGGAGGTGAATTCGGGGGGACCTCCCGAGGGGGAGTCGCCCCTGACGCATGCGTGTCCGAGCACGATCGGCCGGACCCCGAGCTGTCGGTCAACGATGACTGGCGCGTTGGTCTATCCAGACCGTGATGTCAGGCACGTCGATGTCTCCTCGTGCGATTTGCAGGACGAAGTCCTCAGCGTCGTCAACGGTGTAGGTAAGCCGCACTCCGTTCATCAGGAGAAATACCTTCATCCCCGACCACGCGAGCCGCTTGTTGCCATCGACCAACGCGTGGTTGCGGGCCAGTGAGTGGATGAGCGCGGCTGCCTGCTCGCTCAGACCGGGGTATGCCAGGTCTCCGAAGACCGTCGTCTGGGGTCGCGCACACGCCGACTCCAGCAGCCCCATGTCTCGAACGCCGACCTCGGGGAGCACGCCGTTGGCAGTCTCCAGGATGTCCTCAAGCGTGAGGAAATCTGTCGGGCCGCGAGAGGTCACGACTATCGGCTGAGGCGATCGAGGAGTTCTGCGTCCTCGCGGGCAACCGATGAAATGGCGTCAGCCAGCCGTGCTGCGCGATTCGACAGGTAGGCATCGATAGCCGACCGGACGACCTCCTGCATCGAGCGGTTCTCCAACTCGGCTCGCTCGCGAAGGGCCTGTGTCTCGCTGTCGGTGAGCCGCAAAGTCATCGCCATGGGTTGATGATACCACCCTGGTATCACCTGACCCCTCGGCGATCAGCCGCACTCTCGCTAGCCTCCCGGCATGGCGTTCACCGGCTTTCCGGCGGAGGGCTTTGCTTTCTACGAGCAGCTGGTCGCGCACAACACCAAGGCGTGGTGGGCAAAGCACAGGTCGACGTACGACGAGTCCATCAAGGCACCCATGACCGCGCTGCTCGCCGAACTCGAGGCGGAGTTCGGCGAGGGGAAGGTCTACCGGCCCTATCGCGACACGCGCTTCAGCAAGGACAAGACGCCGCTCAAGGACCATCAGGGCGCGGTGGTGATGATCGAGGACGCGATCGGCTACTACGTGCAGGTGGCGGCCAGCGGGCTCATGGTCGGCGGCGGCCTCTATGCCCCCGCGCCGACGCAGCTTGCGCGCCTGCGCGCCGCGATCGCCTCGCCCGCTGGCGTGACGCTGGAGTCGGAGCTCGCGCGCCTACGACGGGGGCGCTGGGAGGTCGACGGGTCGCCGCTCAAGACCAGGCCCAAGGGCTACGCCGCGGACGCGCCGCGACTGGATCTGCTGCGCATGACGCGCGTGGTCGCGCTCAAGACCTACGACGACCCCAAGACCTTGGAGTCGCGCAAGGCGCTGGACGTCGTACGCCGTGATTGGCGTGCGATCACGCCCATGATGGAGTGGCTGGCCGATCATGCGGGCCCCGAAGGGGATCCGGGCCGCGAACCTTAGGCCGCGCCGGCCTTGGGGTTGGCGGAGCGCCGCGAAAGGCGTCGCGGGTCTGCGGCGGGAGCGGTCGAGCCGTTCCAGGCATTCCATGCCCGCTCGGCTGCTGTGCCGACGATGTCGACGATCCGGTCGATGAGTGCGGCGTCGCTCACCAGTGGCGGGGAGAGCTGGATGACGGGCTCGCCGCGATCGTCGAGGCGGCACAGCAGGCCGAGCTCATCCATGTGGGCGGAGAGCTCCTTGCGCAGGAGCCAATCGGCTTCATCTGCAGAGAAGCGCTCCTTGGTCTCGCGGTCCTTCACCAGCTCCAGCGCCCAGAAGTAGCCCATGCCGCGCACGTCGCCGACGAGGGGGATGCGGCGCAGCTCTTGCAGTCCGGCTTCGAAGCGGGGGGAGATGCCGCGGACATTGTCGAAGACACCGTCGCGCGCGTAGATGTCGAGCACGGTCGCGCCGATCGCGGTGGTGAGCGGGTGGCCGGAGTAGGTGTGGCCGTGCATGTAGGTGTGCCCGCCGGTGACGAAGGGCGCGGCCATGGCCTCGGTCATGAGGAATCCACCGAGCGGTGCGTGCCCGGCGGTGACGCCCTTGGCGAAGGTGATGACGTCCGGCCGGCCCCCGAAGAGGCTGGAGGCGAACCACTCCCCGACGCGTCCGAAGGCCGTGATGGTCTCGTCGGCGACGAGGACGATGCCGTACCGGTCGCACAGGGCACGCAGGCCCGGCCAGTAGCCGGGCGGGGGCACGAAGGCGCCGCCGCCGTTTTGCACGGGCTCGGCGATGAGCATGGCGACCTGGTCGGGGCCGGCGAAGAGGATCGCCTCCTCCGCCTCCTCGAGCAGCGCCCGTGTGAAGGCCTCGGGGTCGTCGCCGGCGGGATGGCGATACGCGTACGTCGGGGACAGGTGGGATGTCGGCACGGCCAAGGGCTCGAATCCCGCGCGGCAGTCGGGCATGCCGGTGAAGCTCAGCGCTCCGAGCGTGGTCCCGTGATAGGCGATGCGCCGCGCGATGGCCTTGGTGCGCTGGGGCTCGCCGTTGGCCGTGTGCCACTGGCGCACGAGTTTCCACGCCGACTCCACCGCCTCACCGCCACTGTTGGTGAAGAACACGCGCTGCATGCCCAGTGGTGCGGCGCGCTCGACGAGCATCTCGGCGAGAGCGGCGGCCGGCGGATGCGCGAGGTACCACGTGGGCGTGAAGGGCAGTGTCGCCAACTGCTGGTGCGCGGCCCTGCCGATCTCATCGCCGTATGAGTGGCCGAGGTTGGAGCAGAACAGGCCGGACAGCCCGTCGATGAAGCGGCGACCGCGGTCGTCGACGACCTCGCACTCCTCGCCGCGTACGATCACCTTGGACCCGGCCTCGGCGTACTCGCCCATGTCGGTGAAGTTGAGGAGCAGGTGGTCGCGCGCCTGCCGTCGGGTGTCGCTGGCGCCAACGTGGCCGGTTCGACGCTGCGAAGCGTCCATGGGTCTCACGCTCCTTCATCCTGAACGGTTGTTCAGGATTTCCCCCAGCGTAGCACCCTGAATAGTCGTTCAGCAAGCAACAGGGCCTATGAGGTGGTCATCATGCCCAACTCGAGGCGGGCCGCCTCCCACCACAGGTCGGTGAAGCGGTCGGGGGTCATGACGGGATCCTCAAGGGCCAACTGAATGGCGAGCCCGTCCATGAGGGAGGCCAGCCGGACCACGGCCCCGTCGACGTCGGTGGATCTCAGGTCGCCCGTCGACACTCCCTCTGCGATGACGTCGCGCAGAGCTGCGCGCCAGCGTCGGTCGAGGGACTCGCGGGTCTCGCGCGCATCGTCGTCATGCAGGGCGCGCGACCAAATCTCCAGCCACAGTCGCCAGTCGCCGACGGCAGGGCCGAGGCCGGTGCCGAGTTCGGCCATGTGGCGCAGGCGCTCGATGGGGCCCTTCTGCTCCTGCAGGTCGTGCTCAAGGTCGACGTAGAACTCATCCTCGAGCAGGGTCAGCGCCTGGTCGAGGGCGCCGGCGAGGGAGCCGAAGTGGTAGAGGACCAGACCCTGCGATGTGCCGGCCGCCTCGGCGATGTCGGCGACACGCGTGCCGGCGAATCCCCGCTCTCTCACCACGGCCACGGTGGCGCGCAGGATGAGTTCACGGCGTTCCTCCGGCGCCTTGGCCGACAGGGCCCCCTTCGCCATCAAGCCTCCCAGCGCAGGTGGGCTGAACGATCACTGAGATACGCTAGCCCGCGTCCATATCCTTCCAGTGGCTGGAGATGCCGTGCGCACGGACCCGCGCCAGCCCGACAGGGGCCGCTCAGTCGCTATCGCAGACCACGCCGACCTACAGGCTCGGGCGGCCGCCTTCGTCGATGACGTGCTGATCCCGCTCGAGGTGACGGCGGAGTTGGCCGGCGGTCCGCTGCCCGTCGCCGACCAGGAGCGCATACGTGCCAAGGCCATGGAGTACGGAGTTCAGGGTGGTTCCCACTCGCGCGAGCAAGGTGGCAATGGCTGGAGCGTCACGGAGTGGTTCTTGGTCGAGGAGCAGTTCGGCCGATCCACCAACGGGGTGTCCTGGTACATCCCGACGGCGTACAACGTCTGGAAGCACGCGTCGCCCGCCCAGCAGGAGCGCTGGCTGCTGCCGGCCCTTCGCGGGGAGCTTCATGACGCCTACGCCGTGACCGAGGCCGAGGCGGGCAGTGATCCGTCGGGCATGACCACCACGGCGCGTCCGCTCGGCGATGGCCGATGGGTTATCAACGGTGAGAAGTGGTTCGTCACCTATGGTTCCATCGCGGCTGTCATCGTCGTGATGGCATACGGGGATCCAGACCGACGAGCGCTTCCCACTCTCTTTGCAGTGCCAGCCGACGCTCCCGGCATCGAGACCGTCGCCGACGTGCCGTTCACGCACAGCTACCCGCACGGGCACCCGACACTCCGCTTCACCAACGTCATCGTGACCGACGACGACATCATCGGCGGGGTGGGCGAGGGCGACGAGCTTCAGCGCCGCTGGTTCACTGAGGAGCGGCTCGGTATCGCCGCTCGCTGCGTGGGTGCCATGCAGCGCCTCATCGAGGAGAGCATCGACTGGGCCATGCATCGCGAGCAGGGTGGCGCGCGCCTGATCGATCATCAAGGCGTGAGCTTTCCGCTTGCCGACAGCGCTGCCGATGCCGCGGCGGGTCGTCTGCTCGGCCTTGACGTGGCCGCGCTCGCCGATGAGGGTGCTGACCCCAAGTTGGTGCACGGCAAGGCGTCGATGGCCAAGCTCTTCTGCTCGGAGGCGGCCAACCGCTGCGCGGATCGTGCTGTCCAGATCTTCGGTGGCCGGGGCTACATGCGCACGACGGCGGCCGAGCGGTTTTGGCGCGAGTTGCGCGTCGACCGCATCTGGGAGGGCACGTCCGAGATCCAGCGGCTGATCGTTGCGCGCTCGCTGGAGCGGCGCGGCGTACGCGCGATGCTCACCTAATCGCATGCCTGACCTCACTCGACTTCTGGCGCCCCGATCGGTGGCGGTTGTCGGCGCGACCGACCGTGAGGGCAGTTATGCCAACGCCACCCTGCTGAACCTCGCGCGTGCGGGATTCGCGGGCGACGTCGTGGGCGTGCATCCGACGCGCACCTCCGCGGCAGGCTTCCCCTGCGTGCCGAGCCTCCTCGATGTCGGCCCGGTCGACGCGGTGGTCATCGCCACGCCGGCCGAGACCGTTCCCGCCTATGTCGCACAGGCCCGCGAGCGCGGCTGCGGAGGAGCGGTCGTCTACGCCGCGGGCTTCGCCGAGAGCGGTCGCGGCGACCTCCAAGATGAGCTGAATGCAGCCGCCGGCGATCTCGCCGTCATCGGACCCAACGGCAACGGACTCGTGAGTGTGGCGGCGCGCGCACCGCTGTGGGGCGACGCAGTCGCCCTGCCAGCGGCGGCGGGGGGTATCGCGCTCGTGTCGGAGAGCGGCAACGTCGGTGTCATCGGCATGGGGCATCGCGGCGGCCTGGGGCTGCATACGGTGATATCGATCGGCAATGCCGCGGTTGTCGACTCGGCGATGGCGGTCGAACACCTGGCCCAACTCCAGGGAGTGCGTGCCATCGCCTTGTATCTCGAGGCCGACGGCGACGGGACCAGCTGGTGCAGGGCGCTCGCGGCGTGCAGTGAACGCGATGTGCGCTTGGTGGTCCTCAAGGTCGGACGCAGTTCGCGCGGCGCAGCTGTCGGCCAGGCGCACACCGCGGCCATCGTCGGCGACCAGACGGTGTTCGCGGCGATGATGGAGGAAGCCGGCGCGGTCATGGTGCGACAACCACTCGAACTCCTGGAAACGGCGCGTGCGCTGGCCGTGGGCCGTCGTGATCCGCGGGGGGCCGGCGTGCTCACGTGCTCCGGCGGAGATGCGGCCATCGCGGCCGACCTCGCCGCCGATCTAGGTGTGGGGCTCGCCGACCTGTCGGATGCCACCGAGCAGAGGCTGCGAGAACTGCTGCCGCCGGCCGCGACCGTTGCGAATCCGCTGGATCACACCGCACTGGTGTGGGCCGACACCGAGGCCATCGCCGCGCTCGCGGAGACGGTCGGGCGTGATCCGGGTGTCGGTCACCTGGTCTACGTGCAGGACGAGCCGCCTGGTCTGCCTGCTGGGTCTCTGGCCGAGTGGCGCGCGACTCGCCTGGGGGGCGTCGTAGGCGGCGAACGCGCGGGCCACGACACGCTGGTCGTGGCTACGCTCCCGGGGCAGGGTGCCGCAGATGCGGTCGAGGGACTCGACAACGCCTTGCGATCACTGGCTGCGCTCCAGGGTGTGCGATCGTCGCAGCACCGTTTGCTTGACATGGCGACCGCTGCTTCAGTGGTCGGGCGCGAGAACGCGCCGATCTCAGAACCTGAGGCCAAGGCCATGCTCGCGCGGCACGGTATCCCCGTGCCGCGAGGTCAGGTCGCCGTGTCGGCGAACGAGGCCGTCGACGCCGCCCTTGAGGTGGGTTTCCCGGTCGTGCTCAAGGCCGTCGTGCCGGGACTGCTGCACAAGTCCGACGTGGGCGGCGTCGTCGTGGGCGTTCGAACCGCGGAGGATGTCCAGCGAGAGGCTGGTCGCCTGTTGGCGGTGCATGCGGGCTGTGGAATCCTCGTCGAGGAGATGGTCGAGCCGGGGCTCGAAGTCCTCGTCTGCGCGCGCCGCGACGGCGTAGTGCCGACACTGACCATCGGGTTGGGTGGCGTGTGGACCGAAGCCCTTTCCGATGTTGCTGTGATCCCGCTCCCCGCTGACATCGATCGCGTGCGGGTGGCTGTGGAGTCACTGCGCGCCGTGCGCTTGCTCAGAGGCGACCGCGGCGGGACGGCGTATGACGTCGATGGGCTGTGCGCCCTCGCCTCGGGGGTGGGTGACGCCCTTCTCACCCAGCAGTGCCGTCTCATCGAGGTCAACCCCTGCATTGTCGGCGCCACGCAATCGATTGCAGTCGACGCGATCATCGCCTAGGGCGCCATCGCCGTGGTGGGGGCCCATTCCCGCGTCTACGCTGATCGTCGGCCTTCACGTTCACCCCCTCCGCTGCCCGCCGACGCACTCGCCCGCACTCTCGCCCCCTTCGGCGAGGGCCGCATGCTCCCGGTCGAGGCGGACTCGTCGCACGAGGTCTTCGAGTGGGGAGGCGCAACTTCTTCAGCGGCTGGATCTGCGTGGGGCGCAGCGCTGACATCGCCGAGCCGGGCATGCAGCGCGCCGAGCGTGCAGGGGACACTACTGCTCTGCTGGTGCGAGGCGAAGACGGTGTCCTCCGCGCTTTCGCCGAGGTCTGCCGCCACCGAGGCCACGACATCCGGCCCTGCGGCGGCTCCGCGCAGGCGCGCGCGATCACCTGCCCCTACCACTCGTGGTCCTATCGCCTCGACGGAGAGCTCTGCAGCGCTGCGGGCTACGGTGGCCTTTCGTCGTTCGACAAGTCAAAGTTTCCGCTTCGCTCGCTGAAGGTGGCGGAGTGGCACGGCTTCTCGTCCGTCGATATCTCCGGCCAGGCTGGGCCACTCGATGCGCACCTGGCCGGACTCGAGGAGCGCGTCGCTCCCTATCGCCTTGAGACTCTCCAGGTGCGCGGCAGTTACCAATTCGTCATCCAGGCCAACTACAAGACCATCACCGAGAAGTATCAGGAGTGTGACCACTGCCCGTCAATCCACCCCGAGCGCTGTGTCGTGAGTCTGCCGGAGAGCGGTGCCAATTGGGGAGCGACGGAGGGTGCCTGAGTCGGCGGCCACCTTGAGCTGCCGGAGCAGGCGGTCACGATGTCGCTTGACGGCCACATCAACGGCGCGTTCATCCCCGGCCCCAACGATGAGGAGTTACGCCGCGTCGACTACATCGGAGCGTTCCCCAATCTGTTGATCAGCCTGCACCCGGACTACGTCATGACGCATCGCGCCATCCCTGTCTCGCCGCGCGAGACGTGGGTGGAGTGCGCCTGGGCATTCCCGCCCGACTACCAGTTCGTGACAATGGTGGCGCGGGGCCACCTCGGCCAGCCGCTCGGCGTACGACCGCAGCCGGAGAGGGCCAATGCGTGAGTGCTTCCTTCGGGAGATCCAGGGCGAATTCTGCCCGGGAATTCCCGAAGAACGCCGCTAGGACAGGGCGCCGCGGGGTAGAAGCCGCAGGGCGTCGGGCTGGCAGTGCACCGTGACGACTTCACCCGTGGAGTGCTGACCCGCGCGCGCGCTGGGCAGCCGCACCACGAGTTCCTCGCCATCGCCCAGGCGCACATGAATGTCGGTGGTCGGCCCCTGGTAGACGACACGCGACACGCTGCCGTCGATCGCGCTGGACTCTGCGGCCGCCCCTTCGAGCCGCAGGCGCTCAGGTCGGACGACGAGCTTGACCGCGTCACCAGGCCCCGCGTCACCCTGGCAGGTGAGGGTCTGTCCTGCGAGTCGCACCGTCGTACGCCCGGTGCCGGCCGGCCCGGCCACCTCGACGTCGAGAACGTTGGCGTTGCCGAGGAAGTCGGCGACATAGGCCGTCGCGGGGGAGTCGTAGACCTCGGCTGGAGTGCCCACCTGCTCGACCAGGCCACCTGCCATGACCGCGAGGCGATCGGACATCGTCAGTGCCTCTTCCTGGTCGTGCGTGACGTAGATGAACGTGATGCCGAGCGACTGCTGCAGGGACTTGAGCTCAATCTGCAGTGCCTTGCGCAGTTTCGCGTCGAGGGCACCGAGGGGCTCGTCGAGCAGGAGTACGCGCGGCCCTAGGACGATCGTGCGCGCCAGGGCAACGCGCTGCTGCTGACCGCCCGAGAGTTGCCCCGGCTTGCGCTTGGCGTATTGGCCCATGCGCACCATCTCGAGGGCCTCGCCCACCTTGCGCTTCGCGTCGGACTTGCCGACCTTCTGATAGCGAAGGCCAAAGGCGACGTTGTCCTCCACCGAGAGGAAGGGGAAGAGCGCGTAGTTCTGGAAGACGGTGTTGACGGGACGTTCGTTGGCGGGGACCCGCGACATGTCGGACCCATCGATGAGGATGTCGCCGGACGTGGGCGTCTCGAAGCCCGCGATCCTGCGCAGGGTCGTCGTCTTGCCGCATCCGGATGGGCCGAGAAGGCTGAAGAACTCGCCAGCGGCGATATCAATGGAGATCCCGCGCACGGCGGGGACATCGCCGTAGTGCTTCTGCAGATCGGTGACCTGCACTCGCCCGCCGCGCACCTAGCCGCCGGTCCCATCGCGTCGTGTCATGCGATTCCTCTCGCGAGATAGCGCAGAAGTACTTGCCAAAGCCTTGCTGGTGGCACAGTCTAGACACCTGTCCTGAATCCCCCGAGGGAGGTCGAGGAAGCCGATGGTTCAGCCCCGCCGTCCGCTCTCCCGACGCCGCCTCCTGCAGACCTCGGCGCTGGCCGTCCCGGGCTCATGGGCGCTGGCCGCATGCGCGCGTGCGCAGCCTCTCGGCGGGCCCACGGGTGCGGCGTCAGCAAGTGGCGGCACTGCCGGGGGAGCCACGTCAGCTCCCGCCGAACTCCAGATCGCGTCGCCCACCAACCCCGTCAAGTGGCCGATCAACCCCGGCAACGAGCCCATCGCCAGTGGTCTTGAGCCGGAGAGCAATGCCACCCTGCGTGTCTACAACTACCCGGATTATCTCGACAAGGGCGTCATCAAGGACTTCCAGAAAGAGTACGCCGACTACAACGTCAAGGTCGAGTACTCCAGCTTCAATGACTATCCCGAGGCCCTGACGAAGATCCGCAGCGGTAGCGTCCCCTACGACGTGACGTTCATGTCCTACAACTACATGGCACGCCTGGTTTACGGCAACTTGATTCGTCCGCTCAATCACGACTACATCCCCAATATCTCCGATGTCTGGGAGGAGTTCCAGAACCCGTGGTACGACCAGGGCTGGCAATACACCGCCCCCTACGTCATCTACACGACCGGTATCGGCTGGAGGGCGGACATCATCCCTGAGGACATCGGTGCTCGTCCCGACCCCTACGACGTCTTCTGGGACAGCAAGTACGCCGGTGAGATCGCCGTGCTTGACGATGACCGCGAGGTCATCGGCATGACCATCTTGCGCGACGGCGGCACCGACGTGAACACGAGCGACCCGGCTGTGTTGAGGGCCACTCGCGATGCGATGCTGGAGATGTTGTCCATCAGCCGGCCGCGAGTAACCATCACGGGATACACAGACATCCCCGAGGGGGTCCTGTCGCTCTCGCAGTGCTGGTCCGGCGACATGCTCACCGGTCAGTTCTACATGCCGGACGGTGTGGACCCATCGGTCCTGCGCTATTGGAGTCCGCCAGATGGCCGAGGCGTCATCGGCAACGACTTCATGCTGGCCCTCAAGGGCGGCGAGAACCCTGTTATGGCCCACCACTTCATCAACTACATGCTGAATGACGCCGTGTCGCGCAAGAACTCCTCGTGGATCGGCTACCAGCCGCCGCTGCGATCGCTCACGCCCGACATGATGGTGGCCGACGGGCTTGTGCCAGCCAATCTCGCGAGTGCCGTCGTGAAGCCCGAGTGGTTCCAGGTGGGCTACCCGCTCCTGGAGCTATCGCCAGAGGTGGAGACTGAATACCAGGCGATCTGGCAGCAGTTCAAGGCCGGGGCGTGATGTGAAGGATCGCTCCACTCGGCTCCTCTGGCCGATCCTCGGACTGCCGGCAATCGTGTGGATCGTCCTGTTCTTCTTCGTGCCCTTCTACGTCGTGCTCTGCGTGGCCTTCGGGGTGGTCGACCCGATCTTCCGCTCGCCGATCCCCGTGTGGAATCCCCTCGAGTGGCAGTTCAGCCAAATGGGGGTCGTCTGGGACCGCCTGGTCGGCCCTGACAACTTCTACCTGCCAGCGGTGATTCGCACCCTGGTCTACGTCGCGATCGCCGTCACTTCATGCCTGCTCATTGCCTTCCCGGTCGCCTACTTCACCGCACGCTACGCCGGCAAATATCGCGGACTGGTACTTGCACTGCTGATCGCGCCCTTCTGGATCTCCTACATGATGCGCATGCTCTCGTGGATCAACCTCCTGCAGCCGGAGGGCCTGGTCAACACGGTCATCACGATGGGGGGCCTGATACCCATCGATATCAACTGGCTCAGTGGCAACCCCTTCACCGTCGTCATGGGGCTCATCTACGGATACATCCCCTACATGCTCCTGCCCCTCTTTGCCGCCCTTGACCGCATCAGCCCCAGCCTGATCGAGGCGGCGCGTGATCTGGGAGCAACCGGGATGGACCTTTTCCGCCGAGTGATCCTGCCGATGAGCGTCCCCGGCATCGTCGCGGGTAGCCTCCTCATCGCGCTGCCGATGATGGGCGACTACTTCACCTCTGACATGCTGTCTAAATCACCCAATACGGCGATGATCGGCAACCTGGTCAACCTGTCGATCGTCACGCCCGGGCAGGCCGGGCAGGCCGGGGCACTGCTCATCCTCGTGCTTCTCGTGCTGCTGGCGCCGATGGTGCTCTACACGCGCAGCAATGCGAAGGCGGAGGTGCGGTCGTGACCGTGTCCGCTGCGCCTGCCGAGGCCATCCTCGAGGAGAGCAGGGGTAGCCGCCCCCGGCGGCTGCGCGGCAGTTCGGACGCTCGCGCTTATGGGCTCGGCACGATCACGGTCGTCTACCTGCTCTGGGCGCTCGTGCCGGTGGCCATCACCGTGCTCTTCTCCTTCAACGAGGGCCGTTCTCGCAGCACCTGGCAAGGGTTTTCGCTGCGCTGGTACACCTGGGATCCTACGGGATCGGTGCTCAACGACGAGTCGATACGCACGGCGCTCATGCACACGGTCACCCTCGCGATCATTGCGACGAGCATCACCGTGCCGCTCGGCGTGCTCTTTGCCCTGGCGCTCGACCGCTGGCGCGGGCGCATTCCCGCGGGCGCCAACTTCCTTGCGCTGATCACATTCGTCATCCCGGAGATCGCTCTGGCGATCGGCCTGCTCTTCATGGTCACCTATCTCGCGACACCGTTCGGCCTCGGCGCCTGGGCGCAGGTGATCGGCCTGGTGACCTTCCAACTCGCCTATCCGATCGTCATATGCCGGGCTCGCCTGCTCACCATCGGCTCCCACTACGAGGAGGCGGCGCGAGATCTTGGAGCATCGGCGATCGGCGCCGTGCGCCGCGTTATCCTGCCCATGCTCTTCCCGGCAATCCTCGTCAGCGCGACCCTCGTCTTTGCCGACGTGCTCGACGACTTCGTAATCGTGCGCTACCTCTCGTCAGACGCCTCGACCGAGACGACGTCTATGCGCATCTACCAGACGGCCCGTGCCGCACCCACTCCTGCGCTCAATGCGATGGCAACCATTATTCTGGTAGTGTCAACCTTGGTCATCGTCCTGGGATGGTTGCTCTACCGTCGTTGGTTGAAGCGCCAGGGCCAGGCCACCGACCTCGGCTCCTTTGCCGGCAACCTGTAACGAGGAGGGATCGTGAGCACGCTGCCCGCACGGGCCCAGGTTGTGATCGTCGGTGGCGGCGTGATCGGCTGCTCGATCGCCTACCACCTCACCAAGCTCGGCGTCCACGATGTCCTGCTCCTCGAGAAGCACAACCTCACGGCCGGCACGACCTGGCATGCGGCAGGGCTCATCACGAGCGCTGGATTCCACGATGAGACCTCATTGTGGATGTGCCGCTACTCCCGCGATCTGTATGCCCGGCTGGAGGAGGAGACCGGGCACTCGACAGGGTTCCGCGCCGTCGGGCATCTGTCGGTGGCCACCACGCCCGAGCGCATGGAGACGCTAGTGCGTGAGCGCGACTTCCAGGTCGGATTCGGCGTGCCCAATCAGATCGTCGATCCGAAAGAGATCGCCGAGCTTTGGCCGCTTGCCAATGTGGACGACCTCGTTGGCGGAGCCTACGTGGCCGATGAGGGGCGCGCGGATCCGGTCGGTGTCGCCACGGCCATGGCCAAGGGCGCGAAGATGGGCGGAGCGACGATCGAGGAGGGTGTGCGCGTCACCGGCTTCCTGATGGATGGCCGACGTGTCACCGGCGTGACGACGGACCGGGGAGATATCGAGGCCGACACGGTCATCCTCTCCGCAGGGCTGTGGACCAGGCAACTGGCACGCAAGGCCGGTGTCGACATTCCGCTGCAGGCTGCCGAGCACTACTACTTGCTCACCGAGCCAATGGCGGGCGTGCATCGCGACCTGCCGATCATCGAGGACCTTGACTGCTACGGCTACTTCCGCGAAGAAGGCGGAGGAATGCTCGTCGGATTATTCGAGCCGGTGGCGGCAGGCTGGCACCCGGAGGGCGCTCCCGACGACTTCGCCTTCGGCACGATCCCCCCCGACTGGGACCGCATGACCCCGCACCTGGAGAGGGCGATGGCCCGCATCCCGTCGCTGTCGGAGGCTGGAGTGCGCACTTTCTTTTGCGGCCCCGAGAGCTTCACGGCTGATATCGCCCCGATGGTCGGCCCAGTCCCCGAAGTGGACGGGCTGTGGGTGGCTGCGGGGTTGAACTCGGTCGGCATCATACTCGGCGGCGGAGTCGGCAACATGGTGGCGTCGTGGCTGGTCGATGGCGTGTGTCCCTTCGACAACGCCGGCTACACGATCGAGCGCGCGGTTCCCCATCAGAACACCCAGAGATTTCGTTCCGAGCGGATCGTGGAGCAACTCGGCGTGCTTTTCGGTGACGGCGGATATCCGACGTTCCACCAGCACACGGCTCGCGATATCCGACGCACGCCGCTGCATCATGTGTGGGCGGACAAGGGCGCCCACTTCGCCGACTCGGCGGGCTGGGAGTTCGTCGAGTGGTTCTACCCTCCCGGTGAGCCCGTGCGCGAGATCCCCTGGACCTGGGGGCGTGGCTTCTGGAGCCCCTGGGTGGCCGACGAGCACCGCGTCATCCGCGAGGCCGTCGGTGCCATTGACATGACGCTGATGTCGAAGTTCCTCGTGCAAGGCCCCGGGGCAGCAGCCATCCTCGACCGACTCAGTGCCAATGCGGTGGCCGGTCCGGTCGGTGGAGTGGTCTACACCCAGTGGTGCAACGAGAGAGGTGGCATCGAGGCCGATCTCACGGTGACGCGCCTGGCTGACGACCAGTTCATGGTCATCGTCTCCGACATCAGCCATCGACGCGTCGAGCGCATGCTGCGCGATGAGCACCGCGAAGGCGAGTTCGCGACCGTCACCGACATGACCTCGGCGTACTGCCTGCTGACGATCCAGGGTCCACGATCGCGTGAGCTCCTGCAGCGCGTGAGTCCTGACGACCTGTCCGAGGAGGCATTCCCCTACCTCACGACGCAGGAGATCGAGATCGGCTACTCCCGCATTCGCGCCCTGCGGGTGACGTATGTCGGCGAGCTCGGCTTCGAGCTCCTGATCCCCAGCGATCAGGCGCAGTCGGTCTGGGAGACCCTCGAGGCCGCCGGATCCGATCTCGGCTTCCGGCCTGTCGGGCTTGCGGCGATGCACGGTCTGCGTCTGGAGAAGGCCTATCGCGACTACGGCGTCGACATCGACGTCACCGACACTCCCGTCTCTGCGGGGCTGTCGTTCGCGGTCGCCTGGGACAAGCCCACGGAATTCCGCGGCAAGGAAGCGCTCGAGAAGCTGCGCGCCGATCGCACGAGCCGACTGGTGCCGCTGCGAGTCGACGACTCGACTCCGCTGCTTCATGGCAGCGAGCCCGTCCACAAGGACGGGAGGCGCGTGGGCCACCTGCAGGTGGGCGGCTTCGGTCATACGCTAGGTACCTCAGTCGGGCTGGCCACTGTCGACAACGCTGACGGCGTGACCGCCGATTGGCTGGCTAGCGGTGGGTTCGAGGTCGTCGTCAACGGGACTGCGTATCCGGCGACGGTGCAGTTCGCGCCCTTCTACGACCCCGAACGCGCGCGCGTGCGCGGCTGACTTGCAGGCTCGCCCCCATGGCCACCCCGCATGGCGCCTGGACCGTCGAGCCCGGCAGCCCAATAACCCTGCAGACTCACGAGTTCCCCACGTCACTCGAGGTCAGCGCCCCCGTGACGGGCGGACAGCTGCACGTAGCAACGGCGTCGGTGCGACTGCGCATCGAGATGTCGCTGGAGAGGCTGAAGGCGTCCAACTTCCTGATGCAGGGCGCCGCGCGTGCGCTGGTCAAGCGCTTCGACGGCGACTTACTGGTCTTCGACGCCGAGGGCACGGCCAGCAGTCATCCGTGGACGGTCGCGGGCAATGCCAAGGCGGGGCAGGTGGATGTGCCGATGTCGGTCGAGGCCACCCCCAAGCCCAGTGATGACCCGCGGCAGCTTCTGCTTGGCGGCTCGGTGACGATGAACGACATCTCGATCCCGATCCCCGGACTGAGCGGCATCACCAGCGTCACCTTCAGCCTCGATGGCACGGTGGGGCTGCGCTCGGCCTAGCTGCCGACGAGCACCTTAAGCTCGAAGATGGCGATGCCGATGGAGGCATCGATGAGACCCCAGCCGATGGCTCGCGGCCACGCATCCCTGCGGCGGCGCGAGCCCACGAGGCCGACGAAGAAGAGCACCGCGACGAGCACCAGGAGCGTGAGCTGGACCTCCTGGTCGAGGTTGTCGCTCACGAGCGCTGAGATCCCAAAGGTTGCCGTGGCCGCCCCGCCGACGGCGAGGGTCACCGCCATCCCGCGCAACTCCAGACGACGTTCACTCGATGTGAGTTTCGTGCCGTACACCAGGCGGTGCGCGGCCACCGCTGACCAGGCGTGGCCCACGGCCAAGGTCACGGCGGTGCCGACGATGATCACGAATAGCTCCTTCTCGTCGGCGAAGAGTCCCTCCCAGCTCGCGGCCGCGATGACGCCGAGGAGAGTGATGGCGGCGTAGATCGCGAGGGTGGCGTCGGACAGGCGACGCCGCGTTTTCTCCGGCGATGTAGTGCTCTCGGTCATGACCCAGCCCCGTCGTGGAGCGACGCGATGACTGCGGCCACGAGAGCCGTGCGCTCGGGCACCGCTGCTGCCGAAGCCCACTCGTGGTCAGCGTGCGCGCCGTCACCGACCGCACCGAGACCATCGAGCGTAGACACTCCCATCGCCGCGGTGAAGTTGCCATCGCTGGCCCCACCCACGGCACGCGAGGCGATCGGCGTCAATCCCATGCCAAAGGCGCAGGAGGTTGCGAGTTCCGCGAGCGCTCGGCCGGAGGACTCCTCCATGGCCGGGCGGTTGATGCCGCCGGCGATGATCGCCGTTTCCGCCTCGGGATGACTCGGCCGCCAGGAGCGCATCAGCGCGTCGATGCGTTCCTGCTCCTCGCCCGACCAAGCGCGCACGTCGATGCCGATCACGGCGCGATCCGGCACGGTGTTGTCGGTGACCCCGGCCTTGGCCGTCGTGGGCGTGACCGTCGTGCCGACCGAGGGATTGGCCCACGCGACGCATTCGGTGACCAGCGCGGCACCCTCGATAAGGGCGTTGATGCCGCGCTCGGGATCGAGCCCGGCGTGAGCGGCGCGGCCGGTGATCTGCACGACGTACCAGGAGGTGCCCTTGCGTGCGCTCTTCAGGTCGCCCTCGATGGAGGGCTCGAGCACGAGGACGGCCGCCGCATCGCGCGCGGTGTCCTCGATGAGGTCGCGTGAGGTGGTCGAGCCGATCTCCTCGTCGGTGGTGAGCAGTATGGCCACGCCATCGGCCTGATCGGCCTCGAGAAGTGCCAGCGCACCAATGGCCTGCATCACGCCGGTCTTCATGTCGAAGACTCCCGGCCCGCGCAATCGATCGCCATCGATGGCCCAGGGGATGCGCTCGAGCGTGCCGATCGGCCAGACGGTGTCGATGTGCCCGAGCAGGAGGATGCGCGGTCGATCGGGTCCCCACTGCACGACCGGGCGACCGCCATACTCGCGGATGCGCGCGGGCGAGCCGAGCCAGGACTGCATGAGGTCTGCGGTCACGCTGGCCACCCGTGTGCACGCGGCGACATCAGAGCTGGGCGACTCGACCTCCACCAGCGTTCGAATGCCCTCGATCAGGTCAGCGGCGCGAGACTGCGCGGCCGCACGCAGCTCGGGCAGGGAGGCTGGCCGCATCACCCCATCCTGCCGTATGTCGTAGCGTCCTCGCATGGCCGATGTCCCCGTCGTCGTGGCGCGCCAAGCGGCCGCTGCGGCAGCCCGGCGCTCGGGGGTGACCGTGCGGCTGGCCGAGGGTCGCGGTGACGAGGATGCGGTGCGCGCGGTGTTCGACGAGGTATGGCCGACACTGGAGGATGGCACCCAGGTCACGTCCAATCTCCTCCACGCCCTCGTGCATTCGGGCTCCTACGCCTCCATGGCCCTCGACTCCACGACCGGTGAGCCCATCGGTGCCACCCTCGGGTTCCCCGGTCACCGTGCGGACGTGCCTGGGCGTCTCTACCTCCACAGTCACATGGCGGCGGTGCGCGAAAGCCTGCGCAATCGTCGCGTCGGCACCGCGCTGAAGCTGCATCAGCGCTGGTGGGCGATGGATCAGGGCATCCCCGTGGTCTCGTGGACCTTCGATCCGCTCGTACGCCGCAACGCCTTTCTCAATGCCATCCGCCTGGGCGTGGAGGTCCGCGAATACCACCGCGACTTCTACGGCGAGATGACCGACACGATCAATGCCGGCGACCGCACCGACCGCTTTGTCGCCTGGTGGGTAGTCGATTCGCCGCTGGCGGCACTGGCGGCTGCGGGCGAGGTCCACGCTCCTGACGAGGCATCTCTCGCGGGGTATGCGCGGAGCCTTCTTGCCGACATCGATGGCGAGCCGGTGCGGGCTGTGGACCCATCCATCGACGAGACCGTGCTGGTGGCACTCCCCGATGACATCGTGGCGATCCGGCGGGCCGATCCCGACCGCGCCCTGCGCTGGCGACTTGCCGTGCGCGAGGCCATCGAGGCCGCCTACGCAGCCGGCCTCAGCGTCACCACGGTCACCGACAAGGGCTCGTATGTCTTCTCCCGAGAGGTTGCCGCATGAGCAGGCTGGCCGAGATCCGGCTCCACCGCATTGAGGTACCCCTGGTGCGGCCCTTTCGCACGTCGTTCGGCACGCAGGAGACGCGCGACGTGCTACTGGTGCAGGCGGTCACGCAGGACGGCGTCTCCGGCTGGGCCGAGTGTGTGGCGATGGAGTGGCCCGGCTACTCGTCTGAGTACGTCGACGGAGCGGTCGACGTGCTCGCCGAGCACCTCATCCCCGTCGCAGTGCCAGATGGCACCCTCGATCCACACGTGGTGAACCGCCGCCTCAACCGGCTCATGGGTCACCCCATGGCGAAGGCTTCGCTCGAGACGGCCGTCCTTGACGCGTGGCTGCGCACAGACGGGCAGTCGCTCGCCAGCTACCTGGGCGCAGTGCGGGCGGAGGTCGACTGCGGAGTCTCAGTGGGCATCCCCGTCGACGAGAGCATCGACTCCCTGCTTGAGGAAGTGGGCGGCTACGTCGAAGCGGGCTATCGTCGCGTCAAGCTCAAGATCCAGCCCGGCTGGGACGTGCAGGCCGTACGCGCGATCCGCGAAGCCTGGCCCGCCATCCCGCTGCAGACCGACGCCAACCAGGCCTACACACGTGCGGACGGCCACGTGCTGGCCGCCATGGATCCGTTCGACCTGCTGCTCGTCGAGCAGCCGCTGCCCGAAGACGATCTTCTCGGGCATGCCCTGCTGGCCGAGCAGATCGCCACGCCGGTGTGCCTCGACGAGTCGATCATCTCCGTGGCCACGGCCGACACCGCCATCGCCTTCAAGGCCGCGAGCATTATCAATATCAAGCCTGGTCGCGTAGGCGGATACTTGGAATCGCGCGAGATCCACGATCTATGCCTCGAGAGAGGGGTCCCGGTGTGGTGCGGGGGCATGCTCGAGACCGGCATCGGCCGGGCCGCCAATGTCGCCCTCGCTGCCCTCCCCGGCTTCACCCTCCCGGGCGACACCAGCGCATCGAGTCGCTACTACGCGTTCGACATCACCCCGCCGTTCGTGCTCGACGACGGGCGCCTTCGCGTGCCGACGGCACCGGGCATCGGCGTGGATCCGGTGCCCGCGATCCTCGATGAGCTCACGACGTGGTCGGCCGTGATCGACCTGGCAAGCGTCTAGTCGTCGCCTACCTGCGACTGCACGGCGCGGTCCGCTCGGTGGAGGCCGGCCTGGTGGAATCAGATGTCGACAATTCCGCCTTGACGATGACCTTCTCACACCCGGTGGCATCCGCAGCCGGGGTCACCTTGCCCGCCACGGTCACCACGCCCGCACGCATGAGGTGGCGACCGGGGGTCGGCGATGAGCCCTGGCTGGTCACGGCCCCACCCAAGAAGGCGCTGGCGCGCGCCGCCGACTAGCCTTATGTGGCACCGCACGGCGAGATAGAGGGGACACCATGCCGACCGGCAAGGTCAGGTGGTACGACGTGGAGAAGGGCTTCGGCTTCCTCACCACGGACGACGGCGAGGATGTGTTCGTGCACGCCTCGGCGCTTCCCCCTGCCGTCACCTCGCTCCGCCAGGGCGCCCGGGTCGAGTTCGGCATCGTCGATGGCAAGCGCGGCAAGCAGGCGCTCACGGTGACGGTGCTCGAGCAGCCGGTCTCCCTGGTGAAGTCAGGACGCAAGCCGGCCGAAGACATCGCCGTGATCGTCGAGGATCTCATCAAGTTGCTCGACGGAGCGTCCAACCAATTCCGGCGAGGGCGCTACCCGGCTGATGACCAGTCTCGCAAGATCGCCGCTGTCCTGCGCGCCGTCGCCGACGACTTCGACGTCTGAGGCAGGCCACCATGCCTGTGCGCCGCCTCGCTGCGCCCGCGGTGATCACACTCCTCGCGGTCGCGTCGTCACTTCTCCTTGCGGCCTGCGAGAAGCCAGCCCCTGGAGTGAGCGTGGTCTCGGGCACGATCAGTGCATATCGCGAGGCACTGTGCTGGTCCTTCGGCGGCGAGCCGCTCGAATCCGACACGTGCGCGCAGAATGTCCTCACGCAGGCGCTCGAAGGTGAGCAGGTCGCGACTTTGCCGGTCCTGTCGGGTGATGTCGTGGGCGTCAGCGTGGACCCCAAGGTGGCGGATCTGGGCTGGTATCCGGTCGTTGGATCGCAGCGGCTGACCCAGGAGCCGGTCTTCACGACCTACTACCGATCCACCTACTCCGATCTGCAGCCCGTTCCGCCCAAGGGCGTGGCGCTCCAAGTCGTCGCCGGCCAGGGCACCGAGACGCTGGGACTGCGGGTGTTCCGCATCGTCCCCACCACAGGCGCCCCACCCGACCCCCAACCTTCCGAGTCGTCGACCAGCGAGTCGCCGACCAGCGATTCGTCACCGAGCGGAGCCTCCTGATGGCAACCGATGCTGTGATGGCCAAGGCGGTCTCTCTTGCGCGCGAGGCGGCTGACCAGGATGCCCCCGTCGGCACCGTAGGCGAGCATCTCGGCTTCGACTCCGACGATGAGCGCGTGGTCACGCACTACTTCGCGTGTTTGGATCCTGCCTACGTCGGCTGGCGCTGGGCCGTGGTAGTCACTCGCGCATCGCGCGCACGAGCGGCGACGGTCAGCGAGGTCGTGCTCCTCCCCGGAGCGGACGCGCTCATCGCGCCCGCGTGGGTGCCCTGGAGTGAGCGCGTGCGACCCGGCGACCTCGGCGTCGGCACCGTGTGGGCGACACCCGCGGACGATCCCCGACTGACCGCGGGATTCACCGCGAGCGCAGACCTCGACGGGGCCGCCAGTCAGTCGCCGGTCCATCCCGGACAGTGGGAGATCGGACTGGGCCGCGTGCGGGTGCTGTCGTCTTACGGCCGTGACGTCGCTGCAGAGCGCTGGGTGGAGGGCGAGCGCGGCCCGGATTCCCCCATGGCGCGCTCGGTCTCGCTTACGTGCTCCTCCTGCGGCTTCCTCATTCCCATCGGCGGGCCGCTCGGCCAGGCGTTCGGCGTATGCGCGCACGACATGTCGCCCGCTGACGGCTGTGTCGTCGCACTCAACTACGGATGCGGCGCCCACTCGGAAATCATCGACACGTCAGGCCCGACGTCGACGCAGCCGAGCGCGTCGGGCGATGACGATCACGAGTCCGGGGATCCCGAGAGCAGCGCCGATGGCGCAGACGAGGATCCATCGGTCGACGTCGATTCCGCTTGAGTCACTCCCGAATAGCACGAGGACGATCAGGGCGAGGGTCCACGCGACCGTGCCGATGGCAATAGCGGCAACCCCGTTGTCGTCGCGGGAGCGCAGGGCGGGATCAGCCAGGATCCGGTCCATGGGTGACGGTTCGGACGCCGTGCTCATGGCAGCACGCTAGCGCGAACGCCGTACAGTGACGGGGTGGATCACCGCACGCGTCGTCTCATCACCCTCGGGGTGCTGGCTGCCTGCGGCGTGGGCGTGGTTATCGCGGCGCTGGTGCGCTAGCGAACTCCTCTGGCACGCGCCTCCATACGATGAGCGCCAGGCTGGCCGCGAAGAAGAGCACCATCGTCCCGAAGGCGGGGTGCACCCCCCACGCGTCGGCCAATGCGGCGAGGACGAAGGGCGTGATGCCACTCATGATGGCGACGCCAGCGCTGGCGAAGCCGGCGGCGCGATCGGGCTGACCAGCGGACGCGCGCATGACACGGCCGATGCCCAGGGGAAAGTGCACGCCGATCCCGAACCCGACGAGCACGAGTCCGACGATCAGGGGAATAGCCCCGGTGACGAGCCACGTGTAGCCGAAGGCTGCCGCGGCAAACACGATGGAGGCGCCGAAGACAACCTCAGAGCTCACCCGCTCGACGATTCGCGAACCGAGGAGGCGCCCGACGATCATTCCTGTGACGATGGCTGCGATCGTTGCGGAGGCAGCCGCTGGTCCGAACCCACCGCGCTCGCGCAGGAGATCCGGGCCCCACTGCAGCAGGGTTATCTCCACACTGGTGAGGAGGATGAGCGGAAGAATCGCCCACCACACCAGGCCGGGCATGCTCGGGGCGTCGCGTCGCCTCTCGACGGCGGTGCCGACGTTGAAGGCTCCGCTGCCGCGTCCGCGGAGCACCTCGAGGGCCAGAGCAAGCACCGCCAGCAGCACGAGCCCGGCCTGCCAGCCGATGACCAAGGTTGCGCCGATGCCGATGGCGAAGGTGGCCAGCAGTGACGACAAAGACGCGGTGACGTTGGCCTCCGTGAGGGCAGCGTCGGCGGCCTGGCCCTGGCGAGCCTCCAGGTAGGCACTTGCCCCGACCACCGCGAAGCCGCAACCCATTGAGCCCAGGAACGGCCCGGCGGCGACGAACCACAGTGGAGCACCCGAGATGTAGATGAGCGCACCCATCGCGATCGACAGCGAACTGCAGCGCAGGAGCGTGGCGCGGTCGAAGCGACGAACGATGAGCGGGGCGGTTGCGCTGCCGACGGTACCGCCCGAGGCGAGGCAGATGCTCAGCAGCGAGGCTGCGGTGCGGGTCAGTCCCTCGTCGTCACGAAGGAGCGTCAGCGAGGCGCTGAAGCCGTAGACGAACCAGCCGAGCAGGCCTAGCTGGGCATAGGCGAGCAGCGTCATACGGTCACGGATAGGCCTGACAGGCGCATGGATGGCGTGGTCGTCCGGTGTCGTCATCTCAAGCGGCTGACGACGTGGTCGATCGACCGCGTGAGTTGGCGTACGTCGTCGGGCTCGACTGCCGGGAACACTGCCACGCGGATCTGGTTGCGGCCGAGCTTGCGGTAGGGCTCGGTGTCGACGATCGCGTTGGCACGTAACGTCTTGGTGACCTGCGTGGCGTCGATGCGGTCATCGAAGTCGATGGTTGCCACCACGGCGGAGCGCTTGGCCGGATCAGTAACGAACGGCGTAGCGAAGTCACTGGCGTCCGCCCAGTCGTAGAGGATCCCGGACGACTCGGCGGTGCGCGACGTGCACCAGTCGAGACCGCCGTTGCCGAGGAACCAGTCGACCTGCTCGGCCATGAGGTAGATAGTCGCCAGGGCCGGGGTGTTGTAGGTCTGGTCCTGTCGCGAGTTGTCGAGCGCGGTCTTCAGGTCGAGGAATGCCGGTGTCCAGCGGTTGCCCGCCGCGATCTGCTCGACGCGGGCGATGGCAGCCGGCGACATGAGTGCGAGCCATAGGCCGCCATCGGATCCAAAGCTCTTCTGAGGCGCGAAGTAGTAGACGTCCACCTGGCTTGCGTCAAGCGGCAGGCCCCCGGCGCCGGAGGTCGCATCGAAGAGAACGAGCGAATCGGGGTCTGCCCCTGCCACGCGACGGGGTGTCACGATGACGCCGGTTGAGGTCTCGTTGTGCGGCGAGCAGTAGGCGTCGATCCCGGCCTCGGCCTGGAAGTCGGGCGCGTCGCCGGGCTCGGCCTTGATGATGGTCGGATGACCGAGATGCGGGGCTTCCGCAGCGGCCTGCGCGAACTTGGCGCCGAACTCGCCGAATGACAGGAATTGCGCGCGATCACGGATGAGGCCAAACGTCGCGATATCCCAGAACGCCGTCGAGCCGCCGTTGCCGAGGACCACCTCGTAGCCCTCCGGCAGGGAGAACAACTGCGAAAGACCCGACCGCAGGCGGCCCACCTGCGACTTGACCGTCCTCTGTCGGTGCGAGGTGCCGAGGTAGGTGCCGGTAACGTCGAGGAGCCCGGAGACCTGCTCGCGGCGCACCTTCGACGGGCCGGAGCCGAAGCGGCCGTCAGCGGGAAGGAGGTCGGCGGGGATGCGAATGTCGTCGTTCACGACACTGACCCTATGAGGAGCGGACGTCAGCGACGCACGGTGGTCGGCTGCGACGCCCGCTTGGACGGGGTGTAGCCGGTCGGCGCCACCATGTCGGGGTCCCATCCGGGTACGTCCTCTGGCACGCGCGGAACGGCTCCGACGTAGCGGGCCGAAGGACGGA
>Ga0194130_10000916_pt1 | contig 51269 bp, 47 predicted proteins | sample TA2KigsurfametaG_FD_160084 | JGI IMG/M metagenome (GOLD analysis project Ga0194130, IMG submission 160084) | Freshwater microbial communities from Lake Tanganyika, Tanzania - TA2015050 Kigoma 12 surface | ecosystem: Environmental > Aquatic > Freshwater > Lake | place: Tanzania: Lake Tanganyika...
CTCTAGCAGATCGAAACGATTCTTACCGTCTCGGTCCATCTTATTGATAAAGACGATCACAGGGGTATCGCGCATGCGACAAACCTCCATTAAGCGGCGCGTTTGATCCTCTACCCCATTGACACTATCGACGACCAAGATCACGCTATCGACAGCGGTGAGGGTTCGGTAGGTATCTTCCGCAAAATCCTTGTGCCCCGGTGTATCCAGCAAATTAATAAGCACGCCATTGTACTCAAAACTCATTACCGAGGTGGCTACCGAAATTCCTCGCTGGCGCTCGATCTCCATAAAATCACTGGTAGCATGTTTTTTGATCTTATTGCTCTTGACCGCACCGGCCACCTGAATGGCGCCGCCGAAAAGAAGGAATTTTTCCGTAAGAGTAGTCTTACCGGCATCGGGGTGAGAGATGATCGCAAAACTGCGCCTTTTGGCTATTTCTTGCTGGTATTTCATGGGAGCGCCGCAAAGGTAAGGGGGAGCGCTCACTTGCGAGCAGACCCGATAAAGGTCCGCTACTGCCGTTTATCAAATTCGTGAAGAAAGTGCCCCCGAAGCCAGTAAATTTGCAGTATGATCAGCGGCACCATAGAAATTATAGTCAGCAGCTTCAAAATGGCCATCCAGGAGCTGTGGAAAAACAAGCTTCGCACTTTCTTGTCGCTGTTTGGTATTACCATCGGGATCTTTTGCATCATCGGTGTATTGGCTACCGTTAACAGCTTGGAGCAAAATATCCAAAATGAGATCAAATCGCTTGGCAATAATACCATCTACATAGATAAATGGGAATATGGTGGTGGCGGACCCGATTATCCCTGGTGGAAATTCGTAAATCGCCCCTCTCCACGTTACCAAGAGGTGCAGGAGATAAAAGACAGAACACCCATGGCCAAATATGTGGCCTTTCATAATAGCATTACCGACCCGGTGGAGTTTGCCAGCCGACAACTTAGCGATGTAACCACCCATAGCATCAACGAAGATTTCCGCTACATTCAACCAACCGAGATCGCGTATGGCAGGGCGATATACGACCGAGAATACGAAGACGGTGCCCACGTGGGCATTATGGGACATGAGGTGGCAGAGCAACTCTTTGGCCAAGCAGCGCTAGGGGTCGATAAAGTAATAGAGGTTCGCGGCAAACAATGGCTGGTGGTGGGCATCATCAAAAAGCAAGGCAAGGGATTTTTATCGGGGGGAGGATGGGACTTCGATAAAAGTGTCTTTATTCCTTACCGCTTTGGCCGAACGCTTATGAACGAACTCAAGGCCGACCCACTCATTATGGTACAGGGGCAAGAGGGCGTTGCTTCTTCTAAGCTTAAAGAGGAACTGACCGGCACCATGCGGGCCGTACGAAAATTAACGCCCACGCAAGAAGATAATTTCGCGCTCAACGATATCAATGATTTCAGCAAAGTGATCAGCGATATTTTTGTCAATGTCAATATTGGTGGATGGGCGATCGCCCTATTGTCGCTGATCGTGGGGATGTTTGGAGTAGCCAATATCATGTTCGTTTCCGTTCGAGAGCGAACCAGTCAAATCGGACTAAAAAAAGCCGTCGGTGCCAAAAGCCGGATCATCTTGACAGAGTTCTTACTGGAATCTTCCTTTCTCTGCATCATTGGTGGGTTGATCGGACTTACCCTGGTCTTTTTGCTAACACAGGTGCTAACCAGCGCGCTTAATTTTCCCGTATTTATCTCTACCAGCAATATGGTATTGGCCATCGGCATCTGTATCATCGTAGGCATCATTGCCGGGTTTATCCCTGCCAGACAAGCTTCGCGGATGGATCCGGTAGTGGCCATACGCAGCAAATAAACTACCGCGCTGGAACTTCATTACTTTTGCAGCCGTGCCCATTCGTATTCTCGCCATAGAATCTTCTTGCGATGAGACCGCCGCTGCCATTTGTGTGGATGGCGCCATTTTATCTAACGTAGTAGCCACCCAAGAGGTGCATCGAAATTTCGGAGGAGTTGTCCCAGAGCTGGCCTCTCGTGCACATATGCAACACGTAGTACCCGTGGTAGAACAGGCCATACTAAAAGCATCGCTCTCTTTACAACAGATCGATGCCATTGCCTATACCCAGAGCCCCGGGCTGATCGGATCTTTATTGGTGGGTGGACAATTTGCCAAATCACTTTCATTGGCCTTGCACAAACCACTGATCGCTGTGCATCACATGCAAGCCCATGTACTGGCAAACCTCATAGAGTATCCTAGTCTCTCGTTTCCTTTTTTATGTCTTACCGTTAGTGGGGGGCATACTCAACTTGTCAAATGCGAAAGCCCCACTGACATGACCGTTATAGGGGAGACCATCGATGATGCGGCCGGAGAAGCCTTTGATAAAACTGCCAAATTACTGGGACTTCCCTACCCGGGCGGCCCCTTGATCGATCAGTATGCCCAAAAAGGCAATGCGGCTCGATTTGTATTTCCTGAACCACAGATCGCCGATCTGGATTTTAGTTTTAGTGGATTAAAAACCTCCATTCTTTACTTTCTTCAGAATGCCGGCAAGAGTCATGCATATCACCCGGAGTGGATCGCCTCTACCGCAGAGCAGCAAGCATTTATTCAGGAAAATCTGGAAGACCTTTGCGCTTCTATACAAGAACGTATTGTTTCTATCTTACTGCGCAAACTCAAAAAAGCCGTTGTAACAACGGGCATCAAACAAATCGCATTGGCCGGAGGAGTGGCCGCAAACAGCGGTCTACGAAGAGGGATCGAGGACATGGCCAAGCGATACGGTTATCACTACACCATCCCTTCACTACCCTACTGTACCGATAATGCCGCTATGATCGCCATAACAGGGTATCATAAATTTTTAGCCCAACAGTTTGCCTCACTGGAAACCCCTTCTAGTGCTCGTGCAACCTGGTAAGTATAGTTTATGCCCAACGACTACTTTGCCTTCAAACAGTTTACTATTTGGCAAGATCGAACAGCCATGAAGGTAACTACTGATGCATGTCTTTTCGGAGCCTGGGTGAGCAAACGAATACAGGAAATGTATTCATCCCATAATCACTTGATCACAAAACCCCAAAGAGCTGCCGATGTCGGGACCGGAACCGGTCTGCTTTCATTGATGCTTCATCAAAAAAATCCAGACATATTACTGGAGGGAATCGAGATAGACCCGCAAGCTGCGGAGCAAGCCCGAGAAAATATTGCCAAGGCAGGGGCCGCAAAACAAATAAAGATCTACGAGGCGGATGCCACTGCGTTTATGGCTTCTGCCCCATATGATATTATCATTAGCAACCCCCCTTTTTATAAAGACGATCTGAAAGCCACGCGCCCAAAAAAAAATTGGGCCTTTCATGAAGAAACTCTCTCTCTTTCAGCCTTGCTGGGTTTTATTTCGAAACAGCTATTGACAGAAGGAGATTTCTTTTTAATGCTACCCTACCGAAGAGAACAAGAGTTAATGGAACAATTGCCCCATTACGCCCTGTTGCTTACAGAAAAGATCTTAGTAAGACCTGCCCCCTTTAGTCCTCCCCACCGCCTATTGATCGCTGGTAAAAGAAAAGAGGTAATGGATCAGAAACCAGCTCCTCTCTTTACAGTCCAAGAACTAATTATTGCCACTGAGACGGGTGCCTATAGTAACCCCTTTCGTGAACTGCTTAGCGATTACTACCTCTCCTGCTGATCGCTTGATAATCCTCCGTACTCGCGCATATAGCTGTACAGCGGAGAAATGTCTCCATTATTTGTTAGGGTAGCTTTCTCAATAACTGCAGAGCCCCCCTTAAATAGATCCTCTAAAATAAACTTGATCAGTTGCTCCCCAAAATAGCGACTGGCATCTCTCGGTAACTCATTGGGTAGATTGCCCACGGCCATTACATCTATCGAACCAGGCAGGTAAGGGGCCGTTTTTTGAAGCGTGATCTTATCGACCCCATACACCGGATCCTCTATACTCTGATCACCAAGATTAATAGGCACCGAGCCATTGGCATCATCAGAGATATCCGAAATAGTCACGATCCGAAAGCGTGGATCCGCCACCTCTTCTTTTTCGAACAGCCTGGCCATGCCCTGCTCCCAATAAATTCCATTCATTAGAATATCGGTCTGAAAAGTGTAGGGCTTAAAGAGGGTTTGATAACGATCGTGGTGAGCGTGAAATTCCTCACGATCGTAGTGGCCGGTAGCTTTATTCTTGAAGAGATCGGCCCCTTTTAGATGGGTATAAACCGGATAGCTATACTCCCTTTTCAGATAATCGGCAGGCTCCACTTCGTGCACCCCAAGCAGGTTCATGACCTCTAAAATACCATGGGCTACGCGCCCCGATCCGGTAACAGCAATTTTGATGGGGGGCAACTTTAATCCAAAGTAAGTATGAATTAACTCTCTGAAGCTACGCTGTTTATAAACTCTATTTAAAGTAAAGGATCCTGTTCTTTTTCCATAGGCCATAATGCCATTATGAGCCCCCACCACCCCGGCAAAAAAACCAAAGCCTATAATTCGCTGCCCATCCTCATGCTCCAGACACTCGTAGTCGATCAGCCGAATTCGCTTAGAAAGAATAGCCCTGAATAACGACTGGTTGTAGGGCTGCAGTTTTTTGGTATGGGAGAAAAACAAGTAGGTCTTTTGGTCGATCAATTGTTCTATAGGCACTTCTTTGATCCCAAAAATATAGTCGCAGGCAGCAAGATCCTCTTGCAGGGCGACACCCGCCGATAGGTACTCCTTATCCGAAAAGCATCGGGTCGCAGAAGTCTGCACCGTAATCTGAACATCTGGAAATGACTTTTGAAGCCACTTACACTGCGCCGGGGTTAAAGCCACCCGACTATCGGGAGGATTTTTACCCTCTCGAAGCAACCCGATCCTGATCATAGGCATACCTTTGCAATCGAGTGCAAAATTAACCCGATTTGACCGGTTTCAGGTATGAACTATTTCGAACTATTTGAGATTCCCATTCAACTGCAAGTAGACCCGCAGGCGCTAAAAAGTAAGTTTATGCAGTTGAGCCGCCAGTATCATCCTGACTTCTTTACCCACGATACCCCCGAGGTGCAAGAGGAGGCTCTTCAAAAAAGCGCCCTGCTTAACAAAGCCTGGAAGGCCTTTCAGCAGCCCGAGGAGTTGATCGCCTATGTATTGGAACTAAAAGGACTTCTCGCCGAAAATGAAAAATACCAGCTGAATGCTGATTTTTTAATGGAGATGATGGAGATCAATGAGGCGATCACCGAACTGAATGAAGGGCAACTACCCACCGTAAAAAGAAGAATCGATCAACTTCAAGAAGATATCTATTCGCCAGTGCAAGATATCATAACAAGGTACCAAGACGGGCATACTTCGGCAGCCGACCTCTTAAAAGTAAAAGAATATTATTTTCAGAAAAAATACCTGGACCGTATCAGAACGAGCCTTGTAGCCTTGTAGCAATAGCCTTGTATCGCTGCAGAAATAGTTTCATGCAGGCCTGGACATTCGATCACATCGCGCCCCATTTGCTTTGGCCCTTTGGCTGATTTACGTACCTTTGCCCTCCTCCCGCCCGGGTGGCGAAACTGGTAGACGCAGCAGACTCAAAATCTGCCGCCCGCAAGGGTGTATCGGTTCGATTCCGATCTCGGGCACAAAATAAAAGTCCTGCACAACGTGCGGGACTTTTTATTTAGCAGCGTACAAATAGTTTCTAAATTACCGCTGGCAAGCAACCTTACCTAACAATCTTTGCGGGTAATTCCTGAATAACTATACTATTTTGGGAGGAGCACCCAATTTTAGCTGCGCAGAACTATGAGGGGTGGCTGTACCGATGCCGACTTGTGCATTCAATAGAGAAACAGACATCAGCAAAAACAAAAGAGTAATGACTTTCTTTTGAGCAGTAGCACCGTGCATAATTAGTTGAAATTTGTAAAAAATAACAGCTTACTGTATGATCACCGAAACCGCCTCAGCACCAGCTTTAAGATAGTAAACCCCTGCTGGCAGACCCGCAACATTCATTGTTTGGAGGCCGGCATTAAGACGCTGGCTCAGCACCTGACGACCCGAGGCGTCAAAGAGCTGCACTGCCATAGCTTCTTTCAGCAGCACAGTAAGCTTACCTTCTTGCACCGGATTGGGGAAGACTTTAAGTACCATATCACCAGCGCCCATTACGACAGATACTACTTTACTATAAGCAAACAAACCATCTTGATCGCGTTGGATCAGGCGATAATAATTATACCCGCTAACAGGTGTTTGATGAATAAAACTGTAGTCTCTTCTACTAGTGGCATTACCCGCTGCCCTTACTGTGCCCAGGGTCTTCCAGTCGTTACCTCCTGTACTATGCTGCACCACAAAATCGCTTGTATTTTGCTCTGTGGCCGTACTCCAATTCAAGACAGACGTACTCTCTTTCTTGGCGGCCGTAAAGCTCAACCAGGTAACCGGAAGCGGACCATTTGCCGTCGATAGCGTGAGCTCATTTAAACCCACGGCACTAAAAGTATTGCTGGTCTCAAAAAAATTAGCGGTGGAAGAAACCGTACCCGCTACAGGCGATTGCCATGCCGCCCCGTTGTGGTAATGAAGAGCCAGACCGGTCGTATTGGTGACAGAACCAGCCACGCTGCTATAGTCGAATCGAATGAGGCCCGTAAAAGCAGCCGTCGTGTTCGAGAATTTGTAGACCTTGGGGATATAAGGTTGTGTAATGGGGGTATTGGCAACAGTGGTAGAAATGGTCAACGCGGTATTGCTCAAGGTCAGATCGGCCGTTGGCATCAGGGTTAAACCATCGATGGAGACCGTTTCACCCGACTTGATAAAAAAGGTCTCCGAAGCCGTTACGGTAAACTGAGCTTTCGCTGCTAGAGCTACAAAAAAAAGAGCGATAGAGAGGATAAGTTTTCTCATACTTTTAGCAGGGGTGTAAGCAGGTTTATTATTATTTAGATAACGGGGCCCCAGCGAGCTCTTGTAGCTGTTGTTGCAGTGATTCTATCATCTGCTGTTGTTGCTGAATGGCCTTGATCAATACCGGGGTCAGCTTGGCATAGTTTACGCGTTGGATCATCGGCTGACCATGTTGATCTATTTGGTCTTTTTGTCCGCTCACTAGATAAGGCATTACTTGCTGGATCTCGTGAGCCATAAAACCGTACTCTCGCTCCCCTGTTTCTTTCCAGGCAAAATCATAGGCCGAAATAGCATTGACCACCGACAACGCATCAAAATCTTTTTTATCTTCTTTCAATCGGTAGTCAGAAGCAGTACCACTAACTAATCGGAAAAATTCCTCTGAATTCAGCGCATAGTATAACAACTCTTCTTCTTGCTGACGAATCAGATCGGCTTTAAGTTCGGTTAGGGCTGGCGTAGACCAAGGCTGCTTTGAGGAAACAAATTCCTCAGAATGATTGATGCTTAGCATGATTAAGTATTAGTAAAATTACTTCGATAAAGTACTAATAAATAAGACAAATTACGTATCTATTTTGCCACACAAAAAAGGAAAATAGATATTTTTACTTAGCCTTATGCAACATTCTGGAAAGAGTCTCTTCCCGAATACCCAGAAAAGAAGCAATATATTTTTTTGGGATCAATGGCGCTTTCTCAGCGTATACATCAAGGTAATACCGACAGCGCGCTGCCGCGGAGGGAATGCGCGCTATAAAAGAACGAATCTCTGCATCTTGATAGTAGGCTGTCAATAGTCTTCGGATCAGAATATTCATCTCAGGAACAAGCTCTAACAATTCCTCCAACTTATCAGCACTCAGTTCAACCAAAACGGCCTCTCTAATAACCTGAATATATTCAATGGATGGAGTGCGTTCATGCATGCTATAAATGGAGGTAACAATTTCATTGGCACAGGAGATCCAGGTGGTCACCTCCTTTTCGTCCTGCCGAATAAAAGCGCGTATCACCCCCTGGTAAATAAAATGGTAAGTGGTGCAGACCTCTCCGGGGCGAAGCAAATATTCCCCCTTTTTATAAGCCTTGACCACACAGTGCTGCCTCAAAAATTCCTGTGCCTGTACCGGTACAGGGTAAAACAAGGAGACTACTTTTATCAATTCTGATACTTGTGCAGGCATAGCGCTTGGAAAATAATATAAATGCATAAATAAGTTCCAATAATTGATTTATATCAAGAATCGGTCCTCCCATCCAGGAAGTGAAAGAAGGCACTGTCTACGATGACCAAAGATTCGATAACGAGTTTTGGACACTATCCTGTAGCCTAAATCTCTAAGGGGTCGTGGGATCAGTATAAAGCAATATAAAAAGGCCCATCCGCCCGGTAATTTTTTAAGGATCTGTAGCACGGCTGTAGAGGCAATGGATAGTTGCCCATTATGAACCAAAAGCACTGTTTCAAATAAAGGTGTCGCCGCCCCATACTCCCGAATTATTTGTTGACCAGCGGCAGATTGTAGCGACGCAAACCGAAAATGACCCACTTTATCCCTTTTAAGGACAAATTGAACCGCCCAGCTGCAAAGATTACAATCCCCGTCAAAAAGAATAATAGGATGGGTTGGCGGATTCATGATGAAGTGGTAAAACAATCGCAAGTTAATGCGTCAACCTGTAATCTACGGCCAAGTATATGGGCCCGACTTTTTTTGATCATACCCATAATGACAGGGCTCATTGTCTTACTGACCAAGCCCGCTGTAGTTTGTAGAAAAAAGTGAAAAAAATCATCTTGATCGCCTTCTTAGCCAGTACGGTGGCAACCGCTTTGGGGCAACAAAAAAAAGAGCAAAGCGGCATTGAGGTAAGACCCGTAACCCTTGAATTTGCGGTAGCTCCGGGAACGAGTGCCACACAAAAAGTATATGTAACCAACGCGCTTACTACCAAAACCCAATTTACGGCCTACCTAAATGACTGGAGAAGAGATACGATCGGCAGTCATGTTTTCTCATTGCCCGGGCAAGATCCTCGCACCTGTGCTTCTTCCGTAACAATTGATAAGACCTTTTTTGAGCTGGAGCCCGGACAACGGGAAGAGATCACGGTTACCCTGCAAGAACCCGTAGACAGCCAACAGGCCCCTCAAATGAAGTGGTGTATGTTCTTTATTGAAACCGTAAAAGAAAAACAACTCGGCACGAGTACCGGCTTCAAGACAACCATCGCTAATCGCTACCGGGTGGGTGTTCACATCTATCAAACACCGCCAGGTATCACCGAAAAAGAAGTTCGGCTGCTCTCCTTATTGCCAATGGAAGATACCATAAAACGCTATCGCCTAATTTGCCAAAATACCGGGGGCACACAACTACAATGCTCCAGCTATATGGAGCTATTCTCTCTACAAGATGGCAGTAAGATCAAATTACCCAGCCAGGAATTTCCTCTTTTTCCCGAGCAGGTCCATTACATCGATTTTATATTACCCGAAAAACTGGCCAAAGGAAAATACACGCTCACTGGCATTATCGATGCAGGAGAAGAAGTGGCACTCGAAGCAGGACAGCTCACCATAGAAGTATACTGATTCTATTGCTTCAGAAACCGTATCGGCCTTTTCCGTTTGTCGCCAAATTGTACTGCAATACACCACAAGGCATCACATTGTTGCCAGTACCAGGGCCAACGTAAGCGAAATTCGCCGTGGCAGAGCGAATGGCCACATTAAAATTTCTGTTGGAAAACACAAGAAATGGACTGGTTTGGTTTCCAAAGATGTCTTCCAAAATTTGGCCCGTTGGGCTCAGATAGTCGCCAGCATCATCAAAGTCGGCCTCCAAGAAATCAACTTGTGGAACCATGAAAATGACATTTTGGAGATCGAGCTTTGCAAGAATAACAGAGGCATCTGAGGCGGGTTGCGCGCTGGCCATGGCAATGCTCATAGCCGCCATACAGGCAAATAAGAATCTTTTCATAAAGATTTGTTTTTAAAAAATGAATAATTGTTTAGTTCGGAACCGGTACCTGCAACGTTGTTAGATGCAAGATGAGGCCTCAGGAACACCTTAAAAACGACCCTGATCAAACTTGTCCGGCGATTGTGCAGAAATAAAAAAAGGCCGATCAGCATCATGTTGATGCCAATCAGCCTTCTCATAATGAAATCGATCTATCGACTGATGACCACCCTACCCGAGGCGATCACTACGTTAGAAGCATTGACAAGTCGTACAATATAAAGTCCCGCTTGTACTGCTCGCAGATCTACGTCTAGCAATGGATAACCAGCCGTAGCCGCAGCCGGCCTTGAAAAAACGATCGCACCTTTCGTATCAAAAACTTGTAGCGTATAGGACGTAGCCACCGGGCTGTAATACGATACTTTAAATTGACCGGTAGTAGGACTAGGAAAGATAAAAAGCCTTGTACTCACCGAATCGCCAATGACTACCACGTCAGAGGTATTAGCACAGGGGAGACGCGGAGGATTATTCTGTACTCGAAGCTTATAACTTCCTGAAGGATGTTTCCACCCTATAGAGTCAACGCTGGCACTTGTTTCGCCTGGTAAGACATTATTATTCAGATACCAGGTATAACTATACGAACCTGATGGCGTAACCGTTGCATTGATCGCTGTTTGAAGACCGGGCATCACTTTAGTAAAAGGGCTGGCCTGTAAAGTTGCGACTGGATTTGGTTCGATCGTAACAGCAATAGGTGCCGACAGCGCAGAACACCCAAAACTATTGGTAACCGTTACCGAGTAGTTACCGCCTGCCCCAATCAGCACTGATTGAGAGGTAGCTCCATTACTCCAGCTCCATGAACTTCCGGCAGAAGCGGCCAGTAAAACCCTGTCACCATCGCAAACACGCGTAGCGGTCAGCGGAGTAATAGTGGCAACAGGTAGCGGATAAACCGTTACAACGGTGGCAGCAGAAGTACTTACGCAAGTACCCGTGGTTACGGTAACAGTAAGGGTACTACTCGATGAAATATTGATGGAAGGTCCTGTCTGCCCATTACTCCAGAGGTATGTATTACCACTATTAGCCGTAAGTGTTACAGCGCCACCCTGACAGAAACTAACGGGGCCACTGGCACTAATAGAGGCAACAGGAACAGCGGTCAATGTTAAGGTAACACCCGTGCGACTGCTACTTTCGCAACCGGTCGCATTGTCCCTGGCCGCAGCAAAATAAGTGATGGTACCGATCGTACTTTGGGTGGGAGAATTTACAATAGATCCACCTGTGGCAGCCGTATACCAAACGATGGATTGTCCGGCAGGTACCGAGGCAGTCGCTGTAAGGGTTGGAAGGATGGCACCCGGACAAACTAGTTGCTGCTGGTTACCTCCACTACTAGGGGCTGTCAATGAAGTACCCCCGACAAGAACGGCTAACTGTACAGCCATGGTCTGACAATTTCCATTGGTAGCATATACAGAAATATTACCAGACTGACTTCCTGCGGGAAAGCTAACCGAGATTTGATTAGTACCCTGACCACTTAAGATCGCTGCCCCCAGTGGAACTGCCCAAACGTAGCCTGTTGCTCCGGTAACAGCTGCTATGCTATAGGTAAATGGGCCCACGCCACAAACACGAGTCTCCCCTGCTATGGCGCCGAGAGCACCCATATTACCCCCTCCGGTAGATGCATTTACTGAGATTGCTACCGCTCTTTCGCTTTCGGCATTGGTATTCGTGCTTCGAGCCCGAATGGTAAACCAAATGGTTTGTCCGGGAGTTAGCCCCGTAGCCGTGTAGCTGGTACCCGTTAAATTTCCTGCTAGCAATACATATTCGCCTGCCGTTTGATTCAGACGATAGATGTCATATTGAGTGGCTCCATTCACCGCATTCCAACTAAAATTGATCTCTCCTGCGGTACAACTAGTCCCATTACCTGAAAATCCAGTTACGCTGCCTAAAATTTTAAAGGCCGCATCGCTTTGATCGGACAGCGCTCCACTGGTAACACGAGCGCGGGCCAACGACGTATTGAGAGCAGTGGGAACAGACCAAGAAAACCGGTTCGTATTACTGGCGATACTGTTGGAGATCAGATTCCAGGTAATTCCATTGTCAATGGAGTATTCAAGTGTTTGAGCGCCGGTTACTCCCACCTGATTCCAGGTGATCACCTCGGTTGTTCCTGGCGAAAAAGATTCATTACCATTGGGGTAGATCATCTCTACTTTAGGCTGATCGATGGTCCAGCTAAGGGCATACTGCTGATTGGCGCCAGTGGCCACACTGGTACCGGCTACTGTAATCTGATAGGTTCCGGCAGGTGGATTATACAGCGTTACTTGTTCCACATTACTAACATTATCAACTCCGGTAGTGGCTGCTGCGGCAGGATTGTTCTTATCCAAGATCCAGGGCAAAAAAGTTGTAGCACCACTGGTGACTGTCAGATCCAAGTTATTGACCAAGGCAGGGTTGGCATTGGGAGCGCCGGCAGGATCGTTCCAGTTCAACATCACATTGACACGAGCGGTATTAGCAGGAATCGTAATAGTAAGTTGATTGAGCGCTCCATTAGCGATCGTACTAACTACATAACGATTACTCTCCAACAACTTAACCGCCTCTAATGCATCGATACGCCCATATCCAAATCGATAATCGGGACCGGCATTACCCAGATCTTGCGCAGTATTCAATACGGCACTCTTGATCAAGGCCGAGGGAGGCAGTGTATTACTGTTTAGTTGTTTGTAGCGCTCGACCAAGAGTACGACAGACCCACTCACCCCCGGGGTAGCCATCGAGGTACCAGAGATAGTGGCATAGCTCGAAGGGCCAGTACTATAGGTAGAAAATACGTTGGTCCCCATTGCGCTGATATCGGGTTTGACCCTGCCATCTTGTGCAGGACCAAAACTACTAGAGGACGACATGGCATCGGTAGAAGTAACGTTAGCCACCAATATATTGTTCTTGGCCGTCTTACCGCTTCCGGTAATCGTATACCATCCTCCGGAACAAGAGGATTGTGAATTTCCAGAAGAGTGAACATGCAAATGAAAAGGAAAATTATTTAAGTTGATATCAGTGGAGCGACTGGTGGCAGAGTATGCAATGCTGGCTCCATTGATTCCACAGGTGGCACTACCACCATAAGAGTGACTACTAACGATAAGATTATAGGCAGGAATAGCGGCTGCCATCTCCGCCGAAATACTACCGTTAAAATCGTATGAATACAAACTGGCATTCGGTGCCATTCCTCTGGCAATGGGATTCACAAGGCCTCTACCGAGTATCGTACCGGAGCAGTGGGTCGAGTGATCGCTCAGGGCCACATTCTCGACCTGTGTAACGCGACCGGCTGGTAAAAAATCGAGGTGCTGACCAATGGCCCCACCATCCCAGATACCTACATTGATCCCATCGCCTTTCAAATTGCGAGGCCCGTCACTGATCGGGCTTACCCGATGCAGAGAACGGCCGGGCAAATTCTCATTTTGATTCGGCTCATCAATAAATTCCGCCCATTGCACGAGCGGAAGTCTTACCAATGCTTTTAATTGATTTACCGGAACCCGCACTACAAAGCTCCTAAATGCACTGTCCTCTCTAATAATCTGCGCTCCGATGGTTTCTACCAAAGGTCGAAGGATATCACTACTCGTTTTTTCAAAGGTGATGATCGTTACATCGGCCGTACCTGGCGAAAGACGAGCATGGGCCGGCACTTTTTCCAGTAAGAGATCAGGTATTGTTTTTTGAAAATCCTGAAAATAAAAAACAGAACGAATGGAGTAGGTGTTAAATCTGGTTATATCAAAACTGGTACTGATCTTGGCCGCATAAGCATAGCGTGGAAAATAATCCAGCAACGTAATCCCGGCTTGTGATAGTTGCTGACGAAGGGCAACATCCGGAATATCGTTGAATTGCAAGACAGCATACCAATTTGGCCCAAACTGCGTAGACCGAAATACATCGTCCGACAGCCGAAGTTTGGTCACATTGACTACCGGTAAAAAACTACCGGAGCGCAACTGAACCTCGTAATTACGGGGAGGCTGGGCAAAAGAAAAAAAGGAGTAACAAAAGAGAAAAGCGCTTGTAAGTAAGCGAAGCCAATACGATTTCATCAGGGTAAATTTTGGAAAACGGAAATTAATTCAAAAATAGCGGTAAATCGATACGGGTTGAAAATATTTTAGCAAGTTGAGAAAACCCTTCAACAAAGCCACGTACTATTACTTGCGCTTACCCATCAAAAGATAAGGATCGGGCCAGAACTGTATACGACCGCCTGACTCTACCGTAGCAGGCCAATACAGGGAAAAAACAGCAACCGGTTCGCTCAGCGGCCTGAAAATGGGCTTCTTATCTTTAAAACACGATTGCAGATAGGCTGTATCAAGCCCCCCTTCAAGCAACTGATTGCCCAAAAACAGCGGCTCCTCAAGCCGGATACAACCATGGCTCAAAAATCGAGACGATCGAAGAAAGGCTCCTTTATTGTTGGTGTCATGAAGTTAAACGCCATACGGTGTCTCTTTATCGAACTTTAGTACTCCTAATGCATTATCGCAACCGGTAGACTGCCGTATCGTGTAAGGGAAATAACCAGCATGAAATGATCGCCACGGTAAGCGATGATGATCCACTACCCTTCCCTGACCGTCGACTACTTGCATATTTCGCTGGTCTAGCCATCCGGGATTCTTTTTGATCTTGGAGAGATATTCTCCTATGGCAATACTGGCCGGCACATACCAGTAAGGATAGAGGATCAACCGCTGACAATAGCTGGTAAAACTTGGAGTAGGAGTAGCCGACTTTCCAACAATGGCGCGCATAGAAATTGCCGAAACTCCGTCTTGATAATACCTCAATAGCGCCCCGGAAATATTGACCATCAAAAATCGATCAATACCAAAGTGAAAAAGCCATCGATATAAATGAAGCGAGGTCTCTAGTCGCTGCAGGGTGTCTTTTGTAGCCAGACTACGGGCGGAAACAGATCCGATGCCCTGCTTTTCTACATAAAATCTTCTAAGCTGCGAATATTCTTTACTCTTGGACTCCAAAGAAAAAAGCCAACGCCGCAGGTTTGTTTCTCCATCAATAGCCCTGATACCCGCCTCGATCAAGCTATCATCTCGTAAACGGTAACGAGGACTGACGGCATCAAATCCCAGTTTAGTATAACGGTCAGCACCTCGATAAAGATCGAAAGAGGTAGCTACGATGGCCTCAATAAAACAAGAAGGTGCTACTACGCAGTATGGTTTGATAGTCCCCTGCCCTTGTAAGACGGAAGAAACCTGACTATGATAGGGCTGCGCAATAAGACCAAGTCGGTAAAGACTATCGATACAATGCACCAGCGTTGTACGAAATTGAATGGCTTGCATAGTAGAGTCGAACCACAAAGGAGAGAGTCTCTCAAAAGAAAGTATACGTTGAGTTAGTTCAACATTGACCCCTGCTGGGCAAGCGGATGGAATAGGTTGTGCGTAAACAGATTTGTCAAAACAGATCCCAAAAAGAACGATCCATATCAAAGAGCGAAAAAAGAACATGGCTTCTAATTTTTAAATCCAAAAATTCGTTGGAGATAACTCTAAAAATGATAGCCACTCCATCCAGCCACTCGTCCACGCTGAATGATAAAATCGTTTTGCCCAGGATGATCCACAAAATAATAAAACGAAAAGGGAGCCTGCGGCCTTGACCAGCCCAGCTGCTGGCCAAAACGAAGATCATTGAAAACGATCTTGCCCTAGTAATACTGCAACACATAATACCCCTTTGAAAATCGGATCAAGTGCTGTACATCCTCTCGGTCCTGCGCTGCCAGTAGCAGTGAATCTTGCTGTGGAAAATACTGAAGCCCCACATCCGCATCCGTATCAAAAACAGAAAGGTATCCCACATAGAACCCCTCTGTGGCCTCCACTACGTAATACCAAAGAAATGAAGTCAAGGGAGCGGGTGTTGTAAAATAGCGGAGCGGACGTATCCCTTTTTCCTGGCAAGCCAATAGTATTTCTTTTTCGACCTTTTGTTTACTATAGAGGGCTGCCGCCAGATAAGCAAAGCAAAATGCAAAGGAAATTATGATAGGGCGAAAGCTAAATCTTGCTCTATCGCGCAACTGAAAAAATAAGTACAATGCTGCCACCAACAAGGGTAAGGTAATGAACGGATCGGCCACGAAAAGCAAATTACCTGATACACGATGATGGCTGAAAGGCTCCCACCACCCGGTACTATACACATTTAGGGCATCCAAAAAAAGATGAATAGCCATTTGTATCCCAAAGAAAAGTGTCCAACGCTTATACGAAACGTTTTGCTGTCGCTGGACCCAAGAGGCCATACCAGCTAAAAACGGGGCCAGCAAAATCACAAATAAAAAAGAATGTGTAAAGCCTCGATGAGCTAATAGATCCTCAGCGGGATCGCACCATAAGCCCGCTAAAAAATCAATATCGGGCAATGATTGAGCGGCAGCTCCCCAAAACAAGGCCTTTCTTCCTGCCGTGCCTCCTGCCAACAGACCTCCCACGCAGGCACCAAGGGCAATATGAGTAATTGAATCCATCTTTATATGATATCAACATCGACCACTACTTGTACCGAGCTAAACGCACGTTGTCGATGCAAGTCAGCGATCTGATCTCGTATGGCCTGCTTGCACTCTTGCAGGACCGAAGTAGTACGAGGTAATTTCAACAGCAGCTCGGTGCGATATTGATTGCGTACTCTGGCCACCACTGCAGGAGCAGGACCCGTCAAATTGGATCCATACTGGGGGGCTAACGATTGGGCAAAGACCTGTGCGGCCTTATTGCTCAGCGACGCTGATGCATGTCGAAAGCTGATCAGGATCAAGCGGCTGAAAGGGGGATAAAAGAACTCCTCGCGCTTAGCGATCTCTTCTTTAAAAAATGCACGATAGTCGTGTGCGATAACAAATTGCAATACCGGATGCGTCGGTTGAGAGGTTTGTACGATCACCTCCCCCGTTTGCTTTTTACGCCCTGCCCTTCCGCTTACTTGTTCCATCAACTGAAACGCCCTCTCGTGCACCCTGAAATCGGTAAAATGCAATAATCCATCCGCATCCAGAATCCCGACCAGATCAACCCGATCTACATCGAGTCCTTTAACGACCATTTGTGTGCCGACCAATATATCGATCTGTCCTTGCTCGAACTTCCGCACCAAATGCTCGTGCGCCTGCTTACCGCGAATAGCATCTACATCCATCCGGGCTATCCTGGCCGAAGGAAATAATTTTTGTAATTCTTCCTCGATCAGTTCGGTGCCAAAATTTCGCTGTAAAAATGCATCATGTCCGCAACTAGCACATCGGGTAGCTATTGGATAACTCGATCCACAGTAATGACAAAGTAGCTGACCTTTCTGTTTATGCATCGTTAATGAAACATCGCAATGTTTACAAGTAGGGATCCAACCGCATTGCTGACAAAGTTGATAGGGCACATATCCACGTCGGTTTTGAAACAAGATGATCTGTCGGCCGGCCTCTAACACCCGCTCCATCGCTTGGACCAGGGCGGGTGTTAGAAACCCTCCTACCCTTTTTTTGACAGGAACAGCCCGCGTATCGATCACACGAAGAGGAGGCAGCGTCACGGGGGCAAAACGCTCCAATAAGGTAACATGACCGAATTTTCCCGTTAAGGCCTGGTGATAAGTTTCAAGCGAGGGTGTCGCACTCCCTAATAGCACATTGGCCTTGACCAAACTGGCTAAATAAATAGCAGCATCTCTTCCATGGTAGCGAGGCGATGGTTCTTGTTGTTTAAAAGAAGGATCGTGCTCTTCGTCACAAATGATCAAGCCAAGCTGTTGAAATGGAAGAAAAACCGCCGAACGAGCCCCTAACAACACCTTTAGCTGGCCCGAAGCCACTTTTTGCCAGAGCTCGGCTCTTTCTTGCTGCGAAAATTTTGAATGATATACCCCTACTTGTCCACCGAAGCAATGTTGCAGTCTGCGGACTATCTGAGCGGTTAACGCAATCTCGGGCAGCATGTATAAAACCTGTTCGCCGCGCAGTAAGGCCTCACTGATCAGCTGAATGTAAACATGCGTTTTTCCACTGGCGGTAACACCATGCAATAAACAGACCAGTTGCTGCTGCCAAGAGGATTTGATCTGCTCAAAAGCTCTTTGCTGTGAAACATTCAATTCAAAATCGATAGCATGTATACTGGGCGTGTAATACAGTCGGTCTACTTGTTTTTTGCAAATAACTAAGATCCCTTTTTCAAGCAAGGCCTTTAGTAGGGCCGCTGTAGCCCCTGTACGTTTAAGTAAAATGGATACCGCCACCTCACCAGTTGATTGGTGATATTCAAGATAGGCCATCAGCAAGGCCAACTGGCGAGGCGCCCCCTTCCAATTATCCAACAACTCGTTGAGCAGTGGCGAAGACTTGTACTTGTCGTGAAGCAAAACGAATCGTTCAAATTTGGGCTGAACGGCTGTAAGTGCATCTGTTTGAACCGTACGAAACGGGGCGGGTATAGCGGCAGCCAAAATTTCTCCTTCGGAGCAGAGATAATAGGCCGCCAACCATTCCCATAAACGCAACATTTCAATCGTAACAAAGGGCGCATCATCCAACAGCCGAAGGATCTCCTTGACCCGAAAACCGGTAGGAACCTCGGTAGACAAGGACCGCACAATACCCCAGTATTTCTTGCTCTTTCCAAGGTTAACCTCTACCCGGTGGCCGGGCCGTATGCGATCTTGTAAAGAGAAGGGAACCGACCAGGTATAATTTTGGGGAAGGGCCGTTGGCAAAATTACCACCGCATACAAACTGCTATGATTATCCACGCTAGCCATCAACGCACTAATGTAACAAGAATTCAGTTCTTAGAAGATGACTTTACCCATGGAGCTTTATAGTCGAGCAATTTTTGTTGCATCACCCCATACACTTCTTCCCGAAGGCGGGCTACGTCCTCTACGCGGTATCCCTCTACTGATATTTCGTCCAAAAAGACCGCTCGACTGATGCCGGGCGTCAGGGAGGCCAGCCGACTATAGTGCATACGATCAAACCCGTCCAAAAACAAGATCGGCTTGATCGGGGTGCCGGTCTCCAAGGCGACTCGAAAGGCCCCGTCATAAAAAGACTTCAAGGGCTGATCGCCCATATTGAACGTGCCCTCCGGAAAAACAAAGACTGAGATCTTCTTTCGCAGCAATGCCTTTAGCCGATTTACACTGGCCACCCGATTAGCCGGATCGCTACGGTCTACCGTTACCGTCGCATGCCGATAAATAAAACCAAATACGGGAAGAGCCGAAGTCTCTGCCCTGGCCAGGGGTCTAAAATGCTGTCTGATAGATTTAACTAGCATAACGGCATCGATATACGATATGTGATTGGCCACAAAAATATAAGGACGGCTGGGATCATGAGGAACCTCGAGCGTGGTGCGGTGACGCATTCCGATCAATAGCATCCAGGCGTCGGCCCAAAACGTGCAGAGCCGAATGGCCCGATTACCTCCGGCAATGGGTCCGCCCCAAGATGAAAGTAAAAAAAGAGGGAGTAAAAGGAGCATGAGCACGACAAACACCAACAAGGCATACAAATTGTAAACAAACAACAGCGATCTTTTCATAGGAGAGTGCGAACACTGTAAAGGTACAGTTTAACGAAGATCTAATCGATATACTTTACTTTTGCACCATGTCTGCGATCCGCTCGGTGGCTTTTCATACCCTTGGCTGTAAACTGAACTATTCGGAAACCTCCTCGTTGGGCCGCATGCTCGAAAAGGAGGGCTTTGAGAAAAAAGAGTTCGATCAGGAAGCGGATGTATATGTCATCAACACTTGCTCCGTAACTGACAATGCCGACAAAGAGTGTCGTCAACTGGTCAGAAGGATACAACGACGCGCTCCGGAAAGCTATGTGGTCATTACCGGTTGCTATGCCCAACTCAAACCAGCCGAGATCGCCTCTATCCCAGGGGTAGATCTGGTGTTGGGGGCTGCAGATAAATTCAACCTGCCCCTACACCTGAAAAACTTACCCCAACAACAAGGAGTAAAAATTTGCAGTTGTGACATCGACGACGTAAATAGTTTTACGGCATCTTGGTCTTCGCAAGACCGAACCCGCAGTTTTTTAAAAGTGCAAGACGGTTGTGATTACAATTGTTCCTTTTGTACCATTCCCCTGGCCAGAGGAAAAAGCCGAAGCGATAGTATTGCCAATGTAGTGGCAAACGTAAAAGAGCTGTCGGCAGCCCAGACAAAAGAGATCGTTCTAACCGGTGTCAACCTGGGAGATTTTGGTTTGGCAGGAGAAAATTTTTACCAATTGATTCAACAGCTCGACGAGATCGAAGGGATCGAGCGTTTCCGGATCTCATCGATCGAACCGAACTTATTAACAAAAGAGATCATTTCGTTTGTTGCCAAGAGCAAGCGATTTATGCCTCACTTTCATATTCCCCTGCAAAGCGGGAGCAATCGGATACTGGGACTTATGCAAAGAAGATATAAGCGTGAACTCTACTCCCAGCGCGTCGAGTGGATCAAAGCGCTAATGCCACACGCAGCGATAGGAGCCGATGTGATCGTGGGCTTTCCCGGGGAGACTAACGAAGATTTTGCCGAAACGTACTCATTTCTCCAGGCATTGCCCGTTACCTACTTGCATGTGTTCACCTACTCCGAGCGCGAAAACACAAAAGCCCTTGGCTTGCCTGGTGCCGTACCCCTACCGGTCCGTCAACAACGGAACAAGGAGCTGCGCACCCTCTCTTTTGTAAAAACCAAACAATTTACGGCTCCTTTTCACGAAACGATCCGACCGGTGCTATTTGAAAAGGCCGATAACGAAGGGCTGATGGAGGGCTATACCGATAATTATATTCGGGTGCAAACCCCTTACCGGGCCGAATGGGTGAACAAGATCGTAAACTGGACAATTTAGAATTTTACCTACTTTCGCCCTCCCGGAACGTTAGCTCAGTTGGTTTAGAGCACTACTTTGACAGAGTAGGGGTCACTGGTTCGAGTCCAGTACGTTCCACCACTCCCCTTTTACACATTAAATTTCTTACCCGTGCAAAAATCTTTTCTCTTGCTTCTTATTTTTTGGCTTCTCAGCATCAGTGACAGCAAGCTGTGGGCACAAGGAAGACAAGATCCCTATCCGGGTTGCAGCAGCATCTTGATCGAAACCCGACTGTCTGGCGCAGCCGCTTTTGGAAGTTGGAGCCGTCATATAGAAAGCCAGGGGCTAAGACTGGATCGCACCGATCCTACCCTACTTCAATTAAATACACTCCCGATCTCGATCAAAAAGATGAATTGCGAATATTTTATTGAAAGTAAGGTTACGGATAATGGTACCATTTTAGTACAACTCAATTGGAGAACGCTCACAACCGACAGCACTACGAATCGGCCGCCATCCTTTCAGAAATGGACCTATGGTGCCGAAAAAAAATCCGTGGCTTTTACATTATATAACGAGATCATGCGCGTGGTCGACACCTTTGGAAACTACCTGATCTGGTATTCACGCTAAAAGCAATATCACTGCATTAAAAAAGGGTTGCATTAATGCAACCCTTTGATTTTCAGTGGGAGCTGACGGGATCGAACCGCCGACCCTCTGCTTGTAAGGCAGATGCTCTAAACCAGCTGAGCTAAGCTCCCTTTTTGCGGATGGCAAAGATAAGGCCGGGCGTTGAATTGAACAAAGCTTTTTAAGAAATGGTGATCGAACTAATTTTGTGCTATGATAGCCTATCAGAAAGATACAAATACGCACCCCCTTCAAGAAGAAGATATCGACTTACTGACCGATCTGACACCAACCAGTCAACTGATCGTCTGGAACGATGATGTCAATACATTCGACTGGGTCATTACCACCCTGATCGAGATCTGCGGACATACGCAAGAGCAAGCCGAACAATGCGCATACCTGATACACTTTAAAGGAAAATACGCGGTAAAAAAAGGGGAATTCGATCAGCTTAAACCCCTGTGTGATGCTATTTTGGATCGAGGCATCAATGCCACGATCGAAGCCTATGCAGCTTGATTGTCATTAAGGCAAAACCGGGTATTTTTGTGCCCCATGGAATTGACCAAGAATTTTGAACACGGATCGGCGGAAACGAAATGGTATCAACACTGGATCGAAAAGGGATATTTTCACTCCGAACCTGACCAGCGCGAACCCTATACCGTGGTCATTCCGCCTCCTAATGTAACCGGCGTGCTCCACATGGGACATTGCCTGAACAACACTATCCAAGATATATTGGTTAGACGGGCCAGAATGCAAGGAAAAAATGCTTGCTGGGTACCCGGTACCGACCATGCTTCGATTGCTACCGAGGCCAAGGTAGTGCAGTTGCTAAGAGAAAAAGGGATCGCAAAGTCTTCCCTTAGCCGTGATGAATTCCTATCCTATGCCTGGGAGTGGAAGAACAAGTACGGAGGCATCATTTTAGAGCAGCTAAAAAAAATGGGATGTAGTCTCGATTGGGAACGTACTCATTTTACCATGGATCCGGCCTATTACGAGGCCGTGATCAATGTCTTTATCGATCTATACAAAAAAGGATATATCTATCGGGGCAAACGAATGATCAATTGGGATCCCCGCGCAAAAACCGCCCTCAGCGACGAAGAGGTTATCCGCAAGCAAACACAACAGACGCTTTACCACCTTCGCTACTATTTGGAAGGAGGCGATAATGAGTATATCGTTGTTGCTACGGTAAGGCCCGAGACCATTATGGGAGACACGGCCATCTGTGTACATCCTGATGATCCGCGTTATCAATCTTTGCAGGGACGGTACGCCTTTGTACCGCTGATCAACCGTCGCATTCGCATTATAGCCGACGAATACGTAAGCATGGACTTTGGTACCGGTGCACTGAAGGTTACCCCGGCGCACGACAGTAACGATTACCAGCTTGGACAAAAGCATGGGTTGGAGGTAATTGATGTCTTTAACGATGATGGGACGCTTAGCCAGGAGGCGGGGCTGTATGTCGGCAAAGACCGTTTCGAGGTCAGAAAGTTAATCGCCAAGGAGCTGGAAGAAAAAGGATTCCTTGAAAAAACAGAGACCTATAGCAGTGAGGTAGGATACAGTGAGCGTACCGATGTCGTCGTTGAGCCTCGTCTTTCGTTGCAATGGTGGGTCGATATGAAGAAGATCAGTGAACCGGCCTTGCGAGCCGTTGCAGACGAGGAAATCAAATTTTATCCTGGCAAGTTCAAGAATCTCTATCGTCACTGGATGGAGAATATCAAAGATTGGTGCATCTCCCGACAACTTTGGTGGGGGCATCGCATTCCCGCCTGGTACGATGAGCAGGGAAATGTAGTGGTAGCCGCCAACGCAAAAGACGCGGAGGAAAACTATAAAAAGGCATACGGTACCGCACCCATCACTCCCTTGCGACAAGACGAAGATTGCCTGGACACTTGGTTCTCTTCTTGGCTCTGGCCATTCGAAGTATTCAAAGGATACAGCCAACCGCATAATAAGGAAATTCAGTACTACTACCCAACCAATACCTTGGTAACGGCCCCTGAGATCATTTTCTTTTGGGTGGCTCGTATGATCATGGCAGGTTGTGAATTTCAACAGCAGATCCCTTTCAAACAAGTATACTTTACCGGCATCGTCCGAGACAAGCAAGGCCGAAAAATGAGCAAAAGCTTAGGCAACTCGCCCGATCTGCTTGCCCTGATCGATCAGTATGGTGCCGATGCGGTACGATTTGGCATTATGATCGCTTCGCCTGCTGGTAACGACCTATTGTGGGACGAAAGCACCAATGAACAAGGCTTGCACTTTAATAACAAGATCTGGAATGCGCTTAAGCTGGTACGAGGTTGGGAGCAAAGACAAACGATCGAACAACATATCGAGGTACCTGTTTTTGCCATGGACTGGTTTGAAAACCGATTGCAAGAGGCAAGGGCCACACTCGAAGAGCAGTATGGTGAGTTTAAACTAAGCGAAGCCCTCAAAACCATTTATTCCCTTATTTGGGATGATTTTTGCAGCTGGTATCTGGAATGGATCAAACCGGGTTATGGGCAACCGATCGCAAAAGCTACCTATGAGAAAACGATCCTCTTCTTCGAAGAATTGATGCAACTGCTTCATCCCTTTATGCCATTTATTACCGAAGAGGTGTTTCATCAGCTAACCAACAGACAAGACGATCTGACAGTTCGTCCCTTACCCGCCGCCGGTCCGTATGATAATACTCTCCCCTCCTCCGGTGAATTATTGAAACAGATGATCTCTGCGGTCCGCGATGCGCGCAATAAAAACCAGATCAAACCTAAGGATCCCATCTACCTGCATATTGAATCGGAAACCCCCACATTGATAGCTTCCATTACTCCGCTTCTATGCAAACAAGTAAATGCCTTATCCGTTCGAGCCGAGAAGCATATCGGCCCGGTTGCCAATAGCGTGACCGTAGTGGTAGGAAAGGAAAAAATATACATAGAAACGACGGCCCCTATCGATACCGGATCGCAAAAAGAGAAATTGCAAAAAGATCTTGACTACTTGAAAGGGTTCTTGGCTAGTGTAGACAAGAAACTAGGGAACGAAAAATTCGTACAGAATGCGAATCCCACAGTAATTGAGAACGAAAGAAAGAAACAGGCCGATGCGCTGACCAAAATTCGGCTGATAGAAGAGAGCTTACGCTCCCTTTAATTATACCGACTTAAAAAAGGGTAACCGGTAAGACTAGTTCGGCAAACCAACCTCGATACCCGTCAAACTGATCGCGATCGATCAAATAATTGACCCGAAAGCCAAAACTTACGGGATACTGATTCCACCACTTGGTATCGAAAAAAATTTCTCCGCCGGTACTTCGTTGTAGAGCGCTTTGCCTTTTATCCCTGGAATACACCGTGGTATAATCGTAGAATAGGTTAGCTCTGACACGATAAATATAAAGCAGACTGGCCACGCCCACATCAGGCAGCCACAATGGAAAATGATAATTGATACCCATCTTCCACATGCGACTAAAATACCGCCCGGTAAATCCACGGCTGTAGGCCATACGGTTCCCAAAACTGAGTTGTCCCAATGTGTCGCGCTCTTGCCAGGCGCCTTGCAAGACCAGATGATGCCGCTGTGATATACCAGGCAGGTACATGTTCAGCGCGGCATTGGCTTGCTGGCCCTTGAAAGAGGAAACACTATGTTGCCCCAGTAATGTAAGGTTCATTCCACAGCGAGGATATAGGTGCTGAAGGGCTTGCTGGGTTTGAATGGCTAAGTGGACTCGATGCATCAGGTAGCTGAAATGGACAGACCCTATTGAATCGCGATAAACGCCTTTGTATAGATCGTTACGCAAAACATAAAAACTTCCTACGGACAAATTTCGAAATGTTCTTCCCTGTACATCCTGTAACGGTATGCTGACTCCGATCCGAGTATCGAGTTGAGACCATTCCCTGCGAAGTCCCCTGACCACCGCGGCTCGTTCCATTGTATATTGGGTACCCAACGTCAGTTGCGGAAACCAACCCCCATAGGTAGTAGAGGCCCCCACCGCATGACTTCTTTCGTTCTCATTATACTCATACGACAACTCGGTTTGTAAGGTATTGAGCACATTTTCGCCGTATAAGGAAAACCTATAGAGGGGGTCTTGGTAACTGGGTCGCCAACTATGAAAATTTACCAAGCCCGTTGATTTCTTATAGCGAGTGGCAGAAACGGTATCGCTGGTTCGACGAGAAGAAATAAAACGAGATAAAAAGGACTGCTCCGGTGTGATGGCGCCGGGTACGGCATTTGGAAAGCGGGTTGGCAAGGAATCGGCAGAGAGAAGCTGCCATTGTTTTTTGTCGATATGGCTTACTCTTACCTGATATCCCTCTGCAGTGGGCTCGGTCCAATATAACTTATCGGCGGTAGCGTGTACATTGTATTTGCCAAGGCCGGCATAAGATAGTTGCCATATTGTTTTATCCTCAAGCCTATAGCAATAGACTTGATCATTACCGGAAAAACCGGCCGTAAAATAGACCACTCCTTCGAATGGATGAAGATACCCTAACGAAAACGGTAAGAAAGGCGTTAACAACTCTTCTTGACCGGTCAGCAACGATAGCTTTATCAAGCCCATGGCGCCCTGCTGGTCGCGAGCAGCTGTAACGACCACGGTGTCGGATAAAAACTTAGGGTCTGTATAGAAATAACCGTTAGGAGATTGAAAGGAGGAAAGGACCTTCCCATTGGCCGTAGAAAGAAGATCGAGCGAGTTTGTTCCGGAGGCGGAAACCTGCACGGCAATTACCTTATCCAACTCGGGGGCGAGATCTGGGGTAAAGTATCGGGTATGCCTTGTTAACTTTCTTTGCTTACCGGTATGAATATCCAACAACCGAAGGGAACTATAACTTACCCAATGCCAACGAGGATCTTTTTCGTAGGCCGCATAAACGACCTTCCCCTTTTTATATCCAAAGGGCTGATCCAAGGATATATCGAGCGTACGTAATAAATGCTCGCGTTTATTAGCGACCAAATAAAAACCCGGCCGATGCACAAAACTACTTTTCTGCAGCAGCAGGGTATCGCCTCCTACCCAATAGGGATATTGTCTGTTGGTAGCATATCGCCTCTCGGTTTTGAGTACCCAATTGGGTACGGCTGGTTCCATAGCAGGCTGTTGCTTACGATACCAATCAAATGCATTTTTTCGAAATTGAGAATAATGCAGTCCCGCCGTTTTTTTTAGGGCATGCTGAAATGGATACACCACAGAAGAAAAAGAGGCGGCCCGACGAATAACTGCAGGCCAAAAACGATCTCCATAGGTGGCGACCCCATAGCCGACCAGTACATACCCTAACTCATAATGATCGGGTACAACATCTTTTAAAGACCCGTTTCGAAGCTTTAGCCAAGAATACTTTTTGCCAGCCTGCCACAGGGCCGGGTAGGCATTCAAGAACTGAGGTAACCTTCCCCTACCCTGTATACTAAGTGCTGATTCTTGCCAGGTGGCATCTCCCTCGAAAAACCAATTGGGCACCGCCGCATTGATCGCCAGGTCGTACCCCTGCTGCCCAAATAAGACATGAGCTACCCGGCTAATTCCCACATTCATATTATTGATCTGTTCAACATGCCGATACTCATGCAAAGACAACAGATCGCTCCATCCGATCGAGCCGGTGTTAAAATTATTCAAATGAGGCATCAGCATCCACTCGCTTCGATAGGGCCCCAGTTGTACATAGGCATTGGAGATCACCGAGCTTTGCTGCAAGACGATATCGATGGGCTGCACCTTTTTTCCGAGGCGAAAAGTATCATACGAAGCCAGCCGACCAATCAATGAGAAGGTTCGCTGCGCCTGGCTATCGAGACCCGGGGCATAGATCACACGCACGGTATCGGAGCTAAGCTGTTTCCATCGCTGGCGAGGCGGATTACCTCCAAATTCTTGCGCGTTGAGCCGGGGGAATAGTAAGAGGCCCAAAAAAACCAAGACAAAAAATCGCATGGCAGGATTGTTACTCTAAAGTTACAAAGGGTAAAGGATTCTATCTTTGCAGCTATGGCAGAAGATCTAAAAATTATCCACGGCACAAAAGCAGAGCAATACCTCAGCCTCTTGCCGCAGTTGAACGGACTACTCGAGGGAGAGACCGACTTTATAGCCAATATGGCCAATACTTGCGCCGCACTCAAAGAGCAGTTTGGCTGGCTCTGGGTGGGTTTTTATCTGGTAAAAGGCAACGAGCTGGTTCTAGGGCCTTTTCAGGGACCAGTGGCCTGTACCCGAATTCAAAAAGGGAGAGGAGTTTGTGGCACCAGCTGGCAGCAAGAAAAGACCATTTTGGTCGAAGACGTACACACTTTTCCCGGCCATATTGCCTGTAGCAGCCTGTCGTGCTCCGAGATCGTTATCCCCTTACTTTATCAGGGCCATTGTATTGGGGTATTCGATATAGATAGCGAAAAGCGATGCGATTTTGACGCTACCGATCAACACTATCTTGAGCAGATCGTTGCCTGTCTGCTAAAAAGCTATACGATAAGCTACGCAACTGAATAGATACAAAAAAAAGGAAAGACCTAACCAAGATGCTGTAGCATATCATCGGTCATGGCATCCAGATTGTATTGGGGTGTCCAGCCCCAGTCATGACGAGCCACGCTGTCATCGATACTTTGGGGCCAACTATCTGCAATAACCTGACGATAATCTGGCTGACAAGAAAGGGTAAATGAAGGGATCTTGCGTTGGATCGATGCAGCGACCTCGGCAGGCGAAAAACTCAGGGCCGCTATATTGTAAGAGGTCCGAACGGCAATTCGATCAGCAGGGGCTTCCATCAGCTCTATCGTGGCGCGAATAGCATCCGGCATATACAACATGGGCAAATAGGTGTCTTCTCGAAGAAAGCACGTATAGGACTGCTTTGACAAAGCCTCGTGATAGATCTCCACCGCATAATCAGTAGTACCCCCACCCGGTGCTGACTTATAAGAGATCAAACCGGGATACCGTATACTTCTCACATCCACACCGTAGCGCTGCCAATAATAACGACACCAGAACTCTCCGGCATATTTACTGATGCCATAAATGGTAGTGGGCTCAATGATCGTTTGCTGCGGGCAGTTGATGCGGGGAGAGCTTGGACCAAATACAGCAATGGAAGAGGGCCAAAATACCTTATTCAATTTCTCTTCGCGGGCAATATCCAACACATTGAGTAGCCCTTGCATATTGAGATCCCAGGCCATCGCAGGATTTCTTTCTCCGGTAGCGGAGAGCATGGCCGCCAATAAATAGATTTGGGTGATTTCATGCTGAGCGACCAGATCACGAAGCCTGTCTTTATTCATTACATCGAGCGAAACGTAGGGCCCCGTCCCCTCAAGCAATGAATTTTGATCTCGCAGATCGGCAGCCACTACATTGGCAGACCCATACCGATTGCGAAGGGCAAGGGTCAACTCTACCCCGATCTGCCCGGAGGCGCCGATGATCAGAATTTTCTCATTGTGCATGGCCGGAATATATTTGGCAAACTTACCACTACTTTTGCAACATGACACCGGTAATGACATCCCTTTTCGCGACACAAAAATATGATGATCGATCCTTTTTCTTGCTGGCAGGTCCCTGCGTGGTAGAATCTGAACAAATGGTCCTTGACATTGCCTCGACCATAAAAGAGATTTGTGTTCGCTTGCAAATACCCTTTGTTTTTAAGGCTTCGTACCGAAAAGCCAATCGCTCTAGTGCGTCTTCGTTTACAGGAATTGGAGACAAGGCTGCCTTGGAGATCTTACAAGAAGTTCGCACGCATCTGCAGATTCCGGTAGTCACCGATATTCATACTGCCGAAGAAGCGAGCCTGGCGGCATCTTACGTTGATATATTACAGATTCCCGCTTTTTTATGCCGCCAAACCGATCTGCTCGAAGCGGCGGGACGTACCGGAAAAATCATCAACATAAAAAAAGGGCAATTTGTAAGTGGACCTTCCATGAAGTTTGCCGCTGAGAAAATTGCAAACACAGGCAATAATAAGATCCTGCTAACAGAACGAGGTACCACCTTTGGATATCAAGACCTGGTCGTAGATTTTAGGAACATCGCCTGGATGAAAGAGTTGGGCTATCCTGTTGTAATGGATGTAACGCATTCTTTACAGCAACCCAATCAGGCAGCCGGGGTTACCGGTGGACAACCTGCCCTGATCGAGACACTAGCCAGCGCTGCAATCGCAAGCAGAGTCGAAGGGCTTTTTATTGAAACCCATCCCGATCCCGCATCGGCCAAAAGCGACGGGGCCAATATGCTACCCTTACATAAACTGGAAGAATTATTGACAAAGATGATTCGGATCCGAAACGCGGTTATCTGAGGTTATCTCAGGTCCTCTACGTTGATGCCCGGAAACTTGGACTTATCGAAAACAAATAGGGCATCGGCTGCAGGCACATTGGTCTTCATGGTATTGACAGTATAAGAATACCGATTACCCGCATTCTCTAGCACACGAGTACTGTACATAGACTTGGCTACTTTATCGATCTGCAAATACACGGTGTGAAAATTCTTTGACTTATCAACCGGAGTAAGCTGGATCTCCTGTACGGTTTTGGCACCCACTTTTTTATCCCCGTTTAAAACATACAAGAAGTCCTTATCATAGAAATTGGAGAACAGTTTTTGCGGCGTGATCATTCCACTCGAGGCATCGAGCGTACTGATGGTCGCCTCATTGGCAGCCTTGTCTATATTCCAAACAGTAGTGCCATTACAGATGATCTCCTGACCGCCAAAGACCAGGCGGTACTTGGTTCCCTTCATGGTAATAGTACCCGTTTTGGTGGACAAGGCCTTTCCCGTCGCATTCTCTACCTTGTACGTAAAAGAAGCCTGTACAGAAGTATATGATTTGAACTTAGCACTGACCGCATCCAATATTTTTTTGGCTTCCGGGTCGTTACGAACAGCAGAACTGGTTTGAGCAGATAGAGAAGCTATTTGCCATACCATCAGAATTGTCAACAGGTATCTTGTTTTCATGCAGGGGTTTTACGATCAGTAAAGTTGCGCCGAAGATATACCAATTCCTGAATTAGACGAAGCAAAAACCAGGGGCTTTCTAAGGGCTTCGGTCTTAACAAGATGCTAACAAAAATCAGGACCCAAGTTGTTCCAGGTGGCGTTGCAAATCGGCCTCGGTCTTTATGAGTACTTCACGGGGTTTACTACCCTGTGCCGGCCCTACAATACCGGCGATCTCAAGCTGATCCATTAATCGGCCGGCCCGGTTATAGCCTAATTTCATTCTGCGTTGCAGCAGCGAGGTAGAGCCGATCTGCTGTTGAACGATCATGCGAGCTGCATCATCGAAAAGCGAATCCCGGTCATCCAAATCAAGCTCCCGCCCCTCCATTTCCTTTTCATCGACATATTCAGGCAATAAAAAGGCCTGTGGGTATCCTTGCTGCTCGCTGATAAAATCAACGATGCGCTCCACCTCGGGCGTATCAACGAAAGCACACTGCAATCGAGTCAGTTCTCCATGATGTGAAATAAGCATATCGCCTTTCCCGATCAACTGTTCTGCCCCCCCGGTATCCAAAATGGTACGGGAGTCGATCTTGGAAGAAACCTTAAATGCAATTCGTGCCGGAAAATTGGCCTTGATGGTACCGGTAATGATATTGACAGAAGGGCGCTGTGTGGCAATGATCAGATGAATTCCAATGGCACGGGCCAGCTGAGCCAGACGCGTAATGGGCGTTTCCACTTCCTTACCAGCCGTCATGATCAGATCGGCAAACTCATCGATGACCAGCACGATAAAAGGAAGATATTGATGGCCCTTTTGCGGATTGAGCTTTCGCTTGATGAACTTTTCGTTGTATTCCTTGATATTACGCGCACCCGCCTCCTTTAACAAGTCGTACCGATTGTCCATCTCAATGCAAAGTGCATTGAGGGTATGGATCACTTTTTTGGTATCGGTAATAATGGAATCCTCTTCGCCCGGCAGTTTGGCTAAAAAATGTTTTTCGATATGACGATAGATACTCAACTCCACTTTTTTGGGATCGATCAACACGAACTTGAGTTGAGATGGATGTTTCTTGTATAGCAAAGAAACAAGAATGGCATTCAATCCCACCGACTTACCTTGCCCGGTCGCGCCCGCCATCAACAAGTGGGGCATCGAAGTGAGATCAACGATATAATTTTCGTTATCGATACGTTTTCCAATACCGATGGGTAAACTATAATTATTGTGCTGAAACTTCTCTGAAGAAAGAAGACTCCGCATGCTTACCACGGTCTTCTTGATATTGGGCACCTCTATACCAATGGTCCCCTTTCCGGGTATGGGAGCAATAATACGAATGCCCAATGCGGCTAAACTGAGTGCAATATCATCCTCCAAATTCTTGATGCGTGATATACGCACTCCGGGGGCCGGCACGATCTCGTATAAAGTAACCGTAGGTCCAATTGTAGCACTGATCTTTTGGATCTCGATCGCATAATTGCGAAGCGTAGTGATGATCTGGTTCTTTTGATTTTCGAGATCGTTATTGTCCTGCACGATCTTGTCGGAGCCATGTTGCTCGAGCAGACTCAACGAGGGATACTTATAATTACTAAGATCAAGCGTGGGCTCGTAGGGTGGAAGGTTCTCTGGGACAATGGCGTCCTCTTCGATCGCCTCCGCTGGCACGGTCTTGATCTCTAATTGAAGATCATCCGTGCCCGTGGTGTCCTGTGCAGAAGAGATCTCTTTAGTCGGCGTCACTTCTAAATCAGTGACCGAACCTGCTTTCTCCTCTTCTATCTCTACTGTCTGGCTTGATTCAAGTGAGATCGAATCTCCGTCAATCGCATCACTGTCATCGGCGATGGCAACAGGGGACAGCTCTAAGGGGATGGTTACAGATTCAAGGGGCAACACTTCGTTTGTTTCCGCACTGGCGGAATCGGTATTTTCGGTGTAGGGTCCCTCGTGGTACTGAAGCGCATTCGCTCCCTGGGCATACCTATCATTGATCGTTGGGCCCGTAACAGGTGGAATAAAGGATGCATCCAATGGCTTGGGTTCTTCTTTCCCTTCTGTAATCGGCAAGGGAGTGACAGACTCCGTTTGCGCTGCCTGTTCTTCCGCATCATCTGAACTCTCCGCTGTATTCTCTTCGACAGAAAGTTCTTCTGCAGGTGCAACCGTTTTTTTCAGAAAGGAAAAGCTGGGATTGATCTGCCAAATAACGTAAGCCCCTACCACCAGCAACAAGAAAGCACCGGTACCGACTAGCCCCAAAAAACCCTGCAACTCACGATTAAGCAGATTTCCTACTCCCCCGCCAAAAGCAAATGCACTTCTCGCAAAAAGAAAGGACATCGATACAGAGAGAACGGTAGTGCCTACCGTAACATACTTGAGATTACGCCAAATGGAGAACACCTTTTGTCGAAAAAGTAAATTGACCCCAACGACAAAAAAGAAAGTACAGACCAAAAAAGAAGCGATACCAAATGCCTTGAAAAAGAAAAAATGAGAGACAACGGCGCCGAGTCGACCCAACCAATTAAGGGCCGGTTTATCCTCGTAGAGCAACGCTGAAAATCCTTGCTGCGCGATGGCTTGGTCTTGCTTCCAAGTAAATAGGTAAGAGGCAAAGGAAATAAATAGAAAAATGGAAAGGACCAAAAAGAGAAGGCCGATGATCTTTAAGGTTCGTTCGTCGCGGGCCAGTTCGACCCAACTGAAGGCATCCTCTTTTTCATCAGTAAACTCGCGAAGACCTTTATCTCCTTTACGGTTTTCAGTATCCCCCTTTTTAGACGTATTACGGCGCTTGGTAGCCATTCGAACAAAGATAATCAGTTTCTTTGTTTAGTGATCAGAAGGTACGACAGGTACAACCACCCTGCCACAAATAACGAGCCTCCAATGGGCGTTAAAAACACGATGCCGGTATAGGACAGCTGATAAATTTTAGCAAGGGTCAGAAAAAAAAGAGAGCCACAAAAAAGGATGATGCCGGCCATAAAAAAAGTAACGACCACCTTGCGACCGCGTTCGGTCAAACGATCGCCCGCCGCCCACAAGATCAAAATAGCCAATCCGTGCCAACATAAATACTGTACCGCTGTTTTATAGGGCTCCAGCACAGTGGGGTCGGTCGTTAATTTTTGTAACCCGTGCGATCCAAAAGCCCCGGTCAGTACAGCCAATGCTAACATGGCGGCCCCCAAAGCCCCAGTACGATTATGCATGCAAAAGCGATTTTAAAACAGCGGAAAGATCGATCGGCTCCTCATCGATGCGAAGATCGGCTTGCTCATAATACAATCTTCGGTCGGCCATCTTCTTTTGAATGTACCCTAAAAGCTCTTCGTCGGTTACCGACTGCAGCAACGGTCGTTGCTGTCGGGCTGTCGTTAGCCGTTGGGCAATCGTCTCTACGGCGGGATTGACCCAAACCACCTTTCCGGACTGCTTCATGTACTCGATATTATTCAAAAAACAGGGGGTACCCCCTCCACAAGCCATAACGAATTGCGTATGACTTTCGGTGAGTAAATGAAGACAGTCCTTTTCTAATTGACGAAAAGCCTCTTCTCCATGTTGAGAAAAAATAGTGTCGATGCGTTCTCCCTGGCTTTCTTCTAGCACCTGGTCAAGATCAAAAAAACGGAAACCAGCCTCACGGGCCAAACGAGGACCCCAAAACGATTTGCCAGCACCCATAAAACCGATCAGGTAAATACGCATGCGCCCTATTTGAAAGCATTGAGTCCGGTAATATCCATTCCCGTAATCAGTAGGTGAATATCATGTGTACCCTCATAGGTGATCACACTTTCCAGATTCATCATATGACGCATAACGGAGTATTCTCCGGTAATACCCATACCGCCCAATACTTGGCGGGCATCGCGACAGATTTGTGTGGCGATCTCACAGGAGTTTCTCTTGGCCATACTCACTTGCTGAGGGGTGACTTTCTTTTCGTTCATGAGCACTCCCAACCGCCAAACCATCAGCTGCGCCTTAGTGATCTCGGTGAGCATTTCGGCCAATTTCTTTTGCTGGAGCTGAAATCCAGCGATCGGCTTCCCGAACTGTTCTCGCTCCTTGGCATATCGTAGAGCCGTATCATAACAATCCATGGCGGCACCCAAGGCGCCCCAGGCAATCCCATAACGCGCTTTGGTAAGACAACTCAGCGGACCCCTTAGTCCTTTTACACCCGGTAAAATATTGGTTCTTGGCACCTTTACATTATCAAATACAAGTTCACCGGTAGCGGAGGCACGTAGACTCCATTTTCCATGTGTGGTGGGCGTACTAAACCCTTCCATTCCTCTTTCTACGATCAACCCGTGTATCTCACCCGCTTCATCTTTGGCCCAAACCACCGCCACTTGCGCAAAGGGAGAATTACTGATCCACATTTTGGCTCCATTCAAAATAACATGATCCCCATCGGCTCTAAAATGCGTGAGCATGCTACTCGGATCACTACCATGATTGGGCTCGGTAAGACCAAAACAGCCAAGCCACTCGCCGCTGGCCAGCTTGGGTAAGAATTTTCTTTTTTGCTCTTCACTACCATAGGCATGTATTGGAAACATGACCAGCGATCCCTGAACGGATGCGGTAGAGCGCACACCACTATCGCCTCTCTCCAACTCCTGCATCATTAAACCATAGGAGATATAATCCAATCCTCCCCCACCATATTCCACAGGGACCGTAGGCCCAAAACAACCCATTTCACCTAATTGGCGAACGATATGCGTTGGGAATTCAGCGCGCTGTGCATAGTCCTCTATGATGGGCGAAATTTCTTTTTTTACATAATTGCGCACCGATTCACGCACTAACTTATGCTCTTCGCTTAGCAAGGCATCAACATCAAAATAATCGGGATGTTGAAAAAGGTCGGTCCGAACGGCCATGGCAGGAAATTTGAAACACAAAGTTAGCGAATGCCACCCGTTTCTCCCAACGAGAGGGCGGGGATTTCACGCAAGAGCAGCGCCATCTGTTGTTGATAATGCTTGGCTTCTGCAGCAGCCTTTTGAGCAAAATCCGGCTGGGAAGAAGCAAAGATGATGGCCCGGCTAACATTGACAAGCAGCCCACCCTCACGGGCCAATGACTGTTGAGAGACTTCCTCGAGACTTCCGCCCTGTGCACCAACGCCGGGCACTAAAAAGAAATGATCGGGATATTGCTTTCTGATAGCACCGATCAGATCTGAGCGAGTAGCCCCCACCACAAACATGATGTTACCGGGATTTCCCCAGGATGATGCAGTTTGCATGACCCTCTCATAAAGCAGTTGCTCCCCGCAAGACTGTAATTCAAAATCAGCGGCCCCCGGGTTGGACGTTAGACCTAACACGATCCCCCACTTGCCTGGAAATTGCAAGAACGGTTTTATGCTGTCGGATCCCATGTAAGGAGCAAGGGTAACGGCATCAAAAGAGAGCGTATTGAAAAAAGCCTTTGCATATTGATCGGCAGTATTCCCGATATCACCTCGCTTGGCATCGGCGATCAAAAAATGTTCTTGCCCTATATAATGTACCGTTTGCTCCATCACCGACCAACCGGCTGCCCCTAAGGACTCATAAAATGCCGTATTGATCTTATACGATACGCAATAAGCACGGGTAGCATCGATGATCGCCTTATTGAAAGAAAGTACTCCACCGGGATCACGCGTTATTCCAGCAGGCAACTTATCGATATCGCTGTCTAGCCCTACGCAGAGGTAGGATTGCTTTTGGATGATCTGCTCAATAAGTTGCTGGCGGGTCATATACCAATTATAGGCTGCTGGAAAGATACTATTTTAAACCATAGTTGCGATGTGCTCTGTTTTGATATGAGCATTTCCCATCGCGATACTTCTTACCACCAAGGCAGCAAATTGCTCAAAGGCTTGCTTAGAGACCGCATCGTCACTAATCATCACCGGTACCCCTTGATCGCCGCCCTCTCGGATCGATTGCACCAGGGGTATCTCTCCCAAAAATGGAAGATCATATTCATCAGCCAATTTTCGTCCGCCTTGCTTTCCGAAAAGATAATATTTGTTATCGGGTAACTCGGCCGGTGTAAAGTAGCTCATGTTCTCAACCAGCCCAATGATAGGAATCTTCAACTGCGCTTGCCCGAACATGGCGATCCCTTTTTTGGCATCGGCCAAGGCTACATCCTGTGGTGTACTAACAATAACCGCTCCGGTTACAGGGACTGTTTGCAACAACGTAAGATGGATATCTCCAGTACCGGGAGGCATGTCGATAACAAGATAATCCAGCGTATCCCAACAAACATCGGTAGCAAATTGCTTTACGGCGCTACTGGCCATTGGGCCTCTCCATACCACGGCGTTCTTCTCATCGACCAGCAACCCAATGCTCATCAGTTTGATCCCAAATCGCTCCAATGGAACGATCATCCCTTTACCATCGACCTCTTTCATGAGCGGACGCTCGCCGCGTACACCGAACATGATGGGAACACTGGGCCCGTAAATATCAGCATCCATCAAGCCGACTTGTGCACCGCCCTGCGCTAAGGCCAGGGCCAAATTGGCGGCCACGGTCGATTTACCCACGCCCCCTTTTCCGCTTACCACCGCAATGATATTTTTAACCTGTGGCAAGACTGAAAGACCATCTACACGCTTGGTGCTGGTTTGAGCCGTAAAATGAACTTGCACCACCGCTTCTTTATTGACCAAGAGCTGTATGGCATTGACACAGGCATTGCGCATCATATCCTTCATCGGACAGGCGGGCGTGGTCAGCACGACCGTAAACGAAACCTGCTGCCCGTCGATGGCAATATCCCTGATCATATTGAGCGTTACCAGGTCCTTGCCCAGGTCGGGCTCTTGTACATTTCGTAACGCATCAAGTATTTGCGATTCGGTCATTTGTTAAAATTTAAACAACGCTTCAAAAGGGGTACAAAAGTAAACATTGAAACTGGCAATTTGTTGGGACAATTCAGCCGGGACTGACTAATTTTGTCAAGTGAAAACCCCCTTTCTTTTCTCGCTGGCACTGTTGATCCTAATACCTACCCTGGCCAAAGCGCAATTTGAAACGACACGCGACTCGGTGGTGCAGTTATTCGGCGTGGTAATGACAGCCGATAGTCTGGTGGGTATACCCGCCGTTAGTATCGTGGTCAAAGGACAGAATCGGGGTACTATTACCAATAACCAAGGCGTTTTCTCGATCGTTGTGCTAAAAGGAGACCAGGTCGAATTCTCACACGTAAGCTACCAGGGAAAAACGGTTTTGATACCCCGGAACCTCGTGGGCAATCAGTATAGCATCGTACAGCTGCTGGTAGCCGATACGGTCTATCTGCCTGCCACTGTGCTTAAACCCAGGCCAACGCCAGAACAATTCGCAAGAGATTTTGTGAATGTGCAAGTCCCCGACGACCAATACGAGATCGCTCGAAAAAATACCAACGCCACTACCCGCAGACTATTGCTTCGTACCGTACCGGGCGATGGCGGAGAAGCCACCCGCATGCAAATGAATAAAATTGCAAACCGGGCCGTATACCAAGGGCAAACGCCTCCTATGAATATTTTTAACCCGGCCGCCTGGGCCGATTTTATTGAATCGTGGAAACGAGGCGATTTCAAAAAGAAAAACTAAGGATGACTATGAAGAAAATGGCTGTGATCGGAGCCGGCACCATGGGTAATGGGATCGCGCATGTGTTCGCACAATATGGCTGGAGAGTAACCCTGATCGATGTAAATGGTGCGCAACTCGAAAAGGCAATCAACACCATTAAAAAAAATCTGGAGCGAATGCAGAGCAAGGGCACGCTCACGGCAGAACAAGTAAATGCCACCTTGCAAAATATGACCACGAATACTTCGTTGACCGAAGGGGTCCAAGAGGCCGAGTTAGTCGTGGAAGCGGCCACCGAAAACAAAGAGATAAAACTGAATTTATTCAAAGCGCTCGATACGGCAGCGCCAGCCCATTGCATCTTAGCGACCAATACCTCTTCGATCCCCATACAAACCATTGCTGCTGCTACTCGTCGTCCCGAAAAAGTGATCGGTATGCACTTTATGAATCCGGTACCGGTCATGAAGCTGGTGGAGATCATCACAGGGCCACAGACCGATCAGACTGTCACCGCTCAAATTGTTTCGTACAGCAAGGCGTTGCAAAAAGTACCTTGTGTGGTCAATGACTTTCCTGGCTTTATCGCTAATCGTATTCTGATGCCCATGATCAATGAGGCCATATGTAGTTTACAAGAGGGGGTAGCCGGTGTGGAAGAGATCGATACCATTATGAAACTGGGCATGGCCCACCCCATGGGTCCGTTGCAGCTGGCCGATCTGATCGGTCTTGACGTATGCTTATCGATCATGCAGGTTCTTCACGAAGGATTCAAGACCGATAAATATGCACCGGCAACTTTATTAGAGCAACTGGTCAAAGACGGAAAACTGGGTATCAAGACCGGTGAAGGCTTTTACCAATACACTCCCGGAAGCAAAGAGCTAGTCGTCAGCAGCCGTTTTCGGCAGTAATACTAACGGCATGATGACCCTGGCCACATCGATCCAACATTACTCCAATTGGCTTCAATCAAAAATAGACCCGGACGAAGCCAAGGCCATGACTACCCTCTTACTGGAGCATGTACTGCAAGTGGAAAGAGACCAATTCCACAAACTACAACACAGCTTACTTTACACTGATCAGCTCGATCGACTCGCTGTGCTTACTCAACGTATTTTAGCAGGAGAACCTTTACAATATGCCGTGGGGGAGGCTTGGTTCTGCGGATTAAAATTGATGGTCAATAACCAGGTGCTCATACCAAGACCTGAGACCGAAGAGCTGGTCGAGTGGATCATTTCCAATTGCCGCTTTCCGGTTACGCAACTCCAGATCCTCGACATGGGCACGGGTAGTGGCTGTATTGCCTTAGCCCTTAAAAGAAGGATCAGAAAAGCATCAGTGACCGCAGCAGATATTGATGAAAATGCGCTGACCGTAGCTCGACACAATGCCACGGCACTAGGCATCGATATTACCTGTATTCAAACTGATCTGCTACATCCATCGACCTGGACGAACCTTCCCCTCTGCGATCTGATCGTAAGTAATCCTCCCTACATCAGTATCGATGAGAAGGCCGCGATGAGCGCGCGCGTGTTGGACCATGAACCCCATCGTGCCTTGTTTGCGCCCGGTACCGATCCCTTGATTTTTTATAGACAGTTAATGTTGCTGGCTCAGTCGCATCTCAAGCCCACCGGACAGCTCTTTGTCGAATTGAATGCAGCGTATGCGATGGACATCGTATCGATAATGGAGACAGGCTCGCTAAAAACGGAGATAAAAGAAGATATGCAAGGGAAAAAGAGAATGCTTCGGGCCTGGCGCTGATCTCTTATTCGATACGGGCCACTACTTTGGCCTTTTCTTTTTTGGCCAGTAGCATAATCTGGTAGACTTCGCCATAATAAGCCGTGGTATCGGCATTGATAACTACTGTTGGCGTATCGACCAAACTGCGAAATCGTCTGATCTCGTCGGTAAGGGCGGCTTCGAATCGATCGGACGCAAGCGGAGTCGTACCCAAATAAAATTGTTGATTACGGTCTATCGAGACCATGATATGCTGCTTAGCCTTGGTATCCTTTGATCCTTTGGGTAACCCCACCCTGATCACATTCGGATTCGCCAGGGTCGCTACGATCAAAAAGAACATCAATAAGATAAATAAGATGTCATTGAGAGAATCGGTGAACACCTCTGATTGTTCGCTATGTTTTCTTCTAAATCGCATGGGGCATTAACGAGTAGGCTCTTGTAAAACGTCCAGAAAATCGGCAGCGGCCGATTCCATTTTATTGGCAGTCTTATCGATCTGGGTCATCAGGTAACTATATCCCAAATAAGCGATCAACCCAATTACAAGACCCGAAATAGAAGTGATCAATTTTGTATAAATACCACCGGCGATTGTAGAGACTTCAAATTCATTCGATGTTGTGATACTGGAGAAAAGTTGCATAAGCCCCACCAAGGTCCCCACGAATCCGAAAATTGGAGCGGCTTTGGAGATGACGGATAACACTCCCAAATTCTTTTCGAGTTTGTACATTTCCAAAACGCCTACATTGTCCATGCTCTTTTCAATGGCATCGATCGGCTTACCGATGCGCTGAATACCCTTATCGACGATACGGGCTACGGGATTATTACTATTCTTGGCAAAATTGCGGGCGGCAACCACGTTTCCGGTCACAATATGATCGCGGATGATATTCATAAAATTGGGATCGATGCGTCCGGCTTCCCGAATGGCCATAAACCGTTCGACAAAAACGTAGACCACCGCCAGCAACATGATACCCAGCGGGATCATGATCCATCCTCCGGTAGAGAGTAATTCCCATAAACTAATATAGCCGTCTTGATTGGTATCGCCAGCCACACGCTTGGCCGTGGTGGTAAGACTGTCGGTGATCTGCAATAAATTGATCATGCCTGTAGTGCTGTTAAATAGGTTGATTCAAATTAAAAAAAGTTCCTACTCCTTAGAAATAGTACCGGATGATTTGAACATCAGCGCCTGGATCTGCTTCATGGTCTGCTCCATACCTTCGGCACTTCCGTCGAGGAAGATCACATTTCCTTTTCCATATTCAGCAAAATTCTTGATCGCCTCTGTCCACATACTGAATAAAATAACATTGGTATCCAAATTAGCTTGCTTCATTTGCTCCGCAGCTTCCGTCATACCGGCAGCTACCTCTTTTCTAAACAGGGCCACACCCTGACCACGTAAACGGGCCGCTTCTTTCTCGGCTTCAGCGGATATTTTAATAGCGTTACCATCGGCCTCGGCCGCTTTTGTCTTGGTGATCAGCAAAGCTTGCCCTTCATTTTCGGCCGCAGCCTTGAGGTTATTGGAAGCCACCACCTTGCTCATTGAATCCAGAATAAGTTTATCGAATGTAATATCGTTGATCTGCAAATCTTGCAAGTGATAACCCCACTCCTCGAGCGAATGATCTACCTCCACTTTCACATACTGAACGATCTCACGACGCAGTCCCAACACCTCAGCTTGCTTTTTGGTAGCGACAAAAGAACGAATATTACCCTCGATCGTACGCACCAAGGCTTGCATCAAGTCTTTGTCGGTAATAAACTTAAAGGCCACCTTTTTTATTGTCTCCTCATCGGCATTTTGCACAGAGTACAATAACATGCTTTTAAAATAGACATTGGCCTGATCTTGTGTAACCGCTTGAAACTCCAACTCTACGGAGCGATTTTGTACAGAAACCCTCTTAAAGACGGTCTCAAAAAAAGGAATCTTAAAATTTAATCCTGGTCTTACCACCCGGCGATATTTTCCAAACATGGTGATAACACCAATATACCCTTGATTGATGGTGAAAAGTCCAGACATCACGATCCCAAGCAGTAGGATCCAGGGAATAAGAAAGGCAACTGATTCCATAGGTAATTTTTTTACAAGTTACGACTAATTCCTCTCCCTACAAATGCAGAGTAGATGCACCAATACCTCCACAGCTTTTTGCATGTCTTGTACCGACACAAATTCGCGTTTGGAGTGGATCAACTGCTGGCCGGCGAAAAGATTCGGACAGGGCAGCCCCATAAAAGAAAGTCGGCTTCCGTCGGTACCACCCCTGATACTCTCTTGTTGAAGAGATAGACCCGCGCGCTGCAGGGCTTCCCTGGCCAGCGCTACCACATGTGGATGACGATCGAGTACTTCTTTCATGTTCCGGTACTGTTCGGTCTTGGCCCACGCATAACAGGCACCCGGATACCTACTGATCACCTCTTGTACCAGTCCTCGGAGTATCTCTTCTTTCTCGTGCAGTCCCTGGATCGTAAAATCACGGATCAAAAAATGCAAAGTGCATTCCTCGGCCAAACCAGACATACTAACGGGATGAATAAAACCCTCTCTGCCGGCCGTGGTTTCGGGAGATAAGCCATTGGCAGGAAGGGTGGCCAGTAAAGCCCCTGCTATCTTGAGCGCATTGACCAGCTTATCCTTGGCATAGCCTGGATGAACGATCACTCCCTGCAGGGTAATCTTTATTTCGTCGGCACAAAAGGTCTCGTCTTCGAGAGATCCCAGTTCTCCGCCGTCGAGCGTATACCCAAAATCGGCGCCGAGTTTTTGCAGATCAACATGATTTGTTCCTTTTCCGATCTCCTCGTCGGGTGTAAACAAGAGACGAATCTTTCCGTGCGCTATATCCCGATGAGTAACCAAAAAATGAGCCAGGTCCATGATGATGGCTACTCCGGCCTTATCATCCGCCCCTAACAAGGTAGTACCCGAGGCGGTAATAATATCATGCCCGTGTTTGTTTCGTAAATAAGGATGATCCTCTTCGCGAATTACCTGTGTTGGGTCATCTGGTAATACAAGCGCCTGGCCCTGGTAATGACGATGTACTATTGGCTTTACACCGGCACCGCTACAATCGGGGGCCGTATCCATATGGGCACAAAAACAGATTACAGGAAGGGGCGCTGATGTAGTGGGTTCGATGGTGGCATACACATAACCCCATTCGTCCATATGGGCATCAAGAACACCCATTTGATGCAACTCCTCTACCAGCAGGGCTGCCAACTTCTTCTGCCCCGGTGTACTGGGAAAAGTAGTAGACGCAGGATCGCTCTGCGTGTCGCATTGAACATAACGCAAAAAACGCTGTTCAACCGTGTAAGCATACCCTTCGAACATGAGAAAATTTAAGGAAGAATGATCAGTGGACTAGCTCCATCGATAGAGACCAATTCCAGATCAAAGATCAGGTCTTTTCCCGCTAATGGATGATTGGCATCTAATAGCACGACACTTTCCTTGATCTCGGTAACGGTAACCTGAAATTGGCGACCCTGTCCATCATTCATTTGCAGGGGCATCCCGACCGTAATTTCCATGTCGGCAGGAAAACGCTCTTTGGGCATTTCGATGACCATTTCGGGGCTGTGGGGACCATAGGCTTCCATAAAAGGAATTTGAATGGTCCTCTTTTCTCCCACGGCCATACCCGTTACGCCATCATCAAATCCTTTTATGACCGCGCCACTACCCACCTCAAAAGCAAGGGGCTCACGACCAGCCGAGGAGTCGAATGTCTCGCCCGAAACGAGCTTGCCATGATAATGAACCTTTATCTTATCACCACTTTTTACCGTAGACATAATACTGTACTTATTTAAGCTGCAAGGTAACCATAATGAGGCAGCCCGATTTATTTTTTTTGCCAAAATGCGATTGCTTAATTTTAAACTGCATCAACCTAATTGAAACAATGAAAAGCGGCATTCTTTTTTTCTTGTCTTGTTTTCTTGCCATTACGGTAAGCGCTCAACAAAAACAAGTAACAGCTCAACAGGCCGATCGAACCCTTATTCCCGTTATACAGCCAGGCGCAGAGCAGCTTAAGAACTACCTGGATCTGTTACTGGGAAAAAGAGTTGCCGTTTTCGCCAATCAAACATCGGTGATCGGCCCCTCTCACCTGGTAGACAGCTTACAGAAATTAGGGGTTGATATCCGGGTTATTTTTGGTCCCGAGCATGGATTCAGGGGCGATGCAGATGCTGGCGAAAAAGTTGGAAACTACATTGATAAAAGAACCGGGATCCCGGTCATATCTCTCTACGGTGCTAAACGTCGGCCTGACGAAAAAGACCTTCAAGAGATCGATGTGATGATCTTCGACATTCAAGATGTGGGCGTGCGCTTCTACACCTTTATCTCTTCGCTGGAAGCCTACATTCAATCGGCCAAGGAGTTCAATAAACCATTGATCGTGTTGGACAGACCAAACCCGAACGGATTTTATGTAGATGGCCCGGTACTGGACACAACCTATCGCTCCTTTATAGGAAGACAACCCATTCCCATTGTCTATGGACTTACCATTGGAGAATATGCCGGCATGCTCTTGGGAGAAGGGTGGATACAAGGAAGTGCTCCGCCCAAATATGAGCGAAATGTGCAAGGAGGATTTGGACTAACGGTTGTCAAATGTGCCAATTACACACATCGTTCACTCTATGTGCCTCCCATAAAACCCTCTCCAAATCTTCCTGATATTCAAACTATCTACCTCTACCCTTCTACCTGTTTTTTTGAAGGGACCGATCTCAGTGAAGGGCGGGGAACCAACAAACCCTTTATGCTTTTTGGGCATCCTTTACTACCCGCCTCCATGGCGGCTTTTACCCCGCAACCCAATGCCGGAGCCAAAAGTTCAAAGCATTATGGAAAACAATGTTACGGGTGGGAACTAAGCGGCACCCCCCAAGAGATACTGGCCATGACCAAGGGGCAGATCCAGTTGAAATGGCTTCTGGAATCCTACCGTTTGTTTCCAGAAAAAGACAGCTTTTTTCTACTTCCTAAATCGGGCGACATCAAGGCCTCTTTCTTTAATAAACTGGCCGGCAACAACGACCTGTGGCAACAGGTACGCGATGGACTATCCGAAGAAGAAATAAAAAAAAGTTGGGAGCCCGCATTAAGTCAGTACAAGTTGATGCGTAAAAAGTACCTGCTTTACGAGGACTTTGAATAGCGATTGAGCCCTGGCTTTTTGTTACATTCGCAACCATGCAAGATTATCGATCGGTGCGTATTGTTTTTATGGGCACCCCTGCCTTTGCTGTAGCAAGTCTCGATGCCCTTGTTCAAGCGGGCTGTACGGTTGTGGGCGTTATTACCGCCCCCGACAAACCCGCCGGAAGAGGACTGCAACTGCAACCCTCCCCCGTAAAGGAATATGCCTTGGCCCATAGCATTCCGCTCTTGCAACCCATCAAACTAAAGGACCCCTCTTTTTTGGAAGCGTTAGATCAATGGAAAGCCGATCTACAAGTAGTAGTGGCCTTTAGAATGCTTCCGGAAGTAGTATGGAATCGCCCCCGCTTGGGCACTATCAATTTGCACGGATCGATGCTTCCTGCTTATCGGGGGGCAGCCCCCATTAACTGGGCTATCATCGATGGGAATACCGAAACCGGTGTCACCACTTTTTTATTACAACACGAAATTGATACCGGCGCGATCTTAGAAAAAAAATCCATTCCCATAGGGCCCGATGAAACGGCCGGAGAATTACACGACAAGATGAAAGAGATCGGCGCCTCTTTACTGGTAGAAACTGTAAAAAACTGGATAGAGCAAAAGATCGTTCCGATACCCCAGTCCAATATCAATTTCGATAGTAAAGTACTTCGCCATGCCCCCAAGCTGAGCAGGGAGACCGGACTGATCGATTGGCAACAGTCCGCTGCGGCCATCCACAACCTGGTGCGTGGGCTTAGCCCAGCTCCCTGTGCCTATACCACCTTACATGGCAAGCTGCTCAAGATCATTGGGACCAAACCCCATATGAATAATCGAAACTTGCGCCCCGGCCAAGTAGATACCGATGGAAGATCTTATTTGTTTTTTGGCTGTGGAGATGGATCGATCGAAGTGCTGTTCCTTCAACTTGAAGGAAAAAAACGCATGGCTGTTTCCGAATTCCTGAAGGGCTACCGGTTCGAAGAAGGCCAATAATAAAGAGTGAGTGAAAAAGTTCCCGTCTCATTAATGCCCAATATGGGCAAGGCTGCTGCACTGACCCGAAGGTCAAAAGGTACATTAAGCCGAATATCATGCAATGGGCCGATCACCTTGGCATACACCCCACGACTTTGCGCATCGGCATATAAATACACGAAGGAACCTACCGGGGCCAGGTTGGTCAACACATAAAACTTTTGATCGGAATAGCCACTTTGCGTTTTAAAGACAGTGGCCTTGACCAACTGCTGCATAGGTGCGGAGGCATCAAGCGATTCCTCAAATGCATTTTTAAAGTATCCCTGCCCTCTTAACAAAAAGCGATAGAGCGTCTCATCGCGTACCTCGGTACGAGGTGAAGTTCGCTCCATCGACCCTTTTGCATTTGTCTGCGCCCACGCTGAGGAGCAAAGCAGCCACAACAAAGAAAATACCAAGGGACGAATGATCATCATGCCTGTAAAGATCTGAAATTTTAATCAGTCAGACTTTCTTTGAGAATACGGAGCTCTTTGGGATAATAATTATTGACTCGACTGGAGAGAATATTGATCCAGCCCAGAGGATGTTGTTGGTAGGCCGCGATGCACCAACCCTTTTCTACCCGTTCGGCCAACGACAAGGGCTTTCTCTGTAAATAGAGAATGGCCTCTTCGACCGTCAGCGAGACCAGGGGAATCCCTTGATGCAAGCGTTGACTAAGGGCCAGGGCATGATCGGGTACCAGCTTGTCGCCCATGATCTGCCCGACACGGAAACCGGAATAGATCACATTCAAAACTTTGATCAGTTGGTGCCACTCGTCCCAACATAGACGAGGCCACCCATAAATAGAACGCTGGGTTTGAAAATAAAGATCATCCTCCTCTTTGATCCATTCGCGTACAATTGCCACTTCTTTTTTACTAAGTGTTTTTTCCGTTCGAACCTTTTTGGCCACCATAGCCACCTCACCCTCTACTGGCTTTTGCAAACAACAAAAATAGAATCCTTCCCCTTTTGCTTTATCGGGCCAACAACGATAACCCGGCGATGAAGGCGTTATGTTCCATGCTGGTTGCAGGGACAATAAAAGCGGTCGCGCCCCTTTCTCTTGGATCAACCTGGTCGATATGTCTTCGTTCTCTTGTGTCGAATAGGAGCAGGTAGAATAAAATAAAATTCCTCCTGGTCGTAATGTTTGCCAGGCCGCCGATACAATACGTTGCTGGCGCAAGGAACAATGTTGAACGGCACCCGGACTCCAATGGGCAATAGCATCAGGATCTTTACGAAATAACCCACTGCCGCTACAAGGAGCGTCTACTGTTACCCAATCAAAGTAATTCTCGAGGGCAGAAAATTGCTCCGGATCGTTTTGCGTAACCAGGGCCTTTTGAACGCCCCAACGGATCAGGTTATCGCGCAACACAAGGGCCCGGGAGCGGATCACTTCGTTTGCGACCAAAAAACTATTGGGAGGCAACAGCGAATAAAGATGAGTTGCTTTACCCCCGGGGGCGGCACAAAGGTCCAATACCCGTAAAGGCCGATCTTTTGGCAAGAACTGCTTGACGGCCTGTTCCAGTAACATACTGCTGGCCTCTTGCACATAGTAGGTGCCGGCATGAAACAAGGGGTCGAATGTAAACGAAGGCCGCTCTGATAAATAATATCCATGATTAGCCCAACCTATCGGTTGCGTAGCATATGGAAGCGAGGGCAACTTGGTCGGATTTAGGCGAATAGAAGTTGGAAGCGTTGCGTCTTGATGAGATTGCAAAAAAGCATCCCGGTCAAAGCCAACCGTGCCAGAGAGTTGATCGAGTAACGCTGCTGGAAGCCCCACTAACTATTCTTTACTTCGGTAATAAGATCTTGCAATACTTTTTTGGCATCACCGAACAACATCGAGGTCTTGGGTCTAAAAAAAAGATCGTTCTCGATACCCGCATAGCCGGGTTTCATGCTACGCTTATTAACGATCACATGCTTTGCCAATTCCACATCCAAAATAGGCATACCATAAATTGGAGAAGCCGGATCGCTTTTTGCAGCGGGATTCACCACATCATTGGCCCCCAGTATCAAGACCACATCGGTGGTGGGAAAGGCCTCATTGGCCTGTTCCATCTCGAGCAATTTTTCGTAAGACACATCGGCCTCGGCCAATAAAACGTTCATATGACCAGGCATACGCCCAGCAACAGGATGAATCGCGTACGATACTTCTACTCCCTTTGCAGCTAGTAGTTTCTCAAGTTCGTGGCAGGCATGCTGTGCTTGGGCCACGGCTAACCCATATCCCGGCACGATCATGACCTTATTAGCATAACTCATTACTACCGCGGCATCAGACAGCGAAATCTCTTTGTACGAGCCTTGAGCGATTCCACCTGCAACGGCGGCGGTATTACCCCCAAAGGCTCCGATCAATACATTGGTCAACGAACGGTTCATGGCCTTGCACATCAATATCGTCAAAAGGGTTCCGGCAGCGCCCACAAGGATACCTCCTGTCAACATCACTTTATTGTCGTATAAAAATCCACCACAGGCAGCCGCAACCCCCGTAAAGGAGTTCAGCAGCGAGATCACTACCGGCATATCGGCTCCGCCGATCGGAAAGACAAAGAATAATCCGTACAAGATCGATAGGGCAAAGATTACATAGAAGAGAAGCTGTGCATTTGCGGGCAATGCCACCACCATATACGTAGCCAATCCCAAGATCAAAAGCAGTAGACCTATATTGAAGGCCTGTTGACCACGAAAAGAAAAATCGCGTAGCGACCCATTTAATTTTCCCCATGCCACCATGCTGCCTGCAAAAGAAACAGTGCCAATGATCAATCCCAACAAGATGATCAATAATAATCCTTCCTTGGGCCATTCGATACCGGCGAATAGAAAGGTTTGCGATAAAGACGGCTGGTGAATGAGATGATCGAACTCAACAATACTGATCAAAGCAGCGCAGGCTCCACCCATTCCATTAAATAAACTTACCATCTCGGGCATGGCTGTCATCTTAACGCGACGAGCCGCGAGGGTACCCACCACAGAGCCGATCGCAAGACCGCCAAAGATCCATCCGTAGTTACCGAGGGTTTCCCCGTCTTCGTTATATAAAAAAATAGTTCCGACGATCGCCAGGGTCATCCCTGCAGCGGCCACCGCATTTCCTTTTCGGGCCGATGTGGGGTGAGAGAGCATCTTGAGCCCGACAATAAAAGTGACCGAAGCAAGCAGATAGATAAGTGAAAGGATATTAAATTCCACAGATAAGAAGTTTTAAAGCTTAGGAGGATTTTTCTTTTTGCTAAACATCTCTAACATCCGGTCGGTAACCACGAATCCACCCACTACATTCAGCGTACCCAATACCACCGCCAAAAAACCCAAGGCCAATGCCAGATAATTATCGGCCTCGGCCTTACCCATAACGATGATCGCTCCAATGATCACGACGCCATGGATCGCATTGGCGCCACTCATTAGAGGCGTGTGCAAAACACTGGGCACACTGCCGATCACTTCTATCCCTACAAAGATCATCAGCACCACAATGTAAATAATGGCCTGATGCTCATGAATCCAATTAAATACAGAAGTCATACCTGATTATTTTAAGCGTTCGTGTACGATTTGCCCCTCGTGCGAAATACAACATCCCTTGACCAGCTCATCATTCCAGTTCAATTGTAACTGGCCTTCTTTACTCAGCAGCAATTGTAAAAAATTGATCAAATTCTTTCCATATAATTTACTGGCATCGGCTGGCATCCGGGAATACAAAGCCGAATCACCGATGATGGTGACCCCGTTACGATGTACCGTCTGGTTATTTTCGGTAAAGGGCGTATTGCCGCCGGTGGCCGCGGCCAGATCTATGATGACAGAGCCGGGTCGGAGCGCATCGATCATTTGCTCGGTGATCAGGGTGGGCGCTTTCTTACCCGGGATTTGAGCGGTAGTAATTATAATATCCGCCTTAGCAGCAGCGGTGGCGATACGCTCTCGCTGGCGTTGTTCGTAGGCTGCAGACTGCTCCACGGCATAACCCCCTGCCTGGCTGGCATCGGCGGCCCCTTCTACTTCAACGAACTTTGCACCCAAGCTCATCACTTCTTCTTTTACGGCCGGACGCGTATCAAACACTTCAATGACTGCACCTAATCGCTTAGCAGTGGCGATGGCCTGCAATCCGGCCACCCCCGCGCCCAAGATCAATACCTTGGCCGGAGCAATACTTCCGGCTGCGGTCATGAACATAGGAAAATAACGACTGTAGGTAGTAGCCGCTAGCAATACAGCCTTGTATCCGGCAATATTCGCTTGAGAGCTGAGGATATCCATCGACTGAGCACGGGTAGTGCGTGGTAACATATCCAGCGAAAAACAAGTAGCGCCACTGTTGGCAACGGCAGTAGCCCATTCGCGGTTATACAGGGGTTGATAAGCCCCGATTAATACTTTACCCTTTAAACTTGACAATATAGATAGCGAGAGAGGATGAATACAAAGCAGCGCATTAGACTGCTCCATCACCTCCGCAGCCGAGAGCACAGTGGCTCCTGCTTTACGATAGGCCTCATCTGTGCAAAACGCCAGATTGCCTGCTGCTTGTTCTACCAAGACCTTTATTCCTTTCTTGACTAAGGCAGAGACTCCTTCGTCGGTTAGGGAAACCCGGGTTTCGGGTACAGCTTCGCGCAGCAGACCAATTGTCATGATAAATAGTTATAAAATAAGTTGGAACTAAGGTAGCAATTAAAATCGTATAGAGAAGTGACGTACTTCTTTGAACTCTTCTTTAAAAAACACCAACCCAAATTGAAAAAGGTCGATCGTACAGCGAACCTCTGGATGCTGCTTAATCGTCTCCCAAGCCATCTTCATTTCTTGACTCCAATAAATATCATCGATAATAAAAACAGAGCCGGACGTTTTTGTAGAAAGCAACCACTCAAAATAACGAAGCGTGGGCTCCAGTTGGTGATTACCATCCAGAAAGGCCAGATCGACTTGCTTTACCTTGTTCAATAAAGCAGGCAACTCCGCATCAAAATGCCCCGAAATCTGCTCTACATTCCGCAAGCCCCAGCG